>Ga0209727_1000564_pt1 | contig 39453 bp, 31 predicted proteins | sample RifGroC1_FD_183995 | JGI IMG/M metagenome (GOLD analysis project Ga0209727, IMG submission 183995) | Groundwater microbial communities from Rifle, Colorado, USA - Groundwater C1 (SPAdes) (version 2) | ecosystem: Environmental > Aquatic > Deep subsurface > Groundwater | place: Rifle, Colorado... | reverse complement strand
AAATGTCCAATATTCCACCAAGCAGACTTTTTCAATATGAGAACGGTAAATTAGTTTCTGAAGTAACCTACATTAAGAACAACTATAATGCATCCGGATTGATATTGTATTTTTACTATATTCCCAAAGCACTCCTTACTGTCACATATGATTTGTGCAGATCGTTCAAAAGAATAAATTTTACATGCGATATATTTTTTGCACAACATTTTTTACCTGCGTTTGTTGCAGTTATTTTAAAAAAAGCCGGGATACTCAAATGTAATAAGATAATTTTTTGGATGTTCGATTTTTTCCTTATTCCACCGCAAATTACCAGAAGCCTTTATTATAGAGGAATAGATTTGATACAAAAATTTATCCGCACTAATGTAGATGAGATGTGGTATACCACCCCAAGACTTGCCGAAACCGACGAAATAAACTTTGGAAAATTACCCGATTCAGTTACAAAAAAAATTACAAATGGATGTTTTTTTGAAAGAATTCCAGTAAAACTTACACAGAAGATCAGACCTGTAAAATTAGCCTTTCTTGGTTCATTGAGACCAAATAATGCAATATTTGAATCCATTGATTCCGTTGCGTATTGTCTTGAAAAAGGAATTAATGTTGAACTTCACATTATAGGATCGGGACCATATGAAAGTAAACTAAAAGAATACGTAAAGAAAAAAAAGATTTCGAGTTCAGTTATCTTTTATGGATTTGTTGATGACGGGAAAAAAATTGCGATGATATTATCTAAGTGTCATTTGGGGTTTGCACTATACTCTGCAGATGCCTATGGACCCAATTGGTTTTTAACATCGGGAAAATTTCGAAGATTTGTCAGTCAGGGTCTTCCGATCATTGCAACCCCAGTACCGTATTTTGCCAAATATATTTATGATTATAATGCGGGATTTGTGATAGATAACGACCCGAAAGAGGTTTATAAATGCATAAAAATGGTTTACGATAACCCGGGTATATTGAAAACGATGAAGAAAGGTGTTGATAGGTTGTATATGGACTATAATACAAATGTAGTTTTTAAAAAGGCTTTCACTTCTTTAACAAGTGATATTAATAGCGAACAAATATGAGTAACAATCAAAAATTAATTCCTGTATTTTTTCCTTTCTATGATAGAAACGAGGAAAAAGCCGTTATTGAAGTACTCCGTTCCGGATGGATCGGATTGGGTCCAAAAACGGCGGAATTTGAAAATAAGTTTGCAGCGTATGCCGGTGCAAAATACGCAATTGCTTTAAACTCTGCAACTGCGGCACTTCATTTGTCTCTGATGGCTGCGGGTGTTGGTAGTGGAGACGAGGTGATATTACCCGCGATGACATTTGCATCCACAGCACACGCGGTTTTGTATGTAGGTGCAAAACCTGTATTTGCAGATATAGAAAAGAATACAATGTGTGTTGATCCATATGACGTAGAAAAAAAGATAACAAAAAAAACTAAAATAATAATCCCCGTTCATTATGGGGGGTATCCTTGCAACATGGACAGTCTGCAAGAAATTGCAAGAAAACATAAATTATTAATTATTGAAGATGCTGCGCACGCCTGTGGATCGGTGTATAAAGGCAGGAGGGTTGGAAACATTAGTACCTTTACATGTTTCAGTTTTCATGCAGTAAAGAATTTAGCAACCGGTGATGGAGGAATGATTACAACAAATGATAGGGCGATTATGGAAGAGCTGAAAAGACTTCGTTGGGTTGGCATTACGAAAGATACATGGAATCGCGTTGAAAAGGTAAAGCAAGCCGGTCTTGAATCAAATCGGGGATACGGCTGGCATTATGAAATATATGAACTGGGTTATAAGTATCATATGAATGATATTAATGCAGCGCTCGGTTTGGTACAACTAACTAAACTCGAAAATGCAAATAGGATTAGAAGAAAAATTGCCCGGTATTATCAAAAGAGTTTAACGGGAGTAGGAGATATCGTTTGTCCGACATTAGCCGATAATAGTGATGGCACAATCAGTTCTCAGCACAATTACGTAATACGTACGAAATTTCGGGATAAACTACATTTATATTTACGTCAGCAATACATTTCAACCGGTGTCCATTATATGCCCATCCATTTACATCCGCTTTACAGGAAATTGTGTCCAAATACAAAGTTACCTGTTACAGAAGAAGAGTGGAAAAGGGTGTTAACACTTCCACTATATCCGGATTTAACAAAAAAAGACCAAGATAGAATAATTGAGACAATACATAAATTCTTTAAAATAAATAATGTTGGTAATCAACTTTCAGGCAATAAAAACACCTCTATAAAATACAATAATAAACATCCACTACACAAAATTGAAAATAGTATTAGTCAACATATAGCAATACGAAAGTTGCGTGTGCAAGATTTGGAAACACTCCGAATATGGAGGAACGAGAACCGTAAATATTTTTACGATTCAAAATTGATTTCCAAGGAAACCCAGGTCAAATGGTTCATCCAAAATTATAAAAATAATCCTAACGATACAATTTACATTGTTTCTTACAAAAGCAAACCAGTTGGTGCGCTTGGTTTAATTAAGCGGGGTAAAGACCATGAACTTGGTAGAGTAATGCTCGGAGTAAAAAGATTTGCTAGACGGGGTGTAATGGGGGAAGCCATGGAAAAGTTGCTCAATAATCTGAAAGAGAGAAGTGGCAAACAAAGAGTAATATTGGAAGTTATAAAAACCAATACTCCTGCAATCAACTTTTATAAAAAACATGGTTTTTATAAAAGAGAGGGGCGTGGTCAAATCGTTGTCATGGAAAGGATTGTTTGATAACATTCCATTTGTTGAATATATCCATAGAGCTGAAAATATATTTGTTTTGAACCCGGATTCGGTATTAACGGAATATGTATGATAAACGTTACAAAAACCTATTTACCCAGTTTGAAAGAATACAATAAATATTTGAAAAGAATTTGGAAAACTTCATATGTGACCAATGATGGTCCATTGGTACAAGAACTTGAAAAAAAATTAAAGAAATATTTGGGTGTGAAACATCTGTATTTGACTGCCAATGGAACAATAGGTCTTCAGATGGCAATTAAAGTATTAAAACTGGAAGGAGAAATAATAACCACGCCATTTTCGTATGTAGCGACGACTTCCAGCATGGTGTGGGAGCAATGTAAACCAGTATTTGTGGACATTGATCCCAGGACATTATGTATAGATGCAAACAAAATCGAAGCGGTTATAACCGAAAAAACCAGCGCAATTCTGGCTGTTCATGTTTATGGAAATATCTGTGACCTTGAAAGGATTGATAAAATTGCGAAAAAACATAACTTAAAAGTTATATATGATGCTGCGCATGCTTTTGGGGTCAGTTATAGGGGCAGGTCGGTATTAAGCTATGGTGATATTAGTGTTCTTAGTTTTCACGCTACTAAATTATTTCATACTGTAGAGGGTGGTGCTTTGATTACGAAAAATATACATATAGCAAAAAAAATACGGTATGTCCGAAATTTTGGTCATGAAAGTTCTGTTCATCCGGAGAATATTATCGATATTGGCATAAATGCAAAAAATTCGGAATTACACGCAGCTATGGGATTATGTATGCTACCAAAATTTCGAAAGATAATCAGAAAAAGAAAGATTCTTTGCGAAAAATACAAAATGTTACTGTCAAATTCTCATTTAACAATGCCTGGAACTATTGCAGGCGCTACATCAAATTATGGATATTTTCCCGTAATATTTAACTCCGAGAAACAATTATTAAGTGTATTAACATTTTTGAATAAACGTGATATTTATCCTCGCAGGTACTTCTATCCTTCTTTAAACACGCTCAAATATGTTAAATATTACCCGTGTCCGATATCTGAAGATATTTCAACAAGAATTCTTTGCCTTCCATTATATTATGATTTAAATATTCAAGACGTTAAAATAATATCAAACTTAATACAGGAGAAGTTATAATGGGATTTTTACCGAGAAAAATAGTTTTAGGTATGGGTTTTAAGTATATAGGGAATGGTGTAGCTATTTCAGAAAAAACTTCAATATATCAGCCTGAGAATATTTCTATAGGGGATAATACAAGAATTGATGATTTTGTGGTAATTTCTGCAGGTGAAGGGGGGGTAAGCATTGGTAGGAATGTTCACATAGCAGTGTACACTTCGCTAATCGGAAGGGGTAAAATATCCATTGAAGATTTTTCAAATATTTCCTCAAGAGTAAGTATATATTCAAACAATGATGATTATTCCGGAAATTTTATGACAAACCCGACGGTAGATAACCGATTTACTAAAGTTGAGGTAAACGACGTTTGTATTGGAAAACATGTGATTATAGGCAGCGGTAGCGTCATTCTACCGGGAGTGACCCTTGAAGATGGCGTTGCCGTTGGTGCACTATCTTTGGTAAAAGCCGGGAATTATAAAAAATTTGGAATATATGGGGGAATACCATCAAGATTTATAAAAAAACGATCCAGACGATTGCTGGAATTGGAAAAAGATATTTTATAGTTTAATTTATACAATGATTTAACTTTGTTGAAATAACATATTAATAATATGCAGAGTTCTAGGTTTCATCAGCATTATTTTGATTGGGAGATTGCAGAAAAAGATAATTTTTCGGTAGTTACTTCCACTGTAATTCATGCCCTTAAACTTAGCACGAAAATCGGTAAACCAACAAAAGACTTAATTGTACTCGATGTTGGGTCGGGAACAGGGCAATATTCCTTTGAAATCGGAAAATATGTAAAAAAAGTAATTGGTGTTGAACCTTTTAAACAAGCGTACATCAGTTCGCTCAAAAAAAAGAAAACATACGAAACAGGAAGGAAGTGTACTTTTTACAATACTCCAATCGAGGAATTTTCTACCAATGAGAAGTTTGATCTGGTGCTTTGTCTGGCTACACTTGAACATATGCCGAATGCTGAAGCATCGTTTGCAAAAATATTTAACTATTTAAAAGATGGAGGAATCATTTACTTAACCGTTCCAAACAAACTATGGCCATACGAGTATCATTATAAATTATTTTTTCTTTCTTGGTTGCCATTAAAATATGCAAACGCCTATGTCCGGTACTTGAGAAGAGGAAAATCATTTGAGGATAGTGCTTACGCTAAAAGTTATTTTGGATTAAAACGTTTTTTGAATAAATTTCCCTGCAGGTATCAGTTTATAATTCCGGAACCCGGAGATAAATATTTGGGACAAGGCGACACCAGTATACTTTACAATTTTATTAAACACTTCGGAATACGCTTACTGAAAATATTTCCTTATCTAATGTTTTTGTCTAAAGGGTTTTTAGTAGTTATAACTAAACAAAATAAGGAAGATAAATGAAGTTACCAAAAGTATCCATAGTTGTTTTAAGTTTTAACGGTGAAAAATATTTAAAGAGATGTTTGTTGAGTGTAGAAAAGCAAATTTATCCAAAAAACAAATTAGAATTGATTGTTGTTGATAACGGATCGTCTGATAAAAGTGTAAAACTTGCCAAAAAATATACGAATAGGGTGTATGTAATCAAAAATATTGATGGAGGGTACTCAAATAGAGCTTCGGGAATGAGATTGGCCACGGGAGATTTTGTTTACATGATTTTAGAGCAGGATATGGAGCTTCGAAGTAAATATTTTCTCCAAAAGCTTGTAAGGCCATTAATTGAAGATCCTCGAATTGTAGCAAGTTTCACAAGAGAATATCCAAACAATAAACAACCATGGATTAACCGTTTCGTATCCTCAAATCCTTCTCAAAGCGCACCCCTTTTTGAATATCTGACACCTTCTGTATCCTCCACAATTATTGAAAGGAGAGTAAATTACTCAATTTGCAAATATATACCGGGTAAAATACCGACCACTACACACATGCTTTTTCGGGTTAGTACATTGAAAAAGACATCTATATGGAGACAAAAAAGAGACTTTGATCACGATACAATAATAAAATTAGTAAAAGCAAGATATCAAAAATTTGCGTATGTACCGGATGCTGGAATATACCATTATCACGTTAACAGTTTGAAAGAACTGATTGATAAAAGTCTTCGGAATCTGGAAAATCATTATTTTCCGTACAACCACTCTTTGTCATACAGATGGACAGATTTTTCCAGCAAGAGAGAGGTGATAAAACTTGTTGTATGGGTGATTTATGCCAATTTGTTTTTTCCTGCGTTAGTTAGGGGAATAGTACGTTTTTTAAAGTATCATGATTATATTTTACTTGCCGAACCTGTTGTAGTTATTGTTACAACGGATGCTATACTAATTAAATTTTTAACGAATAAAGTTGGTAGAAAGTTGGCGATCCAGGCATTAAAGACTATTATTAAGGGGCGCTAAGAAATATAAATTACGGCGATATAATTTTTCTTGTATCCAAGGTTGTATTTATTACAAAGCTTCTGTCTATATTAAATGAGTATATCTGATCCGCGTTTATATTAAATCCTTCATAGCCATATCGAATTATTTCACTGCTTTGAGGGTTTTGATAAACCTGTTTCAAACTTTCGAAATTATCCACGGCAAAGGGTGCAGTTTTAGCATTAAATCTTAGTTCCGGATGTTTTAAGAGCATATAATAAGGAAAACCGAAACGAATAGTGTTATAAATATATCCATCGTCGGGACCTGTAAAGAGAAATACGGAGACCTTTTCGTTATCTAGTGATGCAACCTCGTCGTTAATTACTCCTGCTACTCTTAAATGGTCATTTTGAAGTCGTCCATTAAGAATATTTTCATGAAAATATTCTTGTAGTGAGTATATGTTTATTATGAGGAATATAACTGTGTAAATGTACAAAAATAGTATTTTAGAACGTTTTTCAAGATATGAAAGGATTAGGGTGGTGCATACTATTAAATATGCCCCGGGTGCTAAGAGGTATCTTGAATCTGAGGGCATAATTCCTTGCGGAAAAACAAGCCATGGTATGAGAATAAAGGTTATGGATAACGTCAGAAAATACAGTCCGGTATACCCTCTATTTTTGTCAGTCTTAAAAATATATAAGAAAAAAAAGAAATACAAACTTGATACCCATATTCCTATCAACGTATCCAACAAAACAACCAAGTTATTATATAAACCAGTCTTATCATACAAAAGCGCTAACCATAGGGTTAAATAGAAAATAGTTGTTGCAATTATGGTAGGTTTTACAAATTTATTATGATTAAGCAGGTATTTTAAGATTACGGTAAAGAAACTGAGAATAGTCAACATAAACAAGGAATAGATGGGGAATGTATTAGGAGCAACAATATCTGGACGGCTTATGTTTTTAAAGAACAAAAAAATAATTTTATTTGGTAATAGAGCAGATCCGATATGCGAGAAGGGAAGAAAGAAATTTGAGAGCTGCAGACTGGTAAGATTTGATGCTAGTTTAAGGTAATTGTTATTGAATTGACTAGCAGTTGAAAGGTTGAAGATTAAAACCGGAGCAATGAGGAAAATGCTATGAATTATTATTCTTGTAATGTTTACCCTCTCATCATAAATCTTTCCGAGTAGTAATAGCATTAAAGGAATAGTAATTATTACGCCATGCATTCTGATTGGAGTAACAAAGAAAACAGTAAACATTAACAACATCGACAACATCAAATGTTTATTAAATATTTTTTTATTACGAAAATTGAATACGAACAAAAACAAATTGAAGACGCCGATTGACAGGTAAGTTGTCATATTAAACACCCAATTTGTTGACTCGACCCCTGTGTACATTACAGAAAAAAGGATGGCCGAAAGATATGCAGCAGAAGTATTGTTTGTTAATTTTTTTATTACCGGAATAAAAGAGATTGAGGCAACAGTTCTTGCAACCATTGATAGTGCATAGTATGGCAATGGATTAAAACCAAATAATTTGGAAATTTCACCCATAATGATGTGTGAAGCGTCATAGTTACCCAAGTATCTGCTCAAATTAAAATACGTGAATCTGTTAGTAAAATGAGCGTAATAATAGTAAAGTGCTCCCCAGTCATCTCCGGTTAAAGAAAAACGGAGGGTATCTTTGAAATTTATAATAATAAGAAGCAAGATTAGGAGAATTATCCAATATTTCTTCATTTACTCTTAATAATAACCCCAATATTTTTAAATACGAAATACTTGGGTGAATGTTTTTTTATGAATTTATTAAAAGCATGATTAAAATCAATGTCATCACTGAGTAATAATCCATTTTTCTTAATGTGCGGCCAAGCTTGGTTGTATTCAAAAGTCATTGTTTTATAAGTGTGTTCGCTATCATGGAAGAAAACATCAACTGTTTTAAGTTGCTGTAAAAGCTTTGGAAGCAATTGATAAGTATCTCCGATTAATAAATGCCATCTTGTTTTTAGATCATCCGGTACAAGGTAGCCCGAATTCCGTCCTGGAGGGAGGCTATCTAAGTGAAGCTCGTGATTACCGTAAGTATACCATTGAAAAGGCAGATCAATGGAATACAACTTACCTTTGTGGTTGTCTTTAAGAGCTCTTAATATATAACCCGAAGACACCCCTGCAGCAACGCCGGTTTCTAAAACTATGGATGGCCTATATTTTCTTATCTGAAAATATAATATTTGTTCTTTATCTGTTAGTAACTTATCCAATTTTGTATAACTATCTTTATATTTTGCGTTAAATTTATTCCCATATTTTTGATATAAATGAGTTACTCTATCCAAATTTTCTTCAAAGTTAAATTGTTCTTTTTCTGTCAGGACATTCCTTTTTGTAAATTTTGGAATATAAACAGCTTTTTTTAGAAAGAATCGGATTATTGCCGGAGTTTCAAAAGGATGATTGAGCCAGTATCTGATTAAACTCCCGATGAGTAGATAAAACCATAACGCTGTTCTTTTTAAATACTTGATAATATTATTTTGTCGCATTTATGTAGATACTTGATTATAATTAATAATTATGAAAAGACCATTGGTTTCTGTTATTGTACCAACTTATAACGAAGAGAAAAATATTCAAAAGTGTCTGATTTCTTTAAAAAATCAAACTTATCGGAATATCGAAGTAATTGTTGTGGATAGTCTGAAATCGAAAGACAAAACATTTAGAATCGCAAAAAAATATTCGCAGGCTTTTAAATTTGGTATAGAGCGCAGTGAACAAAGAAATTATGGAGTGAAAAAATCCCAAGGACAGTATTTATTATTTGTAGATGCAGATATGCGACTTTATAAGAATGTAATTCGCGAATGTGTGGAAAAAATTTACGACGGCTGTTTTTCGGTAATTATTCCGGAAGTGTCGATCGGAAAAGGTTTTTGGGCTAAATGCAAGGTGTTGGAAAAAAGAACATACATGGGGGACGATTTGATTGAGGCACCCCGTTTTTTTATTAAAAAAATATACCTTAAACTAGGGGGTTATAATGACAAAATGGTTTCCGGAGAAGATTGGGATCTGGGAAGGAGATTTAGAAAGGAAGGTAACGTTGGGAGGGTAAAATCACTAATCATACACAATGAGGGGCGTCTAACATTAATTGCCGATCTGAAGAAAAAACTATATTATGCAAAAATGGCAGATTCATATTTGAAAGAGAGTGAAATTGGCACTAAAGATGTTATAAAATTTATTTTTCGTCCGGCGTATATCAGAAATTGGAAAATGTTTCTTTCTGACCCTTTGCATACGCTTGGATTATTCATAATGAAAATTATGGAGATGCTTGTAGGGGGTTTCGGGGCGATAATTTATAAAAAAAGTTTTTGGATGAAATTTAAGCATAATTAAATGTTTTTATGATAATCTTACAGATCCGCAAACTTCTTTCAAAAAACTCATTTTTATTAGTAATAATATCAGGCTATCTGTTTCTATTAACATATCTGGCCGTCAGAAAAAGTTTTAACCTGGCACTAAGTGGAGATGATTGGCTGATGCATTGGATGACTCAAAGCATTTTTTTTGTACGGAAAATAACAAGTATCTGGAACCCTTTCGCGTATTTATGTACTTATTGCCCTCACTGGCCGACCCTCGCATTGATGGAACATTTTTGGGGTTATAATCCACGTTATTATTATTTAATATCTCTTATATTACGCGCAACAGCTTCCATATTTATATTTATTTCATTTAAGTATGTGACAAAAAGCGCCTTTCTTTCTTTAATGGCGGCATCCTTCTTTGCAGTGGGATATACAGGAATTGAAACTACAGATTGGGTCTTTAACTTTATCCATTACGCGGGAGTAAGCTTTGCCATGATTTTTTTAATATTTTATTTTAAAGCCAAAGAGAAGTTAAATTTAAGAAGTGTTTTTATAGCAGCTTTTTTCTTTTTATTAGCTCTTATTATATCTCCACCCAGGATGCATGGCTTATTACCTCTTATTCTGATGATAGAAATAGGTTGGTTGCTGATCGAGGGTAAAAAATATAATTTTAAACATGCAATTTTCAGGGTGGTAATCATGTTTCTTGTTTTCAGGACCTTGTTTGTTGGTTTGGGCGACCTGACATTGTTTTTAAGGAAATACAATATAGATATCGGGGGTGGACACAATGTTTACGGATATGGGGAGCAGGATTGGACCTTAGGTAGGGTTGTTCAGGGTTTTGAATCGGGAAAAAACACTCTTGAGTCTGGAAGAAGTGAGATTCTCTTATATCCGGTTATTACAATTGGAAACTATGTTATGCCGGATAGATTGTGGAAAGCGATTCCTTTTGGGGAAATATCAATTTTAAAGAAAAATCCCTTTACTTTTTACACATATATATTTCCTATTACTGTATTTTTGGGATTTTTGAGTCTTTTGGTGTTTAAAGCCCTAAATTTAAAATTCAAACAGTATAAGTATTTTTATGTATTCTTAATGCTTTTGCTCTTTATAGTCTATCTCTTTAAGAAGAAGAATATCCCGACTTTCCCGAATGATTATGTCGCTTATGCTTTGATTGGAGGTTTTACGATTATTTTGAGCATGTTCCTATTTTTCGTACTGAGAAAAAAGGAGAAGTTGGTAAGTATCGCTCTTCTAATGGGGTTGGGATTAATGATTGCTCCCAGTGTTTTTCCTTTACTTATTGATCCTTTAAATATTCTAAAAGTCTGGGGGAGATATTCTCTTCATCAAAGTGTAGGAGTGTCGGTTTGGTTTGCTGTAATATTTTATTTACTTTGTAAAAATCTTAAAAATAAAAAAAGTTACTTATCTCTTACTTTGGTTATTGTTTCGGCAATTATGTATACATTCATGCAGCTTCGTTTTACTGATAGTTATTTATCTGACGTTTCTGCATATAGAAGCATTGAAATAGATCAGTACTTATGGAGTTGGATTACTCGGGAAGTACCTAATCTAAATAAAAATTCTGTCGCGGTATTCTACCTGGTTTCAGAACAACAGGATTATTTGATAGCTGAATGGACCCTAAGATTTACTTTTGTGGGCAGAGCTGCCCTGCACTATCAGATAACAAATGAAAACATGAATCCCTTTATGATTGTAAATAACTACAAGGAGTTGTTTTCAACGGTTACAGACGGGGACCGGTTGGTGGCACAAGGAAAACCGCGAAACCCACTGGTATCGATAGAAAATGTTCACGCTTTTCATCTGAAAGATCAAAAGCTATTTAATATCACTGATGAGGTACGAAAGCAGTTGTATTCTGACAATAATAAATATTTAGAATCACATCAAGATACAATAAGTAAATAATAAATAATATTTCTATTTTTTTGCAACAACCAGAAACGAGAAACCCTTACCGACGTAGTTTCTAAAGAAGAAGTATTGTAGCCGATAAACCAGTTGCCAAAAGGGATTCAACATAATTATTTTTTTACTTGTTACATTAGATTTCCAAGACGGATCTAATCCGCTTTTTGATGTTCTTGTTTTTTTATTAATGGTCAAATTCGGTTTTTTCATTATTTTCAAATAAATTCTTCTTATTATCCAGAAAATCGGGTAAGTAGTGTCCCATATGCTGCATACCTTAAAACCTGCCAATTCTAATTTGGACCTCATATCTTTTTCAGTATATCTTCGGTAATGCCCATAAAATTCATCATCCCAAGACCACTCATTTGGGTTGCTGGGGGTATGCATTATCAAATAGCCGTTATTGTTTAGTATCCGGTACGCTTTCATTAATGTCTGTTTATCGTTCTTAATGTGTTCGATAACATCCCAAAGGAAAATAGAATTATATTTTCCGGATAATTCGGACATTATTCTTTTTTCGACTTTGATAGACGAAAAGTCTTTAAGATTTATTTTAGCGATTGATATTGCTTTCTTAGAAGAATCTATAGCTTTCCCATAGAATTTATTTTTTGCCAGATGTTTACTTAGTTCTCCGGTTCCACATCCAACCTCCAGAAAAGGTGATTTAATATTGTATTTTGTGATAAGTTTATCCAAAAGAAAGAAAGTGTATTTATTAAAAGGTTTAAAGTTGGCCATCTATTGCAAAAATATATTAACACACTTTGTGATGTGTATGTATAAACATAATGAAATATAGTTTATAGAATGGTAACATTGTTCATATGGACAGGTATCCGCATATTCTGATTTTTGCATTGTCCGCTATGGGTAAAGGTTTATCTGGTGGAGACAGGATATATATTGAATTATCACGACTATGGTCAAAACAATTTTCGGTGACAATTTGTACAACATCCGATGGGGTGAAAATGATTAAAACTCAAAATTTAATCGGAAATTATTTGGAAGTGAATCAGATAGGTAACAAGAATTTACCATCAAACTTTCTTTTAAAATACCTTTACAAAATATACCTTGGAATAAGATTAGGTTTTTCTCTAAATATCAATCATAAATCATCAATCATTAATCATTTACTATATTCTTCAAGCGACTTTTGGATGGATGTGTTTCCAGCGGTGATCTTGAAGATCCGTTACCCGAAACTTAAATGGATTGCGACGTGGTATCAGACGGCACCAAACCCCATAAGGGGATACAGGGAGATGAAGAAACGAGGAACTAAAGAACTTAAAAATCAAAGAAATAATAATTATAATCTTTCTGCATTTTTCTACTGGTTGTCGCAGTTACCGATAAAACCTCTGATCAGTGTGCTTGCCGATTTTGTGATAGTAAATAATGAAGATGAACGGAAACGTTTTCCGGAAATGGAGAAGAAAGGTAAAGTAATCGTTCTTCTCGGAGCTGTCCGCCTTAATGAAATTAAAAAATTCCTATCTGCTAACTACAAGCTACTCTTTACTAAGAAATTCGACGCTGTCTTTCAAGGACGTTTTCATCCGCAGAAGGGAGTGGTGGAATTAATTGACATCTGGAGGAAAGTGGTTGATCGGATTCCCAATGCAAAACTGGCAATGATCGGCGACGGTCCTTTAATGAAAGATGTAAGAATTAAGATTCAAGATTTAAGATTAGAAAAGAATGTTGAACTTTTTGGGTATGTGTTTGACGGACCGGAAAAGTATAAAATATTTGCGCAGAGCAAGATCGTTGTTCACCCTGCATTTTATGATTCGGGGGGAATGGCAAGCGCTGAAGCAATGGCTTTCGGTCTTCCGGCAGTAGGATTTGACCTGAAATCGTATGTCTCGTATTACCCAAAGGGTATGTTGAAAGTTGACAAAGGTAATTTAAACGCTTTTGGCAAAACAGTCATAAGACTTTTGTGCGATGATCAACTTAGGAAAAAATATGGTGAGGAAGCAAAGCTTATGATAATTAAAGATTGGTCTTGGGATAAAAGAGCAAAAGAAGTATTAAATAAGATATCGTAGTATGAATTTAACGTCTGTACCTTTGACATATCACTGGCTAATAAGAAAGTCTATCGGAAGGGGAATAAAAACCGTTCTTGATGTCGGTTGTGGGGATGGTGAGTTTATTTCCTACATAAGTAAGGGGGAAAAATGGAAAATTACCGGCGTTGACCAGCATAAATCCTCAATTCTGGAAGCCGAAAAGAAAGGTGTTTATAAAAAAATATACAAGTCCGATGTTGTTCATCTACCCCATGAAGTTAGAAAATCGAAATATGATCTGGTGTTTTGTTCGCAAGTGCTTGAACATCTTAGTAAGAGGAATGGAAAAGCAGCAATCAAGGAATGGGAAAAACTGTCGAAAAGAAGGATAATAATTACTACACCAGTTAAATTTATTCCATATGATCGAATAGAAAAAGATGAGAAAAGTGAAAATCCCTATAATATCCATCTTTCCGGCTGGGCGCCCGAAGAATTTTTGAAATTGGGTTATTCGGTTAGGGGGCAAGGTTCTAAATTAGTCTATGGAAAAAATGGGTTACTCAGAAAATTTCCCAGATTGTATTGGCCACCCCTTATTCTTCTGTCATATTTAATATCAATTTTAATTTACTACCGTCCTTATCTGGCGACATATTTGATCGCAGTTAAAAATAAATAATTTTAAAAATGTTTACAAATTACAAATTATGGATTGTATCACTGCTTTTTTCATTATCAATTTTCTGTACGTTTACATGGATTCCTCAGGGTAAGTTTTGGGGTGGTGCTGATGTGGGGATACCGATGTTTTATCCGGAAAACCAACTTAGTACTGTAGCATCGGCATGGTGGGAAAAGCATTCCACAGGTACCACTAACTCGATGACCTATACATCAGTACCATTTTATAATATTTTAATTGCTTTGGAGAAAGTTGGCTCTACTCCTGAGATTAATGAAAAATTATTTGTCTTTATAATCCTTTTTGGTGGATCGTGGAGCGTATTTGCCATTGCGGTTCACTTTGGCTTTTCAAAAAAGATAGGATTTCTGGCAGCGCTTTTTTCTATTTTCAACTTCTATACTTTAAGTGTCTGGCATAGAGGGGTTCACAACGGGATGCTAATGCTTCTTTTTATTCCACTATCATTCTTGATAATTTATCGGGGTATTTCAAAGAAGTCATACCTATCATTGCTTACGCTTCATTTAGTTTCTTTCTTTGCTTCGTATATTTATGGCGCTCCCGGGTTCGTTGTTGCCCTGTGGATTTTATGGTTAACTACCTTAATCTTCCAATTTGTAATTGGCAGCGGACCGGAAAAGAGATTTATAGTTTCTTTCACTCTCCTCTTAATATTTTCTTGGTTATTTCTTAATGCGTGGTGGCTCTTTCATTTTATTGAATCAAGCAAATATGTTTTTGAAAGCCTTTCTTTATCGGATCTTCAGAATAGAACAATCGATGTTGTGATAGGACTTAAAAGGCAAACTGAAGTGTCATATGTTTTGCGTGGTATAAGCAGATATAATTTATATGACCAGAAGGATTGGGGCGAAATATATTCCCATCCGGTCTTTGTATTTTTGAGTTGGATTCCAACCATCATACTATTTTCGACTTCTTTATTTAAAAAGAATGTTAAGTCACCCATATGGACATTTAATATGCTTCTCATATTAATCGTAGTCTTTATTTCAAAGGGCATCAATCCACCCTTGGGTTGGTTGGCAAAAATTCTCTATGAAAAATTTTCACTTCTGGCACCGCTTCGCAATCCTTACGAAAAAATAGGTATACTTTTAATTCTGCCCTTTTCTTTTTTATTTGGCTTAGGAATTACTCAAATATTTTATTGGTTTAAGCAAAACATTAAATGGCTTGCGAAGCCTTTTTTGGTAACAGGTATATTTTTGAGTGTGTTTGTTTTGGTGTGGCCTATGTGGTTGGGAAAAACATTTGTTGTTCCCAATTACAACTATCTAATCTCGGTACCGGATTATTATAGCGATGCATCTTTATGGTTAAAGGCAAATAACAATGACATGCGAATCCTTCACCTTCCGCTTGCCCCGGAAGAATCAGTCGATTATGACTGGGGATATACCGGAGGTGTACCATCTCAAGTCTTTTTTAGCGGATCCTCAATTGCATATAAAGTCGGTATACAGTCGGTGGATTTTCAGGTTAATGATTTAATATATTCAATTCATGAAAAAGATACGGAAACGATAATAAAACTGCTGGAATCGTTGAATGTGGGTTGGATTATAATACACAATGAAACTGAATCTGAAAGAAGGGGACATGAGTCACTGGCAGAAGTCAATAAATGGCTGGGGACCAACCCAAATTATTTGCAACATCAGATAGATTTTGGTCCGTTATCTCTTTGGAAAGTTACACGTAGCGAAAGTACACATTTCTATTCCCCAACTGCTCCTTTCTCAATTATACGGGGAAAACCTGAATACTTGAACTCCTATTGGAAAAACCAGATTACTGAAAAACCATCATTTATAATCGCCAACCCTGAAGACTCTTCAACTGAAAGCAAAATTATTAGATCAATTGAAATGGAGTACATTTATCCGGCAAAAGTCGTGAGGTACTCAGATCAGATAAGCGAGAGTTCGGGTACATTGCCATACGTTAGTAAATTGCCAGGATCTCTTTTTTATCCCTTAATTAGATTCAAGGAATTTATTGAAGGATTAAATACGAACGAGCCACCCACTATTAGATGTCTGAATATGGCAAGCAAAAGATTAAGCGAAGCAATATCTTTGAAAAAAATGGGTCTTTTCGAAACTAATTCCAGCTTAGTTGAATATAATAAGTTACTTCAAAAATGCGGTATGCTTGCAACTGAGACAACTCTAAGCGGATGGTCAGTAGATAGATTATTGATTTATGATAATTTCATTGCTCTGAATAACGTTTTTTCTGATGAAAGTGAAGCTGCATTGTTGGAAAACTCCAGAAGTTTGTTGAAACAAATAATGTATGATTTGGGTATAAATCCGTACTTTGATCGTTTGAGTTTGGGCGATGACAGTAAGGCAATTGCATATTCCTATAATTTATCCGAGGACGGTGTTTATTCTCTCGAAATAGATGAGTTTGATCCCGAAGTGTTTAACACCCCGATTTTGGTGAAAATAAACGACCAAGCGTATAACACAGAACCTGTTATTGAAGATAATAAATTGATATTTTCAAATTTATCCTTAAAGGCTGGAAAGAATGAGGTTCATATAAAATATTTTAATAAAAATATTTTTTCCATCGAAAAAGCTAAATTTATAAACGATGTTACGATTATATCAGGTGGTGAGGGCAACAGTTACACAATTGAAGCATCTTCGGTTCAGGATAAATTGGGCAGATTTGAATTTGATTTGTCCAAAGTTAAGGACATATACAGCTATGATATTGTTACGGACTATTTTGTTCAGACAGGTGCTGCTCCGGTGTTGAAAGTAAATCAGGATAGCGATTACGTTGATCCGGAAACGAGAATCGTTTTTAGAAACTTGTGGTTTCTGGAGTTAAATACTTATAATCGTTTTTGGATTAGGAAAGGTTATACGTATGAACCGTCTGTTAATGCAAACAACGCAACTGTCATTTACGAGATTCCTTTATGGAACGATTGTTTGGGTTCATTTTCACAAAAATCGTGCAGAAATAAAGAGTTCCTAAAAATATTTGACCGCTCAAGTAAGGTTTTGATGAAAGATATTGGGATCATTCCAAATTATGAAGGTTTACCCACCCTTCAAAGGATAATTAACGGATCAAATGAAGAGATTGGTGATGTTGAATTTCAATATAACAGAATTAACGGGGAAAATTACAAAATAGACATAACAAATCAAAAACCGCCTTATGTATTAATATTTTCAGAAACCTTTCATCCTTTATGGAAGTTAAATTCTGGAGATGGAAAAGAAATTGAGGCATTACATTTTCAAGCAAATGGCTATGCAAATGCATGGTTTATTGAGAGTGAACTGCCAGATAGAATTTATGTTAAATTCAGTCTTAGTGATTACAGAAGACTTGGGAATATAATTTCTATAATTTCTTTGATTATATTACTTCCGGTGATAATATATTTAAATAGAAAGAAAGTGAAATGACTTCAAAAATGATTAAGGGTCGAGGTGTTAGATTGATGGCAATAGAAATATTTCTATATCTCGCAGTCGTTATTTCATGGTTTTCCGCTAAGAAATTTTTAAAAATGAATATCAACGATGAATACTTGATTGATGTGGTTTTTTTTATAGCCCTTGCGTTACTGATTTTTATGAGATCGGGTCATCCGCGTTTATTCTGGTATGGTTTTTCGGGTTTAGTCTTATCGGCTATTTCCGATACTTCTGGATTTTCCACAATCACGTTTTTTTTGAGTAGCTTCTCGATTTCATTTTTTGCGTTGGGAATACTCAATTCTTTACTTTTTAACAGAAATAACCTTAAAGATTAATGAGAGGCAACGAAAAGGTGGTAATATTTTTCTTAAGTATTGCGTTATTGTTTAAGTTTTGGTTTTTTACAGCATCTCCGAATCTTGGCTCTGACATTAGCTATCGGTTTCTCCCGATTACAAAAGACACTTATCTGCCATTTACCTGGAATAATGTTCAGATTGGTGATGGTATGGGTTTGCCAATAAACACATTGTGGTCATATCCCTCCGAACTTCTTTATGAATCCCTAACAAATGTTGGGATTCCATATTGGTTTCAAATAAAGTATCTAATGCTTCTTCCTGCAATTGCGGTTTCTTTATGGGGGTTTATAAAACTTGCGAAATATTATGAAGCAGACTGGTTGGTATCTTCATTGTTGTATATAATGAACACCTATTTTATTCTTCTTTTGGATGGAGCGCAGATGAATTTAGTTTTAGCCTATTCAGTTTTTCCACTGGCATTTTATTTTTTTATTAATACACACAAAGATTTAAATTATCGTACGATTGTTGCATTTATTATTAGTGTATGGGTTATGGGGTCATTTGACCTGCGGATTGTATGGATTTTGGCTTTTGCAATCATCATTAAATTTCTAGTTGATTTACCTAACATTGACAATAAGAGCTATAGGCTTCAATCATTATTACATTATGGATTAATAGGTATGGCTACCGCTACGGTATTATTTTTACTCAACATGTACTGGATTTTACCTGCGATAATGTCGAAGGGAGTAAGTTTACCAGCCGGTTATGATTCACCTTCAGGAGTTTATAATCTGAGTTTTTCTACGATCACGCATGGACTTTATCTGCAGCAGCCACATTGGTACATTAACAGTTTTGGTAGAATTTCAGAACCACAATTTTACTTTGCAGTAATACCACTTTTTGTTTATATGTCGGTAATGTCACACAAAAGAAAACAGCTCTTATATATTCTAACGCTGTCAGTAATCGGCATCTTTTTGTCTAAAGGTTCTCAGCCGCCATTGGGTGAGGTGTATGTATGGCTATTTAAATATGTACCAGGTTTTAATTTATTTAGAGATCCATCGAAATTCTATATACTTATAGCATTTTCATACTCTATACTTGCCGGATTATCCTCAAAGCTGATTTCGAAAAAAAGTTATTTACCATCACTAATATTTATTATCTATCTTTTAATGTTAATGGGTCCGGTTCTAAAAGGTAAAATGACAGGGACTTTTTCGAACACTCCGAATGAAAAACATTATTGGACTATAGCAGATATTTTTAAAGACCAGAATTATTTTTTTAGATCTTTTTGGATTCCTGTTAAGACACCTTTAGGGTATGTTTCATCTCAGAATCCTTCAACTGACGCCATTTGGATAGCAAAAAAAAGACCGTTTGGGATCGGAACTGTAGGAACGTATGAGCAATTCAATTATCTTCGTGAGGCGCCATTCATGGGAGAACTGTTTGCCATGGCAGGAATTAAATATCTTTACTATCCGTATCCGGACACAAGGCGCGAAACATTAAAGCAGGACAACATCGATTACTATTATAACTTTTTGGATCAGTTGACAAATTTACCATGGATAGAAAAAAGAATTTCGGATCCTCCTATAGCTGTTCTTCAAACTAAGAAAACACAAGATCACATATTTCTTTCGGATAATTCTTTTTATGTGGTCGGATCGGATCGTATTTATTGGGATCTGATGGAAATTCCCGATTTTGATCTGTCTAATAACGCGCTTGTTTTTGCAGAAGAAAAAGCTGGGATGATAAACGACATTGATCCGAATAGCAAAGTGATCTTGTATGAAAAAAGCGATACAGATTTGCTTATGAGTATGGTTAATGAAAACGAATTTTACTTTCCGGCAAAGGATCTGGGTAGGGAGCCTTCGGATAACGTTAGTGGACTTTGGAAAAGGGAAACATCAGACCTGATTTGGTGGAGGGATTTTTTGCAATCAAAGTATGAGATAGATAACTTAGATTTTGACTACAATGGGGGATGGGCTATTGCCGAAGGAGATCAGAAATATGAATTAAGGGATATGGGGTATGGGATGGGGGACAGCCTTTTTGTGAGAGTAATGGAAAGTGGAAGAGGCGGAAGAGTTGAGTTCTGGCAGGGAGAGGAGAAGATTGGGGAGGTTGATACCTTGATGGAAGAACCGGAAAAAGTTGATGTTAAACTGACGGGATACAAAGATATTCCTGACCAGATAACAACGTTTGATAAGGCGGAGTTTGGATGGAAGAGGATAGGAAAATTAGAAGGAGATCCTTCGGCTTCGACGGGTACTTTACAGCACCCGTCTTCGCTCAGGATGACGGATTCTATAACAATTAAAACCTATGGGGAAATTAATGTGATAAATGCGATAGTTACGATTTCGGATGAGGAACTTGAGGAATTGCAGGGGAAAGTAGAGAAATTGGAAAATGAAGGACGAATTACGAATTTTGACGGAAGTCTTAAGCTTGCTTATGAATTATCCCATACCCCAAATTCCATACCACATATCGCATACACCCGAGTCAATCCGACGAAATATGAAATTGAAATCACAGGTCTTCAAAAACCTGCGTACCTCATCTTTTCGGAAACATTCGATGAATTGTGGGAATTAAATGGACAACCATCAAAACGGGTTTACTCTCTATTAAACGGATTTTATGTTGATAAAGACGGAAAATATACTCTTTTCTTTACTCCGCAGAAATATGTCTGGCCGGGATTGGTGGTGTCTGCAGTTTCACTTGCCTTTATTATTGGGTTACTGTCTTACCGCAAGCTTAGAAAAAAGATATAATTGTCCTGATGAGGTTAAATCTTGAAAACCCTTTTTTAGTAATCCGTTCTGCAACTTTCAAACAGACCTCATTGACCCTTACCGCAACATTGATAAATGGAATCTTGGGGATGGTTTTTTATATCTTCTTGGCGCGGGAATTGGGTCCTTCCGACTTTGGATTATTTTCTTTATCCATTGTCGTTCTTGCACTCACAGCCGATATAGGAAATTTTGGGGCAAATACAGGCATCGTTAATTTTGTTTCAAAATTTATTAAAAGCGATACACCCCTTGCTTTGAAATATCTTAAGATTGGATTTCTTTACAAGTTATTTATGGGATTGGCAGTAATATTATTCGGATGTTTGCTAAGTCCGTTTTTGGCAGAGGAAGTCTTTAAAAAACCGGAAATGTTTCCACTTTTACGATTGGCTTTTTTGGGTGTTGGTTCAACATGGCTGTTTTCATTTACAACATCGTATTATCAGGCAACCCAAAAATTTAGAAGTTGGGGGATGATACAGATATTTACGAATCTGATAAGACTTTTAGGTGTCGTTTGCGCATTCTACTATTTTCACCTTGACATTTATGTGGCTTTAACTTTTTACATCATTGCACCTTTTATTGGTTTTATAGTCAGTTTTGTCAACATCTCTTTCGAATTTATTAGGGAAAAGTTTAATAAAGCAAATGTTAATACCTTTTTTTCGTTCAATAAATGGGTCGGGATATCCGCAATTGCCGGAGCCACATCTTCAAGGGCTGATACGTTTATTTTGGGGAGACTGGCGACTTCTGCCGGTATAGGAGTTTATTCGGCGGCAGGACAGATTGTTCAGGTTGTTCCGCAATTGATCGGTGCCATCGGGACAGTGGTAGCTCCGAAATTCTCATCGTTTGATAACGACAATAAAATGTTTGGATATTTTAAAAAACTGCAGTTAATGGTGATGGTTATTGCGGGTGTGATGGTCTTGTCGATCCCGATCGTGAAGATTGTTATTAAAGTATTTTTCGGTCCAGAATATGACCGGTCGTTTGGGATATTTGTAATACTTTTTGTCTCGATGCTTGTATTTTTGATTTCAATACCTGTTCACAATGTAATCATTTATTATTACCAATATCCGAAACTTTTTTCGTACCTCTCGGTAATTAATTTACTCGTAGTTATTTTATTGGCATACTTTCTGACTCTGAAGTTCGGCATTTCGGGAACGGCTTATGCGTCATTAGTGGGAAACACGGTGAATTTTCTGGTTCCGATGGTTTGGTTCAAAAAGAAAATAAAATTGAAAGCAACTAGTAGCTAGTGACTAGTGCCTAATCTTATGAAAATTATTGCTCACTCTCTTGTCAAAAACGAAGAAAGGTATATCTGGTACTCGATAATGAGTGTGATAAATTACGTTGATAAAATTCTTGTATGGGATACGGGAAGCACCGATAAGACGCCGGAAATTATAGAACTTATAAAACAAAAATACCCTCAAAAGATCGAATACAAAGAGTGTGGAGATGTAACTCCGGACCAATATACAGTTTTACGCCAGAAAATGCTGAATGAAACAAACTCCGATTGGTTCATGATATTGGATGGGGATGAGGTGTGGTGGGAAGACAGTATAAAAAGGGTAAAGGGTATTATAGAAAAAAACGGGAAGGATTTAGACTCTTTAGTATCAAGGTATTTCAATATAGTCGGTGATATATATCATTATCAGCCTCAGTCAGCAGGAAATTATTTAATAGACGGTAAAAAAGGGCATTTTAACATTAGATTTATTAATAGAAATATTTCCGGTTTATATACCGCAAAACCTCACGGACAGCACGGATATTTTGACGGAAAAGGAATATCTATTCAGGAAAAATATCATAAGAAAAGAATATATATAGATAGTCCATATCTACACTTTACTCATATGGTCCGTTCATCATCTCTGGCAAAAGACAGAGAAGTAATAAAAAGGGACATTAAATATAAGTATGAGTTGGGTAGAAGTTTTGCGAAAGATTTTTATTATCCCGAAGTATTTTTTAATGAAAAACCTGAAATTGTAAATTCGGTTTGGGAAAATATGAATAAGGGATATTATTTTCTTTCGATTTTCCAAACGCCTTTGAAAAAAATTAAACGAAGAATTTTTCCACCTGCCAAAGGATATTAATTTGGTGATGAAGACTCACATTCGTTCTAAAAAAAATCTTATTTACCCTTTTTTATTTCTTATTGCTTTCCTGCCGCGAATTTACAGAATTCAAGAGACGCCGATTTATACAGACGAAATCACATGGATGGTTCGTGCGAAAGAGACATTTTTAGCTATAAGAACTTTAAATAGGACGCATATTATCAATTACTTTAAAAGTGATAATGCTTGGTGGAACAATAAAACCGATACCGAAGCGATAGCCCTTCCTCTTGTTTATATAAGTGGTCCATTTATTGCTTATCTTGGAAATGGCAGCGTTTTAAGTCGGAATGTTATGGCTGAATATACAGCCGGAAGAATTCCTTTAGCCTTTGTTAATTCTTTGACCGTAATAATATTTTTTTTGATGACAAAGAAAAGTTTCGGGAATAGAGTATCGTTTATTTTATCGTATTTTTATGCTCTCGATCCGATTAACCTGGCAAACAGCAGATTGATCATGAATGATGGATTATTGTGTTTTTTTATGTTACTTACGGTCTATGCATTTTTTTACATTGAAAATAAATCAATTTCAATTGTAATTTCTTCGCTGGCACTAGCTTTTGGTTTTTTAACAAAACCCATTGGAATTTTACCTGTGTTTGCCTGGCTTACATATCTGTTAATTACAAATCATAAAAAGGAGACATTCGTAAAGATTATAAAAATATGTTTATTTACATTATTTAGTATTCTCATTTTGTGGCCGGAATCCTGGTTTAATCCGGTAGTGTCAATTTTTGAGTATCTTTTTAGACAAATACGATTAACGCAGACCTCGACAGCGATATATTTTATGGGACAGGCTACAAAAGATGTGCCTGTGTATTATTACGTTGTTCATATGTTTTTAAGAATGCCGATATATATATTGGCAGCTCTTGTGTTTTCAATAATAATGCTAATCCGTCTTTTGGGCATTAAAGGAATTAGAGAAATCTCAAGAAGTCAGTCCGTTGAAGTATCCTTGTTTATATTTGCAATCTTTTTATACCTCATTCTTGCTTTATCTTCCAAAAAATCAGGGATTAGATATCTTTTACCAATATGGCCGTTTATATATTATTTTTCTGCAGTATTTTATAAATATTTTAATATAACTCTTAAAAAGAACTCTTTTTTGAAAGCTATCTTGGTGTTTTCAATAATTATTTGCACTTTCACTGTTTACAAGTACAACCCCAGCTATGACTATTATGTGAATGAGTTTTTTAGAAGGTCAGACATGTCTCAAGAGTATATTTCAGTTGGTTTGTGCTACGGCGCTAAAGAATCTGCAGATTTTATAAAGAAATGTTTTCCGTCAGAAGGTTCAGTTACATATATTGGTTGTGCAAGTACCGTTGTGCCATATTATTATTCCGGCAATCTCTCAAGAGAAGTCAATAAAAATAAAATAATAATTATCGAGGAGTACTATACTCAGATGGGTTATGTATCTGAGGATATTTATAAGATTGTTAATGAGGTGGAGCCGGTTTTTTTGGAAAATAACGGTATAATATTGTCACGATTATATAATATAGGTATGAAAGAGGATAATAAATGTTTATAAACGATTTTCTCAATACTACAGTATTTCTTACTGTTTAAATAAGGAAAACCTGGATTTTCCGGAAGAAAATCAATAATTAACGCATGGAAACAGGTGAATATACATTAAATGCTATGAAGAAAGCGAAGTGGTATAACCGCTGGCTTTTGACATTTGTTGAAAAGTATTTGACCGGTGATATTTTGGAGGTTGGTGCGGGAATAGGAAACTTTTCTAAGATGTTAAAGAAATATGGAAAAGTTACAGTGATAGATATTAACGGAAATTATTTGAAATATTATAGAAGTAGAGGAATAAATTGCGGTTTAGGTGATATTGAAAGAGGTGAATATTTTTTTAAAGACAAGAAATTTGATTCAATAATATGTTTGAACGTGGTCGAGCATATTAAAGATGATGAAGGAGCACTTAAAAATATCCATAAATTACTGAAAAAAAACGGTAATGCTGCCGTTTTGGTCCCTGCGCATAAATTATTGTACAGCAGGTATGACCATCTGCTTGGACATTACAGACGTTATACCATTTCTGATGTAAAAAAGTTGATCGGCAATTCCGGATTGGAAATTGTTGATATCAGGTATGTTAACTGGTGGGGAGCGGTGGGTTGGCTGTTTTTTATGAAAATACTTAAAAAAACAGATTTTCCGGAAAATGAATTAGGAATATTTGATATGTTCGGAAAATTTTTACTTTGGCCGGAAAAATTCATTAAACTGCCGTTTGGATTGTCGGTGCTGGCAGTGGTGAGGAGAAATAAAAGATATTAAGATACTAAGATATTAGGATATTAGGAGAGAGCACAAGGAAAGACGTTAGATACAGACAACAAGCAACAGGTGACAAGTTGACTAAGCGATTAAGTAGAAAGTAGCATGTAGAAAGCAAAATGAAGCAGGCGGAATGTCAGAGTATCGTCATCCTGAACGCAGTGAAGGATCTCACGAGATTCTTCGTCGCTTTACGCTCCTCAGAATGACTATGGCGTGCAATTCATTCCAGGAGTGTGGAGAATTTTCACTCCTAGAATGGTGGCGTACTTTAACCATCAATAATTAATAATTAATAATTTACCCATGAAACTTTCAATAATTATTCCAGTTTACAACGAAGAAGCGACGATTGGTGAACTATTAAGAAGAGTTTACAAAGCCCGCCTTCCCAAAAAGATCGAAAAGGAGATCGTTATTGTTGACGATGCTTCAAAAGATAACTCATATAACATTTGTTTGAACTTTAAACAAAAATTTTCAGGAAAGATCAAAATAAAGCTCATTAAACACAACACAAATCGGGGAAAAGGTTCAGCAGTTGTTGACGGGATCAATCTCGCCTCAGGAGACGTTGTAGTCATTCAGGATGCAGATCTCGAGTATGATCCCAATGATTACATTAAATTAATAGATCCTATCTTGGCCGGAAAAGCGGATGTTGTTTTCGGGTCGCGTTTAAAGAATTACCCCCTGCGTTTATTTGGAAAAAAGAAAACTCCCCTTATCACTCATTACCTGGGAAATAAATTTTTAACCTTAGTAACTGAAGTGTTGTATCAAAGAAAGGTAAGCGATATGGAGACCTGTTATAAAATGTTTAAAAAGGATGTTCTCAAGGGTATAAACATTAAGGCAAAAAAGTTTGATTTTGAGCCGGAATTTACTGCAAAAATACTTAAAAAGGGGTACAGGATTTGCGAGGTTCCGATAAAGGTCAAACCGAGAGGTTATGAGGAAGGCAAAAAAATATCATGGAGGGATGGGTTTACTGCTATTTGGACACTGGTGAAATACCGAATAACAGACTAGGATATTAAGATATTACGATATCAAGATATTAGGAGATCGTAACAGAAAAAATAACAATATAACAAAAGAACCATTATAATAATGATATGAACATCGCTTTCCTATCTTTTTATAGTGGAATGAACAATCGCGGGGTGGAAAGATGGGTGTATGATCTGGCTTCAAGACTGTCGGAAAAACACAGTATAACCGTCTACCAGAACAAACCGCTTAAAATCAACGTGCCATATAGGGTGTTTCCGGCAAACTTAAAATATCAGGAAAAGGATTCACTGCTTTTATTGGAACGTCTATTTCTTGATCACAAAAGCGTTAAAGTCCTGCAATTTACTCTGAAAGTTGCAATAGACCTTCTGAAAAATAATTATGACGTAATTATTCCTACGGACGGGGGTTGGGAACCTGCGATAGTAAGGATAATTACATGGATAAGGGGAAGTAAGATGGTTATTGTCGGTCATGCAGGGATTGGGTGCGATGATGCGAATAACCTGTGGAGTTTCCCCAACAGTTTTGTTGCGCTTTCCTCAACTGCTCAGAAATGGGCAAATAGAGTAAATCCATTTGTAAAAACTGTGTATATTCCGGATGGAGTTGATGCGGGTAAATTTACCCGCAAGGGCAAAAGAATTACCTTACCTTTTAAAAATAATTACCCGATAGCTTTGTGTGTGGGAGCGTTGGAGAAAGGGAAAAGGATCGATCTTGCGATTAAAGCAGTATCAAGGACGGAAAGTCTGAATTTGTTGGTCTGCGGAAGGGGGGAGTTGAGGGAGGAATTAAGTGAATTGGGGAATAAGTTATTAGGTAAAAGGTTTGAGCTCAAGCAATATGATTTTGATGAAATACCCGCAATTTACCGCTCGTGTGATCTATTGGTATCTGCGTCGCTACCACAACATTCTTTTGAAATGGTTCTTTTGGAAGCAATGGCAACAGGGCTTCCTGTTGTTGCCAACGACGACCCGATAAGAAAAGAAATTGTCGGAAATGGAGGGCTTTTAGTAGATGTTACCGACATTAGCGCATTTGCCGATATAATTAAGATTGCCTTGAAAAAGGATTGGGGAGATGAACCGCGATTACAGTCTGAAAGATTTGATTGGGATGTTGTTGTTATAAAGTATGAGGAGTTGTTCAATAGTTTGATAATATAATAATTTATGATATCCGTATCCATTATTACTTTAAACGAAGAGAAGTATTTGGAAAAATGCCTTCAGTCGGTAAAAGGTATTGCCGATGAGATCGTTGTGGTTGACAGCGGAAGCACCGACAAAACTCTTGATATTGCAAAAAAGTTTAGCGCAAAGGTGTATTTCCGCAAGTTTGACAATTATGCGAATCAGAAAAACTATGCAGTGGAGAAATGTACGGGTGATTGGATCCTTTCGATGGATGGAGATGAGGAGATTGAGGACGACCTCCTCAAGGAGGTCAAATCCGAAATCCTAAACCCGAAATCCGAAATAAACGGCTACTCTATTCCAAGAAAAAATATTATTTTTGGAAAATTTATCAGATACACCCGTTGGCAGCCGGAGCTGGACAGACACATTTGGCTTTGGAAAAAGGATCTTGGGAAGTGGATGGGGGATGTTCACGAAGAAGTTGTTGTTGAAGGTCGGGTCGGAAAACTAAAGCACGCGAAAATTCATCATCAGTATGAAACGGTGAGGGATTTTTTTGAAATGATGAACCGTTATTCGGAGATAGATGCATCCGAGAGAGTTAAAAATGGACGGAAATATTCTCACTTTAGGTTTCTTTTTGATCCAATTTATAATTTTCTCGTCAGATATTTTTACCGTCTCGGGTTTTTAGATGGATGGAGAGGATTTGTACTTTCGTATCTGATGGCGGTTTATCATCTTATCGTATGGGTGAAGGTGGGGGAGAATAAAATTCGAAATTCGAATATCGAAATACGAAACAACAATTAATTTTAGAATATCCAATATTTAAATTAATTGATTTTGTGAATAGAGATTTATTTAGGATTTCGTGCTTCGTGCTTCGGATTTTGACCAAAGTTATGCTTTATATAATTCTTATTTTTACACTTGTACTTAGACTGATCACCATTAATCAATCTTTATGGCTGGATGAAGCCATTGGAGCTTTAGCTGTGCGTAATATGTCGTATTCCGACCTCATTACGGGTTTTTTAACCGTTGATAACCATCCCCCGCTTTATTATTTTTTATTAAAGTTTTGGACAGGGATCTTTGGGTATTCGGAAATTTCCCTTCGCATGCCGTCTGTTTTATTTGGCGTGGGGACGGTATTTTTTATCTATTTGATAGGAAATAGAATATTCGATTCAAAAAAATCCGGTTTAATTGCCGCGGTTTTGCTTTCCTCCTCGCAACTTCATATTTATTACTCACAAGAAGCCAGAATGTATTCGATGGTTGCTTTTTTTGCAGTACTTGCAGTTTATTCGTTTTTGCATCTATTCGAAGATCGAAGTAATTTTAAATATTGGTTACTTTTTTCTTCGTCAATAACCGTTATGGTTTTTACCGATTACATGCCGGTGTTTCTTTTACCGGCATTTTTTATTTACGCAATATTTCAAAAGCACAAGAAAAATTGGTGGTATAAATTCATGCTATCATTCGTTCCAATTATCCTTGCAGGTATAATTTGGTTTCCGATATTTCAAAAGCAATCCGCAGGCGGTTTATGGCTAATGCAAACCCTTCCGGAGTGGAAAAATCTTGCAGGCGGAGCAAACTTAAAACAATTATTATTGGTTTGGATGAAATTTACATTGGGCAGAATCTCGTTTACCGATAAGACTTTATATTATCTAATCACAGTAATTGCCTCAATTCCGAATGCAATATTGTTTGCAAATGCTATGAAGTCATATAAAAAAAACAAACTTCTTTTATTGTGGTTGTTAATACCAATATTGCTTTCATTCTTGATTTCGGTATTCTTTCCGGCATTTATTTATTTCCGACTGTTGTTCGTTTTACCGGCATTCTATTTGATCGCAGCGATTAGTGTAGGAAATATGAAATCAGGCAGGATCCTTGCCGGAATGCTAATCGCAATTAATCTTGTAAGCTGTGTAATTTACTACACAGACGATTTTCAAAAAAGGGAAATGTGGAGGGAAGCAGTGACTTATGTAGAAAATAGAATTGCCGATAACGAAATAGTTATTTTCTCTTATCCCGAGCCATTTGCACCTTACCGTTGGTATGAGAAAAAAGAATATTTGTCGTTTGGCGCTACGGATTCAATTAAAACAGAAAAAGTTAATGCTTCGGACAAGACAAGGGAGTTGGTATCAAATGTTTCGGGTGTCTATTATTTTGAGTACCTTAACGACCTTTCCGACCCAACAAGGATTGTGATGAATGTGATCGTAGAAAGCGGTTTTACCGAAAAAGAAGTGACAGGAGATTTTAATGGGGTGGGTATGATATATCATTTTGTCAGATGACACTATGAAGATCTTAAAAATATTAAAATACAAGGAAAAGATTTTTCCGTATATTGTTGGTTTACTGATATTTATCCATATTTTCATCCTTCTTCAATTGATGTTCTTTCCCTATCCGGAACTGTTTATTTATTCGTACCTGACAGATAAAGGGCTTTTGCCTTACAAACAGATCATCGACCAGCATTTTCCCGGAGTGATGTTTTTACCAATTAATTTGTATTCCCTCGGGATCGATACACTGCAGGAAATGAGAATGATTTATTTTGCCTTGATCATCTCAAGCGATCTGATATTCACTAAAATACTTAAGAAGATATTTAATAAAAATGTCTATATGCTTTTGGGATTTCTTTTATATATTTTTTGGCAGATATATTTCGAAGGACACGTTTTTTGGATCGAGTCGTTTATTACACCCTTAATACTATTGGCTTTTGGCTTTTTACTAAATTTCTTTGAAAATAGAAGAATAAGAAATTTATATTTTGCGGCATTGTCGGTTGGTATTGCACTTGTATTCAAACAGACGGTTCTGCCCCTGGCTGGATTGGTCTTTCTCTATCTCTTCTTTAAAAGAATCCATTTCAAGAATCTTTTGTTGGGAGGAATTATATTTATTATACCGATACTATTGGTTACCCTATATTTTTCTAAGATTGGTGTGTTGCGGGATTTTTTCTATTGGACGGTTACATTCAACCTTACGATTTTTAATGAAATGGGAAAAACAAGACCGGATATTATTGGCTTTGCCAAAATTCTGCCTGTTTTTGGTGTGTCTGTAGTAGCGCTTTTATACTATTTAATAAGAAAAAAAGACAATATTGTTAACTTGACGGGAATATTCCTATTCGGGTGTTTGTTTTTTGCCTATGCCAGATTTGACCATATTCACCTCCAACCCGCCCTGCCATTTGCATTGATCTTGCTTACGATGTTAATTGTTGCTGTTAGCCGTATCCCGTATCCCGTCGTTTTTCGTGTAGCGTTAAGTGTTGCTTATTGTATCCTCTCTTTGTACATATTCATTCCCAATTTTCGTTTTTACAACAAACCGGGGGTTTCACCTATGTTTAATGATGCCGAAACTGCAGTTATTGTTGAAAAAGTAAAAGAATATTCCAATAAAGGAGATACAATATTCGCTTTTGGTACCCACCCCCATATATATTACCTGACAGAAACTATGCCCCCGGGTAATGTATTTACTTTTCAGTTTCCGTGGTTTATGAAGGTCGCGGAACAGACTATACTTACAGGTATAGTAAATAGTCCTCCGAAGGTGGTGATTCGGGATTTGAATGCGGAAGTAGGAGGATATTCATTAGCTGAGTACATGCAGGATATTGATCAGTATATAGTCGAAAATTATGTGTTGGTAGATTATGAAAATAATATAGAAGTACTTGTGAAAATATGATATTTACCATTGATGCGTCGCAGATCATTTACGGTACCGGAGTTTCTGTTTATACAAAAAACCTGATACGTACACTTTTAAACATTGATAAGAAGAATACTTATCAGATCATAGGCGGTGCTTTGAGAAGGATGCCGGAGTTAAGATCATCCTTAAATGCTATCGTCGACGGAAGGAAAAATGCAAGCGCTTCTGTTTTTCCGTTTTCACCAGCCATTTCAGATATATTTTTTAACCGTATTGGAATTTTAAGTATAGATACCCTTATCGGAAAGTCCGATGTTTTTCATTCCTCGGATTGGACGCAACCCAAAACAGATGCATTCAAAGTAACCACGGTACATGATATAGCCCCAGTACTTTATCCAAAGCTGTCACACCCAAAGATCGTAGAAGTTCACACAAGAAGACTTGAGAGGGTAAAAAAATATGTTGACAGCATTATAGTACCATCAATCACTACTAAGAATGACCTTGTAAAACTTGGTTTTGATGAAAATATAATTCAAGTTATTTATGAAGCACCGGATCCTAACCTAAAACGCTCACGCATCAGTGAAATATTAGCTGTGAAAAAGAAGAACCGGATCGGAAGCCGTTATTTACTTGCTGTAGGCGTATCCAAACGAAAGAATATTGACAAGATCATTTCTGCCTTTGAAAAAATCAGGGCAGACAGAACTTTGAAGCTGGTGGTGGTGGGACATTATGAAAAGATCTCGCAAGTGCGAAATGTAATATTTTTAGGATATGTGAATGAAAGTGATATCTATGCTTTATATTCCGGAGCAGAGGCTTTGGTATACCCGTCCCTTTATGAAGGTTTCGGACTGCCAATACTAGAAGCTTTTTCTCTGGGTATCCCAGTGGTCACATCGGATATTGGAAGTATGAAAGAAATCGCGGGAAGTGCGGCCATGCTGGTAGATCCGAACGATGTCGATTCAATAAAAATAGGGATTGAGAAGGTGCTGGTCGATAAAAGCAAATTAGTTCGTTTAGGAAAACAAAGAGTAAATCAGTTCTCCTGGAATAAAACTGCACAAGAGACGCTGGGGGTGTATAATCAGGCTTTGAAAAAATGATAATCGGAATAGACGGCAATGAAGCAAATATTGAGAATAGAGTAGGAAGTTCGGAATACGCATACGCGCTCATTAATACATTCTATAGGATATGTACTGATGGAAAAACTAACATAAAGTTTATTATTTATTTGAAAAAAAAGCCCGAAGACTTTCTTCCTAAAGAAAAAGAGGGTTTTAAATATCGGATATTATCCGGAAATAGGCTTTGGATCTTTAAAAACCTATTACCTGAACTTTATAGCAGTAACAAACCTGATGTTTTTTTCAGTCCGAATCACTATTTACCGATTTTTACACCGATTCCTCAAGTGTGTGCGATACATGACCTCGGTTATCTCATGTTTTCGGAACAATTTAAAAAACATGATTTTTGGCAGTTGAAGATCTGGAGTGCCATTTCAATTATTATATCAAAATATATCATCGCAGTATCGGATTCGACAGCAAATGATATTGTACGACATTATAAATTTGCCTCAAAAAAAGTAGAAACCATTTACCATGGTGTCGATCATTCAATTTATAATTCAAATATAAACAATAATCTTGTGCGACAGGTTAAAAATAAGTTTGGGATACGTAAAAACTATATACTGTCTATCGGAACGTTAAAACCTTCCAAAAATATCGAAGGGATCATCAGATCTTTAGGTAAATTTCTTAAAAACCATCACGATCTGTCAAAAGATTATCAGTTGGTTATTGCAGGTAAGAAGGGATGGTTGTTTGAAGATATTTATAAAGTAGTAAAAATGCATGGTTTGGAGAAAATGGTGATATTTACCGGTTATGTAAGCCTTGAAGAGAAGAGAGCGCTTTACAAAGGAGCAAGATTTACAATATCTCCTTCATTTTGGGAAGGTTTTGGAATGCACATTCTTGAATCAATGGCTTGCGGAACACCTGTTTTAGTAAGTTCAAAAGGATCATTATCAGAAATTGCCGGTTCTGCGGGTATTTACGCTGATCCATATGATGTGGATAGTATTTCCAAAGCAATAGAAAAACTGGTTAAGATGGGTACTATGGAATATAATAAGCTAGCGCTGAAGTGTTTTGAGCGCGCTCAGGAATTTAATTGGGAAAATACAGCTAAAGAGACGTTGGAGGTACTTAAAAAGACGGGGAACAAAAAACAGTGAACGGTGGACGGTGAACAGGCACGAAAAACTAGGCAAATGTGACAAGTGACAGGTAAAAAGTAACGGGTAATCCGAAACAGGTATAAAATCTATCAATATAACAATTTACACTATGTCAAATATAACATTTCAAAAAGGTAAAGTGAGTTTTACCGATAAATACGGTCATAAACTGACTACATACGAGGCAATGGGTAAAATAATTGTTAGAATAAAAAATGTATTCATAGACTTTCAATTGTTTCTATTGCATTTGGTTAGTGACATTGTACCAAGTCATATCATTAGGAAATGTATTTTCACACTAATGGGTGTGAAAATAGGTAAACACACCACCATTCATATGAGATGCAGAGTTTTTGATCCTAAAAATATAACCATCGGAAACGACACAATAATAGGAGATGGTGCGTTTTTGGATGGAAGAGATAAACTGTCGATTGGCGATCATGTAGACATTGCGAGTGAAGTCATGATCTACAATTCCGAGCACGATATAAATGATCAGCAATTTAAGGCCGGTATTTCACCCGTTACGATCGAAGATTATGTCTTTGTCGGACCGCGTGCAATAATTCTTCCCGGAGTTAAGATAGGTAAGGGGGCTATAGTAGCAGCAGGTTGTGTGGTAACAAAAAATGTCCCCGAGTATGCGATATATGCAGGGATCCCCGGAAAAGTGATCGGAGAAAGAAAGAACAAGAACCCCGGATATATATTGGGAAGGGCAAGATTATTCCAGTGACCAATGAGAATAATAATTAAGTTGTTATATCTTCTTTTTGCAGTTTTCTTTTTGGTATATTTAGCAATACCCAACCAGTTATTTCCACAGGAGTCGCAATATTCAAAAAGATCAACAGAGCCTTCTGATGTCGAGGATAAAAACCGCCGGGGATTTTATAACACAGAAGACAGAGAGACCGTAGTAAACTATTATCGTGATAATTTTGGTAAGGTTAATATTTTTGGATACGAAATCAACTTACCGTCTCTGAGATTAAATTATCCACCGGAGGAATCACAAACAATAATAAGAGATCAGACAAGAAGTACATATCTCGAAGAGATAGTGCATCCGCTACGGCAGTCGATATATATAAGCGGCTTTGAACCCAGGTATGATAAAGATAGGATCGTGGTGGATGGTACAGAATATAAGCAGAAGTTAATTATAAAAATGATCAGTTCAAATATCCTTATCCGTCTTTTTGTCGGATGTCTTATTTTATTATCCATCTATGTAAATTTAAGAATGTGGAGGGAAGTTTTCATGAGATATCAAAGGATGTTCTATGAAAAATAGCATAGATGTATCAATAATAATTGTTTCTTATAATACGAAAGATCTTTTAAGATCTTGCGTGGAGTCTGTAATTAAAAATATAACACATCTTAAATATGAGATCATTATTGTCGACAATAATTCGGGGGACGGGTCAAAGCTTTATATTAATAACATAGCCAAAAAATATAAAAATGTTAAATGTTTTTTCATGGATAAAAATATCGGATTCGGAGGAGCTAACAATTTTGGAATGAATAAAAGCACCGGTAAGTATATATTGCTTTTAAATTCCGATATTCTGATCGAAAACAATGTTGTTGAAAGAGTTGTCCAATGGATGAATATTAATTCCGGATATGGTGTGGCAAGTGCAAACCTTTATAACCCCGACGGTTCCATTCAGGGGACGGGTGGTTATTTTCCGACCATTTTTAGCGTATTTTCATGGATGACGATACAGGATCTCCCGTTTGTAGATAATCTGATAAAGCCTTTTCATCCTATGAAGGGCAACTCACCATTTTCAAACAGAGCATTTTATTATAAGGAGAGAGATCTTGATTGGGTAACCGGTGCTTTTTTTATGATGCGAAGGGAAGTGTTCGAAAAGGTCGGAGGGTTTGACACCGATTTTTTTATGTATACCGAAGAGGTCGAATATTGTGTAAGAATAAAGGCGCAAGATTGGCTTGTCAGATATTTGCCATATGAAGGGGTTATACATCTCGGGGGAGCAAGCGGAAATACGGGTGATTCCATTCTAAAAGAGTTTGAGGGTGTAAAGCTGCTTTATAAAAAGCATTACCCGAGATGGCAGTATCCGATAATGAGAGTAATTTTGAAAATCGGATGTTTGTGGCGGATGTTTTTAATGGGAATCATAAAAGGAAGAAAGGCGGGATCAATTTATGCAAAAGCATTTTTCAAAACTTGAATCGCTTAAAAAATATCTGATTGCCTCTTTAATATTGGCAATACCCTTATATCCGAAATTTCCATTGTTCCCTATTCCGGGTACATATGTATCGATAAGATTGGAAGACTTTTTAATTAGCCTTACTCTATTTGCATTTCTTTTTTCAGGAATTTCTGATCGAAAGTTCATTCTGAAAGACCGTGTCTTTTTATCTATCTTTATGTATTTGGGTGTCGGAGTGTTGTCTTTGATCTCATCAATACTTATTACTCAAACGGTTGTACCCAAGTTGGGCTTTTTACATTGGATAAGAAGAGTCGAATATCTATCGATGTTTTTTGTCGGATACAGTTATCTGAAACATAATCCGAGGAGCATTCATTTCTTTATGAAACTCCTGCCGATTGTGGTTATTATAGACTTCATTTATGGTCTTGGACAAAGGTACTTTACATGGCCTATCATAATTACCCAAAACGAAGAATACGCAAAAGGCGTGGCGCTCCGATATATTGAAGGTAGCCATATTAATTCAACCTTTGCCGGACACTATGATCTGGCAACATACCTTGTATTTACGCTTCCGCTTATTTTATCGTTAGTCATTTATTCCAAGAAAATTAACACATTTTATTTACTCGTTTATACATCCGGACTTTGGCTCTTGGTGAATACCGCTTCCAGGATTTCTCTTGTGTCTTTTATTGGCGCCGCCACTCTCTCATTAATATTACTTAAGAAGTTCAGAAAAGGGTTTGCCCTTATTGTATTAAGCATTTTGTTTATTGGTTTTTCTTCTAACCTGATCACAAGATATCAAAGAGTAATAAGATTATTCTCTGAGCAGGTAAAAAGATATACCATCGAGATGGTTATCACACCCGTTTACGCCGAAGAGGGGTCCGTGATGAGAAGGGAAACTGCTGTAGCAACACCCACACCGATACCTGTTTTTGAAGACCGTTCAACCTCTATCCGTTTGAATGTGGAATGGCCGAGGGCTCTTCGTGCGTTAAGTAAAAATCCACTGCTTGGAACCGGCTACTCATCCATCACGCTGGCAACGGATAATGATTATTTGCGAATGCTTGGGGAAACTGGAATAATAGGTTTTTCATCATTTTTTTTAATATTGGCAAATCTTTTGAAAAAATTGCTGAAATACCTGAAGACAACAAAAATAAGAAGTGATCTTGAGAGTGTATACATTCTATCATTCGCGGGTGGTTTTATGGGAATACTAATAAATGCGGTATTCATCGATGTTTTTGAAGCCTCGAAATTCGCAATAACATTGTGGTTGGTACTGGGAATGTTGTATGGAAAAATTACAACAAAGGAGAATGAATTATGAATAATGGGATATGGGAAAATTTATAATACATTAATTAGTAATTAACCATGAATTTGAAAATTAAAATACCCGGTTTTTTAACCAACCTCAAGACTGTCTTTTGGGCAATAATCATACTTGGGTTGATAATTCGTCTTTATAAGATAAATACACCTTTATTGGACTGGCATTCATTCAGGCAAGTAGATACCGCGTCAGTCTCGAGGTATTTTTTGAGAGACGGTATTAATATGCTAGAACCGCGTTATCACGACATTTCAAGGGTTCAAAGCGGAATGTTCAACCCCGAAGGCTACCGATTTGTGGAATTTCCGATATATAACGCGATCCACTCAATTACTTACAAAATATTTCCGATACTATCGTTTGATGCTGTTGGAAGGCTGGTCTCGATCGTATTTGCATTACTTTCTTCTGTCTTTCTTTATAAGATCTCCACCTTTTATTTCGGCAAGAATGTTGGCATCTTGTCTATGTTTTTGTATCTAACATTGCCATTCAACATTTTCTTTACCAGAGTGATATTGCCTGAACCGTTGGCGGTAATGCTCGGTCTTTCAGGATTGTGGTTTTTTATTAAATATTCGAAAGAAGAAAAATTATCGAGTCTATTTATATTTTCAATATTGATGTCGGCAGCTATATTGGTAAAACCTTATCTGGTTTTTTACAACATATATCCGGTATATTTTTTCTTAAAAAAATATGGATATAAGAAAGTAATGTTCAAAAAAGAGATAATTGCATCACTTTTAATAATATTTTTACCGTTCATTTTGTGGCGACTTTGGATCGCCAGACATCCTGAAGGAATTCCATTTTGGAAGTGGACGCTTAATGGTGATGGAGTGCGTTTTAAACCCGCATTTTGGTATTGGATTTTCGGAGAGCGGATCGGAAAATTGATACTTGGTGTTTGGGGAATTTATCCTTTTATGATTGGATCTTTAAATAACCGCAAGAATCCATTTTTAATATCGTTTATTTTGGGTATATTTCTATATCTTTCAGTCATTGCAACGGCAAACGTCAGACACGACTATTATCAGACGTTGATCGTTCCTGTTATATCGATCGTTTTAGCTCTGGGTGTTCAAAAGATGTTTGAGGATTCAAAAAAGATCAAATACGGAATATTTTTACCTCTAGGAATTATGGGGATGATGTTTTTAATATCGGCTTTTCAGGTCAAGGAATACTACAAAATAAATCATCCGGAGATAATCAATGCCGGACTTGCAGTGGAAAGATTAACTCCCGAAGATGCCTTGGTGATAGCAAGTTATAATGGCGATACGGCATTTTTATACCATACAGCCAGACGCGGCTGGCCGGTTGTAGAACTCCCAATAGAAGAATTAATTAAAGAAGGTGCGCAGTTTTTTACTTCTGTCAACCTTAACGATTCGCAAACAATCGAGTTTATGAAAAAGTTTCAAATATTGGAAAAAACGGATAGCTATGTCGTGCTAGAGTTGAAATAATTTGTATTATGAAGATCTTAATGCTTGTTCCATATCTTCCTACCATCACTATGAGTGGTGGTCAAACCCGTTGGTACAACATCATCAAATATCTGGCGCGCGAACACGATATAACACTTTTTTCTCTCATAAAAGACGATTCTGAAAGAAAATTCATACCCGAACTTCTCAAATATTGTAAAAAAGTCGAGGTTTTCAAAAGGCCGCAAAAGCCATGGACTTTGCGAAATGTTTTACTTTCTGTTTTTGGACCGTTTCCGCTCCTTGTTGTCAGAAATTGGTCATTTGAAGAGAGAAAAGCGTTAAAAAGGGAACTTAGGTTGGAGAAATATGATCTGATCCATACGGAAACATTTTATGTTATGCCTCATTTGGGGCGCACCAATGTCCCGATAATTCAGGTTGAACAGACGATCTGGCATGAGGTTTATCAACATCATGTGGTGACAGAAATACCTCTTCTTTTAAGGCCACTATTTTTATTGGACGTAGTCAAAATTATTTATTGGGAAAAGCATTATTGGAAGAAGGCAAATGGTTTGTTTGCCGTATCCGAGGAGGACAGAAATATAATGCAAAAACTTCTTCCAAAAAATAAGATCGGTATTATTCCGAACGGAGTTGACTGCAGTTACTATAATGAAATTAAAACTAAAAAATATTACCCGTTAAGAATTCTTTACGGAGTATCTAATTTTGAATGGCTTC
>Ga0209727_1000563_pt1 | contig 39492 bp, 59 predicted proteins | sample RifGroC1_FD_183995 | JGI IMG/M metagenome (GOLD analysis project Ga0209727, IMG submission 183995) | Groundwater microbial communities from Rifle, Colorado, USA - Groundwater C1 (SPAdes) (version 2) | ecosystem: Environmental > Aquatic > Deep subsurface > Groundwater | place: Rifle, Colorado... | reverse complement strand
AAGTAACCGTAATAGTATTAGCAGTGCAAACTATATCACTAATAGTATCAGTGTCATTTGTTGCACCATAATTAACAAAAGCCATATCAGTAGCCAAAACACCAGCAACCGTAATAGCTTCTGCAGCAGCACCACCAACCGTAACATGTGTACCAGCTGCAACTATGTCCCATTCAGGAATACATCTATTCCTTAACAAGGCATAATCATATCCATGTGCTGTACTAGGATCTGCACTACCTACAATAGTAATTGTATTATCAGTAGCTATAGCAGAAACTATCTGATCATTATCATCAGAAACTTCATGATTAACAATAGCTATGTCAGTGGAAAGAATCAGTCCACTTCGAGTAATAACCTCAGTCGTATCACCTCCGGCAGAAGTAACTGGACCTTCAGCCAGCTTAATGCCATAACCATAAGTTGGGCCAACAGGAACAAACAAGCACGATGCAGCAGTGCCCATATTTATCCATTGAGCTGCCTGCCCAAGAGCTACATCAGTCTTAGTGAATGTACATCCAGGATTATATCCTGCAGAACCAGATGCAGGAACCGTAGATCCTGAAGCCATAGATTTATTTCTGGAAGTATCAAGTGTGATACCGTTTGGAAAGTTTGTTACGCCCATAATTTTCTCCACTGGGACAATTCTTCTTATCTCAAAGAACTGCCTGAAAGATTTTAACTTTCATTTACCCACTTTATTAAGACCGTTCTAAGCTCGTCACAAAGAACGGTCAGTTGACATCTTTAGTCTTGGGCGTTCAATTATGAACACCAAGTTATCATGCAGCACCAGGCGAACCAAAAATACCTCGTGGATCAGACCAACCAAACGAACCACGAAAAGTCGCTTTGAACTTTGCATTCTCAGTATCAAAGTCATTCTCAGTACCAAAAGCATCCGGCCGACGTTCCATATACTTCAGACCATCGGGACAGTTGGTTTTAATAAACCATGCATCACTATCCGTCAGGTAATGATTTACAGCAATGCCTTGTGGAAACTTCTTCGAAGCCCGAATTGCATTGATATCATTATTCGCATTGCCTGATTGCCCAATAGATTCGAGAATCCGCATAGCGTCAAATTCAAGAGCAGTCGGGATGATCAACTTCTGGGGCATAATCGCAATCTTAAGTCCACGATCAGTAGTGAATGCTGCAATATCAATGCATGCCTGCTCGAGAGCAGCTTCACTAAGATCTGCGGCAGTAGCAAGTTCATTACGCCAAGTACCACCAGACTTGTTCGGATGATCAGTAGCACAAAGCTCCTTGCCATCACTATTAGTTCCCATGGTATAAGCTGCAGTAAACGCCCGATTAAGTATGTTTGCCCCAATGATCTCTTTGGTCTGACGAATGGAGAAGGCCAGCGCATTTGCACGACGCAGCGCAACAGTTACAGCTATACCGTCTTCGTACATCTCACGAGTAATAATAAACCCAAGACCATACGTCACATGAGTGTAGCGACTAACAAAGCCCTGCTCCTGCTCGTCATATGCAATCCCTGCGCCCTCAGTCTTCACAGCCGCAAGACCGAACCCAGTTACACCAGCTTCCTCTTCGAAAGCCTTTGTAGAGTTACCCTTCTCAAAAATGTCCAAATATTCAATCGGATATTCTTTATATTTCTGCCCGAACCAAGTCTTTACACCAGGCACAAGATCTTTTGCAAAATTACTAGTAGTAATAATACCCATTTGTAAGCTCCTTTAAAATGATGATTAATTATCCAAAGTTAATAAGCAACTAATTAAACATCAGTTGAAATAGTCAGGCCCAGCTCATGCTCTCCGAAAAGAATTTCCCACTTGGCATAATCTCCAAGCTCATTATCGTCACGATTCACAAGCCTCAAAATTCTGCAGTTACCACTAGTATCAGTGCCGGTGTCACTGGAGTCAAGTTCCATCGCAGACTTGCCAGTAGCAGTTGAACCCGAGCCGACTACAAAGTTAGTAGAAAGTCCAACCATTGCAGCAGTAATAGAGTTGGCATCACTATCTTCCTGGACCTCAAAAATAACCTGAGGATCATCAACTACCAGACAATACATTGCAGTAGCTGCCGGCCTATAGGCACGAAGCGGAGTATCAGCCTGAATCATCACATAAGGATTATCACCAAAACCAATTACAACACCTCGTACAGCTGCTCCAGCAGTAGCTTGGGCAACAGTAGGATACTTGCCAGTTGCATCTGCAGATCCAGCACTTTTAACTGCATCACCCTTAAAAACTGCAGTATTATCAGTACTGGGAATGTAATAAACATTTGCCTGACCATTCCAGGGAGACCCGTTCAAATGTTTGACCGGCTTAAAGCCGAAAGGAGTATCAAGATTTGCCATATTTTTTACCTCAACAAAAATTTAAATTTTACGAAATAGTCACACTTCCAGACAAGCCATCTCTACCCTCTCCACGAGAGTTCCGCTTAATTTGGTTTTCTACCTCACTAATCTTGGCTTGTGATTCGGCTCGGTCTGCCTCATAAATCTCTTCTGGGATCTCCATTAGAACAGCTCGCTGATTGTTACCCACACTAGGATTAGTGGCACTACCGATGTTGGTCGGTCTGCCAATCTTTGAATCCCCAACAGGTGAGCCATCATCAACAGTGTGCCATCCAGCGTCCTTGAACATCTGAAGGCGATCTCCAGTATCATTAACAAATCGGCGCACGAAACCGACCTTCTTCGGTGCAGTCAAGATATTCCTCGACCCTAAAGGTATTCTTTTTCGCGGTTGCTCGCTTTTAACACTCTCTGTATTTTTTGCCTGCTCTGTCATAACATAATCCTCTTATTATTCTTGCATACTTGCAATATCTTTAATATATTGTTCTTCGGACATTATGCCCCCGCGAACAAATTGATTCATGATACTAACTTGGTCAGGCGTAAGATCAGCCTTACTAAAACTAGTTGTAGCACCTTTATTGTTTGAGCCTTTATCAACAGGAGAAACAGGTCCGATTGGTTTCGTTGCAACATTGGCAACAGTTGCAGATTTAACAGTAGTAAACTTTTCTGGAAAAACTTCCTGAACTTTCTGCCGTACCAGTGCATAAATCCTCGGCAGTGGCGCTCCAACATAATTCTGCGCTACACTATCAGCAAACTGTGCCATCTCGTTGTCTTCTAAATACCATTGATTATCCTGAATCCATTCATCATATACAGGATTTTCAACAGCACCAGCCTTGCTACTATCGTTAATTTTTGGTGCAACAAGATCATTTTTCTTTGCTTCAATTTGTGCATCCAGTTCCTCTACTTTATCAACATCAGCAAGCTCAATTGCAGACTTGCGTTCCTTCTTAAGAGTTTCTATTTCAGCAGTTAACTTCTTAACTTCAGTCTGATAAACTTTCTCATTGTGCTCTTTCAAAGCATTAACGGAGGCCTGAACTGCACTAAGATTCTCCTTTAAGTCTTTGTTGTGCTTACTCATTGCCTTCTGAATGTCTTTTGATCTCAGAATGTAGGTGACTGCATCAACTGCGTCTTCACCTACATGATCAGCACGCCAGCCAAGTTGTGCAGCAAGTTCTTCTACAGAAGGCTCAATCTTGGTTTGATCAGAATCAGCATTACCATTAGGGGTTTTAGTTTGATTGGAAGATCGATCATCACCAGAGTTAGTTGCCACAACAGACTTGCTGATATCATCAGTAGTTTCTGTTGCTTCTGTAGAAGAACCATCAGTTGCTTCGGCTGCCATAATAATGTCTTGCACAAATTCTTCTGCCATAATAACACCTATTTAAAAGAGTAACCGAGCCAAAACATCATTATCATTAATCAATACATAAGAGTCGTCATCCTTCCCGCTCATAGAGACACCAGCATATCGGGAGTAACTAATCTTATCGCCAACTTCTGCCCAGGCAATACCATCATCAAGGTCTTTCCAGGCAGTAGGTCCGATGGCAACCAAAGTTCCAACTGTTGCTGCTTGCTGTTCTTTTTCCCGAATTGTTTCAGGCAAATAGATTCCGCCCTTAGTCTTTTCTTCAACCTTCTCAGGAAGTACCAACAAATGCCCGCCAGTCGGTAAGATGCCAGATTGATTAATATCACTAATGTTTTCTGTGCTCATAATTATTACCCTTTTAAATAATTGTTATTCTTAATAACTGCGTATGCTTAGTAACCGCTTACTTCGTCAACTTCATTATCTACAGCATCACCTTCAAAAGAAATATTCAATATTTGATCAAGCCCTTCAATATTTCCAACAACCCTATTTGTCATGCCATGAGTCTCATAAGCATTTTGACCAATAGTATTTCCATTACTTAACTTACTTTCCATAATCTTACGAACTTTTCTAAGTTCTGTAAGGATCTCTGTTGTGACGGCATTAGTTTTCCACTCTTGGAATTGTTCACTAGTTAGCATCTTGATACCATAAGTATAGGTTATTCTACAATAATCCAATCTTCTGCAAGCATATCTGTCTGACTAGCTAGCCAAGGAACTCTTGCATTAATATGATTTTTAGGGGCAGTTTTACTTGCTGGTGTAGATGGATAATTCATATAAATGTATGGAAGAGTCATTTTGCTAAAAGAATCTGGCACCTGCAATTCAAGACTTAAGCCTTTTCCATTCCATCCTTCACGAGCTACTTTTCCCCTAAGCTTTAGTGCCCTTATAGCATCTCCAAAGTCCATCTGAGTTCTCCTCAATTCTGATTAACCTTCTCCAACTCTTTCTTTCGCTTATTTGCAGCAGTTGTTACATTCCCAGCATAAAAAACATTCTTGTCAGCAGTGTCACTTTTATTTTTACCAAGGCCAAGTGCACGTAAAAAAGAAAACGTACCTTTCTTCTTCTTGCTTAATTCATCCATATTATCTCCTTAACTATATTCACGTTTCACCGTGCTTTCTTTTAATCCTAACTATTATTCTTCTTTTGTTGCCACGATCTTATTGCTGCAAGCCAAGGTTATTGTACCAGCACCCAAATGACCTACACCAAATGACATCTGATGGATTGCAGAGATAGCGCCATGCAAAACATGTCTATCCGTGCAGATGTCTTTCTTGATGCAATCTCCCTGACCTTCAGGTGTTGCTGATGGATAATTACAACATGGTGTTACAAGTGAATATGACATATTATTCTCCTTGATTGTTATTCTCTGAAACATACTCTCGCTTCATTGTACTTTCTTTTAATCCACCAGGTGCTTTGCCTAAACTTTGCTGACTTCGCCCGAGTTCTAATTGACCAGAAATTTGCTTATCCTTAAGAGCTAAATCTGTAGCATCATTATCCATGTCTGCAATTGTCTTCTCTTGTTCAAGTTGTTTACCAGGAATCTCTGTCATAATCTTCTGAGTTTCCGCATTCAACTTGGCGACCTTTGCACTTAGTTCTGTAATCTCAGCCTGGAGTTTCTGCATCGCGAGTTGTTCAGCTGGATCAGTCTGGTCTTCTGCAGGAAAGAACCTCTCAACATCTTCGATATCAAGTGCAAGTAAATACTGTCGCAAGATTTCCTGATCATTCAAACCTTGGCCTCGCAGCTCTAGCATGGCCTTCGCCTTGAGAAGCCGCTGCATCATTGTCGTGCTGTTCGGATCACTAACCGGAACAACATCGAAATCTGCACTAGAGAAGTCAGCCTGAACAATTGCCTGCTGATCATCCAGGACAACACTATATGTCATCTGATCTAAATAAAGAGCATTCAGTCTTCGTAACTTTATGAACTCCTTATATTGACTTCGGTACAATCGCTTGTGAATTGCACTGTAGACTTGCAGCCCCTGTTCAATAAGGGCAAGTACAGACTCAGCCGGAACATTCGCACCAGGAGAATTACCAGCAAGAATCTCTGTCATGCCGGCAAGTTCTTTACCACTCTCGATTAGCAAGCCGAGCAATTGAAAGAGAACATTACTTGGCTCACGCACTGGCATTGGGAAGATGTTCTTGCGAAGATCGTCGCCTGTTGCATCTACTGGCTTCCACTCGCCTGACTTGACCTGAATTGATTTGCCCCTGCCAAGCTTAAGGCCTCTCCCTAGGAAACCAGACTGACGATTTGATAACGTCCCTGCATCAAGCAATTGATTAATAACTGTGTTTATGGCTGAGTTACTGCTCATCAACAGTGAGCCAAACCCCATGCCATAAAAGCCTCCATCAATCGCTGGCATGAAAATAAAGCGAGTAAAGTATTGCTCTGGGAGGATCTTAACAATTGGTCCGTCTAGATCAACTACGCCAGATTCATCAGACTTGCGAATAATCCCATCCGTGGCAAACCGAGGAGATATGCGAACTAACTTCTGTGATTGTTCATGAACAGTTACTACATACGGCTCTTGATAGCCATCATTATCTAAGTCATACCAACGATGTTGTTCAAGAAACAAATGTGGAGTATCTTCATCTACATCAGCAGTCTTATCACTGGTTGCCTGACCAAGTTCAGCTACATCAAACTTGATAAAAATCCCAGAATTGATGCGCTCAACAATTTCATTATGGTACAAATAGATTCTATGAGTTACTCGTGGAGCCCTCTCCAATGATTCGGCAAAGTAATTTACAACCAAATCATCAGCAAAGACTATCTGAGATACGGACTTCCTCTCAATCGAATCGAAGTAACTCTTTTTGAATACACAACCGATTGCGGGCAAGGTAAAAAGTAGCTGGTCAACTCCTTCTTCCCAATCTTCCATTAGGGACAGAAGCTGGAAAGACATAAACTGAGAAATTCGGTTGGCCTTATCAAACTTACGATTGTCTGGATCAGTTCCTATGACCTTACCTTTGACAACTTCATTACCTTTAATAAGCTCAGGATATGCCCTAGCAGCAAACTGGATGCAAGCATTAATTATTAATGGGTACTTAACATTAGCAACAACTTCGCCTGCATAGACTTTCTTCTTTACGAGCAGCTTAGCCAGGTCGATGATCTGCACATTGAGTGCTTCCCATTCAGTTCGGCTAGCCAAATCTAGCTTGTAGCCTTCCAGGACTTTAGTCGTAATATCTGCTAAGGTTTCCTTATTTTGTTTATCAGCAAGATTAGTGATAAGTACAACTGCTTCAGCTCTGAGAGCTTCTTTTTCCACAAGAGCAGTCGTGGTAGGATCAACTTGAATTGGCGCTATAATATCCTCGATAGGTTCCTCAGTTGCCCAAAATGGAACTTGGCCCATGAGACTAGCTTGCTCGTCATCTGGAAGGTTTGTGCCTGTGTTCAAGGTTGAGTTGGTTCGTGTAGGCAGCTTTGCTGCTTGACCAGCTATAATTGCATTCGCCATCGGAGTCGCTGGATTGCCTGGATCAACAAGTTCCTCTACAGGAAATTCAAAACCATTATTAGCCATTATTAATTTCCTGATATCTAATTTTCTTCTTGATGTACAATAAGTCTTACACCATCTATGATACTATTAACTTTTGGACAGCATATACATATAGTATCAATAATATGTGGTGTGATAGGTTTAAAAAATGTTTTAGATACAATAATAGTTGGTATTACATGTAATTCTCCAGGAATCTTATATACAGACCAACAACTCATGATCTAGTATCCTGTAACCAGACTTGCTTCCTGGTGATTGTAAAGTTCGCTTTCTTCCCACGCCTGAAACTCCCAATATGGTTTCGCAATTGCTCGTTTGAGTCCAGACATAATCAAGTACCGAGTGCAGTCCATCAAATGGTCGCGGTCTTTAACTATCTGACCGTTCTCATCCCGGCGATAAATACGAAACTCGCTAAACCAATTAACCAGCGAACCAAATACTTTCAGGCGATTAGTACTGAGCATTTGCCACACAGCATACAAGCCAGCCTCGATTGATTTGTTCGCATTCTCAAGGTCAAGACCTAACCCAAAGTATTGTTCAAAAAGTTGCTTTCCGTCATCTTGCGAACGACCATGTGCAGCTGAGTCAACCACGCCTGGAATCCAATTTCCCCGAGCCTTGATTGCATCCGCATGGATCAGTGGTAACTGTTGGCCCTGGTAATATTCGGAATATAAATAAGTTATGTTGCTGGTCGGATCTGTAGCTGCCCAAACAGTTGCAGTCTTCTTCCAGCCTACATCCAACGCATAGCAGCGAAGCCAATGATCTGGAATAGCAAAATCTTCTACGGTGATATTACTTTCGAGGATTGGATAAATTGCACCAGCCCCAAGTTGAGGTACGCCCTTCGACCTGGCGTCTCGTTGGTGCGGAGGTAAGGCTGCCCAGAGTTTATCTTTCTGTTCTTTGGTAAGGTGTGGAGCATCGTCCCAGGTTGCCTGGATTAAGAACTTACTACCTTCTTGATTGTCTTCTATTTTGCCGTTTGGCATAAACTGAAGAACAGTATCAGTTAAGCCTTCAAGAGGAGTGAAGGTAAGCATAATTAGACCATTAGTTGTCATGGTCCGAGTTATACATTCAGTATAGATTGGAAGTGGACATTCTTCATCCAGCCAGATTAAATCTTGCTCAGTTCCTTCAAAAGACTTTCTGCCTTCAGCATAAGACTTGATCTTAATCCGAGATATGCCACCAGAGATATGCTTGACTAAGATCATGTCGATGGCATTAGCAACTCCGCCAGCCTTAGGACTGGTCTTTATAATATACTTTTCTGGAATCAATCCAGTCCCATACTCTTCAGGATTACCAATGAGTTTATATTGAACGATATCCCTGGCAGTGGTGCTGGTAGTTCCACATGCCCAGATGGAAACTGGTTTAGTAAATCTCTTGCCAGTCCACCAACCTGGATAGCGCCCGGTTGCATGTAGAGTTGTTTCGTACGCACCAATTCCCTCGGACTTTCCTATGCGGTTTGCAGCCATGATACAGCGTTCACTAAATGTGGAACCGGCTGCAAAGAATTGCATGTGCTTAGGATAGTTATTTCGACTCAGCTCGCCGTCATCTGGATAATACTGGGTAATCTTATTTTGCCTGATCCGGATGTTTTTGGCTTGCAATAGTTTGAGGTATTGCTCTTTGCGGTCTCTATCAAGGTGGGAAAGATCCATCATTATGACCTATTAATATTATGAAAGGGATCAAATGATAGGTCTTCTAAAATTGAGGTGTCTTCCATCAGGAGGGGTTCTTCAAAATCTTCGTCAGGAATAAATAGGCCAGCTTGTTCTTCAGCACAGAATAAATCTTCCAGAGATAAATCATCCTCGTTAGCAGACGCAGGGACAACAGCTTGGCATGACGCAAGAGGAATGGTTGCAAATGATAAGTTGTGATGTAAGGACTTTTTAATCTCTGGAAGATTTTTACCACCAGTGCGATTGATTGCTTCTTCGATTGCAGCGATCTCAGCATCGAGTTCTTCATCAGTTTTGGTTTGCAGCGTCATGTCAATGTTCAACCGATCAGGAGCTTTATACCCATTTCGGTCGAGAACATCTTTAGCTGCATTAAATTGTACAGATGCTGGAACAGATTTGCGGGAATTAGAGTTGAGAAGGTGCTCGAATGTTGCAAGTGCTTCTTTATTGAGGCTAACCAACTTCTTTCTGACATCTAAAGTTGCTTCGTGTGCCCTGTCTTGAAGGCCATTCAAGTAGGCTTGCCCAAGAGGTGAGCGAAGGATTGTAGATACGGATGATTGTGCCATACCAAGACGCTCAGCAATCTCTTGGTTTTTGTACCCGTTGAACGCCATCTGGATAATGTTGCGGTGCTGAGATTTTAGCTCTTTCAACATGGCTGGCAGCTTTACAGGTAAGATAGGTTAAATGGATGTTGTGAACCTTTTGGAATTGTCCTATTTTATGTTGACATATTATGGTAGAAAGGTCAATATAAAAATGCATAAGGACTTAATTTTCCTGCTTTTTCCATAATGACGGCAATCATATTGAGCCTACTATAATATTATAAGGGCTGCCTGTTTGTTACTGTTCACAGTTCTGCTAATAGTGACAAGTTGAATAGCTGAATGATTAGAATTGTTCCCGACTTTAGGTTCATTTGTGAACACTGGATGGATAGGTGTCGATTGACGGCAATGTAAAATTGCTTGTTTCCGCAACTCTATATAGAAACCCTAATCCACTACAGAGGGATCGAGGCATCTACATGCGGGCAGGTCACACACAAGAAAGATTGTTCCCTCCGCTACGCGGACACACGATTAACAGGTACAGGTCATGAGCAGGGATTCCTGGCAAACTGTGGAATATTTCAATGTGGAAATATTTTAATATGATGGTCCTGGCAGAATGACAAGCACTATATAAATGGTGAATAGAATAACTCTTGACAACCTGGACATGGGGAAGTATTGTAATTGGGAAAGGCAGGACAAGTGGAAAATGAATCAAGGTGGAAAATAATTCTTGACAAAGCTTTCCACAAGTGATATACAGTAATTGACAGGCTGGAAATGGTTCTAGCCACAAGTAGTTAAACCCATTATAAAGGAGTTTTATCATGGCACAATCAATCTTCGTTACATTGGATACCCTTAAGACAGAGACTTCAGTCCCGGCGGTTGGAACGATGGTACAGCACACTTTGCCACGGAGCATCTTCCCGACCAGTGAACAGTTTGCAGATGAACAGAAATTGGTTGCCTGGGCAACTGAAGCTGGATGTCTGCATGCCTGTTTGCAAAAAGGTATTCAGGCAAAGTTGATAGATGCACGTGCAACCTTTAAAGCAACGAAGAAAGGTGCGGAATGGTCGCCTGAACTTGGTCAAAGCAATGTAGACGGTATGAAATGGGAAGCCGCCGAACGTCCGGCAAGCGCAAAGAGTGACGAGCAAAAAGCGATTGAGGCAATGTCCAAATTGACGCCGGAACAACTGGCTGCGATTATTGCAGGTATGTCGGCTAACTAACCATATTAACCTTGCCGGATATATTCGCTTTGAGTATGTCCGGCATACTATGAGGATATTATGAAAATCTCCAGATTGAAAAAAGATATTATCAAAGGGATAAATATGGCCAAAGATATTAAAATGGCAACAACAAAGGACGATATGAAAATCGTTCGTTGCATACTTGGTCAGGATGAAAGAAATGTAATACAAGTTATAAAATTTCTTGGGCTTTTCCCACCTGAATGGAACAAAGTGATTAGACTTGGGATGTGGTTAGAATTGACAAAGTAATATATTGACTAACAATCTTGCTTTAACCTTTGCCCGATTTAGTCCTTGTGACTATTTCGGGCTTTTCTTATTGCTAATGCCTGACAACCTGAATAATGCCTGACAACCTGAATTGCATGGATAGTGATTAGATGATGGTTGTATGGGCGTTCGATACTGAACAGGAATAACACGACCAACCGTAACCATGTGGTGCCAAACGTAACCAAACGTAACCAAAGGTGGACACTTGGGCACACATAATTGGCACCAAACGGACACTAAACATAACCACCTGGCATCAGTAGGCACCGGCTGGACACGTATAATTGGCACCATCTGGCACCGCATTAACATCAACTGGCACCAGATGGTTACAGGTAAGCTAAAAAAAGGTAATCATTTCAAAGAGTTACAATCCTGTGTGTCCAAAAGTGGCCAATAGTGTCCAACCGTACACCTCCCCCCTGTGTCGTGAGTGTTGAAAGGGTAGTCTGTTTTAGTATTTAATTTTTTTATTAAATACTTAAATACCAGGTCCAGAGAGGGTGGGGAGGTGTACGCACGGACACTTTTGACGCCAACCGTACACAGCCCTAAAATTCTCCAACAATATCAACCACTTACCCAAGCAACCTGTCACCAACCGGACACCACCTGTCACCACAAGGCACCAGCTGGACACCAAAAACCGTCACCAGCCGTCACCAAACCATTGACAACCGGCACCAAACCATGCTATACTGTCACCAACCGGACACCCTTGCAAGCCACCTATGCTTGCTAAACAACCATTCATAAGGAGTCACAATATGTCAAGCCCTCACATGTCCTTTCGCCTAAACCATTACCAACTCGCCAAAGCATTAAGAATCCTAGTAACCTTGGAACCAGATCAACCAATACCATCATTATCCCAGGCAGCCAAGCTAATAATCATCGACTGGATATCAAAGCATTCCATACACACATCGTTAGAGTGTGCTCAAGCAGACATAAAAGCCATTGAGACAATCATTGCATTACCAATTGATCGAATCGACCCATACACAACCATTCGGCAGATTATGGCCCAAGCAAAGGCGCAATCTCAACCATTCCAGGCACAACAAGAATTTCAGATAAAAGAACAGGCAAAGAAGTCAGCCCAGCAGATACAAAGAGATATCGAAGATGCCAGACTCTTTGAACAGCTCAGACGTGAACATGCATTAAAAGAAGCACAAGAAGCAAAAGATAAAGATATTGAGGCACAAATAGAGTTATCTTTAAACACAAGAAAACCACTTCCCAAGCCATCAGACTTCCATGATCCAAACATCACCGAATCAGAAATATCAACAATAACTGACTTCAGTCCTCCGAAAGATTGGATTGATAGCGAGGAATAAGCACAACGAATGAACGGGCATAACGTGGTGGAATTACACGGTTTTTTCCGTTATGCCCGTTACAACGGCCACCACACGCTACACGCCACGTTTCCAACCGTCCATGCAACCATACCCGTTGCCCCGTTCCGGCCAGCCACAGCGATCCTACGCCATTCTAGCCGCTATTCCGCCCAACCGCCATACTATATACACGCCACCGACCAACTACCACAACGTAGCACACGGCACAACCGTAAACCGCCTACGTGTTTTTCTGTTGACAAACCCTCTTGTATACGGTACACTATACCTATAATATACCTATACTTTTTCACCAGACAGCCAACCATCACCTGGAGCTATCATGCGACTCATGCAGGCAAACTATTATCTTGTAATTCGCCGACTGGAAAATACCACCAGCAGAGGAACAATCGTTGCAGGATATAAAACCAAAGAACAGGCAGAGCAAGACAAAATTGACTATCTAAAGCGGATGCCAAATCATAACGTCTGGGTAATAGCCAGAGAAGATTATTAATCACATCAAAATAGGAGAACATCATGGAAACTGGCTGTGCATGGAACATGATAGGAAATAAGGAAAGAATTGAACAGGAATTTAAGATTAAGTTTAAAGGCCCAGGTTTCTACCTTTCCAATACTGACACTCTCTTAATTATACCATTAAACACAGAATTTAAAAAGATCTGGCATCAAACACAGCCTGAAAATACACAATATTATGTAGAAGTATGGAACACGGATTTTTATAATACAATCTATGCTGTAATTGCTACTGCACCTGTTAGATTAGATGATCGAGAGTAACTTATGAACACAACATTCTATTATGCCCTTATTCCAAGTGAACTCTTCCACCTGCAGGAACAATGCACAATCTGGATGCCTGAAACCCAGCCACTTGACCAAGCAATCTGGAAGATATCCCAGATCATTGCAACCTGTAATCTGAGCTACTTATTCCAGATTTCAGAAATGATCAAGATCGGAGCCATCACACCAAGTGATGTCATTTGGATTGAAGTCAAGCACAAAACAGCGACAGGTTACACATTTAGCAATGACGGCAAGATTGCAAACTTTTTCAGAATTGTCTAGCCAACCCAAGCAACGAAGTCGCCCGCCTGTAACCACCAGCCATAAGGAGAACAAATCATGAAGATTGTAATAAACACTTGTTACGGCGGTTTTGGATTGTCAGATAAAGCCATTTTAAAAATTGCAGAATTGAAGGAAATTACCTTATACCGTAAAAGCGAAGATTCTTTTTATAGCTCACCAGATTTTGACGATGAATCGTACTTTTCCGAATATGATATTGAAAGAGATTCTTTAGAGCTTGTCCAGGCAGTAGAAGAACTTAAAGAAGAATCAAATGGAGATCATGCAAACCTCAAAGTAGTTGAAGTTCCCGATGATGTTGATTGGTATATTGAAGAATATGATGGCCTCGAGCATGTAGCCGAAGTACATCGAACCTGGAGCTAAATTGTACAGTTTTTAGATTAATATTCCTATCTAAGGAGAACAACTAATGAATAAGCAAAGCTACGAAATTCAGTCCATTTATTCCTGCAAATGTGGCAAACCAATCAAAATGAACCTATGTAGTAAGAAAAATAGCAAATCTCTTCTCTGCTACAAGTGCCACAGAATTTCAATTGGAAAGCCAGCCCAGCATGTACCGCGAAGAAAAAGGCTTGATGCAGGACTGCCAGTGCATAACTAAATTGATTGCCTAATCACCAGGTCAAAGCCCTTTCAATCTTAATGTTTTGACCTGGTTATGAGTTAATCAATTTAATAATCTCAACAATGGAGCCAGCCATGAAAACTAAACCACGCAGCAATAAAGATCATTTCACACCTTTTGAAGCCATGCATATAGAAGCTATTTGCCTTGGGATTCTTTGGACATTTGGAGCAATAGTCACAGTTTCCTTGTTAGTCTTCTTTGGCATCCACGAAGTAAAGGAAGTATTTCAACCAATTGTTGATGCTTTGCAAGTTCAGTCAACCATTCAGTAAAAGTAAACTATATTGCCAAACAATTAGTTTAGCTGTTCACTTGTGAACGCCCATTACAAAAACTTCGCACTTAAGGAGGCCACAGCCATTATGAAGGGCAAAACAATTCGTTTCTATAACAGATTTGGAACCCATATGGGATGGAAATATCTTGCCAATGTGACATACTTTGAACTTATTAACTGGCTCAAAGCTGGCAACACCTTGAAAGTCCAAAAGCAAACACTTACTAAGGAATCTCACAGTAATGAAATCTTCAAAATATTACGGAGATCTTAGCCATGAAAAAACTCTGTCCAGTTTGCAACACCATCAATGAAGCAATCGGCTTCAATTTAACGGAAAAAGAAATTCATAACATTAGCAAAATTGGTTTGTCTGAGCAGCTTTGCAAGACTTGCTACCAGAAAGAACTTTCCACCAGGTTAGAGTCAACAAAATCTGAACTCATCCCACTGAACAAAGAGAAAGAAATTACTCAGACAGCTTACCATAAAGCATACGAAGCCTGGAAAGATATTGCCAGCATTTATCAAGCTATCGATTACAATCTCAACATGAATAAACATGCAATCAAAATGAAAGAATCAACCAAAATTAGGGTGCCAAAAACTAGTGAGCCAGTCAACATTGAGCTTCTTTGTCAGCAGATTCTTTCCACTCTAAGTAAAGAACAACAACAGGCTATCATTCAAACCTTTAAAGCAACTCAAACTATTGGTAACTAAAATGACAATCAAAGACTTAGTTGTTGATCATCCATACTATTGCTCAGATAATAATTATTGCTCAAGAGAAGCTAGTCAAAATTGGGATACAATGACTGCCTTCTTAGATGAAATGGAAGATGCAGATATTGATATGAATTTAGTTTTTAGATGGGATATAAAAGAAAAGAGGGCTGAAGAAACAGATAATGTAACTGGTGAATATTATGCTGAGATATTCATAATGCATCAGCGTAAAGGATTATTTTGTCCCCACTTTGTTAAAACCATTACTGAAGATGAAGTAGCCAGATTTATTAGTTATTTACAGAAACATAAAGAAAGATTAGATGAAATTTGGAAACCATTATAAAATAACTCAAACTATTGGTAACTAATTATGTCAAGTCCAATCATAACATTCCGTCTCACTACCTATCAGCTTGCTCGCGGCCTACAGATTGTTCGTAGCCTGGAACCGAACTTCCAACTTAATAGCCTATCGCAGCTAGTTAAGATCATCTATACTGATTACCTGGCAAAAATGACCCTCGGCCAGTCAGATGAAGTTGACCAAGACATCATGCAAGAAATCCAAGTCTTTATCATCAATCCCAGAAAGAGAGAAATCAACTTGGCCTCCCTAGCGGATGAGGAAAACTTCACTCCATCAGTTAGATCTAAAATAGGAGTTAACCATGAGTAAAGCCCGTGTAGTTTCAACCCGCATGACCATTGATGACCTTGCCAAAGCTAGAGATGGCCTACTTGCTAAAGGCATCGAACCAGCTGACTTAACAACAACTAGTCAGATCATCAAACTTACCTTCTACTACGGAATTATTTATCTCTGCCAAGATCCAAAATCTCCACCCAGTCAAGAATCCACAGACTTTGTAAGCCAGAAATTCAGCCAGACAAAAGTAACCAGAGGACTTAACTTAACCGATTTGGAGTAACTATTAAAGGAGTTTATTATGGCAACTCTAACAATTACTACTTGTGATAGATGCAAAGCTGATGATTATACAAATCCAAATATTCAATTTTGGAAAATAGGTATAGCTGTAGGACATCATGGTACTTATAGCTCATCTCCAAATATGGTAAAAGAAACTGAAAAACTATGGTGTAAAAAATGTATGCTTGAAAATGGAATAATATTTTCAGAGGCTGAAAGATCTAAAGAGTTAGATAATCCTTCTAAAGCACCTACATTTGAAGATATTCTTAAAGAATTTATAATTGAAATTATAGAAGAAAATAAATAAATAAGCTCAATTCATTAGGAACCTACTATGAAAAACCTTCCTTCCTACAAAACCCCAATTAACTTTCTATGTCCAGCCTGCAATCAGCCATGTTGCATAATTGCCTTAGACAGTTCATTTAGCTATTCTGGCACTCATTGCACTCATGGCCAAGCTGGTATTCACTATCCATCTGATTATGGATCGCCTGTAACTGATTGCTGCGAGGCAGATGTACCAGATGCTGAGCTGGATGAACCAGATTATTATGATTATTAAAGGATCTTAATTATGAAAATACGAAGAGAAACTTATGAAGGGCATAAAGACACAGAAGTAAAAGATTATATAATTAACTGCTTAGATGGAAATGATTATGATAGAGGCGCATTGGAAGCTACTAGAAAGACTGCTGATAATGCTTGTGAAGCAATTGGAAAATTAATAAATATACTTGCAAACAAAGGATTATTGACTGCAACAGAGATTAAAGATATAGCAGGAGATTTTATGTCTGATAGTATTGAATTTGTAAAATAAAATGAGGTAATCCATGGTAATGAAATACAAAGGTAAAACTCTTACCACCGAACAAGAAGCGCACGTAAACACAATTCTTGATGGCAACAATTATGCAATCCAAGCTCCACCAGGTTCTGGTAAAACCTTCTTGTTGCTTGCAATGGCTCGCAAAATGTCAGGATATGGCTTGTCAATCTCATTCAACAAACTCCTAGCCCAGGAAGCAGCAACCAAGTTTTCCAGCAACATAATGTGTAAAACCGGTCATGCCTTAGCTTACGGAGCAGTTGGCTACAAATACAAGAAGAAGCTCAGCAAATTGACAGGCAAACAACTAGCGGATACTTTCGACATTGGAGAATGGCAATTATACAATAGTCCAGCCAATAAAGGATATCTCATCCTCAATACGATCCGCAAATACTGCTACTCTAGTGACGAAGTTATTCAGTACAAGCATTTGCCAAGACTTACAATCTTGCAAGACAGTGACTTGGACATTATGCGTGAAGATCTTGTACATTATGCCAATTTGGTGTTTAACGAAATGACAGACACAAACAAGCCTATGCCAATTACCCATGATGTTTATTTAAAAATCTGGGCACTCACAAATCCAATCATTAACAAAGACTTTATCTTCTTTGACGAATACCAGGATAGCAATCCAGTAATTGCACAGGTAGTCAAGAATCAAAATTGTCAAAAGATTTTTGTTGGCGACTGTTTCCAGCAAATCTACAGTTGGCGTGGGGCAGTCAATGCCTTGCAGGATGACAATCTGGCAAAGCTATACATTACTAGAAGTTTCCGTTTTGGAGAGAATATAGCCAGTATGGCAAACAACATAATCACCGGTTACTATCCATATCAGTTTGATTATGTACCATTCCATGGCAATGACGACGTTACATCCTCTATTCATTATGAACACTTACCAAGTGTAGATGCCATCCTATGCCGAACAAACAAAGGCATTATTGCAGAAACAATCGAGGCTCTTGGCAAGAATCTTTCTGTCCACATCCTCGGTGGAACGCAACAACTTACTTACCTTATCAACTCTATAATCCAGCTCAAGCTCCAGGGATATTCAAAGCATCCAGACCTCTTCCTATTTAAGAACTTCGTAGATTTAAAAGAATATGCAGATTCTCCTATGGGCGGAGACATTAAGCCTATCCTCAAATTGATCGAACTCTATGGTAGAGAACGCTTACTATCTATTCTTGAATCCACTGTAGAAGATCCAAACGAAGCCGATGTAACCATAACTACAGCCCATAAAGCAAAAGGTTTGGAATGGCCTAGAGTGAGGCTGGCAAATGATTTTAAGGTTCCCAGTGATAATGGCAACCCCACTACTGAAGAAACCAACATATTATATGTAGCTGCATCCAGGGCACTTCATCAACTCGATGTGAGCAAATGTGAAGCCTGCTGGCCTCATACTTTTGACAAGGCCCGAAAGGTTGCCTACGAACAATGGCAAGTAGATCAAATGAGTGAACGAGAAGAAAATGCATAAATGTCAAGCATGTCAACATGAATTTCTTCGTGGACCAGTTTATAATAGAATTACTCTGGGAAATAATAAATCCTTTAAATTTAGATATTGTCCAAAATGTCATACAGAAATTCCAGTAGAAAAGAAAACTGTTTCTTTATGGATAGATATTAATAAAGGGCAGCCAAAAGATCCGATGAAAATGATTTTAGCTTATGATAATGATATGGGACAGCCAAGATTAGTATTAGGAGGGCATTTAAGTTGTATAAATGCTACTTATTGGATGAATATTCCTAAACTTCCAGATGGAGATTCTAACCTATGAACAAACGACAACTTAAGAAAATAATCACTCTCTATAAAGAAGGCGTATCAGCTGAAGTTTGCATAGCAGCTATTCTAGATCTTCTTGGCAAGAATGCTAGTTCATTAGAGAAGGGAACTGCTATTCATGAATTCTATGAGAAAAATATAAAATTAAAAATAGAAAATTATGGAAAATGCTATAAAGTCCCAGCTAAGGAGGTCAATCTGTGATCAAGCGCAAATTCTTGCCAGAACTCCTTGGAATGAACCTTTACCAGACTTCTCGTGGCGAAACTTTTTATGCCTGGAATCATAAACATGCCATTAATAAAAGGCCAAACGAATTGATTTACTTTGTTACAGATGTTGAGAAAAGAATATTAATTATTAATAAATAAATTAAAGGGAGGGATTAAAATGTTTGAAGGAAAGAGAATTAAATACATTAGTCCAAGTGGTAAGGAATATAATGCTATGGTTGTTTCTTGTGTAAAAGATATTGGAGTAACAATAGTAAATGCGGATGATTCTTCACAATATCTTCGATGTTTAGTGATGAAAAATGCTCCAAATTTCTGGCCTGGAAAAGGTGAAATAACAAAAACAAGAAAAATGTTTACAATACTTAGAAAAGGTATAATAAATGGTATTGTAGATAGATCTCTTGAATATATAGGAGGATTTGCTTCCTCTGATACTTGTCCATTTGGACAATAGAGGAGCATAGACATGAACTTTGACAAAACAATAGCCTTTATTGTTGGTATAACTCTTGGAACTGGTGGAATGTTTTATACTGTTAAGAGTGACTTAATAGAACGTGATAAGATAATAGCTGAACTTGAAAATAAAACAAACCTTGTGCCTGTCGTAACTGTTGACGCCTTAGGAATTTGTAAAGTAACCCAAGGAGGCAAAACCTACATGTTGATTGATGTCACTAATGAAACGAAAGCACTTGATAAAGTCGTACAAAAAGTTAATAAGGAGAAATAATGTGCAAAAGATTACTCGAATACTTCATGCTCTTCTTACTCGCTTGTGTAACATTCAGTCTTTTTTTATGCGAAAAAGTAAAAGCTCTTATGATCAGGATAGAAAAATAATGCGAATAGCCAGACTACATATTTGGAGGGTAAAATGAGGACTTTAAAAAATACTTTGTTCTTCTTAGCCTCTTTTATAGGTGTAGGATTATTTGTCCTTCTCATTGATAAATTGTATCCCACACCTCCGATTAATCAAGCAGCTTTGCAACCGTTTTCTAATAGAAACATTCTTACCAGTTTGGATAAATAACTTGGCTTTATCTATAGATTGCGTAAGTATTTAAGGATTTTATGAAATAGTAAAAAGGCTAAAAAAGGTGAATTTTTTTGTTGACAGGGGGACGGTTTTCGGTTATTGTGTGGAGACATTTGACGGTGTTTAAAAATTCCTTAAAGCCCTAAAGGGTCTCCATCAATATAATGATTAAAGAATTAACATACGATGATCTCCATAAAAGATTTAAATACTTTCCAGATTCAGGAATCTTGATAGATAAAGAAAATGATTCTTTAATTGGAAAGATAAATTATGCTGGATATTTAAACGTTTTTTTAAATGGAAGACTTTATGGAGTTCATCGTATAGTTTATTTTATGTATTATGGCTATATGCCAAAAGGGCAGATTGATCATATTAATAGAATTAGAAATGATAATAGAATAGAAAATTTACGTGAAGTTTTTGCTTCGGAAAATGCTAAAAATAAAGGTAATGGAAAGACAAATAAATCTGGAATTATTGGTATAAGATGGCTTGGGCATGTAAAACGTTGGAAAGTCTATATTACTTTTAAAGGAAAATTAATTCATATAGGAAACTTTAAGTTTTTTATTAATGCTGCAAAAGCTAGATTATATGCAGAAAATATATTTAATTATACTCAGCATACTATTGAGAGTCCAGCAGCAAAATTTTTAAAAAGTATAAACTTTGCTAAATTTTTAGATGGAGAATCAAATAGTGTTTCATCCGAATGGAGATTTTTTTGTCTTGATCGCAAGAAGATTCTTGATCAACTTGCAAATAGCTAAAAATCTTTATTCACCAATCTGGGCATGTCGCCCATTCTACAAACCCCTAATTAGGAGAATCAAAATGAGCATGATCAAAGTAGTTAGCAACCAGGCCAGCAGGGAAATTACCGTAACTGAACCGGCAGTCCTGAACCTCGGAACTATCGAGGAAATGGTACAGGCTCTCGGTGAGGATCTTACAGTCAACATGGTAAAGAACCAGCTGAAGGTTTCTTTCCGCGCAGTTATTCGTCGTAAGCTGGAAGAAAAAGATGACAATAACGAGTTCAGCAATACCGACGAAGCCATCACTGCTGAAGATTTCAGCGACTGGAAGCCGACCCTGCGCATTACTAAAACTCCCGAGGAGAAAGCTCTGGAAGCACTTGGCAATCTGCCTCCGGAAATTCGTGATGCAGTTCTGGCCCAGTTCAACAATCGGTAATTAATTATTTGGTGAGTGGCGGAATTGGTAGACGCTATGACATGAGAACCCGACCGATGGTTAGACCAGGTTGTTTCCCAGGGATGCAGGTTCGAATCCTGCCTCACCAAGATATTAAAGCTTTTAACTCTTACTGCCGGAAACGCATTGGATAGCAAGTCCATGCGCACCATTCGACCTGAATTGACAGGTATCGCCAGCATGACGATGTTGGAATCGGCTTCTTAGTAAAGTTCAACGAGAGGATTTCTCAAATGAATTTTTACGAAAAAATAGACTATTCTGCATTATCTACCTATCTTACGTGTCCACGCAGGTTTCTGTTTCAATATGTAATGCACCTCAAACCTGCCGGACAATCCATTCATCTTGTATTCGGAAGCTGCTGGCATTACGGCCTTGAAACCACGTATAACATCTTAATTAAGGATTCTTCACCATCTGTTCTTGATGCAACTGAAACTTCCATCAAAGCCTTCCATAAACTCTGGAAGCTCGATGGCGAACCATTTTGGAAGAATGAAGATGCAATTTTCCCTAAGTCCCCTGGACATGCAGCCAATATGTATAAGGGTTATTGGGATCGCTTTCTTGTAAGTGATGTAAAAAATCGCTCAATCCTGGCTGTTGAAGCACCATTTTCTATCGACCTATCTGTAAATGGCTTAAAGCTGCCAAATTATATCGGCCGCATCGACCTTATCTTTTCCTCTGGTGAGAATGGTATCGATATTCTCGACCACAAAACCGCTAAAGCTATCTACTCTACAACACCACAAACATTTGAAATGTCATTCCAGTCAGACGGTTATCTAACCGCTGGCAGAATTTTTTATGATAAAATCCCCACAATTACTTATCGAGTTGCTCTTTGTCAGAAAAGCAAGATTGACTTCGTACCAATCACAATCAACAAACGCTCCGCTGCAATCGAACACTTCCTGTCTGACCTTTGTCATTATGCAAATGAGATTCAGCAAAACTTAAACCTTCTTGAAGAAGATAAGATTAACTGCCGGGAACGCTCGGATGTATTGCAATCGTTCCATAGGAATCCAGGCTATGCTTGCACAACATTCAGCTCAGTTTGTCCTTATTATGATCTTTGCCGGCTTCGAAATAATCCGTTACATTGGATGGAAAAAGCACCGCAAGGATTTATTCATTCTGAATGGGACCCCGAACTTCATGAAGCTAAGACGAAACAAAGGTTGAGTGAGGTATAATCATGAGCCATTATTCAAATGATCCTGCAATGGTAAGAGTTGATTTCTGGAAACCTTCAGGTAAGTGGTACACTACTGAAGCTGTAAGATGGACTGCTGGATGGCAAAGAGAATCATGTTTAATTCATGCTGGCTTTGCAAAATCTTTGCGGGGGCATTTTAAAGATAATCCAGATAGATTATCTGATATGGATGCAACTTGTCTGGAACCTTATCACGAAAATTCACATCCAATTCAACTTAAAGCGGGTAGTTGGAATAAAGATTAATCAATTAGGCTGTGGCGGAATTGGTAGACGCCTCTTGAAGTGCTGCAAATAGATATGGAGGTGCCATAAATGGTAACTAAAGGTTGCAGCAACTTTAGAACTGATCAGCTAGAGTGTACGAACCAGACCTATCATGCAGGTTCGAATCCTGCCAGCCTATTCATTACTAACAATCATTTAAAGGAGTTTTAAATGAACCCACAAGCAGCTTCAGTACCAAATTTCAATAAAACAAAGCTAGTTGAGAAGAAACGATATTTTGATCTCAAATTCTTGCTGACTGGAAACTCAGGCTCTGGTAAAACTCATTTTACAGCAACATATACTAAAGGCCCACTTCATTATTATCTTTTTGATAAGGGAGGTGAAAAAACAGTTGAAAAAATCATGGGCAGCAGGAATGACATTACTATTGATAACTTTTCAGCCAACTCTTTACTCTTCTCTGATTTTTGGCGAACATTCCAGGAGGATGAAAAAAATGGTTTGTTCCAATGGTTGAAGGAACAGTCAGGCATGTTAGTGCTGGACTCTCTGACGAATGCAAACAAGAAAGCAATTCATGAAATTGAAAAAAAATCTGGTATTACTCCAAGCGGCATCGGTAAAAAGATCGACATGAAGATGGGCATGGCGCCTGCGCATTGGGGCCAACTGCTTAATTGGATGAGCACTTTGGTAAGTTCACTCCAGGAACTTCCTTGTGCAGTTGCAGTAACAGTTCATCTTCATACTCTTATGAATTCTGATCAAGAAGTAGTAGCAAGGTATCCTGCAGTTAATGGTCAGTTCAGGCAATTACTTGCTGCTGATTTTGATGAAGCATACTTGCTGACAACACAAGGAACGAAACGGCAAATCTTCTTTACTGAAAAACTTGCATTTGAAGCAAAATCTCGTGTATTTGATATGCCAAAGGTTGAAGGAATATCAATGGATCAATTAGCAAACGCATATTTGGCAGGAAAAACAGTTATTCCACAATCCATCTCAGCGTAACTAATTTAGATTAATTAAAGGAGTTTTAATTATGAAAATTGGATTCAAACCAAAAAGTTATAACGATGTAATTTGTTTTGACATTCCTGATAAAGAGAATGAGCAATTTATAGATGATATTTTTAATTCTATTTCAGTAAGCTCAGAAGGAGAGCTTGACTTTGTAGTAACGGTTACAGGTAAAAAGCCTAATGAGGATGACTACGTTAACCCAAAAGATGAAAATAAATAAAAAGGAGAAAACAAGACACTCAAAACAAAACTAACAATTAACTAAAAGCAACCAATCTTTGATCGAAGAATAGTTCTTTGGTCACGCAACAAACAATCTAAAGGAGTATTAACTATGTCTATGATTCCTAATCTGTCCGAAATTCCTGACAAAGCTCCCGTTGAAGCTGGCGAATATGACTTGACCATCTCTAAGGTTAAAGAAACCAAGTCTCAACGTACAGGCAGGTATGGTTGTCAACTCATTATTAATGTCGACGGAGAAGATAATGCATCAACTATTTTTCACACTCTCTGGTATGGTAATTACAAAGATTATCAGGGCGATGATGAGGAAAAGAATAACCTCATGTGGAGGATGGTTAAAGATTTCCTTCGGGCACTTGGGCTTGATCCCGACCAGGAAACTGACGAATCTGATTTGGTCGGCCTCAATTTTACGGCTGAACTCAGTTTTAATGATGGCATGAGTACAGACGATGATGGTAATCCGATCAAGGTTGGCCAGCCACGGAATGAAATTGCAAGAGTTGTTTAATAACGGAGCTTTATGACCAAGTTTAATTCGATATTAGAGTCTAGTTACCACTTTCAGTTAGCTAGGTCTGACATTGCTGGAACAGTGTCATTCTGAACGAGGCGTTGATGTGACGCCTACAAGATATCGGAATAAATAATAACTTGTCGTTCAAATATGAACGTAACTTTTTAATTAGTTTCGCAAGTATTTGAACGACAACTTTTTATTTTTATTTATCTTTACTAAGAATTAATCTGCTAAAATATTAATGTTTAGCAAAGATAAATATCCTTTTAAAGGAGTCAACCTATGAATCATGAACAACTCATAAAAGAAATCTCCCAAGCAAATATGGCTTATGCATCTGGCATACCATTTATGACCGACAGCGAATATGATCTGTTATGGCAACAACTTTATACAATCGACCCTCATAATAATATCCTCTACCATACTGCACAAGGTCGGGCTGCACTGACGGGCAAAACCTGGCACAAGCATCCGATCTATGGAACAAACAAAGCATTCAACATGCTTGACCTTAAGCCATTCTTAACAAGGTTTGGCAGTTACAAACTTAGAATTGAGCCAAAATACGATGGCTGTGCAGCAGTTGTAACCCTTACAGATACTGGAATTAACATTACTCTTGAAGGTGATGGTAGATGTGGACGAGACATAACTCACTTAATGCCATACATTACGTTTCCTTTCCAGCTGAGACACTTTCAACCAGTTGAGATACTCATCCCACTGAGTGAGTGGAATCCAGATTATGGAGCAAATCCTCGTAATGTAGTCGCCGGCTGGTTAGAGCGAAAGTATGACAAACCTTCTGCCCTAATGACAGCAATTCCCCATAATCATGGCAACCTATTCGAAGAATATACCTACTCCGGTAGCTTAGAAGCTATGGGAGAATTTCTACTTGAGACATACAATAAATGGTCAAAGATTTATCCGATGGATGGCTTGATGATCAAGGTGGCGGACGAAAAAGTTAGGTTGGTCGCTGGTAATAATGGACAGACCAATAATTGGTCGATAGCTTGGAAGCCTCCAATCCAAGTTAAAGAAACATCAGTTATTGAAAGAGAATGGAACATTAGTAGACTTGGTAGAGTCATACCAACAATTATTTATAATTCAATTGAACTTTGTGGAACAATAAATAATCGAGTTACTGGTAATAATGCTCAATGGATTAAAGATAGAAAAATAATGCCTGGATCTATTATTACTGTTGGTAAAGCAGGTGAAATAATTCCAAAGATATTAGCAGTTAAAAATAATCAGATATTTGAAGATAAAGATTTACTTCCAACTCACTGTCCAAAATGTAAAGAAGTTCTTCAATGGGAAGGAGTACATCTTGTCTGTAATGGTCCAAATTGCATAGCTAAACTGATCGTATCAATTGCTTACTTCTACTCTCAGAAGGGCATAAAAATCGACGGAGTAGGCGAAGGCATTATAGAAAAACTACTTCAGAATGAAAAATGTTATTCAGTTCTGTCAACCAAGCCCTGGGCTTTACTCGATCCACTTAGCTACGACCTTGTACCAGACATAATAAATACAATCGGAGTAACAATTTATAGTAATATCGCTGAACAAGTATTTTCAATGAATAATCAATGCACAATGGCACACTTTGTCGCAGGATTAGGATTGCCAGGACTTGCATACAAGTCTTCTTTGCGGCTTTGCCAATATTTAAGAACCGGCCAGATTAACATTCATATAACTGATAATGCCAAACGCAGCTTTGTTGAAGCAGCTACTATTTATACAGAATCCATTAAAGAGATGAAAAACTTCTCCTTCGCCCCATTACCTAGTGAAGCGAAAGCAATTTATTGCATAACCGGATCGTTAAGCCAGTCACGAGATACTATGATCGAAATTTTGAATGGTTATGGATATGAATTTTCATCTGGAGTAACGAGGGAAACAAACTATCTAGTCGTCGGTATTGAACCAGGCAGAACCAAGATAGAAAAGGCAACTCGTTACAACATCCCTCAGATAACTGAGGAACAACTTTTTAACCTCTTACGGTGAACAAAATGCTCAAAGAAGAATGTAAAGTAACTGCACGAATAGACAAAGACTTGTATGAACAAGTCCAGGAACACTTCCATCATGGACAGCAAACAAAACTGTTCAGGCAAATATTTCTTTCATTGAAAAGCATCATTAATGGTGGAAAACTGAATGAAGTCCTTGACTACATGTATAAGGGTAAGGCATTAACTTTGCCCGGCATAGAGAAATAACATTATGAGTGATATGGGCTGTCCATATAGAAAATGGCATTGGCATGATGGTGGTCCAGATCATGCATGTACTAAAGATGGTCTTCAGAACACAGCTTGTAAGGATAGTTATTCTGATTGGTATCAATGTGAAGAAGTTAAGACTACAAAGGATGATATGATGACCTTCAATGAATACCAAAGCCTGGCAAAATCAACTGACATTTATCCACCAGACAAAGCTCTTGATTGTCACATTCTAGGGCTTGCCAATGAAGCTGGAGAAGTAGCAGGTAAGCTCAAAAAGATTTATCGTGACAAAGATGGGCTTATTTTACTACTTGATAAGGCTGAAATATCTAAAGAGCTTGGAGATGTTTTGTGGTATGTAGCTTGTACAGCATATGATCTAGGAATACTACTTGAAGATATAGCTACCATAAACATTAACAAACTTTCTGATCGTAAAGAACGCAACAAGATTGGTGGTTCTGGAGATCATAGATAAGGAGATTTCTTTATGCCACTAATGGATCGTATTTACTGTCGATCATTTTTAGAAATGTCATATCCAGAGCAAGCCAGATTAATTGAGCGCGTTCGGACTATGCGAACATCTGCGCTGAATGCAGCACTTGTGAAGTCTCAAAAGATCACCAAGTCTGCCATGAAGAATATTTCTAAGAATTCTGGAACAAAGCGCGGAAAGAAGATGCTGGCTGATCCTACCAAGAATGCAACAGACTTGCTTGGTAAACTTTCAGCAGATCAAATAGAGTTAATCAAAAGGCAGTTTCAAAATTTAAACTAGGTGTTAATATGACAATAGAAGAAATAGAAGAATTACGAAAACATATTAAAATCTTGCAACAAACAATACTAGAAGTTCGTCATGCTCAGTATAATGTATCTGATTGGTATACAAGAGGGGATAGTGGATTATATCAACAAGTATCAATGTGGTTAGAAAAAGGCCAAGTATCAATTGATTACTGTAATGAGATATTGAAAGCTAAATAAAATTTAAACTAGGTTAAAGATATGCAATTATTTCAGATAGAAGAAAGAAATATCTCAGACATTATAATCAAAGATCGCGCTCGTACAGCAGTAGGTGACATCTCCAGCCTAGCCGATTCAATCTCTATGGTCGGCCAACTTCATGCGATTCTTATAGATTCAAATAATGTCTTAATCGATGGTCTTCATCGCATCGAAGCCTTTAAAAAGCTTGGCAAAGAAACAATTGAAGTTCGAGTCTTCGACGGTATTACTGAAGATGATCATTTCTTGATTGAACTTCTTAGTAATATGGACCGTAAGGAATTCTTGTGGCATGAGGAAATAGATCTCAAGTATAAGCTGCACAACTATTGGGTAGATGCCGCAGGCAAGGAAAACAAATCTTGGGGCTACAGAGAAACTGCCAAGAGGCTCAAATGCAGTCTCGGAGGTCTATCTACTGACCTTGCATTTGCAGAAGCTCTCAAAGTCTTCCCAATCCTCAAAGACCAGTCTACTAAAGGCCGAGCTAAGGAAGCATACAAAGCTCTTGGTGAACAAGCTAAGGCACTTCAGCGAATGGGAAGTTTCACCGATGCTGAAAAAGGGCGTTTAGTTGCATTACAGAACGGCACCATGACAGCTCCGATAAAAAATACTGTAACTCAAAATGTATTTGAGAAAACCAAGCAAGCTAAGGAAAGACTTACCGAATTCGATGAAGATGATCAGGAACTTGACGATGAACAAGAACCAATCAGATCTAACATTCAAGTAATTTATGTAGCTGAAAATTATAAAACTTTCCTCGACAAGATTCCTAGCAACTCTGTGGGGATGGTAGAACTTGATCCACCATACGCAATTGATTTTAACGATAACTATGGTAAAACTAATAAGATCGAATGTAAAGCCCAAGATTGGGATGAAAAAGAACTTTATGACTTCTACTTTAATTATCTTCCGCTTGTCTATGAGAAGATGCTTGACTGTAGTTGGGCTTTAGTCTGGACAGGCAAAGAACATTTTATACAGATCCACAACATTGCTAGAGAAATAGGTTTTGGAGTTCAATCTCCTGGTTCATGGAACAAAGTTGGTGGCAGTACCAATAAACCGAAAACAAATATGGTGAGCAATTGGGAAATGTTTTTACTCCTGCGTAAGGGAAATGCACAGTTTAATACTCCTAGCTTGTCATCTTCAATTAACATAAGTACAGTTAGCTCAAGTCAACGCATTCATCAGTGGGAAAAACCTATAGAGCTTTATGATCATTTCTTAAAAGCCTTAGGTAAGCCTGGCACCTTATTTATGAGCCTCTTCGTTGGTTCTGGTAATTGCTTGATTAGCGCAGCCAAAGAAAAAATGATACCCGTTGGATGTGATAAGAGCCAGAAATATATTCCAGAATTTTATCAGAGACTTGAAAATTATCTTGGGATAACTGCTGACGTGGAAGGACTTTAATCTAAAAATGTAGGCTAGGCTAGGTTATGATAAAATATAAAGTAGGCCAACTATCAGAACAGAAAGCTCCCATTACGCCTGGTTCCAACTGTTGCCTACACAAAAACATCGTGCCACTCGAAATAGGTTTTGCCTCCAAGAGCTGGCCGAACGGCTATAAGAATGAGCCAGACTATAACTTTGCTATCAACATCATCAGTGCAAATGTTATCCGGGTTCGTTCTTATCTTTGCTTAGACTGCAAACAGGAAATAAAGGCTCCGAATCCAGGAGCATTAACTAAGGATAGGATATGAAAAAATCAGAACTCAGAAATGTTCTTAATAAATTTGGATATCAATTCTTAGAGCAAATAAATAATAATATTTCAAAAATCTTATTTGAAATAAAACGAGATCCTCGAAAGAGAACTAATATGACTTTAGATACATTTATCAATACTTTAGATGATGAATTAGAATCTAGAGATATAAAAGATATAGAATAACTTACTTATTAAAGAGGGTAAAATGGAAAACACAAAGCTAGTTCAAATAACCTTTACCATTGCTAGTATTACTCAAGGTATTCAATATTGGTTAAACAATGTAGTATTAAGAGAAAACATAGTTGCTGATAAAATTATATTTGATACTCGTGATAACGTGTTTATTGTAACGCTTGATAATGGAATTCAAGTAGGTAAAAAATTATAAGGAACTAGCAATGATCATTCCAAGCATATCAACTACAGCAACTCCGCAGAAAGAAGATTCTTTCGATTGCCTCGCTGTAGAGTGCGCTCCAACTGACAACATTCTCACGGCTGAGATTGCAATGGTTGGTGAAGCTCCAGGCGAAATAGAAGTCCTGAAGAACGAGCCATTCGTTGGCCCGACAGGCTCTCAGCTTAATCGCATCTGTGCAGCAGTCAGACTTGCAAGATACAAAATATACTTAACCAATGCTTGCAAAGCTAAATTCCCTAAGAATAATACCGCTGTCTTATGGACAGATAAAGGTTACCGTCATCCAGACTGGAGCAAGTTGCAGGCAGCCTTAATTGATGAGCTTGCTCAATTTCCTGGCAAAGTCATACTGTTGCTCGGTGCAACTCCAATGAGACTTCTCCTGGATGAACCTAAGTTTGATTCAATCACAAAATATCGTGGTTCTTTCTACCATGCTGAAGACTTCCCACATTTGAAAGACAAACTGGCTGGCAAGATAATTGGTTTGTCTTATCATCCATCTTTCACCCTTCCATACGGGCAGCCTATCCATTTCTATACAATGATCGCAGACTTTACAAAAGCCTTGCGGATTATTGAAGCCCCAGAATTGCTTGTTGACAATGTGGAAATAAAAATCAAGCCTAGCTTTGAAGAAATCATGCAGTTCTATGCATTGATTAAGACAAAGGAATATGTAGCTTTCGACATTGAAGCTACGCCAGAATTTATTACCTGCTATTCTTTGGCTGTCTATCACGATAATAAAATTCTGTCCATGTCTGTTCCTCTAATGAACAATCAGGGCAACTATTGGGCAACAGCAGAAGAGATAAAAATATGGATTGGATTAGCAGAAATACTTAACGATGAAGCAATAGGTAAGATTTGTCAAAATGGAATGTTTGATATCATGTTTACTTTCCGCACCATGATGATTAAAACAGATAACTTTTATTTTGACACCATGCTTGCACAGCACATATGTTATACAGAACTCCCAAAAGGGCTTGATTATTTAACTTCAACATACACTTACTATCCATACTATAAGGACGAAGGAAAGCAATCACACCTTAAGGCTATCAAGAACTGGCCACAATACTGGACTTATAATGCCAAAGACTCAGCATACTTATTGCCAATAACTGAGAAGCTCCTTGAAGAATTAAGTGAATTCGATTCTATGGATGCTATGGATTATACAATGAATCTTCATAAGCCACTTATGGAAATGGAATTCAACGGCATCCTGACTGATCAGAAAGGTATTAGTAAAAGAAAAAAAGCACTTGAAAGAATACTTAGACTTCTTCAATATAAATTAAATAAATTAACTGGTAAAGAACTTAACCAAGGTTCATCAAAGCAAATGATAGCTTATTTCTACGGCCTTTGCATGATCAAGCCATATGTTAATCGCAAAACTGGAGCTATCTCTTGTGATGCTGTAGCCATGCATAGGATAGCAAAGAAAGGAATTAAGGGGTCTGAAGAAGCTAGAATCATTATTAAAATGCGAGGCTATCAAAAACTTTTATCTACTTATTTTAATGTCACTGTAGATGAAGATGATAAAATTAGATGTAATCATAAAATAACTGGTACAGTTTCAGGACGTATTGCTACTGAAAAAACTTACCAAGGTACAGGAACAAATCTGCAAAACCAACCTTATATGTTTAAGTATTATCTGATTGCTGATCCTGACTGGATTATGTGTGAGTGTGATCTTGCTAAGGCTGAAGCTCATGTCGTTGCATACCTTACTCAAGATGCCAACATGATTCAGTCATTCGAATCTGGCATTGATGTTCACAGTTTTAATGCTAGCAAGATTTTTGGTGTGCCAATTGAAGAAGTAATTTATGAAGCAAAGAATAAAAAGGCTGATCAAAAATCTACCATGCGTTACATGGGCAAAAAGGTTGTTCATGCATCTAACTATAGCATGGGACCTCAAACATTCTCAGACAATCTTGCAAAAGAAGAAGTTTTTATGTCTCAGTCAGAGTGTAAACGCCTTCTCGATAATTACTCTGACCGCTTTCCTGGCCTCAAACGCTGGCACAGATCAATTGAAGAGGAAGTACAAAAGAATCGAGTTCTCTACAACTTATTTGGCCGGCCTCGCAGGTTCTTGGGTGAAATGAATGCAGCACTATTCAGAAATGCCTATAGCTACAAACCTCAATCAACCGTAGCAGAGTTGTTAAATCGTGGAATGATAAAAGTAGTTAATGACCCCAGGCTTGGCAAAGATGGCTTTGACATTCGTTGTATGACAACTGTCCATGACTCGTTTGTATTCAGGTTTCACAAAAGTCAGATTCCAAACTTACCTCAGATTCTTCTTATCATTAAAGATCACCTAACACATACCTTTACTTACAAGGGAAAGAGTTTTACTATTGGACTAGATGCCAAGATAGGAACCCAATGGGCCGGCAACACGGCTGAAATCAGTAAGTTTACTCAGGAAGAATGTGATAAAGCAATTGAGAAGATAGGATTCTAATTATGAATAAAGATAGAATTTATTATCAATTAAAATTAATGTCAGAGTTATGCAGAACAGTTGGTGGAAATTATATAATAATTCTTCCAACCATACGTAGAATTGATGGTGTTATATCATGCTATTCAGAAGAATTATTGTCTGATTTTACTTTTAATAAAAACCAAAGAGTTTATAGAAACGAAAAAGGAAGTATAAGATTAACTATTCCCCTTATGGAAAAATTAGGTGGATTAAAAGTTACGGATTTTTGGATAGATGAAGAAGTAGATAATTATTTTGATATTAATTTATATTTGAAAAGTAGAAAGTTAGTCTCAAAATAAATACAATATTACTTTATAGAGATAATAAAATGGGAAAGCCCATTAAATTAGTATTTGCTATTCAAGGAACCTTTTCATGTCGAGGCAATTAGATAATTGGTTAGCCCACTATATGAAGTATACTCAGCGAACAGAGCCACCAGAACTATACCATCTTTGGAGCGGACTAACAGCCATTAGTTCTGCTTTGCGAAGAAAGTGCTATTGTAACTGGGGAGCACTTCGTGGTTATGTTTATCCTAACTTATTCGTATCTCTTGTCGGGCCGCCTGGGGGACGGAAAGGCACAGCCATGAAAATTGCAAAGAGCTTTGTACAGAAACTAGACGTTAATATCGGTGCAGATTCACTAGGCTCAACCCAGGCACTGTACAAAGAACTCATGGACAGCGAAGATACTTATGTTGATCATGCTGGGTTTACTCGCAAGCATAAGAGCGTCTCAATCTGGTCAGAAGAATTTCAAGTCTTCCTGAACGACAGAGATCAGATGCTTCTCGCATCCCTGACTGACCTATTTGATTGTGCAGATACTTGGAAGTATAAAACCCTAGCCAGGAAGACTGAAGATATATCCAATTGTTGGCTAACGCTTTTTGGCTGCATAACTCCTAGTCTTTTGCAATCTAAGCTGAGTCAAGATGCAGTCGGTGGGGGCCTGATATCTCGGATTATTTTCGTAGTTGGCCAAGGACCCAAGCAAAGAAGAGCCTTACAGTTCTTGACTGAGGAGGAGGAAGATACACAAAAAAGGTTAGAAAACGATCTGCAGGAAATTGCAAACCTATCCGGACAGTTCACCTTAAGTAAGGATTTTCTCAAAACTTATGTTCGTTGGTATGAGCAAGATTATGACGAATCTGGAGTGCCAAGCGAGCGCTTTCTTGGTTATAATCATAGACGACCACTTCATTTGAATAAGGTCTGTATGCTTGTTTGTGCTGCCGAGTCTGATGACATGATCATTACGGCTGAACATTTTGAGCAAGCCTTAGCAATAATGCAAGCAACAGAACTTGAGATGCCAAACGCGTTCTATGGTTTAGGCTTGTCCAGTCAGGCTAACATCTATGCCAAGATACTTTCATTCATTGATAGTCACGAATCTTTTGAGTGGACAGAACTGGTTAGGAACTTTCACCTAGATGTAGATAACATTCCTCAGTTACGTGGCTATGTTGAAATGGCTGAACAGTCTGGAATACTCAAAGCCGAGAATTCTGCTACAACTTGCATGTATACCACCATTCGTAAGAAACAAAAGATTCGTGATCCAACATATCTTGATAGAACAATATTTAGATTGATAGATAGAAATGTTATTAAAAATCAAATGGAGAAAAACTAAATGACAGATAATCAATTAGATATACTAGTAGATAAATTAGAAGAACTTAGGTGTTGTCTTATTGATATAGAAGAGGCTATAGAGAAAAAGAATAATTCAAAAACAGATTTTATAGTGATTAAAGATTTTAAAAAAGTATTTTTTGATAGATTAGAATTAAAAACTGGTTGTGGAAGAAATGAAATTAAAGCAATTGTTGAAGAAATTTTAAATTAATTGGAGAACTAAATGACACCAGCTACAAAAGTATTATTCTTTGACACAGAAACCTCAGATTTTATTAAAAAAGCTCTGCCTGCCAACGATTCTGAGCAAGCCTGGACAGTACAGATTGGTGCAATTCTTGCCAGCCAAGAAGAAGAATTTGATCAAATGAATGTTATCATCAAAAGTAATGGCCGATCAATGAATTATTATGCTCAAGAAGTGCATGGCATCACAATTGAGCGAGCCGACCAAGAGGGTATTGAGGAACTTGAAGCTGCTGAACAATTTGGTTTAATGCTCAGACAGGCAGACTTGATTGTCTGCCATAACTTTTCTTTTGATTGGAACTACGTTTACCAGATGATGGAACGCAATCTTGATGCCTTGTCAGACCTTGCGCGAAGTGCATTTTATCTTGATCTTCCAAATCATTGTACCATGAAAGATAAGGCTGTGGTAAAAATGTGTGGACTGAAAAACAAGGCTGGCAGGCCAAAATGGCCCAAGCTAACCGAGTTGCATGAACACTTATTTGGTGAAAGATTTGATGGTGCTCATGATGCATACGCAGATATCAGTGCAACTAAGAGGTGTTTTTTTGAATTGGTGAATAGAGGAATTGTTACTCCTAACCTGAATCAAATATAATTATTAATGGAGTTTAACTATGCAAATTGATCCTTGTCCATCGGAAGAAGATTACGAACCTATTCCTTCATTACGTGCAATTGAGTGGCATAAATTTGCTAATAACGTCTTTAACCATATTGAAACCTATACAGTTCCACAATATGGTGATAAAGGCTACGATCAATGCTCTGAGTTTAGCGAAGCTGACTTTATCACCCAGATGAAGAAGTATCTAAATCGTTATGGAAAGAACTCTCGTGAAGGCCAACAGAGGCTTGATTTGTTAAAGATTGCACACTATGCAGGGATGCTTTATACAAAACTAAGTGAGAAAGAACAAGAACTTGATAAGATAATTAAGCATGAAAATTAGTACAAATTTATGAAAAAACTAACTGAACTAGATCTACAAAATGCTCTTGATGAGTGCGAATTATTACAGTTCAAATCTCATGGAGACTGGCTGGCTGGAATGGTTAAGCGATTGAATACTACTCTTGGGACTATAACAGAGAAGAAAATTGTTAAAGGTTTTCCTGAGCATGTAAAACGAATGGTGATTAAAACTGGCAATTCTGTTGAACCAGAAGTTCCATGCAAAAGCTGAAGTGATTAACTACACCTGGAGGGTGTAACAATGCCAATGACGTTCAAATCTAAAGTGTTGCAAAAACTCCAAACTTATTTACTTTCTCGGGAAGCAGAACCAGTTAGAGATGCAGCCAATGTAATAATTCCTAATGGAGTTACAGCAGCAGCAACCATACAGGCAATTAAAGATTGTATTAAAATAGTGGAGGCTTGTAATAATGAGATTAATTATAACGATTGAATCAAATGATAAAGGCTTAAACTGTTCTGCAACGGTTGATGGAATGGATGCTTTTAATCATGTAGAAGCCAACACTTTTGCTGTAGGTGCTTTAGAAATAGCAAAAGCATCTTTACTTGCTCGTCGATGGGGTGTGGAGATTGGCATGCCTTTAGTTGATCCGCCTGAAGATGTACTGAAAGAAGAAATTGATCCCAGAGAAGATTTGCATAATGATTTGATAGCAGCATTAGCTCATGAGGATGGAGAATGAGAATATGAAAATAATCAAACCAAGCATTCAATTTTATGGGGCAGTACCTACTGAATATAATGCATCACTTAAGTTCATCGAGATGGCTGGCAGAACTTGCTATAAGTCAGAAGACAAGATCACTGAAGATAGTGCTGAAGGATTTGTTAAGAAGCTGATCAATGCAGGTCATCTAGCTATGGTTGAGCACTCGAATTTTGTGGTGCGGACAACCTTTGCGAAGAATCACCAGAACATAAAAAATGTTATCGGCAAATATCTTACGGCCAAAGAAGTTAATGGAAATTTATTTGTAGGTGGAAATCTCACCGCTTGGGAACAAACATGGTCTTACTATGATAGTGTATTCAAACCTTTTACGAAAGTATATGGAGACTTATTTGGTTTTGGAAAAGAGGCAATGAGAGAGTATCCAGATGATTGGAGCATTTGCAAGCATGATGAAATCCCCAAAGAACTCCACCGCTACTCAGCAAAATTCATCTGTGATCGGGGAGTCAGTCACGAGTTGGTAAGACACAGACCTTGTAGTTTTGCTCAGGAATCAACCAGGTATGTGAACTACGGCGGCAAGGATATGGAGTTTATTGAGCCAGAAGGTTTTGATGACTGGGGAACTACGGCACGTCATTGGTTCAGTCAACATTGCGCTGATAGCGAACAGGTGTATCGTGCTTTGGTATCATCAGATTTTAGCCCTCAGCAAGCCCGAGCCGTCCTGCCCAATGCCCTGAAGACTGAGATCGTAGTCACAGCAGATGCAGCTGAATGGGCACATATCAGAAAACTGCGAACAGCTAAGTCAGCTCATCCCGATATGCAACGAGTAATGAATATGATGCCTTGGGAAGAGTTCTTATAAAACAAAAGCCAGAACCTACGATAACTTGTAAGTTCTGGCAATCTTTTTATTGCACCGTACCTGTAACCTCAAAATATCTTTTCAATATCATCTCCCGTTGCTGTTGCAACTGTCCAAGCCTTTCCCGAACATTTGTTGTCTGATCAATCTTTTTCAACTTATTAATTACTGCCTGGTTCCGATTGAGGGCAGATTGAAAATTTTCATGCAATTTCATTTGCTTGAATCCATCCAGGTTTGAATTCAAGAAAGTTCGCTTGTCTTCCGAGTTTTCAAGCTGCTTCTTGAAGATGTCTACTTCCTTGCTGACCTTACCAAACTCTTGTTCATTGCTACTCTTCTTATAGTCTTCTCCACGACCGTAGTGCCAATAATAGAGCTTACCACCAATTGGGATTGATTCAACAATTCTGGCATGATCAAAATCAATTGTATCTCCCGTAATGTAAGATCCATACAATTGGTTAAGATCCTTACTGATGGAGTTTACAAACCTGAAGGGAGGCAAGATCTGTCCGATTAATCCAGATCCTAAACCTTCCCTAGTAGTTTGCATCCTTACATACTTTGATGCTCCGCCCATGGTTAAGAAGTTTTCAATCACGTGATCTTCAAACTTAGTTTCTTTACCCAACATCCAGTCTTTAAGTTCATCCGCGCCTGCATTAGCAAGTGTAAGCAAACTTACCAGCTTTATCATGTTACCAATTCCTTCAATAACCTGATCCCGTTCGCCAGTCTTAATTTTGTGCCAGGCTTCATTTCTGAAAACATCAAACTGCTTTAGTGTATATGTCTTGAGCATATAAAACACTCGACCATTTCCACTCTTGAGATATTGCTCTGACATTTCAGAAAGTGCAACCGGTTGAAAATCTAACAATCTATGATACAACAACATCTTCACGTTGTCTGTTGGATTTCCGGCAAGCAAATCATTTATTATACCTTCCGACTGTGTACCAAAGATTGGCTTGATTTGTTTCAATAATGTCTGTCGTCCAGCCTCAGTGCTAGCCATAACCTTGTAGTTACTAAACGCATTGTTGATCAAAGTCTCCTTGCCGATAGAATCTATTCGTTCCAGTCCAACTTTTTTAAATACCCAACTGACTGCATTCCCTAACGTTGTTCCGTCTGCAAACTCCTGAGCTATCCTTTCAATGCCTAAGTCTTCCTTAGTTATTTCAGACTTCTTAGTTATGGCCTTACCAACATTCTTAATTGTATCAGCTAAGCCACGTGGTGTCCATACTTTGCCAACATACATCGCCCAAGCCAAATCTCCAATCTGAGTCAGTGCAGATATAGGCGATCCCATTACGTCTATGTATGACATATTCTTGTAGGCATTAACTATTCCTGTAGCTCCATGTTCGTGGAATCTCGCATCAAGAATATCTCTAACTACTTTTTCATCATCTGCTTGAATTCGACCAGACATTCGCAAGTCATTAATATATGTTCCAATATTCTCAGTATAGTCTCTTTGCAGTTTGTACTTATCCAATTCTTGTTCAATCCTAATTAGGTCGCCTGAAACATCATCTATGCGTGCAGTATTGTTGGATTTTTCATACTCTGTGAGCATTACCTGCTTTCGTTTCTTCTCAGCTTTTAGGCTTGCTATTCTTTCTGGAACCTTACCAAAGAACTTCCGTGCTTCTATTTTCTTTGTCATACTATAGATGTATTGCATCAATGCTGCATCACTATCCATGTAAAACTTATTCAACTCTGGCGGAACAGTTTCATATTGCCTGGCTTGAATGTTGCCTGGGCCACCAAGTCCGAGGTTCCTCCCTAGTATTGTGTTGCTTGCAATATCTGCTGCCTGTTCAGGATATTCAATCTCAAACTTTTCAACTGTCATCCCAAGTTTGTCTGCATAAACTTTGATTGCATCAGTAATAACGGGGCGTTGAGAAATTCCTTTAGTTGCTTGCAAGAATCCTTCCTGATCCTTGATTACGCGTGGCCAGTATTCTTCGATAAAACCAACATCATAACCAACATCAATTGCATCCTGACGAATCTGATCCAGGACTGATCGCAGCTTTTCTTGATCAGCGATCATGTTATATTTTGTTGCCAGCTCTTTTATCTTAACCTCGTCTGAATTACGTCTCGCTGCATCCCAAACAAATTTGTCTTGCGGACTCATTTGTTTAGTCTTTTCTAATAATGGATGTGCAATTCGTAAAGCAGTTACAATCTTTTGTGAAGTTCGAAAATCGAGGTTTCTAATCTCTGACCGAAGCATAGGATCTACATTTTTAAGTCTAGTTGATATAGATCCCAATCCCTTGTCGATGAGTTGCTTAATTTCATGTCCACGCATACGAAGCATCTGACCAATTGTACGTACCAAACTATTTCGTTCGCTGAACATTTGATGATAAACATCATCACTAATCTTCTGAGTTGGGGCTTCACGAACCTCGAACATCGGCATACCTTCACGGAGTGC
>Ga0209727_1000559_pt1 | contig 39612 bp, 67 predicted proteins | sample RifGroC1_FD_183995 | JGI IMG/M metagenome (GOLD analysis project Ga0209727, IMG submission 183995) | Groundwater microbial communities from Rifle, Colorado, USA - Groundwater C1 (SPAdes) (version 2) | ecosystem: Environmental > Aquatic > Deep subsurface > Groundwater | place: Rifle, Colorado... | reverse complement strand
GTTCTAGGGGCAGGGTCTGGGTAGATCAAGTAGGCGAGCGTTGGTCGCTGGTTGCCTCAGGTCTTCTCCGGACCTTGCACCTGCGAGCGGTCGGGCCCCATTGAAGTACGCGACAATGGTTGCTTGGACCACATTCCCGACCGCTCGCACCCGGGGGGGGTGCTGTATGGCCATCGACAAACTCAAGGACCGCTTCCAATCCCTTCTCGACGAGGGCTACTCGCCCACGAAGGCGATGCTCGTCGTGGTTGACAGTGCGCTCGAGGAGGATCGCAAGGACTTTCTTCACCAACGGGACTATCGGTACACACGCACCGCGATCAGGTCGCACGCCGATGATCTTCTCGAGCGTCTGCTCCAAGAAGACCCGGACCTCACAATCATGCGCAGTTCCTCCGAGCCCACTGCCGCCTACCACCTCGGGTGGATGCTCGTTACGGTTCAACGGGAGGTGTTCCGGTGGCCGCTCGACAAGCTGGGGCGCTGGGTCGGCTACGTGCAGGGGGTACTCGTTGAGCAGAAGAAGCTCAACGTCGAGGAAGAACGCGCCCGTACTCGCACCGTATACCAGGTCGCGTACGCTGCTGATGGGCTCAAGATTCCGGAAACGCTTTGAGGGGGTTATGAAGAAGACCTTTGGTTTGGTGGATAGGACAGGATGGTCGTCTGGGCTGTGGGACGGTGAGCCGGATCGCGTGGACTTCCGCGTTCATGGACTCCCGTGTTTTCTCCTCCGCAATCGCCTCGGCTCCTGGTGCGGGTACGTGGGGGTGCCGCCTGGCCATCCCTACTACCGTGTCGGTTACGATGACTTGGGCGTCTCGGTCCACGGTGGCCTCACCTATGCCGATGCATGCCAGGGGGATCTTTGCCACACCCCGGAGCCGGGGGAGTCTGACGACGTATGGTGGCTCGGCTTCGACTGCGGGCATGTGTGGGACAGGCAGCCTGGCATGGATGCGACGCTCCGAAGGGTTGGCCAAGATCCCGAGGAGCTGGCTGGATTGGGCATGTTTCGCACCGCCTATCGCAGCGTCGAGTTCGCGTTGAAGGAAACCGAGGACCTCGCGCGCCAGCTGCGCGATGTCGGAGACACTGTATGAGAAGCATGATTTGGCAGACCGCCGTGACTCTCTGCCTTCTCCTCGCCAACGCCTCTTTCGAGCGAGGATGGAGCCGCGCCGGCTACACCGAGGCAGAGATCAAGCCGCTCTTCAAGAACGCACCCTCGAACTGTGAGTTCGAGTGGCTCACCTAGTGGGTCTCGTCGAGTTTGTAGTGGACCTTCGCCAGCTCTGAGACGTAGTAGCGGCCGTCGCGGTCTTCAAGCGAGCCGAGCACGACGAATTGCTGGATTAACTCCTTGAAGAGGGGGTCGTTTGGCGCGGCACCGAAACGGAACGCGAGCTGCTCGATCGTGGCTCCGTCGATCTTTCGGAGCTGGACCATGGTCTGTCGTACCTGGGACCACTGCTCGCGCGGCGATGGTGACTGGTCGCGGAGGAACAACTCCCCCATCATCGTGATCCAGTAGCGGTCGTCCTTCCTCACCAGAGCTCCCTCCGCAACGAGCTCGTCCAGCATGGTCTCAGCGCCTCTCATGGACCTCCTCCCTGCCAAGTACGTCTGGATCTGCTCGAGGGACACCCCTCCAACCATGCGCACGAATGCGACCAGGAAGATGTAGGACGCAAGTTCCTTCCCCTTGTCTTCCATCACCGCCTCTCCCACAGCGCAATCAGCACCCGGGCCGCCATCTGGGCGTCGTCCCGTCCGCAATGGTTTCGTCCTTCCCACGTGAGACCTGCCGCCTGAACCGACCGCTTTTGCCCCACGCCACGATCGCGTCCTCGCATCGTTGCCTCGAGCTGCTTCAAGTTCATGTGCGTACGGGGGAGGAGCCAGTCCTCGTTCCACCAGTTGACGGTGTTCTCAAACATGTTGCGGTCGTAGTCGCCCCAACTCGCCCAGGTGCCGGTGTTGTGATCTCGGACTAGCTCCGCGACGCGCGGCCACACCTCGGGAAACTGCCCCTGCGCTTGGAGGATCTCGGGTGTGATCCCCGTGAGGTTGGTGCAGAAGGTGCTCACGGTCGATCGCACAGGCTGGACGTAGAGCTGATGCGTCGATTCTAGCTCGCGTTTGCGTAGGTCGACGATCGCGATCCCAATCTCGATGATGTCTGACTCTTGGGCACCCTTGTCCTCGGGCCTCTCCCAGCACGTCGATTCAACGTCGATCACCATCCAGCGAGATGCATCGAAGCGCATGGTCTTCCTTTCTCGGCGGTGATCCTACACCCTTACAAGGCCAGCGTTCGACGAATTGTTGGATCTGATTGGACCAGGTGGTCGGTTTTCTTCACCGCCGCAAGGAGCTTGCGCGCGATCTGATCAAACTGCTCGTCGAAGTCCTCGGCGTCTCGGTCCAGCGACAGCATCTCGAGCAAGAGGCGGTTCTGCTCGTTGATCCTCTGCTCGTATTCGGTGTTCATCCCCGCGGCTTCCAAGGCGGCAGCCCCGAGGTCCAGTGCTGCATCTCCATCAGTTCTTCGGCCCGCATCGGTCGCCCTATCCTCTCCACCGCCACGCGTACACCCGCCCAGAATGCCTCGTGTACGTCGGGGTGATAGTCCCCGAAGATGGGGCTCGACGTGCGGAAGAGCGCGAAGACCCTCTGGGTCTCATCCCACCGCAGGTAGCAGCCCGCCCAGTAGCCGATGTTCGCCCGCTCGATCCTGGTGGCCCCTACCAGCGAAACGCCATCCTCGCGGTTGCAGTGATCCTCAGCGAGTTCTTCGAGGAACTCGTCGGCCTCCCCCTGGGTTTTCACCCGCGCGCACCTGCGGTATCGGTCGTGCAGATCGGTGATACCCTGGGGCAAGTGACAGAGGGGCGAGTCTATTTCCGCCATCGTTGACATTTCTCCGTGTGCTTCATCATCAACGCTCGCGCCTCGTCCGACAGATCCTCGTCCAAGCTCGGCTCGAGCTCTATCGCCATGCGTCGCCCTGACCAGAACTCCTCGCAGGTGGTGGACGTCTCGAGACCGAAGATCGGGTGTTCTGTGTGGAAGAGGCGGAACACGCGCTCCTGCGTCTCCCGATCGTAGTAGCCGGTGTTGTACCCGATGACCTCCCGCAGTGCCTTCTCGGCTGCCTCGGGGGACCACTTGTTGCGCCGCCTCTCCCCCAGGTACTCCGTCATCAGGATCTCGTTGAACACCCGCTCCGCCTCTTCCTCCGTCTGGCACGCGACGACGTCGGCCATCCATTCCCCCATACGACTCTCCTAGAGCATATCCTCCGGGTCCCTGTACTTGGTGTCGCAGTCCGGTTCGATCCAGCGCCACGACCCGATTCGTCCACTGTGCACGATCCGCGTGCAGCCCGCACACTGTCGGTGCGTCTCTACGGTGTGCTTCCCCCCCAACGATGCGATCGAATCGTACGCCTCGCACCTGCTGCACACGAAGTAGCGGCAGCCGTAGCAGAACATGGCGCGTGTGGTCTTCTTGTCACAGAACGTGCACTTGTACCGCTGCCCCTTCTTCGGCTCAAAGCCGACCGACTTTGCTCTCATGAGTCGAGCTGCTTCAACATCTGGATGCCCTTCCGGATGGCATCACAGAATCCCTCGGCCGTCTCCACATCGAACGCGAACATCTCGACCTGTTGACTGAACTCGAGAATCAGGCACCGATTCCCCATGTCCACCGACAACTGGCACTGGTCACGCGACTCCTCCGTCGCGATCCAGTCCTTCTCCCCCTCGCTCATGCAACGGCTCCTTCCACCACGGCCTCATGCCGCGGACTCGGTTGATGGAGGGGAAGTTGTTACCTGTGAAGCGAAACCCACGGTCATCGACGTACACGAGCGCAGGTCTCTTCCTGTTCGTGGCGCGAATGCTGTGCAGCCCCCGGGTAGGGCCGCTTGCTCTCGCGACCGAGACCTTTTCGGGCTGGTCATCCCATGTCTGCTCAGGCGTGTGCTTCTTGAGCCAGCTCCAGATCGCCATGCGCCCGCGGAAGGTCTCGGCCCGCGTCGTCAGGATGAAGACGTCGTACGTCTGGAGAAGTGCGTGCAGCCACTCGATGGCACCGGGAATGGGCTCGCCTGGGATCACGTGATGGCCTCGCCACTCGCCATCCCACTGGTGCAGCACCCCGTCGAAGTCGACCGCCACCGACTTGCGCTCCTCAGTCACGGTACTCCTTCCTACGCATCAGGAAGTACATGCGCACCGACAGGCCGGTCAACGCGAGCGAGCACCACACGATGGTCGCCGCCATGACGGCCAGGGGGTAGAAGAGATCCGAAGAGCGGTTCAAGTAGAGCAGCGCCACCGCCATGCCGACGATGAACGCATTGGCCCCAACGTGGAAGATGATGTACCTCCGCGGCTCCCCCGGCCGCCTCGCTTGACCGAGGCACCAGACCCAACCCAGTGCGCTGCCGACGATGAAGAACAGGATCACCCACTTCATGCGCTCTCCAAGATGCCGGGAATCTCCGTGCCCGCTACTCGTCCCAGGGGATCAGACAGGCAAGAGCGTACAAGGATACCAGCACGAGGATCTTGAAGCAGCCCTGCGCCGCTCTCAGGCCCGCCAGTCCATGTACGCGTTGATGCGATTTTCCGGAGACCAGCACCCCTTGTCGAGCCAGGTCCGAGTGGGCTTGCCGATACCGTCGGGCACGCAGCACGGCAAGCTGATCACATCGACCCGCTCGGCGTTCACGCGCTGCATCACGCCCTTCAGGCTCGCATGGGAATGGCAGGAGACGACCACGACATGGCCCGCTACAACCGGCTCGAGTTCCTCGACCTTGAGTGACAGTGCTCGAAGCCGCCGGATGTTGTGCGCGCCGGCCACCCAACTCCCTCGCATGATTGGGTCGACGCTCAGGACATTCCACCTGGTCCGCAATGCGAAGAGCGCTCCGGTGCGCGGCGCCGTACCGTCGCCCGGCACCAGGCAGGTCAGCTCTGTCCCGAACGAGGCGCAGCCGAGCATCTTGCGGACGGCATTGAAGCAGGCGAAGGACTCGGTCAGCTCCTTGGCGTTCGGAAAAAAACGTACCAAGTCCCCTGCGCAGCTGAGCGAGCAGAGCTCGTCGAAGTACCGCGCGCTGGGTGTTGGCACACGTACGGTACACTCCACCGTGCTTGAGTAGCTCGTGGTTCGTGTCGTCATTCAACCCTACTGCCCCACTTATCCCGCCTAGTTGTAGATCTGAATTTCTCTCTGAGCCATGATCTGAAGCTGCGCCGGGGAGCAGCCACGCTTGCTGACTTCTCATCGCCAAGAATCTCGATGCCGTCGAAGTTCTGGAAACGCACCATCACGCTCCCGTCGCTGCGCAAAATCTCGATGAATTTGCCTCGCCGCTCCAAGCAGATGCACGTTCCGGCGAAATCGTAGACTCGTGTAGAATCATCATGCGACCACGTGTTCGGGGTGGTCATGGACCCACCACCCACATCAGCGCCCCGAGGACCGCGACACCGCAGAGCATGCCGAGCCCGAAGACCCAGAAGAATCCGATGAAATCTACGAACTTCACTTGCCCTCCCTCGGAGCGCGAGGTTCGAGAGCGCGGATCTTGGCTCCAATGGGATCGCACACCTCGTCCACACCCTTGCTTCAGATCCAGCCCTTACCTTCGAGCGGGTACTCGGACTCTTTCTGCGCACTTGAGCTTCATCGCCTCCGCTCCCGCGTCGAACGCTTCGTTGAGGCGTCCGCGGAAGTAATTTGCGATGATGTCGAGCTGCTGCTCGGTCACGGCCAGGCCAATGATGTTGTGTCTCAGCTGGCGACGAAATTCCCGCTCCATCGCCTCCAGGTCAGTCGCCATCGTTGGGCAGCTCCTCGTCCGTCTCTTCGCCAGGCCAGGCGCCGAAGGCGGATGCGAGGCTGGGCTCGTGCGTCTCGTGCGCACCTACAATGATGCTGCTGTAGACGCAGCGAGTGTGCGGTTGCCCTAGCTCGGCGTTGCATATGCGGCAGCGCAGCACGTGTTCGGCTGCCTCCAGCTCCGCGACGCGTGCATCTCTTGTCAGGACTATCTCGTGCGCGCGGTCGAGGATGCCTTCGAGGACCGATACACGAGCCTCGGCGGTCTCGGCCCTCTCCCGCAGCTTCCCCACCACCTCCGGCTCCCACAGTGCGGTGAGGCGACGGACCTCAGCCTCCGCGGCCTCGGCGCGGGCCTTCAGTTCGATGAACGCCTCTGGTGTCATGTGGGCAAGTCCCTCGAACTCACTCATCTCCATCCCCCTTCCGCTCGGCAAGCTCCCTGCCGAGGTCGGAGCACTTCATCAGAGCTTCATTTTTCAGCAGTCGGCAACTCTGCAGTTTAGTCCTCGCCTCGTCCCTCTCGCGCTCTGCCTCCTCCCGCAGTATCTCCTCACGCAGCCCGAACTCATGCATGCGCTTGGCGTGGGCGTTCGCGTCGTCGAGGAGGCATTGGAGAGCTTGCAGCTCGTCCTCGCGTAGCATCGCGCCACCGCTGGTGAGCGTGAGAATTCCCTTTGCCATCTCGAGGGCGTTCGCCCCGTTAACGATCTCAAGCGCATTGGCAGCGCAATCGGAGAGACATGACACTAGAGCGTTTCGTTCGCGCTCTAGGGCCTCTGCCCGTGCTTGCCAGTCCAAGCTCTCTGCCATCATGCTCTTTCCATGCGGATCGAGCTGAGGCGATCCCCTCGTCGCACAGCCTCGACGATCCGCCGATGCCCCCGCTCAGCGGCTTCTCGCGTCGAGTAGAACCACTCTCTCTTCATGGTACCAAGCTTGTCGTTGTTCTCGCGTTGAAACACGCCCGTCGAATAGAAGCTTGGAGGAGTCGTCGCCTCAGCGTTGTGTCCCGTGCAGACCGTGACAATTTCCATGTCGCTCACGATGCTGCGGCCCACGGTTCGGTGGGCGAGATCTTCAAAGAACTCCCCCCACTCCTCCAGCGTCGCCGGCACCAACACGCCCTCACGCTCGATGTAGTAGCCCAGGTCAATGCTCATCGTGGTGTCCAAATGCTCCTGGGGTATCGATCCCCAACAAAGCTGTTCGCGTGCTCAGCCCCCGTGAGTCGCTGCCATTTCTCCACTTCGTCCTTGGTGCACATAGGCATCAGCTTGACCACGCGGTCGAGCAGCGCGCCCGCGTTCGCTAAGTCGACCTCCCGGTCGACGAGGTCGAGATCGCAGTCGATTGCTTCCTCCGTCTTGGCCACCCATTCCCCGACGCTCTTCAGAAGCTCCGCGACCAGCGGCCACCTCTTCCGCACTTCCTCCGTCTCTCCGATCTCTTCCAGGATTGCCTGAACTGTTTCCCCTACGTAGTCAAACCTACCGTCCATGCTCACACCACCTTTGTGTAGAGAATCCCCTCCGCCGCCATCCGCGACCCCACATCACTACTTGCGCTCGCGATCTCGCGAAACACTCGCCGGTACTCGTGGACCTGGTCGCGAGAAGCCATCAGTTCATGGGTCGTCCGACTGAGATCCTGGCCTCCCGCTGCGACGCGTCCCTTCAAGGTGAGCGTCTCGCACTCGAGGCCGGCGATTTTCTGTTGTAGCTCGAGGTTGTCCATGCGCACCTCGGTCAGGTCGACGGCCAGACGCCTGACTTGCACCATCGTCTCGGCGGCACCCACCCCCACGCGCCAGTGCAACTGTTCTCGAAGCTCCGCTGCGTATCTCGAGTACGCGTTCAGGAGCTGTCGCTCAAGCCAGGTTCGGACCGAGACGGCGAGCGCCTCGATCTCCGCTTGGTTCTGCTTGTAGCCGACGACCACCTGCCCGATCACCAGACCCCAGGTCGAGCCCACCTCGATAACGCGAATCATGCTCGCGGCTTCGTCTCTCAATGGTGCACCGTCTACGCGTCCGTTTGAAGTCGACGCCCGGGGTGGTTCGTAGTGTTTCCCCTCTTGCGCTGCACTTTCTCAGCATTGAGGTTGCAGCGCTCCTCCATGCCCTGAAGGAACACCAGGAAATCCGTCGCTCCACACCCGGGAGTGCGAGGCCGCTTGAGGATCCAATCGCAGACCTCGCGGATGAGCGTGTACCGACGCCCCTCAATCGTCTGGACCTCGTCGGGATCTCGCGTGGCGAGCAGATCCTCGCTGTAGCGCTGCAGTTGCTCGATCTCGCGCCGGTAGTCCGTCTCGCAGAGGATCACGGCCACTCCCTCGAGCGGGACCGCCGAAACAGAATGCGGCGACGCTCCCACTCGCGCATGGACGGCGTTTCCCGTCCGAGGACGTACCCGATCAGGAAGACCCCAACGAGAACGGCTGCGAGGCCGGAGATCGTCAGTAGCAACGCGACCCCCCCAAAGTAACTTGCCTGTTCAACTGTAGCAAGAAGATTCTATGCTCCTCCCAGGAAGGGATAGAAATTTTAAAGGGGGTAGAAGCCCACGGCCCGGTAGAAGTCCTGGAGGTAGTGCTCCTTGCGCCGCCGCTCGATCGCCAGGGTCTGAGCGTCACGCAGGTACACCTCCCGCCGCTGGTGAGTCTCCATGTGTCCATAGACGCCCGTCGCCTGGAGCATGAACACGATAGCCTCGGGAGCCGGAGTCCTGCAGAGTCCGCAAACGTACTCCTGCCGCGCCCCGAACGTGAACACGCATTCCACGCAGCAGGGCACGTGCCCCACGCTCCAGTTCCGCCGCTCCGCCTTAATCAGGACAGTCCAGTCCGTCAACGATTCTGATGGACTGGGAAGAAGAACTTCCGGTGCGAGTACCGGAGCTCGGCCCACGTCGTCGCTTGGAGTAACACGATCTCGCGTTTCGGGTGGGCTCGCTTCAGTTCCCTCAGGCATGTCTCGGTCTCCTTCTCCTCGGCGTCGAGAAATGCGTGGATCGAAACCCTGCGTTCCTTCGCAGGGTCATAGTCAACGATTACTGTGACCACATTATTTCCAAACACGGTATAGCAGCACAGGCTCCTGCTTGTAGTGAGCAGAGATCATGTCCGACTCTCGGTGGTACTGAAGATGTGCAAATTTGAACAGCGATTCCAGTCCCCAGGGTGAAAAGCCCCAGCGATGAAGGTCACCTTCGTGCCGCCCCTTGCCGTACACGCCCACGGTTCGGATGCGGATCTCTTCCTGGTACGCAGCGTTTCCTTCGGCGGCCATTCCCGAACATTCGACGATTTTCCTGCAAACTTCGAGGAAATTTGGAACCTCGATGTACCCACGACCTCCCGGTGTCAGAACACGCCCTATCTCTTGGACGAACGCAGCGTGTGCTTCGACTTTGGTCCCGTTCTGGCGGACGATGTGACGGGGCACATGCTCGAGGACGTGGATCGCGTGAACCTCATTGAACGTGCCGTCACGGAAGGGCAGCATCGTCCCGTCCGCGATGGCGAAGCGGTGGAAGCGTTGACCACGAAAGAACCGGGAGTAATCGACGTTCACCCACTCCGGTCCTCGGTAACGCCCACGGGGGTCGCTGGCCCCGACGTTGAGCTTCACTCGTTGGCCGTCTCGCAATGGTCCAACTCCCTCAGCTCGTGCACTACTGCATTGCCCACCTCACAGCCTTGGAGGAACTGAAGCACTTCGATGGAAAGGAGGATCACGATGATCGTCCGGAGGTAGGAGTGTGTCTTCCTGTCGTACACGTTCAGATTCCCAGGGACAGGAGAGACAAGATGACCAAAGTCGCAACGCAGATGCCCCAAAACAAGATCCAGTTCGTTTCGTTCTTCACGCGAAGTCCTCCACAGTGATCCAGCAGTCCCCGGTCTCGGCCGCCATCGCGATCCCGGGGTAGGTGCGCTGGTAGGCGACGTTTGAGTTTCCGATCCAGGAGTCACCGCCCTCGGGGTCGTAGTGCGCATCGTCGCCCACGAGCAGACAGCCGTTGGTATCCTCGTCGTGGTTTCCACAGTGGATCAGGATCCAGGTGAAGTTGGGCACGTCCACCAGGTGTAGCATGCCCTTGTGGATTGCCTGGAAGCGCCGGGTGTAGCGCTCGTGGAACCCCCCTTCACGCCGCAACCCGATCTGGTAGGTGCCGGCCGGGATCCGAGTCTCCCCCTTCACCTTGACCTTGCGATACTCGTCCTCGAGCACGAAGCAGAGGAACTTCCTCCCGCTTGTGATGTCGAAGAGGGCGCCGAGCGTCGTGTTCTCGCGGGATGCGAAGCGTTGGAGGTGCAGCTTCACTTTTGCTCCAGTACCGAGCGGGCCACGAACTCGAGGTGCTCGGGGAGGGGAGATTGGCAACCGGGGCAAATGTAGTTGCAGTCCGGGCCGGAGAAAAGGAAGACGCTCTGTCGCCCATGACAGATGTGCCCAAGAAGGGCCATTGGCCTATCCATCAGCCACTTCTCTGTGAGCCTCTCCGAAGGAATCACAATTGAGGAAGAAGGACCTGAGCTAAGAACTGCACCGCCTCCGGAACGGAAACCCGACATAGCTCGCACTCCTTGCCTCTAACGACGCGTGTGTCGCCGCTGAAGCAGTAATGGATGAAGTAGGGCTTCTTCAGCCCGCCCCTGCGGTGCTGCATCAAACCCCACTCCTTGTTCAGCATGTGCAGTGTTGGCTTCAATTCGAGGAACTTCTCTACTGCGTCCGGAATTCTAAACACCCCCCGAGAATAGCGATCTGCGTTCACTCACCCGATCGCCCATCGGACGATCACTCATCAGTCCAGCTGTCGCCCCCCCTAACCGACCCCAACACCGAATTGGGTACTCTTACAAAGAGGGACACCCGTTGAAGGGCCGCCACAGTCTCGAGGAGAAGAACGCTAGGATTCTGGTTGATCTGATCCTCGACCCGGAGACGCCGACCGACCTGGTCGTGAAGATGATCGCCCGGCTGTTAGCTGCTCGGCGCGACGACGGCTTTGTTGGCGCCATGCTTCGCGAGATGGTCAGTCACGGCGCGTGCCCAGGGTGTGGCCACGAGAACCACTGGCTCGTTCCCGAAGATGAGCTGAACAAGGTCGGCATCGTCACCGCGGAGCAGGACTCTCGTGTCAAGACAAACACGACAGGAGGGGACTGCGCGCGCTGGCAGGAAGCGTGCTCGAAGAAGAAGGTCAGCGCCTAGGTGCAGAATCTCCGTGTACTAGTCGTTGATGACTCCGACGACGACACCGCCCTCCTCCTTCGCACGCTCCAGCGCGCCGGCTTCTGCGTCACCGCTCAAAGGGTGCAGACGCGAGAGGGGATGCTGGCCGCTCTCGACGCCAGTGAATGGGACATCGTGTTCGTCGACTGGATCTTACCCCAGTTCTCCGCTCCCGACGCCATTCGGATTCTTCGCGGCCGCAAAGCAACCACCCCTTGCATCGTCATCTCCGGAGTTGCTCCCCCGGACGTCGCGGTCCTCGCGATCCAGTTGGGTGCCAACGACTTTATCCCGAAGGCGAACCTTGAAGCGGTTCCCACCGCGGTGCAGCGAGAGCTGATGTTTGGTGAGACTAGAAAAGAGTGCAAAGGATGAGTGATCAGGACCCAATTATTCCTATTCCCACGTACTACCAGCTGAAGGCAGAACTCGACGTCTCATTCCGACGGTATGTCAAGGAGATGGCCGACGAGATCGTCAAGCGTATCGATCGATCGGAGACTGAGCGCCGGGAGGAGCGTCGGGAGCTCGAGCAACGGGTTCGTGACCTGGAGCTTCGCGAGCGTGAACTCTCGCAGTCCATGCCGACCGATCTGGTCGACCAGCTGCGTGTGCTTCACGAACACGGCGCTGCGAACCGCACGATTTTCAAGCTCCTGATCACGGTCTTCGGTTTCGCCCTCACGATCATCGGTCTTGGGGTGACCATCATTAGCATCGTGACGTAGTGATCAAGAAGCTTACACCCCGCGAACGAAAGTTCGCTCAAGCGCGCGCGCGAGGTATCTCCGCCCCCAAGGCGTACGCCGACGTCTTCAAAGTCAAGTGTGAGCCGGACACTCCTGCCTACAACAAGGCGAACGACCTCTGCCGCACGGTGCGTGTCCAAAAGGCCATCGAGTTCTACAAGGGCAAGCTGTCCAAGCAAGCGGAGATCGATCTCCTTCTCGGCCGTGGTGGAGCGAGCACCTCTTGGGACGGCACCTTCAAGTTCGTCTTCGAGCAGCTCGAGCAGATCCGCGATGATCCGACTCTCCCCGCGCGGTACCGCTTCGACGCGGTCCAGGTGCTCGAGAAGATCCAGGACCCCACTCAGGACCTCAATCTGATCTGGCGCTTCGTCGACACTGTGTGGAATGGCATGGAGGCGCACTGTCCGGCCTGTCACACGAGCTTCCCCTTGCACAAGGTCGAGAATGAGAAGCTCACCGAGTGGCGCAGCGAGCAACAGAAGTTCAACCAACCCAAGCCAACTGGCGATCTTGATCGTCGTCTGGTGCTACTGGAGAGGAGTGAGAAGGGCAAGAAGCCCCACCCTTCTCAGATCCCAGCCCTCGCATCCCCGAATCGTCACATCGTTGGACAAGGGCCTGCTCGCGCAGGCAAGAGCCACTGTCTCAGCATGTTCGGCTTCATGTTCCTCATGGTCCCAGGGGCCGAAACTTGGCTCTTGGCTGCAACCTTCAATGACGCTGAGAAGGAACTGACCTTTGTCCTCAATCGTCTCCACACCGCGTTCTATCCCGTGCACCGAAATATGTACGAGGTGATCATGGACAAGAAGACCGGCGACGCCAGGATCACCACACGCTGGAACTCAATCCTCGAAGTCAAGTCGGCGAAGAGCAAGCACTCCATCACCGGTCACGAACTCGAGGGGATCCTCGTTGCAGAGCCGGGCTGGGTGGATGCCGACCTGCTTGAGGAGGTCCGCGCCCGCATGTCCTCCCGTTTGGGACGGATCATCGCGATGGGCTCGCCCAAGGGCTTCGGTGGATTCCTCGGCCGTCTGGTGCGCATCAGCCAGCGTGACGGCCGATCAGGTAAGCGACTGACGCCTGGCTCGAAGATGGTGGAGAACGGCTGCCCGTGGGGCGAGTCGATCCTGCAGTACCACCTCAAGGCGCAGGACAACCCACAGTACGTGAAGTCGGAGTTGGAAGCGGCGAAGAAGGAGCTGACCGAGGCGGAGTATGCGTCCGAGTTCGAAGGTCGGATGGCGGGCGACACCGATCGGAAGTTTCCGCAGATCAAGGACGACCACCTCGTCCGCATTCCTCGGGACGCCCTTCAGTCCTGTCAGTTCGTGCTGGGTGTCGACCAGGGGGAGAGGAACTTTGGCGGGTGCTTGCTCGCGTGGGACGGTGAGATCATTCGGGTCGTGTGGGAGTATTTCGACAACAGCGAGAAGACGATCAAGAGCAACCTGATTACGCTGAACGATCAAGTGCCGCCCATCATCACCGCGCTTGGTGGACAGCAAGCCAATTGGCAGTTGACCATCTTCGACGCCGATCCGAAGATCGACTACCAATTGCTGGAACTGCAGAATGAGAGTCGCGGTTGGAAGACGGAGATCACGCTCCGCCCAAAGAACCAGACGGACACCATCAACTGGCGAGAGGAGACGTGTGCCTGGTTGAATGAGATGGCCAAGGACGGGAGGCTACTCTTCGCCACCGAACGCTGCGACTTCCTGCATGAGCAACTTCGAGAAGCGCTCATCCCGAAGACGACGACCGAGACGGATGCGATCGACTTGAAGCGCAAGCGCTGGATCATCCATGACCCTATCCGCAAAGACCACGTTGCGGATGCCTTCCTGATGGCCTGCTACACGCTGTACGCAAACATGGTCGTAATGCCTACCATCTCTCCCGCCGCGCACAGCCCGTTTGAGGAGGCTCGTCGAGCCCGGGAGTTCCGTCGCATGGCCGATGAGCAAAGAGAGCTGAACGGCTCAGTCGACGAGAACCGTCTCTTCCGCAACATCTTCGGCCGTGAACGTTTCAACGACACGACGCTGAGTAGCACAATGGGTGCGCGGGGCTGGTACGACGACTACTAGTACGTTCCAACCTTCTTCGGATCAATCACTCGCTGGAACGTCTGGTTGAACATGCGCGTTTGATCAGGGCTGAGGACGGCTGCCAGCTTCCTCAACGTGTATCCAGCATCCTGTACCCATCTAGGGTAGAACAGGCATGTGAACGGGTACTCGCGTGGGACGAGGTTGAAGAGCAGCGCACCGAGCTCGTCCTTCAGATGGTCTCGCGCTAGCCCCTGCTTCTCCCTCTCGCTGAGCTTTGCCCACTCCGTCTGTGTTTTGCCGTACGCCTTCGGGGTCAGATCCCGTCCCTCTTTGTATTTGGCGCGTCGAGCTACAGATTCCTCGAGATCGCGGACCATGACGAAGACGTGCTCGACCTCCCAGCCCCAGCGATCCACATGCTCGTTCAGGTGGTAGCAGAACCCGCCGAGATGTTTGATTACGCGAGGCCACGTCGGAACTTCGCCTCGTTCCAATATGGCCTGGACTCGAGGGTCTCGAAGGAACTCGAGCCAGAGGTCCGGGAAGTCCTCCCTCCCGATCGGGAAACCGAGTTGCTCCAACAGCAGGAGGAGCGCAGTGCTCCCGGTGTGCGAGATGCCTGTAATAAGGATCATAGGGGGTCGACCCGGTAAGACCGGGCGGGGGCAGTAAGGCGAGTGCCGGTCTACTCGCTCCCGCCCGGTCAACCGGCGTTCTCGAACGCGTGGTCCGAGAATCTAGCGACCCTCGACAGGGATGTCGGGGGTGGAGAATGACCTCACGCTTAGAGAGTAGTCTCTCAGCTTTCAGCGGCGTCGATCAGCCGACGCGACGGAGGAAACAGGGCCCGGCACACGCCCACACGTGGGACCTTGCATCTGTGCCTATGCCCGCGTCAGCCGACGAGCCCCGTTATCTAACGACCTTCGACAGGGATGTCGGGGGTGGAGAATGACACGCGGGCCGGACGAGGGCCCTTGATCGTGACCTTGTCGAGGAACTTAGACGTCGCTTGCTTGACGATGAAGATCAGGTCGTCCCCTTCAGTGAACGTAAAGCGGACACCTGGTGCGTCCGCGCTCTGATCCCCTCGTCGCAGCTCGATCTGACGCTGCGTGGTGAAGCGGCACTCGAACGGAGAGGTGACGAGACGAGCCGGGAGCATGGGGTAGCTCTCGACGCCCATGACCGAGACCATGATCGCGAGGAGCTTGTCGCTCTCGCCCCCGGCGAACTGGACGGAACCATCGTCCCGAGAGACAATGACCCCATCCCGGATCGACACGGTTGCGTTGAACGGGCCTCGGTGGAGTGCCCTATCCAATGTCTTCCTTCCCACCGCGCTTCGGCTTGGCCGCTGCAGCGCTGGCCTCGGCCTGGGTGAACTGGGCCATCCAGGCGTTGTACCGCTCCTGCATCTTGGGGTTCTCCTCGAGATGGATCTGCATCGCGATCTCCGACTCGAACTCCTTCGGAGGGTCGAGGAACAGCAGGGTCTTTCTCGGGTCGTACTGGCGATGCAGCGGGCCCCGTTCGAGCATGCTGCGATCAACCTTGTTTTCGTACCGCTTCAAGCGGTCCTTGGCCTTGGTGACGCGCGCGGCAAGAGCGACGTAGCCCATCGCCTCGAGCGTCTGCTGGATGGCCTCATCGTTGTTCATACCTGTCTGAGCGGCCTTGCGGCGGAGGTTACCCGTGGTCTCGTTGTAGAGAGACTCGTGATAACGGATGTACTGTTTCAGAGCATCGATCGCCTGAAGCTCGTACGGTAGGGTAGTGTCGCGGAGGAAGATGCCATGCTGGGCCATCCCCTCCCTCACTGTCTCGGAGCCCGGCAGGCCCGGACGGAACTGGTTGCTCATCTCGACATCTACGAGATCCTGATAGCCATCAGGTGCGAGCTTGATGTGCACACCACGGTCGTAGTTCCAATCGACCATAAAGGGCGTAGGGTTACACAGTCTATTCGTCAGACTCATTGGTCTTTTCCAAATCCTCCTTGTACTTGCGCAGATCTTCGCCATCACGACGACGCGGTCCTGCGCTACGCGCGGGGACATTGTTCCGCTTCAGAACGTTGCGGATGGTCCCCAATGAAACGTTGTAGAACGCGCTGAGCTCGGCCATCGTACGGTCGTACACGGTGTACGCCTCGATGATGATTCTCTCTACGCGTTGAAGCTTGCGGATCCGAGGCACTTGTGTTCCTCCTGATGAGGCTACCGTATTTCTCACAAACTCAGACGAGAAGCTGAAAATTACTACCGTTCCAGTCGTATGCTTTGACCTGGCCAGACGAGAGACTGAGGGCATGGGTCTCGGTGATCTGGTTGCGGTAGCGCTGGTCGAGGTCGTAGTGGCCATGGACATGGAGACGAGGGCGTGTGGCGAAGCAGACGTTGTTGATCCCAGCGGCCTGGCTCACGAAGTCGCCGACTCTAGAGCCGTAGCCGGCTTCCGTGGTGAGGAGGAGATCCACGGGCCCAGCCGAGCACGCCTTCTCCACATCCCTTCGGGTGTAGTGGCAGTAGGTGCGCTTGCGCTTCTTGCCTCCGCGGTAGATGACAGGACTGAACACGCCCCCCAACGTGAGTACGTTGAGCTTCGTGCCCGCTACCTCGAGCGCTCGGGCAAAGCCGTTGGGCATGCGGTGCAGATTGTGCAACAGCTCGAAGTACCCCTTGGTGTACATAAGCTCGAGCCAGCGATGGTCCTCGTGCCGCCCGGGTGCAAAGAGGATGGGGTACGGGATCCTCTTCGCCCCCAGATAGAACTGGTGGAAGTCGGTCTCGACTCCAGAGATCCGGGTGGCGTGGTCCGTGTGCTTCGGATCCGGCCAGGCCCCGAAGCTACCCACATGGAAGATCCAGTCTGGGGCCTTGTCCAACTCGACGGCCTTCGCGCGCAGCCGGGAACACAACTGCTCAATCGCGCCGAATGCGTCGGCGGTGAAGAAGACGATCATTCCTCCTCATTCTCGTGGGAGCACTCCTCGCAATCCCCTGGACAGTCTGGATCGGCGATCTCCTCGGTCATCGCTTGGCAGCCCACGCGAGGGTCCACCAGAAGCCCACGAATGCTGCAGCTATAGCAAGCGCGACAACAGCATCCGGCCAGGTCATGTGTTCCATCCCTCCTCCTTGACGGGGGTCACGACACCCGGGGGCTCCTTCTTGCCCTCGAGCTTGTCGAGCCGCATCTCGATGTCTACCATGTCCTCGCTCACACGCGTGAAGCCCCTGAGGACGGCGTCGTTCAGCCGCTTGCAGCGCTCAAGTGCACTCCTGTCTGCGATCTTCCGAACAGCGGCGACGATGCGATGAATCGCTGCGCGCAGCTGCTCGAGCTCCTGTACGTTGAACGCACGCTTCATCAGCTTGGCGAAGATGCGCTCGAACGACGAGAAGATGTCCTTCTCAGACTCCACGGTACATCCCCCTCAGAAGTGGAAACTGGAACCGCTGCTGGTCACGTGAGAAGGTGTACTCGGAGTCAAGGATCTTCTCGACTTCCTGTGCCACCCGGTTGTTGAGATCGGTGCGGATGATCAGGAGGAGATCGACGACCCGCTGTCGGCTCGGACTCTGGTGGAGGCGACTTAGCACCTCCATGAGAGGGGAGCTCAGTGCGGTGGCTCGAGCCAGCTCGCTCTCCCCGGACCGCACGGCGTTGAGAATGTTCAGAGTCAGGCGGTTGAACTCCCCCGCCTCGATCCGCAGAGCCTCGACCGTGTCTGGACCCCTGTCTGTGTACTTCTGCTTCGGCTTCTCGGTCTCGGGCTTCGGTTCCTCGACCAGTTCGGGGAACTCGACGCCCGTGAAATAGTTCTTCATGCTCCCCTTCGGCGAGGGAGTGCCTTGTCGTCGAAGTCGGTCGACATGCAGTGCCAGTAGATTGCAGCAGTGATCGCTGGATTCGAATGGCCTAGCACCTGTGCGACAACGGGCAAGGGCACTCCACTGTTCAAGAGCGAGGTCGCGAAGCTGTGTCGCATCGCGTGCCATCGCCTGAACGGGATACTAGCGTACTCGCAGACTCTCCGAAGGCGATCGAGGTACTCGGACGGGCCGAAGACGAGATCGTCATCAGCCAGACCTTCAGTGCGTCGAAGGAGCATTGCGCGTACGTCCTGGGTCATCTTGACGGGGCGTGGCTGAGCAGACTTCGTAACGTTGAAGTCAGGATCGGACGTAATCGCCACGGTGTTGGTCGCGAAGAGGCAGTCGGCCTTCCTCAAAGCGGTCCAGTCTTCCTTCCGCACGCCGGTGTGGAGCGCGAACAGAATGCGGTCGTAGATCTCTTGATCATACCCATACGCGGCGTCGAGAAGGGCGGACGTCTGCTGGGGGGTCCAGTGATCGACAACCTTTCGGGAGGCATTTCGAGTGACGCGCCGCATGATGCGCGCGGTGTTCGGGAGGTGGCGGTGCTTGACATAGTACCACTCCCGGTAGATCGACACGAGCTTGCTGACTGTGCGCGACCCGAGAGGTTTCCCGAAACGCGAGATCGTGTTACTCCAGATGGCAATCAGCTCCTCGAACTCCTCGGTCTCCCGAATCGCCGGGAGGAAGTGGTTGTTGTACAGCGACGTCATGACGCTGACGGTGCTAGCTGGAGCTGCCGCCAGGTACTTCCTGAGGAAGGAGTCACCTTCGATCTTGCCAACAATCTGTCCCATTACTTTTTCCCTTTCTTTGTCCGTCCGATGAAGATCCCGTACTCCGCCCCAGTCTCCTCTACGACGAAATAGAGCCTTGTGCCGTCGTCGAGTGTGATCGTGGGGTTGTGACAGACTCCCCGCCACTCCTCGCAAGGCACGAACACTCCCGGATCGAAGGCCACGATCCTCTTCCCTACCAGCTCTCTCGCACTCACCATTCGCATCTTGGACATGTTTCCATTATCGCCTTTCGCGTCTCGTTTCTGTAGCGGCAATTGGTAAGAAGAGCACGCGCATTCGTTAGACTCAAGTAGAGAGCGCGCAATGCGGTGGAAGCCCCCTAAGGAACCTGCCGTCCTGCTTGGTTGGAATGGTAGGTACCGACTCGTCGACCTCGTCCACCTGATCGGGACCCCAGACGAGAACCTGCTTCTTGAGCTGCCTGTCCGTTGCGATGGACCGGCGGACTACCGTCGCGTCTCCATTTGCTCCTCCGAGGAGGTAGCCGCCTTCAGGCGCTACGCCACCTGGCTCGAGGGCAAAGTCACAGAAGGAGCAATATGAGAGTAGGTCCCGTCTACACCCGCGTCACAGCGGGTCAGACAGATTCAGCGATCGAGAGCGAGCAGACCATTACGGTCTACAGCATTTGCTTCGCCAACACGAACTCGAGCGCCGAAACTAGTACGCTCGAGGAGAGTGACGGCTCGACCGTCATCCAAACAATCCAGGTTCCTGCCAACGACAGCTTTTTGCTCACGTGGCCGGCCGGTCAGCTCTTTCCCCGGGGGCTGAACATCACAACAGGCGCGACCACCACCGCGACTTGCTACCACAGTCATGGCGGATCGTAGCCTCTAGTGGCCTGGACCGTCGTCACGGACATTGGTTCCTCTGACGAATCAGAGTGGACCACAGTGCTCGGTGCAGACACGCTGAACGCCCAGGCCAAGGGATGGAGTATCAAACCAATGGTCCTGAGCCCGAATGCCGCTGCTCGCGATTCGTTTCTCGGCTGGGGCGCATTCTCCCCGGAACAATACGAAGTTCGCCCTGAGGACGACGTCGTGCGGCCTGAACAGAGTCAGGATGATGCGGACAGCTGGACGATCGTGTCGGAGCCCACCTAGTTGTCGGTCCGAATCCCAGACTTCTATCTTTTTCCGGCGTTCGGAGGGCCCACGCTTGCCCAACAGTATCCCAATCTAAGGAACTCCTTCGGTTGGCTGAACGCCGTGATGCGGAACTCGTACATCGACGAGTCGTCCAATCTCACCACGCACGTCCTCAACGCCCTCTCCTACGGGGAGCTCCTTCAGCGCTTCAAGTTCCGCTGGCGCTACGACGCTTCCAACGACGAGTTTCAACTCCAGCAAAACTCCACCGACAACGAAGCCAGCCCCACCTGGACCACGCTGATCAAGATCCGTGAGTCTGACGGTCGAGTGACCATCGTCAGCCTGGGCGGGCTCCTCGTCACGGGCGGATTTTATAATCTCGGCCAGCTCGACGTGGCCGTCACCCAAGCAGGTGGCGGCGCGTTCGGTGACGTCGGCACTCTCCTCTTCAACTCGAACGACGGCTTTTACCTCACCCCGGACTCGACCGGCCGGCCCATTGTCAACGTCAACGCTGCCGCCGCTTCCGGCACGATCACCACCATCTCCAACGAGGGCTCGGGCTCTCAGATCTTCAAGCAGAAGGTCTCCTCCACCGCTCAGCTCCGCACCCTCACGGCCGGCACCAACATCACTCTGCAGCAGAACTCCGACGACATCCAAATCACCGCATCCGACACCGGCGAGGTAAACACTGCCTCGAACTTGGGTGCGGGCTTCGGAATCTGGTTCGACAAGCAGGGCTCGGACCTCCGCTTCAAGAGTTTGGTAGGTGCGGATGGCGTCAACCTCTCGGCGTCGAGTACCGAGATCACGATCACCGCCCCTGAGTTCTACTTGGAGGTCAAGGAGAGCGAGGCGGGTGGATATCGAAAGCGTACCCCCAAGGTCGCCTTTGACTCCTCATACTTCTACGTCGACTCAGGTGGGAGCGGTGTGCCCACGGTGTCCATGGCCGCCACGGTCGACACGGCGAGCAACCTAGGCTCCGGCTCCCAGGTGTTCTCAAGTAAGAGTGGGAATACCTTCCAGTTCCGCACCATTCTCGCTGGCAACAACATCTTGGTATCGCAGGGAACGAACGAAGTCACCATCGAGTCCCTGCCCGGCTTCTACCCCGGAGTCATCTTCAAGGAGTCTGAGGTTGGAGGCTACGCCCAGCGCGACGACGTGCTCAACGTGGACTCGAGCTTCTTCTACATCGAGACCAACGGGCGCGGCAAGCCGGTCCTATCCCTGGCTGCCACGGTGGACACAATCAGCAGCCTCGGGGGTACGAGCCTCGTCTCTGGCAAGGTGGGCAACGACTTCCAGTTGAAGGGCCTCACCGCAGGCACAGGCATCAGCCTCGGCAGCTCTGCTAGCGCGGTCACGATCACCAACACCTTCGCCGGTGCCACCGTCCGCGAGACGGGCGGATCCCCCTCCTTCTCCAGCATCGACACTTTCTCGTTCCTCCGAGATCACTTCTACCTAAGCCAAGGTACGGATCTCTCTGAGGTCGTCGTCGCCTTGCGCGAGAGCTTCCCCTTCCTGTTCCGTGAAAGCGAGCAAGGTGGCTACTCCAAGAAGACCTCGGGCTTGGTCCTCGACTCCAGTTTCTTCTACCTAGACGACAGTACCTCGGGAACCTTTGCCTCTCTCAAGAACTTCTCCGACATGCCCGCCTTCGCGGCTTCCACGCAGGGCAAGAACGCCATCATCAACGGTAACTTTGATGTGTGGCAGCGGGGAACCACCTTCAACCAGATCGACAATTTCAAGCATACGGCCGATCGCTGGCAGGTGTTCTACCTGGGCTCTACCGGAGTGGACGGTGTGGACATCGACCGCTCCACCTTCACTCCCAAGAGCACGGTTGGCACCGGAACGAGTCGATTCTCGTACCAGGTGACCGTCGACACTGCGGATGCCTCGATCAGTGGAGACGAGTGCTACGCCTTCTGCCAGTCGATCGAGGGCTACAACATTCAGCGGTTCGGCTTCGGCACGTCCGATGTCCAAAATCTCACCCTCTCATTCTGGGTGCGAAACAATATCACGGGTCGTTATTCTGTGTTCTTCCGCAACGCTCTCCAGAGCACCGCTCGCACGTACATCGCTGAGTACACCGTCAACGCCGTGAATACTTGGGAGCAAAAATCAATCACTCTTCGAGCCGATGCAGGCGGATCGTGGGGTCTCGCAAACAACCTGGGACTCGTGGTTGGTTTCGTTCTCGCATGTGGCGCCACTCTTCGGACTACTCCAGACACCTGGCAGAATGTCAACGCGTTCGCTGGACCTAATCAACCCAATTTCATGGAAACGGTGGGCAACACAGTGAGATTCTCCCGGATCCAGGTCGAAGTAGGGAGCCAAGCGACGGAGTTCGAGCGGCGTCATATCGCGTCGGAGTACAACCTCTGCCAACGCTACTACGCCAAGACCTTTGCTCAGCTAACGACACCTGTGAACGGGTCGGGCACCACGGGTGCCGTGATCGGCAAGGGGTTGATCAGCTCAGGCAATCAGGAACCTACGGTAAACTGGTTCATGCCAGACAAAATGAGGGCGACACCGACGATCACTCTTTACAACACTCGAGAGGGTGGGGCTCCGGGGCAGTGGCAGGATGGCCCTTTCCTAGACTCGTTGAACGCCAGAGTGATTTCTTCTTCAGACACCGTGACCGTCGTGGATAACACAGGGATCCAGCTCTCTGGAGCCAACCAAGCCTTCATTCACATTGCTGCGGATGCGGAGATCTAATGTACAAGCGGGTGCACGGGAGCGTCATGATCCAAAGGGTTCGGGACGGCGCCTTCATCCCGCCAGATGAAGACAACCGGGACTATCAGGAGTTCCTTCGCCTCGGTGCATCTTTGCTCGAGCCAGACCCTCTTCCCGAGGTCCCCCGCCCGATCGACATTCACGCCGTGCTCGAAGTGATGGCTGATCTTCTCGGCGTACCGGTTGCCCAAATCTTGGCACGTGCCGAGCAGAAGGCAACCAAACGATAGAATAGGTAGAGGAGATAGAATGGCCAAGAACTCACCCAAGTCAGATGACTACAATGTTCCTACCGACCCCGACAACAAGGGATTCACGGTAGATCCAGGCTTCTCCCGGAAGCACGCTCAGCAGCGCGAGAAGGTCGAGCGGATGGAAGAGGACTTTTTGGCCGAGCTGAAGAAGGCGTTCCGCGAGAACAAGAGCCAGCTTGCCCGGGAGTTCCTTGAGTATGGCCAGCGCAACCCTGGGGGAGAGCGTGTGAAGAGCCCAGGCGTCTGGGGCGGCGACGTAGGGGCGGAGTACACCGGCATGGATCGATTCAAGCCCGAGGACGAGGAGTAATTGTTCGGTGGCGGGAAGCCCAGCGCGGCAGAGCACATGGCTGCGCTGGTGAAGGTCGAGTTCCTAGAGAGGGACAACAAGCAGCTCAGAGAGCAGGTGTCCAGGCTCCAGGACGCGCTGGTCGCAACGACAGCGCCCGCTGCGTACGAGCGTCTGGTCGCGGACCGAGCTGCGAAGGATCCGGTTGAAAACGTGAACGAGGAAATGGTGAAGGACGCCCAGGCCCTTCGCCGGTACATCAGCGAGCTCGAGGACCCACGCGGGATCTTCCACAACGCCGACGAGTTCATCTCGTTCTTCCGCGGTGGCATGAACCCCGATTTGCAGCGTGGCCTCGAAGACGCGGCGACGGTGGCTCCAGAAGAGCCCAGCTCGCTGCACGGGAACACGGAGTCCTAAGAGCCTAGTTGCAAAACCTACAAGACGAGAAGAAGTGGAAGACCGGCCAGCTCTATCTTCTCGACAGAGTCAAGTGGGGGGATGACGCACTCGGTGCTGCACTTACGACCTACACGGGCACCGTCAACGCGAACAAGCAGGGGCGTCAGTGGGCACGCACGCTCACCTGGGTCGAGAACATCATGTTTGGACTCGGTCGCCACTACATCGACGAGGTCCTCGCTTCCCGCATCTCACGCGACTCCAACGGCAGCCTCTCGATCAATGAGAGCATGCGGCGACGAGTGCCGCAGCCGACGAACGATCTGCTCGGGCGGTATGTCGAGACCAACATCAGCATCCTCACCGAGAACCGCCCCATCCCTCGGATCACCGCGAAGAGCGATTCGCTCGAGGACAAGCACGAGGCCACCCTCTCCGAGCTGACCATGGAGTACCTCTGGGAGGAACTCGACCTCCCGGAGAAGCACCGCGAGATCGCTCGCCTCGTTTTGTACACGGGCATCGCGTTCCTTGAGACCTTCTACGATCCGCTCGAGGTCCGGCACATGCTGGTCCCAGATCAAGTCACGGAGCCAAACACACCTATTGGCCCAGGGGTGACAGCGCCTGTACCTCGTCGCGTCATACGCATTGACCCCCGCACTGGCGCTCCAGGCTTCTCCCAGGGAGAGACCTACGGCGACATTGTCTCCAACGTCATCTCGGCGTTCGAGCTCTACATCCCTGCCGATCATGACTGGAAGCGTGGTGACGTCGACACCGGCTGGATCATGAAGGAATACTACACGCCGATCGAGGCGCTGAAGAGTCGCTGGCTGCACAACGGCGTTACCGGTGTCGTGACCAAGCGCAACGGCTACTTCCGAGACAACATCGAGAAGGTCTCCAGTTCCAACGTCCAGAACTACCCACTTTGGTGGTGGGAGCGGATGAGTGACATTGTCGAGGGTCCCCACAACGTCCCAATGATGGGAGCCCCGGACACGTACGACGATTTCACCGTGGTCCGGGTGTTCGATCGCAAGCCGAATCCGGACTGGCCTCGGGGTCGTACGGTCATCACGGCTGGAGACCTGGTGATCTACGACTCGCCGAAGACAAAGGGTGCGCGTGTGTACGACCCACGTTGGCCCCACCGGTGGCATCCGTATGTGCGGTATCGCGGGGAAGGGATGTGTGGCTCGATCTACGGGCGCAGCTTGGTCACGAAGCTCCTGCCCTTCCTTAAAAGGATCAACTCGATCGATGCCACTGCGATCATGTATCGAAGATGCGTGCCGATTGCGCAGTGGATCATGCCCACAGGCTCTGGACCCGTGGAAGGACTTCACTCGGGTGAAGTAGGTCAAATTATCAAATATGATCCGGCGCGCACCGGGAAGATGGAGCCCAAGCCCGTCTACCCACAGCCCTACCCCGCTCAGCTCCTGCAGGAACGCGAGCTGATGGTCCAACAGATGGAGAACGTGGCAGGCACCGAGCTCGTTCTCAAGGGAGAGCGACCGACAGGTGTGACCAGCGCTGCCATGCTCGGCTTGATGCGGAACCAAGCACTGGCGTCCCGCTCTCCTACGCTCCAGGCGTGGGATGAGTCTCTCCAGCTCTCGGGTAGCGCTCTCCTCCAGGAGACCAAGAAGCACATCGGGGAAGACGAGACCTACCGGCGACGCATCATGATCCTGGCGCGAGACAAGGCGAGTCAGTTCTCGATTGACAACTACGCTGGGTCGATGATCGCGGACAATGTGAACGTTAAGATCGATACCATGTCTATGGCGCTCCTGAGCAGAGAGGCCAAGCAGCAGCGAGCGATCGAGGTGTTTCAGTACGCCCCAGGTCTCGTGCAGCTTCCGATGCCGGTTCAGGCGAAGTTGATGGAGGAGCTTGGCTGGCCCGATCTATTCCTGCCGAAGGGTGAGGACGTGGGTCGCGCTCGCATGCTGATCCAGTTCTGCAAGTCCAAGCGCTTCGACCTCGCGATCCCGATTCCCGAGGATGACCCGTACACGATCCACGAGATGCTCGTCTCAGAGATCAAGAGCGAGGGCGCTCTGAACTACGAGGGCGATGTCCTCATGACCATGTATCAGCTGATCGGTCACTACCGAGATTCGATCCAGCGCATCGAACAGGCCAAGATGCAAATGCAAATGCAGATGGCGCAGATGGGCGCTGCGGGCCAGTAAAGGAGAAGAGTAAATGGCAGAGAATATACCAGCGGCTGCGGCCAAGAAGGCCAAGCCTACGGTCATGACCGATGTTGTGAGACCAGCTGCTACTCGCGCCAGCCGAGATGCCTTGCGATACAGTCCCGGTATGGGACCAACCTATCAGGCGGCAGTGCGGGGCGCAGCTAACCCACACATCACGCAAGCGGTCTCCGTGGGGACACGCGTCGGCGACAGTACACGCATGGCAGGCCGTAGGGCAGCCGCAACCTATCTCGAGAAGAAGGCAGCCGCGTCCGCGCTGGGGGCTGTTGCCAAGCGCGCGATCCCGGTCGTCGGTGTCGCTGCCGACATGGCCACTATCGGCTACGCAGGATACCAGGCAGGCAAAGCATCCGAGGTTCACAGCGATCTCATGCGCACAGCGAGGTCGCTCGAAAAGCATGGCCTCGAAGTTGAGACCCCGAGTTTCAGTCCTTTGAAGGCCGCCTTCCCCGCGGTCTTCGGTGAGCACCCCGAGCCCCAGATCCGTCAGAGGGCCAAGGCAAAGGGGAAGCTGGGGTCGTAGTGGACAGTGTTCGCAAGCCGGCCTCGATCAACGAGGCATGGGGAATCATCAGCGGGTTTCTCCCAGGAGATCCCGAACAGGCATCGCTCATGCTCGAGGATCCGGATCGTGTGATCAAGCAGCGGCTCGAGGCACAGGCTCTAACGAAGGTGCGCACACTGAGACGACCGCTTGGATCAAAGGGGATCCCCATGCGGAGTAGGAATTACAAGTAATGGGACTCAAGGAAAAGGCAAAGGCTCGCGCGAAGAAGCGAACTCAGATGGATGACGGTATCTCGGTGGAGGATCCGGTAGCGCCACCGGAGCAGTACAAGCCTGCGCCGAACATCATCTCCGGTCAGGCGTACGACCAGCCACCCCCGCTTCCACCTGCACTCATGTACCTGCGGATGCTCGCGACGATCCCAAAGCTCCGCGAGAAGGGGCTAAGTAATGGCTGACGATGCATCGATTTTGGCCCAGCGAAACCAGCTGGTCAACGATCTGTACACGGAAGGTGCGAGCATGCTGGAGGGTATGGGGAAGAAGCGGAAGCTCGGCTCCAAAAAGAACGAGGAGGAAGATGAGGAGAAGGAGAACGACTTCAGCCTTCTTCTCACACCCCCGGAAGATCCCGTGAGTGCCGCCTTCAAGGAGCAGGATCAGATTCTCGATGATCAGGACGTGGTGCTTGCTGACGACCCTGCCTTCTCAGAGGTCTCCAAGATCAAGAAGCTCAGGGTTGGGAACCACTCCGCTTGGAAGAGGAAGATCTACGAGGCTGCGAAGCGAGCAGCCCCAGGTCCGTTCTCTGCGACGGGGAACGACGTCGGTCAGGTGGCCACGGGCCTCTGGCAGAACGCGATGGGAAACGCAGGAGCGAAGTAGCTGATCCTCTTCCTTGACGACGACGTGAACCGAGCTGCCATCGCCTACCAGCGGGCCTCGGAAGAACGGCGGATGAACACGATCTGGTGCAAGACCGCGCAGGAGACCATCCAGACCCTGCAGCAGTTCGAGCTCGAAGAAGTGCACCTGGACCACGATCTCGAGGGCCCTCACTACACGGACTCGCGCCACCAGAACTGCGGCATGGAGGTGGTGAGGTGGCTGGAAAAGACTGCTGATGCCGATCCTAAGTGGGGGAAGATCGCCTTCACTGTGCATTCTCACAATGTAAGGGCTGCGGTGCGGATGGTTGAGCGTCTGCGAGCCGCTGGTCTGAATGTCAAGTATGTCCCGTTCGGTTTCGCCAGAGCACTGAGTATCAGTGGCCCTAAGTCCAGGATCGTCTAATCGGTATACTCAGGAGAGAGACAGATGCCCACACCCGAAGAGCTGATGAAGGCATTCGATGCCATGGCCGAGAAGACGGTCTCTCGCGGTGTGTCTCCAAGAGGTGGCATTCCGAGCTCGAACGCTCTCACCCGCTCGTTCCAGGCGCTCGAGGAAGCGGCCGGCGTTCGGCCCTCCCTAGGTACAGTGACCGAAGCGGCACCTCAGGCGGCAGAAAAGCTCGGAAAGGTGCAGCGCATGTTCCAGTACCTGCGCTCGTGGAAGACTCCGGTAGCCGCTGCGTCAGCGGTTGAAGCGACCAAGCAGGCGGCGAAGATGGCGTCGAATGTGGCCAAGGGCGACTGGCTAGCAGAGAAGACGGGAGGCTGGGTCACCAAGGGAGGACTCGGCCTCCGCAGTTTGTACAGGATCCCTGGGGGCGTAGCTATCGGCACGGGCGCATTGGGACTCGGGCTGAACGTCTTGGCCAACAACACCCTGGACGATGCCCAGGGCGATCCGAACGAACTGCTAAGAAAGTATGGGATGGAAGTCGAAGTGGGCTCGACCACCCGACCTGACATGGGCATCGGAGACACTTATGGCTGGTACAGTGGCGCCGAACTCAAGCACCCCATCGACACAATGATGCGAGCGTGGGAGGGAAAGGGCGACCCGAACTGGACCGATTCCCGGAGCGACATCAACCAGCTCCGCGTCTTCGGCATCGACGGTCAGGAGATCACCCAGCCCATGAGTAACGACATGGCACGCGCTCAGATGCTACGACAAGCAGACCTGTTTCGAGCAGCAGGGCTGATGGACAACAAGGTTCGAGCACAGCGGGGACCTTCGCCTGTGTACTCCCCAGCCGACCTGCTGGGGAACGCCCGGAAGAAGTAAGGAGGTTCTCAAAGAACTATATTGGCAACTCTAGTACCCTATCTGCAGCAGTTCGTCGACCTTCGGGATGGTTCGATCATCGGCATCCATAAGCTCAAGCTGCTGTCCACCAGTGACACGTTCACTGTTCCCGCTCTCGCTAACACTACGGCTAACGCATCCGCGGACCAGGTCCGCAATGCAGGCGAGTCCGCGGTGACGGTCACCGACAACGGCGACAACACCGTCACGCTCGCCTCGGGCACGGTCAACACCAATGTGACGATCGTGACCCATCACCGCTTTATCAATAGCGGTTCGGAATCGTAAGGAGAAACATGGCAGCTCTTAGTCCAACACAGCAGGAGATCTTCGATCTTCGCAATGGTCGCTTCCTCGTGGTAAGTCTCGTCACTGTGACGAATGGCAGTGACACAATAGCCCTTCCTGAGGGACTTTCTACCTCGACGAGCCACGTTCGCGTGATTCCGGTGGACAGTGGGAACACTGCAAAGACCGTCTCTTCGATCTCGCAGGGCGCCCACCCGGCCGGAGGTACCGTCACCATGACGGGCGGCACGAGTGGATCGTCGCAGTACGTGCTCAGCTTCCACGTCGGTAACAGCGCAGGTCTGTAGTGGCAGGCCCAGGTGGCGGCTTGACGGAGCCAGCTGGCAATATGCTGGAGCAAGGCTCCCTCACGAGTGTAGGTCTCGACAAGAAGACCAAGCGTAGGCGACCCTTGCCTGCACAGCCTGATCCGATGATGGACCCGCAGAACCCACTTACAATGATGGCAGCCCAGCGGCCCATGTTGGGAACGGATCCCACCGAGGTGGACCCGGAAGATCTGACGAAAAGGAAGATTTACTAGTGTTACCCTCCGGTGCCCAGCTCCCCGGGTACCCGCCCCTAAGTGGAGATTCCCGCCTCCCTCCACTTAGGGGCACTTGATTCACAAGGAGATAAATATGGCAGATGACTTTGAAAAGAAGAAAGAACAGGCGCTCTACGACATCATGGTCAAGCGGCACCAGAAGCGACTTGCAGCCCGCAACACCGCGAACGAGCGAGTCGGGACAATCGGTAGTCTTGCGAAGAACCCCGTCGAAGACGAGTTGAACATCGAGCGCGAAGAGAACCTCTTCGGTCTCAAGGACGTGGAGCCTGCCGGGCTCCGTACGCTCTTCGAGAGTCGTCCGGCAGGCACTCCCTTCCCTTCTAGCAGACTCCCCAAGACCCCTAAGCGTTACTAGCAAATTGCACGTCGGTTGCTGGCGCTAAAGTCCTATGGTGGGGCGCCGATAGCGCGGGTGAAGGAGTTCGCACATGCGGTACTTAGTCCTCGTTCTGCTCGCCGCCTGCTCGGCTGCCAGCTCGTCCGAGGTGCCCTATCACTTCCCCACCCTCGCCCCAATGTCCTGTTCCACCAAGGCATGCACGGCTGACGAGCCGAATGCGGTCGAGTCCGATGGCGAGATGACCAAATACTCGCTGCGAACCCGAATGTCATGCGGGCCCAAGGACTGCTGGCCACGCGAGGTTGCACCCGCCTACTGTACGTCTGAGGGCTGCGAGGTCTCGGTTGCTGCGCTCACGCCCAGCGATCGTGGTCCCGGCCAGTATGCCAAACCCTGCGGGGGTGAGTGCCCCAAGAGCTGCTCGTCCGTGAACATGGATTCGATCTGCACCGTGAAGTTCGCCTACTGATTTCCCGTCCAGTCCGTTTCCCTTGTCAGCTAAGGGCCCAGGCTAACCACCTGGGCCCTTAGTCTTTTGGGACTTCGCTAATCATTACCTATTCTCTAGAGAGAAGCGGGCGCAGACTCCAGCTACCTCGTTCTGAGTTACCTGCTCGCCCCCAGGTGTAAAGAAGGAGTCCCTCGGCACTTCTCCCGCCGCAAAGGAGTAAAATAGGTAATGGCATCGGACGTAAATGAACTCAAGGATGCGCTGGAAGCAGCAGCCTCCGAAGAGGAAGTCGCAGAGGAATCGTCCACCGACGCGAACGCAGAGGCCGCAGCCGAAGAGGATGCGGACAAGAGCAAGCCCAAGCCTGGTAAGAACGCACAGGCCCGAATTCAGGAACTCGTCGCTACGCGAAGGAAGCTGGAAGCGGACCTCGAGACTCGCCAGGCGGATCTAAGAAAGAAAGACACCGAGCTTGGAGAGGTCCTCAAGATGCTCCAGGCGAAGGAGTCAGATAGCCGAACGATCCAGGCCATCAAGGATCTACACGCACGCGACACCAAGTGGCGCACCACCATCGAGAATCTGGACAAGGTTCTGAAGGGGGAAGAGGTAGAGCTTGAGGATGAGCCAGTCGACGGGAAGCCGAAGGAAAGGTCGGAGGCCGCGGAGCTCGCAAAGGTCCGCGATCTACTAACAAAGTCCCAAGCTGACCTGGAGGAAAAGGTCGCCGAACAGCGTGCGAATCTGATCCTCGACCGTGTCGACCGCATTGTGGACAGGTACATGACAAATCTCCCCGAAGGTTACGGTCAGGAGGATCGCCGGATTCTCCAGGAGACCCTGTCGGACCACATCGATTGGAACGCCATCAACCAAACTCCGGACGACGTCCAGAAGCAGGTGGTTGCTGGTCTCCAGAAGGTCATCACCTGGTACGGAAGGCCCAAGGGCGAGCTCGCTGCGCCATCAAAGGACGCCCCGAATGGAGCGTCAGTTACGCAACCCACTGATCCGAAGGTTGAACTCGAAGGACTGCTCAAGCGGACGGACTACGGCAAGGCCAAGATCGTCGAGACCAAGGAAGGCGGCAAGCGATTCGAGGCCGCTGTCTCAGATGACGCATTCGTGGCCGATCTTGCCAAGGCCCTCCGCGCAGCCCGCGCAGCCAACTTAGGTAAGGGGTAAGAAGTCCATAGGAGGATATTAGAAAGCAATGCTTACGTTCGCAACGCTTGAATAACCAGGTGTTGTAAAACACTCGCAACTGCTGGAATCCCCTTAGAGCCCTTGCGCTACAGCGAAGTTGGAAACGACAAGCGCGACAGTTTGAAAAGGTAAGGGATTGGGCAATCAGCAGCCACACTCCTAAGTCGTCCGATAAGGAGTAGGTTCAGAGACTAAAGCTAGTGACATTCACGGCCCCGTTTCGGGGTTGCAGCAAGGCAAGACGCCACTAGTTTGAAAAGTTGAGTGCACTACACAAGTAGTGAAGATATAGTCCACTAGTTGAATTGCTAGGAAACTAGCCTAACTAGAGCGGTGATATGTTGCTCCGACGCTATGTAAGAGATTACATCGCACAAGCTCAGCAATTGTCGATGCCGATTTACTCTATGCTTAGGGAGGATAGTAACTTCCAGCCATCTGGTGATGGCGCTTACTTCCCGATTCGCATTCAGGGTAATGAGTCTAGAGCATAACTGGACTCGCTTAGAGTGATCTAAGGCAATAAAATTTCTAAAACTGCTGGGACGCCCTTAGAGCCTAGTTACTACAGCGGAACTGGAAACGGTAAACGCGAAGTTTGAAAAGTTCTGGGATTGGGCAATCAGCAGCCGAGCTCCTAAGGCGCGAGCTAAGGAGCGGGCTCAGAGACTTCTGACAGAAAAAATCTCCCAAGAAAGGGGGCGCGAATACGCACAAGAGAGAATTTCGGGCGCTAATCTGCGCAATGTTACTGGGCGATGGTTGTATCTACTCAGGCGGTCCTGTGACCATCGGGAAGCGTGGAGCTCCACTCCAGACGTACCCGTTCTTCTGCATGAACCACTGCGAGCAGCAAAGCGACTACGCCATGTGGAAGGCAGGGCTCCTTGATGAAGCACTCCGCAAGCGGGGCATCGAGAGGTCCTGCACGTTTGCCAAGTCGAAGAAGCACGACCGGAGTAGAGACAGAACTTACTATGGCCTGTACGTCAGACTCAAGTGGTCGGACTACTTCCGGCTTCTGAGACAACGCACGTACATTCAGATGTCCGGTAAAGAGCATCTGAAGAATATCGAGTACCTGTTGGGGAACATCGATTCGGATCTTCACACGGCGATCTGGTTCATGGATGACGGCAACGAGCACAGGAAGAAGCGCAAGAGCGTCCGAGGCACGATCCTAGGCTATGACAACCCTTATTATCGTCTTTGTGTCTACGGGTGGACAGCCGGGCAGTGTGAGATCATGCGAGCATGGTTCGAGCGGCACTACAAGGTGGCGGCAAAGATCATCCTCGAACCGGGCCGCGGAGAGAAGTGCAGAGTCCTGTACTTCTCGGTCGCGGACTCCAAAAAGCTCTTCCACAGGTTTGCCCCCTACTTCTCTCAAACGGAAAGCATGAAGACCAAATTCTGGCTTTCCTTCGCGCGATATCTGCCAGACATGACAGAAACTCCTGCATTACAGGATGAAGATATAGTCCAGACTACAACGCCATAGGGCGGCCTGGGAAACCAGGAGTAGTAACGGGTGGTGGATGGAGAGGTACCGATGACAACTCTCTGCCCGCTTCTACAAATGAAGTCATCAAGCAGCACCGTGTTCGGCCGAAAAAGTTTTATCATGTTATCGAGTTCAGCGGTCTCGCCGAGGCCGTCTCTGCTCGTGGCGGAGAGGACTCTTTCGCAGCCGGTGTGAATGACGCGATCGGTGCGGCCATCAAGCGCGCTGGTGCGATCATGGAGGTTACCTTCCTCCGCGGCGACGGTACGGGCCGACTCACCAACGTGAGCGGTGCTCAGGCCGCCGCTACCACGGTCAACGTGGACGATGCCCGGCCCTTCCGCCGGGGTCAGATCGTCGAGTTCATCAACAACTCGACGGGTATTCTGGTCGACGGTCCCGTGACCGTGACCGACCGCAGCGTCTCGGGTGCGACCGTCTCCGTGTCCGCTGCAGTCACCGTGTCGGATGACGACGGCATCTATATTGCCGGCGAGCAGTCCGGTGCGGCTCCCCCGGCCGAGGTGACCGCTCTCGGTCTCCCCGCCATCGTGAACTCAACTGGCACGATCTACAACCTCAGCCGCACGACCTACCCGGTCCTGCAGAGCAAGGTGATCAACGCCTCGAGCACCGCGCTCGATGAGTCTCTCCTTCGCCGGCTGCGCAAGCAGCTCATGGTCGAGACCGATGTCCAGAGTGTCGAAGGGTTCGCCTACGTCACCAACTGGGATCAGTTCGATCGCTACACCGAGATCTCGCTTCCCTTCCGTCGCTTCAACGACATGAGCCTCGATCTCGGTGCGTCTCAGAGCATGACCAGGTTCGAGGGTCGCCCGTGGCTCCTCTCCTGGGCTGCCATGCCGGACGTGATCTTCATGGTCCGAATGGACGCCATCGTTCGCGGCGTCGTCCGCCCGTTCTCGATTGACGAGCGGATCAATGCTCAGTGGATTCCTGGTACTGACAGCTTTAGCATCGTGATGAAGGCTTATCAGGAAAATGTGGCGAGAGTGGTCAATCAGACGGCTCGCATCAATAACCTAACGGTCCCGACTTACTAAAAAAAGTCAGTAAGTCCTGTCTCTGAAACACCCTGGAGGCTCATCCCCTCCAGGGTGCTTTCACTTTATGAAGCGCGACGACATCCGACTTCTGAATCCGTACCACAAGGGGCGCGCGCTTCCTGTGGGACTTTTGCGTTACCTAATCCCGAAGCAACGGGACTTGAGTAGCATCGACGCTCAGCTCGAACATGGAGAACGCGAGCTGATGTATCACCTACCCCTGCTCGCAGGTGGTGGGCCCGTCTTGAATCTGGGTGACGGCGGCAGCACTGTCATCCTCGCCCTCTCGCTGATAGACCACGAGTTACAAGGTGAGCTGGTCAGCATCGACAGCTATGTCGACGGTTGGCGCCTAGTCCACGAACGTCAGCGAGCTCAGTTCGGTGTGACAGAGCGGGTCCGCTTCATTCACAACAGCACCGCGAACGTCTACCCCCAACTCGCTTCCACCTACTTCAGACTGCTCTTCATCGACGCGGATCATTCCTACGAGGGCTGCAAGAGAGACGCTCAGCTCTACGTGCCACAGGTCGTCGTGGATGGCCTCGTCTCCTTCCACGACGTCAACCAGGAGGGTGTCGATCGCGTGATCCGAGAGGTGATGGAGCCAGATTGGGATCTCGTCGCCTGGGTCAACCGGCTCAAGGTCTTCCGGCGGAGAGCGAAGTCCCCCTGAGGATCCCCCAAGGGGACTTCTTTCTCACTTCACGACCGTGCTGGCGCTGTAGTACGTCGAGCTCTTCTGCGGGAACGTACCAGTGTTGTTGAAAGGCACCACAGGATTGCCCCCAATGCCCCCGATGCCAATGGCCGCGGTCAGACCACCTTGGAGATTCCCCCGTTGTGAGGCTCTCGCGAAGATCACGGTATCGGGAGCGTCCCTGCCTGGATGATCACCGAGATGATCGTGGCGAGATCGAGATCCACGAGGAGTCCCCGACGATCGCTCGGTGCGGACTCGAGGCGCCCCACGTTGCTGTTTGAGTCCACGGCATACACGTTGAAGACCACGTGCCCCTTGCCGGGAGCTGCCGGGCTCATGGAGAGTATGACCTCCTGGCTGGGCGCCACGGAGACGCACTTGATCTCGAGCCCATCTGAACTCTTTGCGCAGACGAGATCCACACTAGGACTAGCCGGCGCCCGGACCTTGAAGTCGCACGCCGTCGTGCGAACCATCAGACCTGCGGCGTTCTTGACAAACGATGGGCAAGCGATGTAGCTGGTGTCGGTGGTCTGTGCACGCCCCAGCGGGACGAAGCACAGCGCCCATAGCGCCACGACGACGGCCGCAACCAGCGCCCAACGTACGATGCGCATTCTGCGTTCGTTTTCCATGATCCCCTCCACAGTTGGAGCGAGGAATCTAGGGAGCACGGACGGCAGGTAAAGGGCAATCTAGCTCGAGGTGACGATGCTGTCGCAGAGTGGGATCGGCTGCGCTGGGGTGAGCATCAACTTTTTTGTAGAGAGACGTGTGAAGCGGGAGGTTCGGAAGGTGAGGTTCAGGAACAAAGTGGTCCCCACCCCGGGTTTACCGTCGTGTGGCGGGCGCCCAAGGGTGGGGACCAGGTGCGGGTCAATGTGACAAGGCGAATGTTTGCATACATGGCGCAAGACGTCAATCCAGGGGAATCCCCTCAAGGGACGAGTAGTCCTCCCCCCAAAGTGTCCTCTAAATGCCCTAAACAGTTCTCACTGGCGCCTTGCGGCTACACTCAGTTCCTGGTATCGATTGCCTCGCACTCGGGCGGTGTTCCGAGTTTTGGAGCGGCGTTGAAAAAGTTTCTGTTGTTCGTGGTGCTCGTGCTGGGCTGGGCCCCCCAGGCTCACGCACAGTTTTTTCCGAATATTTTTGGCACCGCGTTCTGTATCACTGTCGATACCTCATCGTTCTTTAGTGGAGGGGGCCCTCCTCCTCCAGAGGTGGGATTCCCCTCGGGCGCGATCTGCATTCCGCTCGATGACATCGAAGCCGCCCTCAATGACCGCTTCAGTCGACTAGGCCCGGGGGAATGTCTCGAGACCAGCTTTGGCACGGTCTGCATGCCGGCAGCTCCGACGCCGCCGCCAGTTCCGCCGATCTCTCCTGAAGCGCTGTACACGATGGCCCTTCAGCAAGGGGTTGTGCCCTTTGAGCAAGCATCGGTTCAGTGGACCCTCGACTTCTTCTTCCCCGACATCAACCTCAGGGTTCCCGCTATCCTGAGCTACATCAGCAAGCAATGGAGCAGGTGCACCGGACGGTCAGAAGGCGATCTTTGCAACATCATCCCCCCATCCGAATGCTTTGACGGCAGATGCGTTGTGAGCTTCAGATTGCTCACCGAGGGAGGGATCCTCGCCGATGTCGTCCGCCGCGTGGTCCAGTCGATCCTGGAGGACGGCTGTGCCGGCGCGGGCGGAGACGTCGATGAGGACTTCGTATGCACCGCCCAAGACAACTGCCCCACGATCCCGAACAGCAATCAGTTGGACACCGACGGCAACGGCGCTGGGGACGCATGCGAATGCGGCCTTACGCCCGGTCTGGACAGGGACGGAGATGGCCAAGCCGACTGCGTGGATGCCTGTCTGCTCTTCTCCGCACTACCCGGTTTCATCCCGAACGTGAATGCCCCGGCCTGCGGTTGCCAGCCTCTCGCTCTGGTGGGACAGGGCCAGAGAAGGCGCTGGACTGGAAGTGGTGGGGCCGGAAACGTCGGGGTGCCTCATCTCGACGCGCAGCGCTGCAGCTTGAGTGCAAGTGCTCCTGCAACCGAGGGGACATTCGTCCTCAAGGACGTGACCCGGCAAGCCATCAACGCCGCGCTGCCCCAGCACTTGCATTTTGGCGCCCTAGGGTCCGGCTTCTCTGCGTCCACGGAGCAGACGATCACAACGAAGATGCACTTTCCGAACGGATCTGAGGACGTTGTCGCACAGCCATCCGCGCTGAATTATGCCAACCCACCCACCGAGGAGCTTAGGGCAGCGATCGACGCTCAGGTTGGCGCAACGCTGTTCTACGACTTCCTGCGCACGATCGTGGGCGCCTCTGGACCGCTCGTCAGCATCGCGGATCCGAGCCCAGGCGTAAACGGGACTATGATCTCTATCATCAACCGTCCTAGCTCCAATGAAACCGACCTCGCTGACTTCGTGGCCAACCTCAACGGAGGCTCTTTCGTCAAGTATCCTCCCAAAACGCAGCCCTTCAATGCGGCCGCAGCGCTCGACGTCGTGGGGCACGAGTGGTTTCATGCATTCACGGCGCTCGCGGTGCGTAGCTCACTGCGACCAGCCGGACTGAGCCTGCGCGTACAGGAATTGGACAAGGCAGGTCTCGCCGAGGAAGCCTTCGCTGACGGCGTGGGTCAGGCTTTCGAGAGCGTTCTCATCGCGGAGGGGCGTATCCCCGGAAAGGCAGCGAATGCCACCATAGCGGAAGACTCCGGGGTGATCCTTGTCGATCTCGCCAACCCCCGCACACCCGCCATAAATAACACGACACGTCCCGATCACGTTAGGCACATAGACTTTCAGCTGTTCTGCAGCTCCGACAGGCCCGAGGAGACGTCAGGAGTGACCTCTGGGAGCGGGAGCGGCGGCATTCCATTCATGTGCCGGGGTCCTTACCTCAAGGCAAATTTCTTGCTCTCGGCGACCGGCGAGCGCTTCTTCCCTCTGTCCGGGGATCGAACGGCAGGGCGGTACGGAGCCATCCTGCCCCCAGGGGCGACCATCACATCGATTGCACCGACCGTGAGAGTCACCGGCGTCGGCCCGCGGACCTTTGCGCGGATTGCGTTCCGAGCATCGCAGAGTTTCTGGGGGCGGGGACAGAACTACAAGCACTACGCAGCTGCGATGGTCCGAGCTGCGGCGGACATCTTCGGCGTGGGCAGCACTCAAGCAATCAGCACCCGCAACGCCTACAACGCTGTGGGGCTCTTCGTCGGGAGGATCACGGTCACGCCCACGATCACGCCACTCGGAACAGGCACGGTAACCGTCACCGGTCCTTCTCTCGTTTTCCAAGACGACCCGTTGACGTTCCTGGCGAGACCGGCAACAGGCCGAACCTTTGCAGGCTTTGTGGTTCGCACTCCGACGAGTACAGTTACGCTCCCCCCGACGCAGAATCCGGCTACAATCCCTGCGCGGATCGGCCTAAGAGTCGAAGCGAGGTTCAACTAAAATGAGCACCAAAGCTTTTCTCACCGTTCTCTTGCTTCTTCCGAGTGTCGCGATGGCACAGGGAGTTCCTGCGGATGCTGATGCGATAAAGTTGTTCATGTTCTATCACAAGAACTACATCCAGAATATGGGCAGCATGCAACAGCTGGATATCTTTAGGGACGGACCTGTCCTGCAAGGGTTCATCCAGTTGAGTGGCATCGGCACCACCACCGCGACCACCCCAGCCAAGGTGATGGCTGCCGCGCAGGGTGTTGCCGACGACGTGCGCGAGCGGTTCGCTATTCCAGCCGACTACCGGTGGGTCGTGGAGGAGGGAGGGCTCCGCAACCGAAAGCCGATCGAGATGACCGCGAGCGATCGCAGGAGCGTGGCCTTCATGCTCATGATCGACAAGGTGCCGGTGAAGAGAGCCCTCATCGAGGTCACGTTCGACATGGAGGGCCGCACGCGAATCATCACGATCAGCGTTCCGCCGTTGCGGCCGGAGATCGTGGCGGCCGTGCGAGGGCGGAGCATCACCCCCGACCAAGCACGAGCCGCGATCCAGGCCGACGCGGACACGATGCCCCCCGTGAATGACATGATGATCGCACCCAAGAAGCCCGTAAAGCTCGTGGATCTCAAGAAGGTGGCAATCCCTAAGCCGCCGTACATCGTGTACGAGACCTACCTGGAGGCCGCCCACTACACCGTCGACGCGACGACGGGCAAGGTCATGGATAGGATGTCGTTGCAGACGCCGTAAGCTTCGGGAGAAGAACCTGGGCAAGGGGCTGGCCCCATCCACTTTGCAACGGTGGGTGGGGCCGGGCCTTTCCCTTTCAGGCGTTCAGGGCAGCGGCGGCGCTGCGGTCTCGACGATGGCCCGCATGAGTATCGGATTTCGAGATCAATCACGATCCCCCTTGCGCTCCGAAGGGCGCCGAGACGAGCACGCCGGAGGCCGCGGAGTTCACCGCCGGATCCAAGCCTTTTCACTCCGGCAACGCACGGATCTCTACCTTGACGCGGTACACCGCGTACTCCTCCCCGTCGTTGAGCGGTCGTTGCTTTCATCCGGCAACGCACGGATCTCTACTTCACCCAGATCGGCTTGTCTTGCTCCCATGGGCGCAGGTCGTTGCTTTCATCCGGCAACGCACGGATCTCTACCGTGTCTCGGGACAGCGCAGAGGCGACACTCTCGGCAACCGTCGTTGCTTTCATCCGGCAACGCACGGATCTCTACCAGGTTCTTTCCAGAGCCTCCGACTTCTCGATCGTACGTCGTTGCTTTCATCCGGCAACGCACGGATCTCTACTCAGCCCAGCCGCGCTTCGTCCAGCGCCGATCCGTCGAGTCGTTGCTTTCATCCGGCAACGCACGGATCTCTACCAGAGTGCGAGATCGCCGAGCAAACGGGTAGGCCGCTACTCATGGTCGTTGCTTTCATCCGGCAACGCACGGATCTCTACTATCCATGGAGGTGTGAGAGTGGCGACTCGCAGATCTGTCGTTGCTTTCATCCGGCAACGCACGGATCCCTACCGCGGTCGTGCTGGCGAAGCGCAGCGGCTTCTTCCTACTGTCGTTGCTTTCATCCGGCAACGCACGGATCTCTACCACAACGGGAAAAGTCACGAGCACACGAATCCTATCGTCGTTGCTT
>Ga0209727_1000555_pt1 | contig 40019 bp, 34 predicted proteins | sample RifGroC1_FD_183995 | JGI IMG/M metagenome (GOLD analysis project Ga0209727, IMG submission 183995) | Groundwater microbial communities from Rifle, Colorado, USA - Groundwater C1 (SPAdes) (version 2) | ecosystem: Environmental > Aquatic > Deep subsurface > Groundwater | place: Rifle, Colorado... | reverse complement strand
GCCGTGCCTCCACCGATGTGGAGAGGGTTACGGCGGCTACAGTACGAGGACCGGCGGCCACGGTCCGGGGACCGGCGGAAGCCGACTCCAGCTGATCAAGGGCCGCATCCGCTTCAATCAGCAGGGTACGGAAACGGGACCCGCCCTCCGCCTTTTCCGCGAAGAGCGCGAGTCCGCCGGTACGGATGAATACGAAGGCGGCGGCGGCGATGACGAGCACGGACGCCGCGACGACCAGAATCGGAACGCGGGAGGTCCGCACCATGGCTACTGGACGGGCCGCGGTCCCCGATCCGCCAGGGCGCTCTTCCTGATCGCGTCGAGCACCCCGTTCACGAAGCGGTACGAATCGTCGCCGCCGAATTCCTTGGAAATGTCCACCGCTTCGTCGATGACGATGGTCGGCGCGACCTCATCCTGGAAAAGCAGGGAATAGGCGCTCATCCTGAGGATGGCGAGGTCGACGCGGTTCAGCCGGGAAAAATCCCAGTTCTTCAGCTGCTTTATGATGGCGGCGTCCACGGCGTCGACGTTCTCCACGACCCCCGCGATGAGGGCGCGCGAGAACATGGCGGTCCCCTCGTCGAGGGCCGCGCGCTTGTCCGGATCGAGCCAACGGAATTCCATGAGGTCGGTGACCGGCGGCTTGGTGGCTTCCCAGGAATAGAGCGCCTGGAAGGCGATGATCCTGCCCTTTCTTCTTGACGCCATACGCTACCAGTTCAAATTCGCGTCGAAAATCTGGTAGCTCTTGCCCGCTCTCAGCTCTTCGACCAATTCCTTGGTCGCGGCATCGACGGCGATCTGCTGGCGCTGCTGGAGCATCGAATTGCCGAGGTAATCGCGGACCGTGCCCCGGGAGCCCAACTGGTAGGGGTCGCCGAGTTCCAGGGTTTTCTGGGCATATACTTCGGTCACTTTGATGATCTGGAACCCCCGCTGGTTCTCCATCACGCGGGAAACCTCCCCGACCTTCAGGCTGAACGCGATGGACATGAATTCCGAACCGACCACTTTCTGGGCCTCGGAAGTCTTGGGCAGGTATCCGCCGTCGCCGCCCTGGTAGCCCGAACCCTGGGCTTGGCCACGGATGATGGCCTCGTCGAATTTCCCCGGGGAAGAGCCGATATCCTTCTCCAGGCGGTCGATCTGTTCCTTGGCCTTGTCCCGCCCCCCGTTCTCGGCGGAAATGGGTACGAAAAGCATCGAAAAGCGGATGGAGTCCGGACGGACGAGTTTGGCCTTGTATAGGTCGTAGGCGTCCTTGATCTCGGCTTCGGTCGGTTCCTTGATTCCTTCGAAAGTGCTCTTCTTCTTTTGCAAGAGGTACTTCTGCACGACAAGCTGGCGGCGGAGCTGATCCTTATAGCCGGCCAAGTCGGTTCCGGTCTCGTTTTTCAGGGCCGAGTCGAACTCGGCGTCGGTCGGCTGGCGGCCTATGGTCTGCGCCATGGAAGAACGCGCCTGCTGGATCTGCTGGTTGAGCTCGGCTTCCGACACGACGACCTTGTCGCGTTCGGCGGCCTGCACGGCGAGCCGCTCGTTGATCATCACGTCCAGGACCTGCCGTCGTTCGGCCGCGGTGAGCGCCCGTCCGGACTTGGATTCCAGCTTGGCGACTTCGACCTTCAGGACCTTCACGCTGATAGGTTCGGTCTTGGTGAGCTTGACGATAGCAGCGGGCTGGAGGTCAACCTGCGCGAAGGCGACGAGGGGAGCGAACGCGGCCGCGAAGACCGCCATCAAGATTCGTTTCATGTTCCTGCCTTTTCGATGTCATTGCGTTCGACTACGGGAAACGAACGGCCAGGGAGCGAGGTTACAAACGGCCTATTCGAGGACAGCCCGGATGCGGCGTACGCCCGCCGAGGAAGACTGCTCTTTCTGGATTTTGAACTTGCCCAGCGATCCGATCCGGTCGACATGGGGACCGCCGCAGACTTCCTTGGAGAAGTCCCCGATCGAATATACCTTCACCAGGGATTCGTACTTTTCGCCGAAGAGGGCCATGGCACCCGCGGCCTTCGCGTCCTCCAAGCCCATCATTTCCATGGTTACGGGAAGATCGCGGGCGATCTGCTCGTTGACGATGGCTTCCACCCTGGCGAGTTCTTCGGCGCTCATGGGCGACCCGTGGGAGAAGTCGAAGCGCATGCGTTCGGCGGTGATGTTGGAGCCTTTCTGCGCGACGTGGGCGCCGAGCACCATCTGCAGGGCCTTGTGCAGAAGGTGCGTGGCCGTGTGGTACTTGGTCGTCTGTTCGCCGTGGTCCGCCAATCCGCCCTTGAAGGTCAGTTCGCTTCCCGCCCGGGAAAGCTCCTGGTGCTTCTTGAAGGCATCGTCGAATTCGGCGCGATTGACGGTCATCCCGTTTTCCGCGGCGAGTTCCTCGGTGAGCTCGATGGGGAAGCCGTAGGTGTCATAGAGCTTGAAGGCGAGGCGGCCGGACATCACCTTCTGCGGATTCCGCAGGAGGTTCGGCAGCAGCTTCTCGAACTCGTGCTCGCCCTTCACGAGGGTCTCAAGGAATTTCTGCTCCTCGTTCTCCAGCTCTTCCATCACGCGGGCGCGGTTCTCCGCGAGTTCCGGGTACGGGCCGCCGAACTTGCCGACGATGACCTCCGCGATGCCGGGGAGGAAGGTGCCTTCGATGCCGAGCTTCTTTCCGTGGCGTACGGCGCGGCGGATCAGGCGGCGGAGCACATAGCCGGCCCCGACGTTGGAGGGGGAGACGGCCTTGGGATCGCCGAGTATGAAGGCGGACGCGCGCGCGTGGTCGCATACGATGCGGACCGACTTGTCCTTCTCGGCGTCGGAGCCGTAGACGTAACCCGAGGCCTTTTCGACCGTCGCGATGATCGGGGCGAATATTTCGGTTTCGTACACCGACTTCTTGCCGTTCAGGATAGTGACGGTCCGCTCGATGCCCATGCCGGTATCCACGCAGGTTCGCGCCAGGGGTTCATAGGACCCGTCGGCGGTCTTGTTGTACTGCATGAAAACGTCGTTCCAGATTTCAAGCCACTTGCCGCACTTGCAGCCGGCTCCGCAATCCGGGCCGCAGGAGGGGCGTCCGGTGTCGATGAACATTTCGGTGTCGGGTCCGCATGGACCGGTGGCTCCCGCGGGGCCCCACCAATTGTCCTCGCGCGGAAGGAAACGGATGCGGTCCTCTGGAATCCCGAGGCGTTTCCAGATCGCGGCGGACTCGTCGTCGCGCGGAATGCCCGGTTCCCCTTCGAACGCGGTGACCGATAGTTTCTCCACCGGGATGCCGAGCCACTTCTTGTCCGTGAGGAACTCGAAACTCATCGCGATGGCGCCTTCCTTGAAATAGTCGCCGAGGGACCAGTTGCCGAGCATCTCGAAGCAGGTGAGATGGCTGGGATCGCCGACCGAATCGATGTCTCCGGTGCGAATGCATTTCTGGTAGTCGGTCAGGCGCGTGCCGGCCGGATGGGGCTCCCCGAGGATATACGGCACCAGGGGATGCATGCCGGCGGTCGTAAAGAGGACCGTCGGATCGTTGTCCGGCAGCAGGGACTTGCCCTGGATCTGGGCGTGGCCCTTCGACTTGAAGAATTCGATGTATTTTGAGCGTAGCTCGTTCGCGTCCATAGAGCGCCATAGTAGGGGACGGGGCGATTACGAGTCAAGCTGGCGGATCGCCAGTACCTTGCCGATGGGAGGGAAGGAATCAGCAGCGGAGAAGACCATCGATCGAAGAGAAATGGGAATCGCGGGTAAGCAACCGCCCGCCATGCTCCATGCAACTCGCGGCGATCCAGACGTCGTTGAGCGGGATGGGATTTCCTTTACGTTTCAGGATCACCTTGATTTCCGCGAACCATTCAGCGGTCGCGTCGGTGATCGGGATGCAGACGGTCCGCGGCTTCGCACGGAAGCGTTCGAGGATCGCCCGATTCTCCGCTTCCCGGTTTCCGCAGCGGAAACCTTCGATCAACTCGCCGATCACTATGGGGGACAGGAGAACAGCCTCATGCTTGGCCAGCTCGTCAGCGATGGTGCCATCGCCGGACATCAAGGCCGAATAAGCGTTCGTATCGATGAGGACGCGGCTCATCAGCGCCATTCCTCCGCATCGACGCTTTCATTCCCGCCCTGCGACGCATCGAAGGCCGCCCGTTCCGCGACCGTCCAGAGTCCGCAGAATTCCCGATAGTCATCGGCGTATCCCGCTCCCGTCCGCATCCCGACGGAACGCGCGAGAAGTTCCTTGACCAAACGGTTCTTGCTCATGTGCACGCGCCTGGCTTCCGACTTGAGCCGTTCATCAAGTTCAGGATCCAGGGCATGAATGGTCACCGAACTCATGGTTCCCTCCGATGGTTCCAATATACCAAGATTTTGGTTCAGAATCAACCAGGCTTTGCCATAAACTCGTTTACCGTTTCCCCGCGTCGTAGATCTCGCCGGCGGCCTTGGGCCCGACGGAGCGGCCGGAGAAGACGATGAGGGCGACGATCGTGAGCACGTAAGGCATAAAATAGAAGAATTCCAGGGGAAGCCGCGACAGGAAATTGATGTCCTTGGCGTAGAACGAGAGCGCCTGCGAAAAGCCGAAGAAGAGGCCCGCGCCGAGGACTCCCCAGGGAGTCCATTTGCCGAAAATGAGCGAGGCCAGCGCGATGAAGCCGGTGCCGTGGATGGAGGTGACCGTGTACTGGATATCCTGCGTCAGCACCATCGCCCCGCCGGCGAGCCCCGCGAGGGCGCCGGAGGCAAGGACGCCGAACCAGCGCATCCGGAAAACGCTGACGCCCATCGAGGCCGCAGCCTGCGGGTGCTCGCCGCACGCGCGCAGGCGCAGCCCGAGCGGCGTCTTGTAGACGACGAACCAGGTCAGGAGGACCAGGAGGAGAGCGACGTAGAAGGTGGGATACATCTCGTAGAACAGCATGTCGCCGATGACGGGGATGTCCTTCAGCACGGGCACGGAGATTTTGCTGAGGCCGGTGGAGAAGGCGCGGGTCCGTTGCTGCCTGAAGAAGATCTGGCTCAGGTAGACCGTCAACCCGCCGGCCAGGATGTTCAGGGCAGTCCCCGAAACGACCTGGTCGGCTTTCAGGTTGACCGAGGCGAAGGCGTGCAGCATCGAGAATACGATGCCCGACGCCAGTCCGACCAGCATGCCGATCCAGGGGGCGGCCGCTCCGGCGGAGGGCTCCAACGCCACCGTAACCGCGGCCGCGGCGAAGCCGCCCACCATCATGATGCCCTCAAGGGCGACGTTCACGATGCCGGAGCGTTCGCTGAAGAGTCCGCCGAGGGCGGCGATCACGATGGGGGAGGCGAACATGAGGGCTATGGGGAACATCTCCAGAAGAAGCTTCACGGTCGGGCCTCCCGGTTGCGCTTGACGAGGTCGATCAGGGCTTCCAGGCCCAGGCGCATCGCCACGAACAGGACTATCGAGGATTGGATGATGGAGGCGATCTCCCGCGGAATGCCCTGGGACTGCATAAGCGGCTGGGCCGCCTTCAGCATGCCGAACAGGAGCCCTGAAAGCAGGACGCCGATCGCGGCGTTGCCGCCGACCAAGGCCACCGCGATGCCGTCCATGCCGTACAGTTCCATGGAGGGAAGCACCCGGCCGAAGTTGAAGGTCCCGAGGGTAATCACGGCGCCAGCGAGACCGGCGAAGGCGCCTGCGATCATCATCGAAAAGACGATATTGCGCTCCACCTTCATGCCGGCGTAACGGGCGGCGTCCTTGTTGAAGCCGACCGCGCGCAGGCTGTAGCCGAAGGTCGTCTTCTCGATCACGAACCAGAAGACCACAAGAGCCAGCGCCACGGGCAGGATTCCCCAATTCAGGCGCGATCCGTTGGTCAGCCCGGAAAGGAACGCGCTCTTCAGCGAGGCGCTCACCGGAAAGTCCGGCGTCTTGACGCGGTCCAGCGAACCGAATTGGAGCAGGGCCCAGTTGGAAAAGTGCCAGGCCGTATAGTTCATCATGATCGAAACGACCACCTCATGGACATTGAAACGCGCCTTCAGGTACCCGGGAACGGCAGCCCATAGCGCGCCGGCGGCCATCGCGGCCATCAGGCAAAGCACCGCATGGAAGGGCGTTCCGGCCGGTATCAGGAGGGCGCCCGCGACCGCCGCCAGCGAGCCGATCATGAGCTGGCCTTCCGCGCCGATGTTGAACAGGCCCGTCCGGAACGCGAAGGCCACCGACAGGCCCGTCAGCGTGATCGGCAGGGACTGCAGGATGAATTCGCCTACATAGCGCGGGTTGTAATCCCCGCGCCCCGAAAAATCGACGCCGGTCAGGGTGCGGCCCAGCGCGAGCACCATGGCCAGGGGAGACTTGCCGGTGATCACGATGACGATGGCGCCCAGCAGGAAGCCGAGGAGCACCGCGACGAGGGGGACGGCCAGTTTGGATCTCTTATTCGCCATGGTGCCGTACCGCCTTCCTCGTGGAGCCGGCCATCATCAGGCCCAGCTCGTTCTCGTCCGTCGCCGCGGCGTCGACCTCGCCGACGATTTCCCCGTTGAAGATGACCGCGATGCGGTCCGACAGATCCATGATCTCGTCCAGCTCAAGCGAGACCAGGAGGATCGCCTTCCCCTTGTCCCGCTCCTCCACGAGCCGCTTGTGGATGTATTCGATGGCGCCGACGTCAAGGCCGCGGGTCGGCTGCGCCACCACGAGAACGCGCGGCGAGCGGTCGATCTCCCGCGCCACGATGGCCTTCTGCTGGTTGCCGCCGGACAGGCTGCGCGCCGGCGTGGCGGGACCCTCGCCCGAGCGAACGTCGAATTCTTCGATCAGGCGTTCCGCGTTCTTGCGGATCGCGACGTAGTCCAGCACTCCCCAGCGGGAAAAGGGCGTCTCGCCGTAGGCGTGCACCACGAGGTTCTCGTCAAGCCGGAAATCAAGCACCAGTCCGTGCCGGTGCCGGTCCTCCGGGATGTGGCCGAGTCCCGCGTCAGTCCGCCTCTTGACGCCGAAACGGGCGATATCCTCGCCCCCCAGCAGCACGCGGCCGCCTTCGATCTTCGCGAGGCCGGTGAGGGCGTGAACCAGTTCGGTCTGCCCGTTCCCGTCTATGCCGCAGAGGCCCAGGATTTCTCCGGAGCGGACATGAAGGGACAGGTCCCTGACGCCGAGGACGCCCTTGGAATTCTTGACGCGCAGCCCTTCGATCGTGAGCAGCGTTTCCCCCAACTTGGCCGGCCCCTTTTCCACCGAAAAGCTTACCTCGCGGCCGACCATCATCTCCGCCATCCGCGCCTCGCTCGTCCCGGCCACCGGCACGGTACCCACGAGCTTTCCGCGCCGCAGGACCGTGCACACGTCGGCGACGGCCTTGATCTCCTTCAGCTTGTGGGTGATCAGGACGATGGTCTTCCCCTCCTGCACGAGCCGGCGCATGATTTCCATCAGTTCATGGATTTCCTGGGGCGTCAGCACCGCCGTCGGCTCGTCGAAGATCAGGATTTCCGCGTCGCGGTACAGCATCTTCAGGATCTCCACCCGCTGCTGCATGCCGACGCCGATGTTCTCTATCTTCTCGCGCGGATCCACCTCCAGCCCGTACTTCCTGCTGATCTCCGCGACCCGCGCTTCCGCGACCGCCATGTCCAGCACCGGCCCCCTGCGCGGCTCCAGCCCGAGCACGATGTTCTCCGTCACGGTGAAGTTATGGACAAGCTTGAAATGCTGGTGGACCATGCCGATCCCCAGCCGGTTGGCCGTGTTCGGATCGACTATCCTCTCTTCCTTGCCCCGTATCCTCATTACCCCCGAATCCGGCTGGTACAACCCGAAGAGGATGCTCATCAGGGTGGACTTCCCCGCCCCGTTCTCCCCCAGCAACGCATGGATGGCGCCCGCCTCCACCTGCAGGGTCACGCCGTCGTTAGCCCGGATACCCGGGAAAGTCTTCACGATGTCGAGCATTTCTATGATGTACGCCACGGGCGGGCCCCCTGGGAATGGAATGGGGAGAGTATAGCATGGGAGGAGGGAGGATGCAAAAAAAGGGAGCCGTCCCCGAAGGGCGGCTCCCTGAAGTTCCCGTGCATCCGCCGCGACGCATCACGGCGGAAGTCAGTGAATCCGGCTCCTACGGATTCTCGATGCGCGTCACCTGCGCGTTGCCGGCCGCGTCGTGCGAAGAGACGTAGAGCACGCTCATTCCGCCTTCGGAGTTGAACGCCAATCCGTCGATCGTGCCGCTCACCCCGACATTGATCGGAGTCGCGGAGAGGACGAACGAGGTCGGGTCCTGGGAAATCTTCGCGCGGAAGATGGATCCCGTCGTATCTACCCATGCCACGTGCATGTTGCCGTTCGAACCGGGAATGGCCCGCACGGTCTTGTACACGCCAGCGGCATAGTCCGGCGCCGCGACCCCAGTCGCGATCGCCATGTCGTCGGCAGCCGCAGCCAGGCCGTAGACGTCACCCGCCGACCTCACGTGCAACTCGTACATGCCTCCCGACTCGAGCGCGTAAACGAGCAGAAGGTAATCCGCAGCCGACCTCGCCATCCACGGCTGTCCGGCGTTCGAACCGGAAGGCGCGTCCAGGACGAGGGTTTCGTTGTAGCCCCAGCCGCTCAGGCCGGAACCGGCGATCGCGAACAGATCCTGGCTGTTCCAATCGTAATGGTTGTCCATGGACAGGTAGTACGAGCCGCGTCCATTCGTATCAGCGAACACCTGCTGGTTCCAGACGTTGTCGGTCTGGCCCGAGAGCGGCACGTAATAGTAGTAGCTCCACTGCTGGTAATATCCGTTCCAGAACGCGGAATGACCGCCGACGCCGTCTTCGAGGTTCGGCGCGGTCAGATCGTAACCGTAGCCGAACAGGATGTCGCCGCCGTCGGTCCGTGAGACGGACGGGAATCCGATTTCCGCCGCGCCTCCGCCTACGGAGGTTCCCCAGCTCCAGGTCCAGTTCCAGTAGTTGGTATCGGACCAGTTGTACCCCAGCACCGCATCATACGCAGCAGCCGGAATTGCTGCCGGGTCGTTGTGCGTCGAGAGGAACAGAGCGTTGCCCACGGAATCCATATCGGCGACGAAATCGGTAGCCTTCGCGTAGGTGTTTCCAACCGCGATCGAAGCTGCCCAGGTTGAGCCGCCGTCCGAGCTGGCTTGCGAATACATGGCGCCGTTCGTGTCCAGCCACAGATAGGTCATCTTCTGCGGCCGCGCCTTGTTCACGAGCAACTGTCCCTTCCTGACATTCCCTATAACCGGCAGTGCGAAGGTCGACGCGACCGCCGCCGAATTGGTGACGGACAGCGAATACGAGCCCGCCAGGATCGGGAAGCCGAAGTTCGCATCAGAAGCGCGGAATTTTACGCGGATGTAGTAGTAGGTACCGGTCGAGACATTGTCGGTAGCCGTGAAGGACGCGACGCCCGGGGATTCTATGGCGGTTTGGGTCGCCTCATCCCATATCCACTCGTTCGATTCGATGCTCGCGATGGTGACGCCATTCCAGTCCATTATCTCCAGGCTGCCGTACACAAGCGGAACCATCGCGTCGGTGATGGTCGCCGTGACGGACAGGATCCCGTCGATCGACGGATAGACGTAGAACCAGTCCTCGTCGAACGCCTTCAGGTCGGCGTACGAGCCTTCGTACGGTGCGGCAGCCGTCAGGGTTATTCCCTTCGCGTAGCCGAGGCTGTCGTCCGGCTCATACGAGTCGTCGGCTATGCCCACGGGCTGATTGGGCGTAATGTCCACCGTGACATCGGCCGCCGGTCCCGGATCATTGGCGATCGGCACGAAACCGATGTAGTAGGTCTGGCCCGTGGTAGTTCCCGCCATGATGGAGGCTACATCGGTCGCGCCGCCCATGAAGCTCGGGCTGATGCCGGCGGAGAGCATATCCCCGTTACCGGAATAGATACTCGCGAAGAGGAAGCCGGCCGACGGATCCAGGTCGACCGTGGTGACTTCACTGGTCGCCGTGAACGAATACCAGGCCTCGCCGCCGATGGAAGTGAACGCCCCGTCCGGAAGAGCGTATTGGTCATAGAGGCTCTGGGTCATCGGGACCGACGTCGTCGACGTCCCGACGGTGAGCGCGCCGGTCGAAGTGGGCATCAGGTTGACATTGACGTCGTTGAACCGCGTCGGATCGATGGAGAAGCTAGTGTAGCCGTAGAAATACCCGCCCGTCGCGAGCCGGTCGTTGTATCCGTATACGTATATCGAATAGTTCCGGCCCGATACCAGGTCCAGATTCAGATACTGCCCGCTTCCGGGTCCCTGCGACGATCCGAGCAGGTCGAGCGTCTCGCCGTACACCGGGTAGGTTCCATCGGTGTAGTCATAGACGTACACCTCCAGCCTGTCGACGAACATGAAGGCGCGGGAGTTCGCCGCGGATACCGCGGCCATCGTCCTTGCCAGAGTCCCGTTGATGCCGGTGATTCCGATGCTCACCCTCTTCGTCTCCGCCGTTGCCGCGGCGGCGTCGCCGCCCGCGGGCTCCAGGGAGCATCCCCCGATCGATAGTACCGTCGCGGCGAGGAAGATCGCCGCGGCGAGCGTATAACGTCTCATTCGCATCATTCATTCCTCCTAATGGAATCCGATCTCGACGGACATCATCACAGGCACCGCGTACGAAACCGATCCGGAATACCCGGTCGGATTCGGATAGCTGTCGTTGGCGGCGCGGACCCGGTATTGGTACGTCACATCCGATAGTATGTCGAAATCCCTGTAGGTCGTGCTCGTCGGTGTCCCGAGGGAACCCCAAGAAGTACCGCCGTCCGCCGACCGTTCTATTATGTAGAAGCTCGCGTAATCGACATACTGCCAGGCGATATCGACGAAGATCGAGGAGTTCGCGATGGAGTAGCCTTTGCCGGATACGTAAGGCGCCGACGGAACCGCGGGTTCGTACATAGTGGTATAAGTGGACACAGCGTAGATACCCGTCCACGGACCGGCGCCGTTCACGTTCGCCGCCCGGACTTTAAAGTAGTTGTACGATCCGGATCCGAGACCGCTCAGATCGATGTACGTGGTGTACACCGTCGCCGTCGATGCGCCGTTATCGTACAACACGTTATAGTAATCGGTGCCGTACGACACCTCGTACCACGCGGCCGCGGAGACCGCATACCAACCCACATAGGCCGTCGTCGTTCCCGTCCCGTAGTAGCTGTGGATGGGCGGAGTTTCGGCAGGAGGCTGCGTATTCGGATTCACGTCCGTATACAAGCCCGCGTAATTGAAGTTGCCGACCACGCCGCTTCCGTCCACGACCTGGACGCCCGCGACGCGGTACTCGTAGTACGCGTTCGACGAGACGCTCCAATCCGCGTAGCTGGTGCCGGACACTTCGGCAAGAAGGTCGTAGGTATACGACGCGGAGTTCCACTTTTCGATCCGGTAGTAGCTGGCGCCGGAGATATAGGACCAGCTGAGCTGCACGTTGTCGTAGGAAGCGTCCGTATAGATCGTAGGAGCCGGCAACAGCGCGACGTCGAGGGCCTTCGTCATGATGTAGAACTCGGCGCTCCAGTAGGCGGGATCGGTGGCGCCCTTCACGCCTCGCACCCTGTACCAATAGTTGGTTCCCGGAGACAAGTCAAAATCGGTGAATGAGGTGTAGTTCGACGTGAGTATCGTCGTATACCCGAACATGTCCTTGCGTTCGATCTCGTAGTACGAAGCCTTCGGCACGTAATCCCAATACAGGTTGACTTCGTATACGTTCGAATTGCCTCCGAAATTGGTCGGAGCTGTCGTCGGATAATCAACGACAGTTGCCTCCACGTAGATACTGGAGGTTTCCGTCCACGGGCCCGTCGAACCTGCGACGGCGCGGATCCGGTAGACGTAGGAGGAGCCGGCAACGACTCCGCTATCCGCGAATTGCGGAGTGCCGAAGTAGGTGATCCCGATGCCCGTGAAGATCCAGTCGTTCGTATTCGCCCGCTCGATCTCGTAATTCGAGGCGCCGGCCACATCGTACCAATAAAGCATTACGCGCGGCGTCGCGGTCGAATAATCCAGCATGGGCGCCTGGACTTGGGGAGATGCAAGGCTGCCCGCCGTCACGTTGACATACAGGGACATGGACTTCCCCGAGCCGCTGGTAACGATGACCTGCGTGTTGCCGGAGTTCCTTCCCTCTACGGTAATGCCCAAGCTGTCCGCGTACGCAGTCGCTATATAAGTGTTCTGCGATTGCGCATAGAAGGTGTCCGTCCCTCCGTAGTTATTGACTGCGGTTACGGAAACGAACTGCGTCCCGCCCGCCGCGACGTTCACGGAGGTCATGCCGAGGGTCAGGGAAGCTCCGCCCGAGGAGGAGACGGTGACGTTGATCTGCGCCGTTCCTCCCGAGGAATTCCAGACGTTGACCGTCGCGTTTCCGGAAACGGAGGCGGAATTGAGCACCACAAGCCCGCCGTTGACGTACGCGGACACGATGCTCGGGTTCGTGGAAGAGGCGCTGACCCCGGTGGTCGGAGTCACGGAGACGGTATACGAGCTGTTCGGCGACATCGTCACGTTCGTCTCGCCGACGCTGATTCCGCCCGTTCCTCCGCCGACCGTGGCGTACACGGTTTGCGAGGGTCCTCCCGCGGAATTTTGCACGATGATCTGCGCGGTACCGGCGCTCAAGCCGGTGACGGTGAAGGAGGATGACGTATAATTCCCGACCGAAACGATCGAGGTATTATACGACCCGATATTGAAGCTCGATGTCTTCCCGCTGGAGTCCTTCGCCTGGACGGTCACGGTCTGTGGTTGCCCTACGCCGATGGAGAAAGACGTCGGGTATACCGTCAGGGACGCTTCGCCGGATGACGTCGTACCGCCTCCGAGCAGCGATGAGATGATGTTACATCCGCCGAGCGTGACTAATGCCGTCAGAATTACGGCTGCCCGGAAGAGCGCGCTGCGATTTCTCATAAGGCCTCCTTCACCAATACCGATACGAATTTAATTCGCGAAAGGATGGGAGGCTCGCCGGAACAGCCATGGCCCGATGCCGGAACGCAAGGAGCCGCGGTTATGACGCGTCAACAATCCCTTCGTACACCACATCGAATAAATAGACGGACATTTGTACTCTCTTGGATTATATCGTGAGTTCGGAAGGAATCAATAGCGCGCCATGGATATTGGAATTTTTCCGTGGCGGGAATGAATAGAAAAGGCCCCCGTTTCCGGGAGGCCTTTTCCGCGGACGGCATCCCGTCCGCTGGTTCTAGGTGTGGAATCAGCTTACTTGGCGGGGGTTTCGGAGACCTTGAGCGCGCCGGAGGCGATCTTGGCTTCGTATTCCTTGACCTTGGCGACGATGTCGGCGCTCAGATTGGGGTTTTTCTCGGGGACGCCGACGCCCTTGTTGGCGACGGAGAAGACGAGGGTGGTGCCGCCGGGGAACTTGCCGTCCAGGGCCATCTTGGAGACGTCATGGGCAGCAACGTCCACGCGCTTCATCATGGAGGTGAGAACCGCGGACTTGTCGCCGTAGACTCCGTCCTGGTACTGGTCCTTGTCCACGCCGATGCCCCAGCGTACGTCACCCTTGGATGCGCGTTCCTTGGCTTCCTTGATCATGCCGTTGCCGGTGCCGCCGGCCGCGTGGAAGATGATGTAGGCGCCCGCGTTAAACTGCTTCTGCGCGATCGCCTGACCCTTGTCCGGAGCGCCGAAGTCGCCGGCGTAGTCCACCAGGATCTTGGCTTCGGGGTACACGGCCTTGACGCCCTGCTCGAAACCGGCCTGGAAGCGCTCGATGAGCGGGAACTGCATGCCGCCGAGGAAGCCGAGGATATTCTTGCCGTCGGCTTTGGCCTTCATGCCCGCCGCGACGCCGACGAGGAAGGAACCCTCGTGTTCGGAGAAGACGGCGGAGACGACGTTCGGCTTGGCGACGACGGAGTCGATGATGAGGAATTTGACGTCGGCGTACTTGCCGGCCACCTCGCCCATCGATTTTTCGAACAGGAACCCTGGGGCCACGATCAGGTCCAGCTTTTCGTCGGCGAAGGTGGAGAGGTTCGGGATGTAATCGGCCTCGGCGGCGGATTGCAGGTATTTGTAGTCCGCGTCCTTCTTCAGGCCGTTCTCCTGGCCGAAGCGGACGATGCCTTCCCAAGTGCCCTGGTTGAAGGACTTGTCGTCGATGCCGCCGATATCGGTGACGAGGCCGACGCGGAAAGTCTTGGCCGCGGGAGCCGCGGCCTTGTCGGCGCCGCCCGCCGCGAACGCAAAGGATGCCGCGAGAAGAACCGTCAGGGTTGCCGCTACGATACGTTTCATGTTTCCTCCTTAAAAATGGGACCGATGTGAAAAACAACTATACGCCCGCACTCTTGCGCCGTCAAGGAAAGGCGGCGCGGCGGGAGCGGGCGCGAGCGGGTGCGGCAAGAATTATTCGGGGAGTTCGGCGACGATGGAGACGCCGGAGGAGGAGCCGAGCCGGTCGGCCCCCGCTTCCAGCATGGAAATGGCGTCGTGGTACGAGCGGATGCCTCCCGAGGCCTTGATCTTCATCGAGTCGCCGACGGCCTTGCGCATGAGCTTCACGTCCTCGATGGTGGCGCCACCCGTGCCGAAGCCTGTGGAGGTCTTCACGAAGTGCGCGCCGGCCTTCTTGGCGAGCTCGCAGGCGATGCGCTTCTCGTCGTCTGAAAGGTAGCAGGTTTCGATGATGACCTTCACGGTCGCCTTGCCCGCAGCCTTGACGACGCCGCGGATGTCGTCCTCCACCGCCTTGTGGTCGCCCGCCTTCATCGATCCCAAGTCGATGACCATGTCCACTTCATGGGCGCCCTGCTTCACGGCGAGCCGGGCCTCCTCGGCCTTCGTCTCAGGCGCGTTGGCGCCGAGAGGGAACCCGATCACGGCACAGGTAAGCACCTCGGATCCGGAAAGCTCCTTGGCCGCCAGGGTAACCCAGCGCGGGTTGACGCAGACCGAAGCGAAACGGTGGGCGCGCGCCTCGGCGCACAGCTCACGGATCTGTTCCGCGGTCGCGGTCGCTTTAAGCACCGTATGATCGATCGTCTTGGCGATATTCGCCTTGTTCCATTCCTTGGGCATGATTCGCTCCTATTCGTAATGAGTCCACATTCTCAGTATCCGGACGGTCCTTACTTCGATCAATACTTGATATACCAGGCGGTGTTGGATATTTATCCTTCTTGAATGGGCGCCCGACAGATCGCCCACCAATTTCTCGAAAGGCGGCGGATTCCTGAACGGATCCTGCCGGATCAAGTCAAGCAACGCCACCGTTTTTTCCTTCAGCCCCGTCTCCGCGATCTTCCTTGAATCTTTCACCGCCTGCTTCGTGTAGACGATGCTCCACGTCACCAGTCCAAATCCTTCGCGCTATCGGAAAGAGGTTCCCTCATCCCCTGCAGGATTGATTCCCTCATTCCCGGAATCGCATCAAGATATAGGGTTTCCTGGATGGATCTCCAGTCATCCTCCGATATCAGGACTGCATTATTCCTTTTGCCTGAAATAATGATAGGTTCATGGGAGTCGTTGGTCTGATCGATGAGGCGATACAGGTTGGCGCGCGCATCGCTGGCATTGAGTACTGACATTTTCACCTCACCTAATAACGTACGTCATGCCGTACGCATTGTCAATGAGATTGTGACCCGCCTCACCCCCGCTCGCCGATCAGGGACTTGAGTTCGCGGATGTCCTTGACCAGCTTGGTGCGGTCCAGGCTCTGGAAACGGCGGGGGACCATCTCTTTGGAGGTGCATTCCAGGACTGCCACCAGGTTCTGCAGTTCGATCTCGAAGGGATAGGCGGGGGGGACGAAGTCGGACATGGCTTCTTCCATGTCATCCTTGGTGACGAAGCTCCTGTCCTCCATGGCGGCGCGGAATTTGGCGCGGATCAGGACGGCTTCCAGGTCGGCGCCCGAGAACTCATGGCGGAAGCGCCTCAGTATCTCGGCGGCGGGGAACTTGCGGATGGAAAGGTCCAGCTTGCGAACGAGGGTGTCGAAGAGGGCTTCCTTCTCCGCGTCGGTTTCCGGGTAGAATAGGGCCAGATGCTCCTCGGCGCGGCCCTGGCGCTTCAGGTCGATGGGAATGAGGTCCGGGCGGCAGGTGATGAGGAACCAGATGATCTTGCCGCGGTATTCGGTGTTGCCCATGAAGCTGGCGATCTGGCCGAAGACGCGGTTGGAGGTGCCCGAGTCGCCCTCCTGATCCCGGTCGCCCAGGAAGGCGTCCGCCTCGTCTATCATGACGGCCACGGGCGACATGGCCTGCAGGATGTTGAGCACCTTTTCCAGGTTGGATTCCGTGACGCCCTGCCACTTGGACCTGAAATTGCGGAATTTGACCATCGGGATGCCGATTTCGCCGGCGAAGGCGCTCACCATGAAGCTCTTGCCGGTGCCGACCGGCCCGGCGATAAGGTAACCCATGGGAAGAACGTCCATGCGGCCCTGCTTGAGCGCCCGGGCGGCGTTCTTGAAGCGTTTCTTCACGAAATCGTGGCCGGATACGTAGGACAGGTCGTGCTCGGTCTCCATGAATTCCAGGAGGCCGGCCGCTTCGTTTTCGATGATCTCCTTCTTTTTGAGGCGGATGTATTCCATCGAAAGGGCCTTGTCCTCCTGGTAACTTTCGGAGACAAGGCGGTTGAGGTTCATAAGGTTCAGGCCGCTCGTGATCGCGGCGACGCGCTCGGTCGTCAGCCCGCGGTCAAGTAGAAGGTTGCCCTTGCCCTCCAGGAATTGCAGGAAGCTGGCCCGGACGGTCTGGTCTGGAATGGGGATGGTGATCTTGACCGTGGAGGGGGAGCCGACGATCCGCGGGGAAAGGTCGGCGAGGTTCTCGGTGAGCAGGAGCACGGAGACGTCGCCACGGGTGAAGATCGGGTCGTGCGACCAGCGGTTCAGGGTCACGAGGCAGTAGCGGTCTTCCTCGGAAAGGCGGGCGATGTCGCTGGCGGGGATGACGGTCTCCGCGTAGTCCATGATGAGGACGATGCGCTTCTTCTCCGCGATGTTCATGAGGAAGTACTTCTCAAGGTAGGAAAAGCTCTTCTCGGGCTCAGTGGAGACGAAATCCTCAGCGTCGACATCGGGAAAACGGGCGGACATTGCTTTCTTGTAGTCCCTTGCCATCTCCGGCGTGCAGAAGGAGACGCCCGAGGAACGGTCGTAGAAGGCGATGATGTCGCGGTTTCCGAACAGCACCTCCGATACGTATTCCTGGATGCGGACGAAGATGAATTCGCCCTCATTCATCTTGTGGGGGAGGAAATCGCGGATGTTGCCGTGGATCAGGTAGAGGTTCGCCGTCTTGGAGCAGTATTTATAGGAAAGTTCCTGGGCCCATGCGGGCAGGATCTTGATGAACGGAAGGTTCTTCAGGATAAGCTGTTCGGACACCGTTCCCCCTTGCGGACCGAGCCGCCCGGAGCAGTATATCCGAACCTGCTTGCGCGGGCGAGGGGGGGAGGGTTACACTGCCTGCTTCGGAGGAAGCGAATGGGTTTGACGGAGAAGAAGGAAGTCGCGTGGGTAGCCGCGGCGGACATGGGACTGGGTCACAAACGGGCGGCGTGGCCGCTGCGCTTCCTCGGCGTCAACGGCGTGCACATCACGGGCAGCGACGCGGCGACGAAGCCTTCGGAAAAAGCGCTTTGGGACAAGCTGCGCGGCGCGTACGAGAGCGCCTCCCGCCTGAACCGCATTCCCGTCATCGGGAGTTTCCTCTTCAAGCTGTACGATAAGCTCCTGGCCATCCCGACGGCCTACCCCTTCCGGGACCTCTCGGGGCCCACGATGCAGACCAGCTTCGCGTTCAACTTGGTCAAGCAGGGAATCGGCGGCTCCCTGATGGATCTGATGAAATCCAGGCCCCTACCCCTCGTTTCCACCTTCTACATCCCCTCCCTCGCCGCGGACGAGGCCGGCTGGGGACGCGTCTACTGCGTCATCACCGACACCGACGCGAATCGCGTCTGGGTCTCCCGCAATCCGCGCCAGAGCCGCATCGAATACCTGGTGCCCTGCGGCCGCGCGCTCAGACGCCTGAAACAGTACGGCGTCCCCGACGAGCGCATCTACATGACCGGGTTTCCCCTCCCCCTGGAACTGACGGGCGACGATACCTTGGACGTACTCCGCAGGAACCTTGGCAAGCGGCTCGCCCGGCTTGATCCGAGCGACCGCTTCTGGAGCCTCCACAAGCATTCCGTGGAGCACTTCCTGGGCCTTGAGAACTGTCCCGCGGAGCGCGGCCGCGAGGCGGGACCTATCACCGTCACCTTCGCGGTGGGCGGCGCGGGCGCCCAGAAGGAAATCGCGGTCACCGCCCTGGAATCCTTCGCCCCGCAGATAGAAGCGGGCAATATCAGGATGAACCTAGTCGCGGGAGTCCGGCGGGAAGTGAGGGAGTACTTCGAGAAGGCGGCCGCGGCCGTTTCGGAGGGCAAGCCGGAGATGGCCGCGGGCATCCGCGTGATCTTCGGAGAGAGCGACGCGGCGTACTTCGACGCCTTCGCCGAATGCCTTCACGAGACCGACGTACTCTGGACCAAGCCGAGCGAGCTTTCCTTCTATTCGGGGCTCGGGTTGCCGATCCTGATGGCCCCCACGATCGGGGCGCAGGAAGACTGCAACCACGAATGGCTGCTGGAGGTGCAGGCGGGGATAGACCAGAAGGATCCGCGCTTCGCCCGGGAGTGGCTGTCGGACCTCCTGACCGACGGCAGGCTGGCGGAAGCAGCCTGGGACGGCTTCCTCAAAGCGCGCAAGTACGGCACCTACAAGATCGCGGAACTGGTGAGCACGGGCGCCATGTCAAGGGAATCCAATCCGCTGAAACGCTAGCGGACCCGACGCTCCGGAGAGCCGGAATTCCCCTTGCGCCGATGCCGGCCGCCGTGGTAGCATCGGCCCAACAAATCCCATAGCGAGGTATCGTATGTCCTATAAGATCACCGATGCGTGCGTCAATTGCGGCGCGTGCGAGGGCGAATGTCCGGTCGAGGCCATTTCCGAGAAGAACGGCACGCGCGTCATCGATCCGGCCAAGTGCCAGGATTGCGGCGCGTGCGTCAGCGCCTGCCCGACCGAAGCGATCATCGAGGGATGATCGAGCCGCCGGGCGGTCCGGCGCGAACACCGGGATTTTCCTTGAGCCTGCGGTTGCGGCTCCCGGGAAATCCCTTTTTTATGCCCTTCCGGTTCGTCGCGGCCGCGATCCTGGCGTTTTCCGCGGTCTCCGCGACTGCCGAGCCCCCCTTCGTCAAAAAACTGGACCCCTCCGACACCATCTTTGCCCAATACCTGGCGGACGTGGAGGACGCGCGAAGGCTGATCGCCGTGCCCGCCGGCCCAGCCGGAGACGCCGGGGCGGTCGCAGCGCTCTCGGTCTACGAATACCTTCCTTCCCGCGGGGAGGAACTGATAGCCATCGCCGCCCGTTGCGGCGTCCCCTATGCGACCATCGCCACCCTCAACCGCTTGCCCTCCCCCGATTTCATGGAGTCGGACGCCGTCCTCCTGCTGCCTTCGGTCCCCGGCCTATTCATCCCGCTGGAACCCGGAACGGACCTGGAACGGCTCATGGCGGCCGCGCGGCAGAACGACGGCGGCATCATCGTAACCGTGCGCGCGCGCGGAGGTGCGACGCGTTTCCGCTTCCGCCCGGGCGCCGATTTTTCCGGAACCGAGCGGGCGTTCTTCCTCAACGCGGCCTTCCGCTTTCCCCTCCCCGCGGGCCGCGTCACGAGCGCCTTCGGTCTCCGGAGAAATCCCGTCACCGGAAACTTGCGGGTCCACGAGGGCCTGGATCTTGCCGCGGGCGAGGGGACGGAGGTTTTCGCGGCGCGGGGAGGGACGGTTTCCGCGGTCGGGAACGATCCCGCGCTCGGCCGTTTCGTCATCGTGAGCCACGAAGGCGGATGGAAAAGCGTGTACGGCCATCTTTCGGCGGTGAAAACGGACTTGCGGAAGGAAGTGCGATCGGGTACCTTGCTGGGACTGGTCGGTTCCACGGGACAGTCGACGGGGCCCCATCTCCATTTCGAATTGCGTCGAAACGGCGAAGCCCGCGACCCGGCCGCCCTGATTCCGAGAGGCTCAGAACGATGAAACGCATCAGCGGCGCAACCTTCCTCATGCTCGTCATTTCCGTCGCGGCCGGCGCCGAAAATTTCCGCACTCTAGTCGCAGGCCAGATCGCCGTGTCGGCCGATTCGGCTTCCTCCGATCCGGCCGCGCTTCCGACCCTCGGCCTTTCGTATATCGATTCCGCGCTGATCGCGCTGAAGACGGATCCCCGTTTTCTTCGCGGCGTTGAACTCGAACTCAAGGTTCCCCAGGCTTACCTAAAATACAGGGGATCGCTCGCGATCGCGATCTACAAGGCGATCGGCGCCGTCCCGACGGTCGGCGTCGCCGACGTGAGCGCCGAGAGGATCGGCTTCGAGCTCATCCCGAACAAGCTGCAGGCCGTATACCAGATCCCCGCGCGGAAAGGCCATGGGCTCAAGGCTTCGCCTTACGTTTCCATCCCGACGGGAATCGTTCCCCCCGAAGCTTTCCCCCTGCTCTTCAGGATCTGGCCCGTGATCAAGGGGTTGCCCGAGGAGCTGGAGCAGTTGCGTTTCTCGCTGACCGCGAAACCCATCCTCACGGATGAGGGCGCGCTCAAGCTGACCCTCCGTTACCCGGAAAAACTCAAAGACCGCAATGTCACCCTCCGTATCGACGACGAAGTCCGCGACCCGGCGATCAAGGAATTCATGTTGAAGGAAGGCGAGCACAATCTCGTCATCGTCTCCGACGATTACCGGAACGAGAGCCGCGCCTTCACCGTGGAACGGGGCAAGATCCTCGAGATCGCGCTTGACCTCAAGGATCCCACGCCGATAGTCTCCGTCGAAGCGCCCGAGAACGCGCGGATCTACTTCGACGGGCAGGCCGTCGCGAATCCGCTTGCGAGCTTCCCCGCGGAAGCGGGAGACCACGAAATACGCTTCGAGGTCGGGGATTATTCGGTGGTCAAACCCGTCGTCCTGCTCCGGGGCCGGTCCTACCGCATTTCCTTGTCCATCGACGTCGTCGTCACCGAAAGCGAATAGCGCCGAAAAGGTTAAAGGGAGTTCTTCCCGGTCCGATATTCAATATATCGGACCTATAGTTCCCCTCCCAAACACCTATACTTCCGATGGCCCCTCGGGGCAAGGCCGGTGCGAACCGGCCTCTTTTTTTTTGCCCCCCGCGCAAAGGCGGCGCGGGTTCCCGGAGCCGGCGCGGCGCGGGTCCGGGCGGCGCGGGCTCCCCGAGCCGGCGCGGCGCGGGCTCCTGGAGCCGGCACGGCGCGGGTTCCCGGAGCCGGCGCGGCGCGGGTCCGGGCGGCGCGCAAGCTTGACAAAAGCCCTTCCCTTCCGTACGCTCAGGCCCATGCCCTCCCCCACCGACCGGACGCGAAAAAAGACCCTGATCATCCGGGTCGTCGCGGCCGTGACTTTCGTCACAGCGGTGCTGGTCGGCATCGCGGCGGGATTGTCCCTGGCGGAGACGGTCAACGTCCGGAACCAGGAAAATTTCGTGGAGTTCGCGCCCGCCCTGCCGACCAAAATCTTGGACATCGACGGCGACCTCATCACCGAATTCTCCGCGGAGGAGAAGCGCGAACTTATTTCCATCGACGAGCTCCCGAAGCACCTCATATACGCGGTGATCGCGCGCGAGGATCCGGATTTTTTCCGCCACCGCGGATTCAGCCTGAAAGGGATTGCGCGTGCCGTCGTCGGGAAGCTGACCGGCCGGAACCTAGGCGGCGGTTCCACGATCACACAGCAGGTGGCAGGCACCCTGTACGCTGACCGCTCCGACTATTCCTACTGGCGGAAGCTCCGCGAACTTTGGTGGGCGTTCCAGATCGAACGCAGATATTCGAAGAACGAGATCCTGGAACTGTACCTCAACAAGATGTACATGGGCGCCGGAACCTACGGAGTGGAAGCCGCCAGCAAGTATTACTTCGGCCACAGCGCGCGGGCGATCACACTGGCCGAATCCGCCATCCTCGTCATCCAGCTTTCAAGCCCCGCCCGCTACAATCCCCTTGACAACCCCAACATCGCGCGGGACCGGCAGCAGAGCGTATTGAAAAAGATGGTGTCCCTCGGCTTCACCACCAAGGAGGAAGCTGACGCCTCCTTCGCCGAATACTGGGACGGATACGACTATACGCGCGTCTCCAGCTCCGCATATTTCTCCCGGGACGACAAGGCTCCCTGGTTCAGCGAATACGTGAGACGGCAGATGGAAGGCATGCTCTACGGATCACTGGACCTGTACAAGGACGGATTCGTCGTGCACACCACGCTGGACTTGGATTTTCAGATGGCTGCCGACAAGTACATCGCCCGCGGCCTGGAGCAGGCGAACGTTGAATACAAAAAGACCCAGGGCGCCCGCTTCGAGCAGGCCGAGCAGCTCTACGTTCCCGTCGTCGACCTTCTATCGCTGGTTTTCGACATCGAGAGCGTCCACGCGTCCTCCGACGTCCAGTCAGAATCCAAGGCGCTCGCCAAGTACGTGACGGAAGTGAATCCGGTGGTCGACGCGGCGGCCCTCCTGTTCGATCTGGGCGACTTGAAGACGGCGACCAACGGCGCCTACGCGAGCCTGAAGAAGGTGGCGCAGAAGAATACGGTGGAAGGGGCGCTCGTCTGCCTTGAGAACGACACGGGCTATGTGAAGGCTCTCGTCGGCGGCTCCAAATTCGAACAATCCAACCAGCTCATCCGCGCCACGCAGGGCCACATCATGCCGGGGAGCTCCTTCAAACCCCTGTACTATTCCGCCGCGATAGACTCCCGCAAGTTCACCGCGGCTTCCCTCATCTACGATTCGCCCGTGGTTTTCTACAACGAGGACGGAACCCCGTACATCCCGCTGAATTTCAAGGGCGAATGGAAGGGACCGGTGCTCTTCTGGTACGCGTTGGCCCATTCCATGAACGTCCCTTCACTGAAGGTCCTGGACGGGATCGGCTTCGACGCGGCGATAGACCGCGCGGCCGTGTTGCTCGGCGTGGAAGGGGAGGACAATATCCGGCGCACCTTCCCGCGCTTGTACCCGTTGGGCCTCGGCGTCATCGGCGTCGCCCCGATCCAGATGGCGCGCGCCTTCGCCGTTTTCGCCAACCAGGGCCGGGAAGTCACGCCCATCGCTATACGGGCGGTGGAGGACCGGAACGGCCGCGTGATCATGGACCCGGAAAAGGAGCTCAGGCTCCAGCAGAAACGGAAGGGCGCTGGTATACAGCTGATCAGCCAGCAGAACGCCTATACCATGACGACCCTGCTGGAGAAGACGGTCGAATCGGGAACCCTCGCCTGGGCCTCCGGTTACGGTTCCAACTTCACCTTCAAGGACAAGGACGGCAAGAAATACACGATCCCCGCCGCGGGCAAGACCGGAACGACGCAGAACTGGGCCGACGCATGGACGGTCGGTTTCACGCCCTACTATTCCACGGCGATCTGGTTCGGCTTCGACTCTCCCGGGAACTCGCTCGGCGTCACCCAGACCGGAGCGACGATAGCGGGTCCTGCCTGGGCCGATTTCATGCGCGAAATCCATCAGGGACTCCCGCGCAAGGATTTCGTCCGCCCTTCCACCGGGCTGATCGACGTGACGGTCTGTTCCGTATCAGGACTGTTGCCCACCGCGTTCTGCAACGAGGGAACGAACACGCTCACTTTCCTGAACGGCACCCAGCCGACCCGGTACTGCGACGTCCATGAAGGTTCCGAGGCGCGCACGGCGCGATCCCTGGAACTCATGCGGACCGATACCCTGGCGATCGACGGCGCCGAGGTCGAGAACGGTCTCAAGATGCCCGAGCTCCGTCTGGACCTGCTCGGAGACAAGCCTCCCGACGCCGCGGCGCCGCCCCCCGCGTTCGGTTCGACCGGGAATTTCAACCCCCTGCTGGATTGAGCCCGCGGGTTGCGTCCCGCAACCCATTTCCCGCAACCCACCGCCCACAACCCGCCGCCCGCGACCCGCTGCCCACAACCCGCCGTCTGTAGCCCTCAGTCCCTGATTTGACTGCCCACGTCCGGTGGTTCAGACTTCATGAGGGGAGCATCAGATGATCATAGATGCTGAAGGATCGCAGGCAGAACTTTATTCCGCCATCGTGAAGGCCGATCGGGCGGAGGCGACCGCCATCCTGGCCGCCGCATGCGGAACCTACGGCTACAAGGCGACCATCAATGAAATCCTGGAACCCTGCCTTCGCTATGTCGGCGAGCGTTTCGTGAAGGACAGGCTGTCCCTCGCCCAAGGCTACGTCGCAGGCAAAGTCGCGGAGGACCTTCTGGAACGGATCGAATCCGAGAACGGCCCCCTGGCCCTCACTTCCGATAAGCGTAAGTCGGCCGTAATCGGGAACGCGGAGGACGACTTCCACGCCATCGGCAGGAAAATGGTGGGCACCTTCCTTATGATCGAAGGCTGGAAAGTCATCGACCTCGGGAATGACGTCCTGGCCGAGGCCTTCGTGGACGCCGCCCTTGAGGCGGAAGCCTCGGTCATCGGCGTTTCCGCGATGATGCTCACGAACGCGCGCAATATTTCCAAGGTGCGCGACGAGATCGGACGAAGGGGCCTGGACGGGCGGATCTCTCTGGCGGTCGGAGGGGCCGTCTTCGTGATGCGGCCGGAACTCGTACGGGAGGTCGGCGGCGACGGCACCGCGCAAACGGCCCTTGAAGCGGCCGGTCTCTTCGACCGGCTGATCCTGCGGACGGGAAGCCCGAAATGACGGGACTGCAGCGTCTCGCCGCTGTCCTCTCAGGGACGCCCGCCGACGGCAGGATGGTCGCCCCCACGCTTTCACTGTACGGCGCGCGCTATTCGGAAGCGGAACCGCAGACCTATTACCGCGACAGCGCCTCCTACGCGCGCGGACAACGCGGCGTCGCCGAACGCCTGGATCCGGACGTCCTTTTCGGGCCTTTCGCCCTCGCGCTGGAAGCGGAAGCGTGCGGCGCCGAGCTGGCCTGGCATGGCGACGGTCCGCCCATAATCCGGAAACCGGTGCGCCGGCATGCGGCGTGCGCCCCCGAAGCCGGCGGAGCGTCCGGACCGGGCCGGGGCAATCTCCCGGAGAGCGTCGCGCGGCTCGTGGACGAGTTCGGCGGAGAGAAACCCGTCGCCGCCATCGCGGTCTCCCCGACCGATCTGTACGCCCTGGTCTACGGCCTGGACGAATGGCTGGAAATTCTGCTCTTCCATGAGAAGGAGGCTGGCGAATGCCTCGCTTCCGCCGAGGAACATTTCGCGACGCTGGCGGCGGCCTATGCGCGCGCCGGGGCTTCCTTCATAGCCCTTCCCGTGGAATTCGCCAATCCGAGGATATTGACCGAAAAACTGATCATGGATCTGACCCTGCCCTGCCTGGCAAGGACCTTCGCCGCATCACCGCTCCCCATCGTCTTCCATCACGGCGGCCCGCCCCTTGCGGAGCGCATCGGCCTTTTCAAGGACCTGCCCAAGGTCGCGGCTTTCGTGCTTGACGAAAAGGACGACTCAGGCTATGCCCGCAGGACGCTCGGGCCGTTGCCGGTGCTCATGCAGGGGCCATCGGGCCCGCTCATGGCCTCGCGCGGCACTGCGGGGACAATCGCCGCCGCCCGGCGCATCCTCGAATCCGCGGCCGACGATCCGCGATTCATACTGGCTACCAGCGGCGCCGACATTCCCCTTTCCGCGGACGAAGAAACCGTACTGGCTTTCATCCGGACCGGAAGGGAGTGGCGATGAAAGAAACGCGGCCGATCAGCCTAGTCGCATGCGGCATCTTCAAGGAAGAATTCGCAGCGCTGGGCGAAGAGCTGCGTAAACGCTTCTCCCCGACATTTCTGGATTCCATGCTCCACATGGATCCGGAGGAGCTTGACCGCAGGCTCGCCGGAGCCCTTCCGGCCCCCGGCACGGCCGCCGTCATCCTGTACGGGGACTGTTCGCCGCACATGCGCGAGGCGGCTGACGAGCCGGGGCGTTCGCGGACGGAGGGGATCAACTGCTGCGAGATCTGCCTGGGCAGGGACCGCTACCGCCAGCTGAGGAAAGCCGGAGCCTTTTTCCTCATGAACGAATGGGCGAGACGGTGGGAGGAAGTCTTCAAGAAAGAGCTCGGTTTCGATAATCCCGCACTTGCCCGCGCGTACATGAGCGAGACGATGAGCGAAGTGGTCTACCTGGACTGCGGCAGCGCGCCGGTACCCGAAACGACCTTGAGCGATGCGGCCGCGTATCTGGGCCTCCCGTCGCGCGTCGAAGCCTGCGGCTTGGGACACCTGGAAGCCGCCCTCCGCCGCGAACTGGAGAAAGCCAAGGAATTCGACGAAGGGATACGACGGGCCAAGCTGTACGACGAGGCCGCCTTCACCATGATGTTCGCCGACCTCGTTGAGCGCCTCCTTTCGCTTTCGGACAAACCCTCGGGCTCGAGCGATTTCATGGCGGAGGAGTTGCGCGCCCTCGTCGGGGCGCGGACCGTCATGGTCTTCCTGTGCTCCCCGAAGTCCGGCGACGACAAGCATCTTCTGGCGTCCGTCTTCCCCGAGCGCAGGCGGCTGGCGGCCGCGGACGCCCGGATCGAGGAAATCCTCCGGTTATCCCGCGCATACACCCACGGTCGCCTCATCCGGCGCGGGGACGGTACGCGGGAGTCGGAACTCCTCGCCGATCTCGGCATCGACCTGAGCATCCTGGTTCCGCTTTCGTCCGGCTCCCGGAGGGAAGGCGCCATCCTCATGCTCGACCTGCTGGATCGGGAAAACGTGGACAAGGCGATGGTCCCCTTGGAGCGGCTGTCCTCCATCCTCGCCCTCGTGCTCCGCAACGCGTATTTGTACGCCCACCTGGAGGAGGAAGTCGCCGACCGGACCCGCCGCCTGGAGGAGCGGAGCCGCGAGCTCGAGCGATCGCTCGCGGAGAAGGAAACCCTGCTGAAAGAAGTGCACCATCGGGTGAAGAACAACCTCCAGATCGTCATCAGCCTCCTGTACCTCAAATCCTCGGTGACCAAGGACGATGAAACGAGGGAGGCGCTGGAAGACAGCCAGACCCGCATCCATGCCATGGCGCTCGTGCACGAGGAGCTGTATAAATCCGCGGATCTAGAGAAAGTGGACCTGGCCGATTACGTCCCCCGGCTCGTTTCCAGCATCATGGATCCCGTTTGTCCCGGCGTCCGGCGGATTTTCGAAGTGGAATCCATCAGGCTCGTTCCCGGCTTGGCCATCCCATGCGGACTCATCGTCTCGGAGCTCGTCATGAATTGCGTCAAGCATGCCTTCGCCGCACGGGGGGCGGGCACGCTCCGGCTGGGCATAGCGCGAGAAGGGGACGACGCGGTCATCGAACTTGAGGACGACGGTCCCGGAATACCGGAGGAGACGCGGATGGGTTTTCTTGAACCAGCCTTCTGCGGTGACCGCGCGGATCGATCCATCGGTCTGACCATCTCGACCACGCTGGCGGAGCAGCTCCACGGGAGGCTGGAGTTGCGGAATTCCGCAGGCGGCGGCAGCCGGGGCGCGCGGATCGCATTGCGGTTCCCCCTCCCGCAAGGTACAATGAGCGGATGAACGTGCTTCTCGTCGAAGATGAGCGCCTGATCTCCATGGTGATCGCCAAGATTGTCACGAAACTCGGACACATCGTCACCGCCTGCGTGCCTAGCGCGGAACAGGCTTTGACGTCGCTTGAAGGAACGCGACCCGACTTCATCCTTCTGGACATACAGCTCGAAGGGAAGATGGACGGCATACAGGCGGGCCTTCTCATCAAGGAGAAGTGGGGAATTCCCTTCGCTTTCGCCTCGGCCTATGCCGACGAAGCTACCCGCAGGCGTGCGGAAGAAGCGTCCCCCCTCGGTTTCCTGGTGAAACCGGTGCGTAGCGAGCAGCTCCGCGAGCTCCTCGGATTAGTTGCCCGCTAGAGCCTCGATCAGATCGAAGACGATACCCATGAGGGCGCGGCAATCCTCCGGACTCGTGTAATACCCGCCGCCCGAGGTATTCTGCCGAACGACCACCGTTCCGTATTCGTCGTCCCCGCCGGCTTCCACCGTATATCCCGATTTCCCGAACGCCGCCGCGATGCGCCAGGATGGTCCCTTTCCGCGCGTGAGCACTACCGCGTACAGATAGGGAACCTTGCCGTTCGCGCCGTTGTTGATCGCGGCCTGCAGCTGCACGCCCACCAGATCGTCCCTCTTGCGGCGCGGCTCCACCATGAGGCGCGCGTCTTCGGGAATCCGCAGGCCTTCGGCGTCCCTGTCCAGCCTGAGGTAGGGCGTCAGGACCACGCCGGAAGGGGCCGGAGCCGAACGGGCGGCCTGCACGGCGCCCATGATCATCTCGAAGTCCTTGGGGACCCAGATACGGACCCGCAGGAAATGCAGGGACGGCCAGAACAGCAGGGCCGCGTCGAAGCAGGCCAGGGAAAAGCGGCCGTCGACAGGGGAAGATATCAAGGCGAGCAGGAACAGGACGATGGTGCCGGGCAGGCCCGAGCCGCTCCGGTACCAGAAAGGTATGCGGATCTTGCGCGCGGAACGGAAGGCGTCCGCGATCCGGTCCAGTTCCGCCATGCCGGTCGGCTGCCAATCCTCCTCACCGAGGTCCGCGGGCTTGTTCGTCCAGGGTTTGGCGGACAGCAGCGCAAGCGGCAGGGCGATGAGGATGCTGCCGGGAACGAAGCCGCCGGGAAGGAGGAGCTGGACGGCGATGCCGATCGCGGCGGCGGCGGAGAAAACGACAAGGCGGGCATCGGTGCCGAGGCCCGGAATGCGGTAGCGGACCACCACTGGTATCATACGGCTCTCCTCGTGTCTTTGGTTTCGCCGGCGAAACGCCAGTACAAGGGACAGGCGCCTTGGCAGGCCGTGAAAGAAGCGCAGGAACGGCATTCCTCGCCGGCGAAAAGCTTGTTTTTGTAGAAGGCGGCGGCATCGGAAAACCAGACCGAACGGAAGGACGACCGGAGCAGGTTGCCGATCGGTTCGTCCCACGAGGAACAGGGAAGCACCGAACCGTCGGGGGCCACCGAGAGCAGGCCGTCGGCGGCGGCGCAACTCTTGTTTCCCAAGCCCCGCGCGATCGGATTGTAGGAGCAGAAGGGCGTCGGGCTGTACCAATAGAAAACGAGGCCCTGTTCGCGCGCCTCGCGGGCGACGGCATCGACTACCGGGCCGATCCCATCGTAGGCTACGAAGAGGGCATCCTGAACGGCCCCGGGAATGGTCGGGATGAAAAGGTTCATGGCGAAGCGTTCGATGCCGAGGGATTTGAGGAAAGCGGGCATCCGGAGGGCGGCAGCCAAGTTGTCGCGGGTAAGTGTCGTATTGGTCTGCACGGGAATGCCCGCGGTCCTGAGAGCCGCGATGCCCGCGAGAGTCTCGGCGAAGGCGCCGCGCCGGCCCGTAAGCGAATCGTGGAGCGTCGCCTCGTCAGCTTCCACGGACACCTGGGCGCTTCCGATCCCGGCTCGTCGCAGCGACCGCGCGCGGGCACGGTCCGCCAGGGTGCCGTTGGTCACGAGGTTCGTCGATATTCCCCTCTTCCGCGCCCGCTTCGCGATCAGCTCGAGGTCCTCGCGGAGAAGGGGCTCCCCGCCCGTGAAGGAGAAGAAGGGAACGCGCGCCTCGTCGGCGAAAATATCCACGATTCGCAGGAAATCCCGCGTGCCGGTTTCCGGCCGCTTCTCGACCGCAGCGGAGGCGCCGCCGGCTGGACTGCTGTGGGCGCCGCCGGCAGGGGGGGCGCCGGCGGGGGTGCCGGAGGCACCAGCTGGGGCGCTTCCGGGATGGTCGCCGCAACCCGCGTAGCAGAAGCGGCATGCGTTGTTGCAGCGGTAGGTGAGGGCGATTTCCGCGAGAACGGGCAGGCTCGTGAAGCCGAAGCCGAAGGGGACGGAGCCGACAGTGCCGTTCGCCGGCTCGTCGCCGCGGTACAGGGCGGCGAGGTCGCCGAAGAAGGCGGCGACTTCGGTGACGGCCGAGGCTGAAGGAAGTTTGAGGTCGGCGGCCCTGCCTCCCCGTTTCAGGTACATCACGAGGGAAGCCGCAGTCGGATTGGCCTTGTACACGCGGTTGGGCGGAAGGATCAGGACTCCATCCTCGTCGCGGGCGAAGATACGGCCGCCCGCGCGCGCCCAGAAATCGTCTATCCAGTCGAGGTCGCCGGGAATCTTCATGTCAGTGGGCCCCGCCGGAGACGCAGGCGCTGTGGCAAGCCGAATGGCAGGCGCTGTGGCAGGCCGAGTGGCAGGCGCTGTGGCACGCCGAATGGCAGGCGTTGTGGCAGGCGGAATAGCAGGCTTGAACCGAGGAGGCGAGTCCCTTGGGCGCGAAACAACCGGTGAAGCAGGACGCCGAGGACATGAAAGCCGCGTAGGACCCGGAAAATTCCTTGGGCAGGGCGATAGCGGCGTGCCGATCCGCGTGGGCGTTCAGATAGATCCAGGAACGCCAGTACACCCGGGACCGGGGACCGGAGGGAAACGCGCGGTCGTCGTCATAGCCGGCGTCCTCCAGCTTCTTGCGGTAGAAGGCCTTGGTCGCCTCCAGGTCGCAATCCCAGATCCTCTCTTGCAGCCGCTTGAGCGCCGCTTCAAAGAAATCGGCCAGTAGTCCTGAAAGCACCCAGCCATCCGGGTCGAAGGCGCGCAGGAAGAGCTCCTCATAGCTTTCCTTGCCGGCGGCGACCGGTTCAGCGGCCGCCGGATCCTCCCGGCCCAGGATCCCGATGCGGAGGGGAGCCTCCTGGATCACCTTGAGCAATCCGGCTTCAGCAAGGCCGTCAAGCATGATGGCGACGACGCGCGGCAGGGGCAACTCGAATAGCAGGGCTGCTTCCACGGGGTGGAGATTTTCGGCGATCTTCCCCTCGACCGCGTAGCTGCCCTGGTTCAACCGGGGCGGCATCCAGGAATCGCCGGCCCAGGCGATTCCTTCGGCGGCGGCTACCGCCTTCGGGAAGCGCTTTGCCTTCCTGCGGTACGCGAGCGCCGCGGCGGCGATGGTTCCGCCGAAAACGACGAAGGCGAGGAGCGGGGTCCGCCCCCAATCGCGGATGCCCGGGCGCGGATACCCTTCGGGTTCGGCTTGGGCTGATTCGGAGGTCCCCGCGTCGCCGCCTTCGTCCGCCGCCGCATCGGTCCCCGAGTCGCCGCCTTCGTCCACGAGCAGCGGATCGCCGGAGCCCTGCCCCGCGGACAGACGCTCCCGGATCCCGCCGAAGTCAGCGCCGGCAGCTTCCAGCGGCAGATAGAAAAGCAGGGTCTGACCCTGGAAAGCTTCGACGTCCTCCTGATGGAAGCGAAGGGCTAGCCAAGACCTGCCATCTTCGCCTTCCGCGGCGAAAAAGTCGATCTTGTTTTCTTCGTTCACGCTGCTGTCGGTAAGGAAGCCGAGCTCCTGGAGCAGCGGGGAGCGCGTATCCCCCGCGGAACCGGCGGCGATCAGGACCGGCATCACGACCACCGTGGTCCGGTGCTCCAGCGCTTCGTCCCAGCGCGGTGGCGCCCAATGGAAATACAGGTAGCGCGTCCCGTCGTCCGCTTCCGTATCGCCGACCAGTCCGCCGGCCAGGAAGTCGGCTCCGTAGGCGAGGGCCCAAACGGAGGATCCGCTCGTCCGGACGCCGCCCGCCAGCAGGACGTCCCATTTGTCCCCCGCGCGCCGGATATCCAGGGCCGAACGCTTTCCTCCCTGAAGGTCGGCCCAGCAGCGGTCGGCATTCCAGACGAAGGGAGCTTCTTCCCCCTGGAAATAGAAGCCGCCCATGGTTCCGGAAAGGACCTTCCAGGCCGCGCGGTGGACGACGTCCGCCTTGCCGTCGCGCCGGAGGACCACCCAGGTTTCCACGGATTCCAGATCCGCCTGGACCGCATGGAGGGACGGCGGAACGGCGAGGCAGACGGCAAGCGCGCAGAATACGGGTAGGAAACCTGCGGGGCGACGGCGCTTCATTCCAGGTCCTCCCGGGCGGCAAGTCGGTCGGCAGACGCCGAAGCCCCGGCGGAGGCCCCTGATATCCGTTCGATCTCGTCGGCGGCGGCGGTCAGGGTACGTACGGCGAGCTCGGCTGTTGCCCGCTCGGAGGCATCCCGGCCCTCGGCTGCACGCATCCGGCGCGCCGAGGAGGAAGCGTCGATTATCCGTAAATAATCGCCGACGATTTCCACCGATGAGATGACGGCGTCCTCCGCCTCCGGGCTGCGGGGCGCGCCCTTGATGGACGATTCCAGATACAGTCCGGAAGCGAGAACCACCCGGTCCACGGCGGAAGCGACCTCCGCGTCGGCGATCCTCAACAGGGAAAGGCGCTTCCGGGCGGCCGCGACACCCCCGAGTATGCGCGCGTCGCGCTCATCCCGTTCGCGGCCTTTCTCCGCGACCACCGCGTTCGCCCCGAGCCGGGTCTGCAGTATCGCAAGCACCTCGATGACCGCTATAGCCGCGCAGAGCGGCAACGCCGCGATGAAGGGAAGCGTACCCGAAACCGGCAGGAACACCAGAAGGGCCGCGTTGGAAGCGACCACCGCGAGGCCGAGCGGAGTGCGCAGGAAGCGGAACAGATGTTCTTTCATTCGTTCGATTGTAGTACTATGGGCCATGTCGCTCAACTGGAAAGAGATCGATCTGGCGCTTTCGGAGCTGGACCTCGCGGGCGCCCAGATCCAGAAGGTGACGCAGACCGCATATGACGTGATCTGCCTGCATACCTATAAGGAAGGACGCGCGCGGTCCATCCTGGTTGCGCTCACGCCAGGAGCCTGCCGCATCCACGAGACCTTCCGGGCGGTGCCGAAAAGCGACAAGCCCCTGCGTTTCGGCGAATTCCTGAAGTCCCGCGTCAGGAACGCCCGGATCGAAGAAGCCGTCCAGCTCGGCACGGACCGCATCGTGCGCTTCACGCTGAGGCACGATGACGAGAGGCTGCTCCTGTACGTCCGGCTCTGGACGAACGCGGCGAACGTTGTGGTCACGGACGAAGCCGGCCTAGTGCTGGACGCGATGCGCCGCAGTCCCAAGCGCGGAGAGATTTCGGGCGGCCGCTACGCGCCCGTAGACGTCGCGGCCCAAAGCCCCGAAAACAAACCCAAAAAAGAATTCGAAGTCCGTTCCCTTCCCGGGGAAGGGAACTTCAACGAAAGGATCGACGCCTGGTACGCCGAGTTCTCGGGCGCCCTGTCCCTGGAAGTCCTGCGCGAACAGGTCCGCAAGAATTTCGCCGCCCGCTACGTCCGCCTCCAGGCGGCCCTGGAAACCCTGGAAGAGAAGCGGAAGGAATATGCGGACGCGGACGCGCACAAGCGGCGCGGGGAACTCATCCTGGCCAACATCGCCGCCGTCCGTCCGTCCTCCGCCTGGCTGGACGCGGTGGACTACTCCAGCGGCGAAGAACTCCGGATCCGGCTGGATCCCCGGAAATCGGCGAGCGCCAACGCGGAAGCCTGCTTCGATCAGTACCGCAAGGCCAAGCACGGCCTGGCCGAGGTGGAAGCCGAGATCGCCGCGGAGAAGGCCGAAATCGAAGCCCTCCGCGGCTCCGAAAAGATACTTCTGGACGAAGAAAACCCGCTGCGGCTGCTGAAGGCGCTCCGCTCGATGCGCGTCTCCGCCAAGACCACCGCCAAGAAGCGGCCGGGCCTCGCCTTCCGCCGGAACGGATGGCTGATGCTGGTCGGCCGCGGGGCGGAGGAGAATGATGAGCTGCTCCGCCGGCATGTGAAAGGCTCCGACCTCTGGCTGCACGCGCGCGATTTCCCCGGCGCCTACGTGTTCGTGAAGGCGCGGTCGGGCAAGACCTACCCCCTGGATGTGATGCTAGACGCGGGAAACCTCGCGCTCTTCTATTCCAAGGGACGGAACTCCGGCGAGGGCGACCTGTATTATACGCAAGCCAAGTACCTGCGGCGCGCGAAGGACGGCCCGAAAGGCCTGGTGCTGCCGACCCATGAGAAGAACATCCGCGTGAAGCTGGACGAAGCCAGGCTCCGCGCGCTTGAAGCCTGCAAGGAATGACGGGGAAGCGGCGCCGCTGCTTGCGTCCCCGCGAATGCGGGCCTACACTTATGGCATGAACGCTACGGGAACGCGGAAACGCGCAAGCATCATGGCCGATATTTTCTACCCGGAAGATGCTTCGGCGGCGACGGCTGCCCTGGAATCCTACGATTCGGAGGAACAGGGCGCGGCGGTCGCCATCATCGCGCCCCACGCGGGCTGGGATATTTCCGGCCGCGTCACGGGCAGCGCGTTCGGCGCGGCGAGCGGTCGTAAGGTTTCCACTGTGGTCGTCATCGGACCGCTGCACGCAAGCAGGGAGGAGGGGCTCTTCCTCAGCGACTCCGAATGGTTCGAAACCCCGATAGGAGACATCGCGGTGGATCTCGCCCTCTGCGAGGAACTCGCGACCTGCGGGACCAGCTTCGTCTCGAATGACATTCCCCATCTGGAGGAGCATTCGATAGAAATACTCCTGCCCTTCATCAAACGCGCTTTCCCCGAAGCGGCCATCGTCCCCATCCTGATCGGAGGATCGCGACCGTCGGCGGTCAAGGCCCTGTCCCGCAGCCTGGACCTCGTATTCGGCCCCTTGGTCGACGAGACCCTCTTCATCGCCTCCACGAACCTATCCGCCCACATGAAGACCGCGGAAGCCAATCATCACGCCGACGAATTCCTGCGCCTCATCCGGAACATGGACGGAGAAGGAACCCTCGCGGCCCTCTCCGCCGGAAAGATCTCCGCCTGCGGCGCGGCTGCCTGCGCCGCGCTCCTGGGTTGCCGGCTGCTGTCCGGAACGAACGCGCGCGTGGTCTCGGAATCGTCCTCCGACCGCAAAGGCGGGGCGAGCGAGAAGCTCGTACGCTACGCGGCCGTCGCTTTCGAATGACGGAAGCGCCTATCGGCGCAGATAGCGTTTAAGGTTGCGGACGTGGTCCATCGCGAGCACCTTCAGGTCCATGGGAGAATCCTCATCCGCGATCCGCTCCAGAAGCCCGAGGGCGGATTCGATCTCTCCCCTCCGGAGTCGCACCGCGGCCAGGGCGTACAGGGCTTGGTAGTCCCATTCGTTCAATTCGTACGCGCGTTCGATCAAGGCCACGCCGCGTTCGAATTCGCCCAGCCGGTCGTAGACAACGCCGAGGTTACGCAGGATGCCGCCGTCCTCATCGGCGATTTCGTACGCGCGCTCAAGGTAGCGACGGGCGGAGTCGAGGTCGCGGAGGCGGAAATAGGCGCAGCCGAGGGCCTCGTGGGCTTGCGCATCGTCCTCCTTCAGGGCGATGGCGCGATGCAGCGCCTTCAGCGCCTTGGCATGCTCGCCGCTTTCGGTGAAGGCTATGCCCAGGGTGCGCAGCGCTTCCTCCTCGGTCGGGTCCTCGGCGACGAGGCGCTCGAGCAGTGCGATGGCCGCCCCGTAATCGCCGCGCGCGATGAGTTCCCGCGCGCCCAGAAGGTCCTGCGCCGAAATTCCGTCATCCTGATCCGTCATCGCTATAAAGATAAGTCTTTCAGTCCCGGCGGTCGAGCCGCCGGAGCCGCCGGAGCCGCCGGAGCCGCTGGAGCCGCCGGAGCCTCGGGAGCAGGCAGGGAGAGCAGAAGCCCGAGCAAGCGCTTCTCTCTTCCGTATTCTTCCCCCTCCGTAACTTCGGTTACCGACCGGACCTGGGTATTCAACTACACTCGGAACATCGAAGCCCTGAAGGAGAACCTGCCATGAAACGCAAGATCATTGCGATAAACGAAGACCTGTGCGACGGATGCGGATTGTGCGCCAACGGCTGTCCTGAAGGCGCCCTGCGCATAGTGGACGGCAAAGCCCGGCTCGTGGGAGACCTGCTCTGCGACGGGCTGGGTGCCTGCATCGGCACCTGTCCGCGCGGAGCCATACTCGTGGAGGAACGGGAAGCGGTTCCGTACGAAGAGCGCACCGTGATGACGGACAACATACTCCCCAAGGGAGAAGCCACGATCCAAGCCCACCTGGAACACCTGCGCGACCACGGCGAGGACGGCTACCTCTCGATCGCCCTGACAGTGCTGGCCGAAAAAGGCATCGCGCCGCCCGCCGGCTTCGGTTTCTCCGCTCCCGCCGGTAAGGCTTCTCCTGCCCAGGCGCCCGCGGCGGTAGGCGGCTGCCCCGGCTTGAAGGCTTTCTCGTTCAGGAAGGAGCCTGCTTCCGCGGCCCAGGCGGTGCAGGCGCAGGCGCCCAGGGCGCAAGCATCGGGAGCCGATGCTCCCGGCTCCCGGCAGTCGGAGCTCAGGCAGTGGCCCATCCAGCTGCATCTCATCAATCCCCGTAATCCCCAATTCCATGGCGCGAACCTCCTGCTCGCGGCCGATTGCGCAGCCTTCTCCGTCGGCGACTTCCACGAACGTTGGCTCAAGGGCCGCGCCCTTGCGATCGCCTGCCCCAAGCTGGACGAAGGACTGGACCGCTACGCCGACAAGCTCGCGGTCTTGTTCGACGAGGCGAAGATCGATACCCTCACCGTATTGCGCATGCACGTTCCTTGCTGCAACGGCCTGGTGAAGCTGGCGGTCGAAGCCCGCGAAAAAGCCAGGGCAAACGGCATGACGCGCAAGGTTCCCATCAAGATGGTGGTCGTGGATCCGGAGGGATCCGTGATCCAGGAGGAATGGCTATGAACGAAGGTTTGCCGGAGGATCAAGCGAAGCTGGCCGAGCTGAAGCGCATCATCGAACGGCTCCACGACGGTGAAGGCGTCGCCAAGGTCAAGAAGGACTTCGATCTGCTCGTCAAAGACGTGAGCGCCGAGGAGATAGCTTCGATGGAGCAGGCCCTCATGAAGGCGGGCATGCCCGCCGAGGAGATCCAGCGGCTCTGCGAAGTGCACGTCGAAGTGTTCGAAAATTCGCTTGAGAAGACGGGCAAGCCCGACAAAGTGGGCGGGCACCCCGTCCACACTTTCATGGCGGAGAACGACGCCGCCCGCGCTTCCCTGAAGCGGCTGAAGGCCGCCTCCCTCGCCATCGCCCTTTCCTTCGCCCGCAACGACGCCGCGATCGCCGCTCTGGACGCGGCCATCACGGACTTCCGCAAGATCCTCGTCCATTACGCGCGCAAGGAAAACCAGCTCTTCCCCTACCTGGAAGCCGCCGGTTTCGACGCGCCCTCCAAGGTCATGTGGGGAAAGCACGACGAAGTCCGGGCCATTTTCCGCGACCTCGCCGAGGCCCGCGCGGCAGCCGACTGGAAGCGGACGCGGAAGCTGATAGGGAGCCTCGCGGGCAAGGCCGCTCGCATGTTCTTCATGGAGGAACGCATTCTCTTCCCGACCGCGCTCCGGAAACTGGACGAGAAGGCCTGGATCGCGATCAGGCGCGGCGAAGCCGCGATCGGCTACGCGTGGATCCAGCCCGGGGGCGCCTGGGATCCGGACATTGCGGAATCGAAGATTCCGTTCGCGGAAGCCAAGCTTCCGGTGGAAGCCGGGAAACCGGCGGAGGCCCACGAGGACACCGCCGTCGCGCGGGCGGAACCGAGCGCAGAACCGAGCGCCGAAGCAAGGACCGAACCGCGGGATGCGCCGGGAGCGGTCAGGCTAGGCGAAGGCTGGATGACCGGCGAGCAGATCGATCTGATGCTCAAAGCGCTGCCGGTGGACGTCTCCTTCGTGGACGAATTCGACCGTGTTCTCTATTATACGGACGCTGCGGACCGCATCTTCCCGCGAAGTCCGGCCGTCATCGGCCGTGACGTTTCCAACTGCCATCCGCCCAAGAGCGTCGCCATCGTCCACCGCATCCTGGAGGCGTTCAGGAAGAAGGAAAAGACGGAAGCCGAATTCTGGATCGAAATGGGCGGTAAATTCATCCATATCCGCTACTTCCCCGTCTACGGAAGCGGCGGAGAATACAAGGGCGTCGTCGAGGTGAGCCAGGACGTCACCGCTATCCGTGCGCTGCAGGGGCAACGGCGGCTGCTGGATTGGGACTGAAGGGGCATCCAGAGGCGCGGCGTCCGCAGGCGCGCCGGCCGCGCCTGCCGCGCCGGCCGTGTACTTGCGTAGCGGCCTTCCGTCCTGTATCGTAGGCGGAACGATGAGATTCTCCAATCCGGTCCGCCTGGCTTGCGCCTCAGTGTTCCTCTTCGCGGCGCTGTATCCCATCGCGGGCGCAACGATATTGACGAGCGAGGACGTGCGGGCCCGGATGGTGCTGGAATCCTACCGACGCGCCTATCCCGAGAAAATCCGTTCTGTCGAATGGAAGGACGGCGATTGGGCCGCCGTCGTGGACGGAAAAACCTTCTTCTGGGCTCGCGGACGGCTTCTCCCCGCCGAAAAGCGCGACTCCTGGGCGGATTACAAATCCTATGTGTTCTACGCTTATCCGAGCGCGCCGAGCGACCCTTCCACCTTCACGAAAGCCAGGATCGAAGAATTGAGACGCCAGGGCGAAGCGGAAGCCCGCCTCGCAGTCGAGGACCACCATGCCGATTTCCGCGCCGCCCTCTTCGGCGGCGCCAGCCGGGCCTCCGTCGAACGCAAGCTCGTCAAGGCTCCCCTTTTCGGACGCACCGTCTCCGTCCATTCGATGATCGCCCCGGCGATCCGCCGGGTCGACGCGGCGGTCAAACAGGCGGCGGCCTCGGACGCGGAGGTCGCGGCCTTCCTCAAGGGCATCTCCACCCTCGGCGGTTACAACTGGCGGGAGATCCGGGGGACGGCGCGCATGAGCTACCACAGCTGGGGGCTGGCCGTGGACGTCCAGCCAAAGAAACTCGGCAGGAAAGCCATCTATTGGGAATGGGAACGGGAACGGGATCGGGACTGGATGCTCGTCCCCCCCGCCTCGCGCTGGAATCCGCCCGCCGCGGTCGTCAGGGCCTTTGAAAAGGAAGGCTTCGTCTGGGGCGGCAAATGGGACTTCTACGACAACATGCACTTCGAATACCGGCCCGAGCTCCACGAACTTTCCAAGGTCTTCGCCGCCGCAGGCGGATTGGATGCCCGCTTGGCGAGCATGGACAACGAGGCGGCCGGCTCCGGCAAGGAAAACTGAGAGCCTTCGTCGCTTTCTCGGCAGTCTGTTGAACGGTGAAACGACGCTTTGAATTATTCGTCGGATGGCAGGAATTTTCATTCCCGGCGACAACAAAACAGAAAACAGTGAAGGCGAGGGCCTTACTCCGTACGGGATGGGCTTCGGCAAACACAACCATACTATAATCGCCGCGCTGTTCGGCGAGTAGACTGCGTGTCCCGAGGAGACTAAAAGCAATTCCCTTTTTTGATAAAATTCGGGATGGTTATTTCGGCTACGCCGCCTTTTTTTCCTGCGTCGCCGTCGGATTCGCGTTGTTGCGTCTGATCACCAAAAAGGAGATCGGACCCGGCTATTGGGCCCTCGCTTTTCTGTGTAACGGAGCTGGATTCTTGGTCTGGTCCGGAATCCTTCCCTGGCCGCAGATACTCTCCAATTTAATAGGAGAAGCACTTCACGTCAGCGGATCATCCTTGAAGGGTGGCGAGAAAAAACCGTCGGAACCCTCCTCGCCGGCGGCGGGTTGCTGCTGTAGGGCACCTACGGTCTCGCATTCGCCTATGTGCCCATCAATCCTCACGTATACTTCGGCTTACTCGCCAGATTTCAGGTTCTGGCCGCCTTCGGGATGGCGGCTATGGTCCTCAAAAAAGTCCGGATCCGGGCCGAAAAAAGCGAGCAGCACGCCGCGACTTTGGAAGGGATCATACCCATTTGTTCGTACTGAAAATAATCCGCGATGAGCGCAATGACTGGCACCACCTGGAGGCTTACATCGAAGACCGTTCCCGCGCCGAGTTTCCCCGCGGTATCTGCCCCTAGGAGTCTGTCGGACTTAGGATTTTTGCTGGGCGAAGGTGAGCCGCGAGTGGAAAAAGGGCGAGGATTGAGGGCCATACTTCCTGTATGGCCCGATTGACGAGCCATTTTTACGCCG
>Ga0209727_1000554_pt1 | contig 40034 bp, 73 predicted proteins | sample RifGroC1_FD_183995 | JGI IMG/M metagenome (GOLD analysis project Ga0209727, IMG submission 183995) | Groundwater microbial communities from Rifle, Colorado, USA - Groundwater C1 (SPAdes) (version 2) | ecosystem: Environmental > Aquatic > Deep subsurface > Groundwater | place: Rifle, Colorado... | reverse complement strand
CATAAGGGACAAGAATTAACTTGCCCTTAAATTGCTTCCTATGAGTTATGATTTCCAAAAGTTTCTGATTTTATGAAGTTATGGAAATGTATTTAAAAACTTGTTTTGGATTTTACGAAATTACTTTATTAATAAAATTTTGAGTAAAATAATAGTTGTTTTAACAATTAACTGCGTTTTGAAATTCAGGCAATGTTTTTAAATAATCATAAGCCTGTGTATAAGAATTTTTATTTATATCTATTGTTATATTTTTATAAAGTGTATCAAATTTAGGATTACAAGCTTTTTCGCTATCTCTTGCGGTAGAATCCTTATAACATAAAGAATTAAACGCTATTAAATTTTTATTCTGTGTTATATTTTCTATTCGTATATAACCATTTTCTGTTAAAAATCCGTCCTGTGTTTCAAAATTCATATTTAAAGCCATATTAAACTCCTATGTTGGGTCAACTTTTGCTGTCAATAAACCATCTTTAAATGTTAAACTTCCGTCAGTACCGCCTGATGTTATTTTTGCTAATGCAACAGTTGTGGTTAATCCTGCAGAACCGTCAGAGCTGTTATAAATACCTTTGGTAACAGTCATTATGCCTGTGCTTCTAGCGATTTCATAAGCAGTTTTATAAGAAGTATTTTCATTACATTTAAAAATAAATTTATCGTTTGCGCCGTCGCTTAGTAAATCATAACCGTAATTATCTGCTTCATATATCAGTAAACCATTTTCTTGGCTTACGGCATTTCCCTGTATTTTTAATTTTGCTTTATATCCAGTCAAGTTAAAAGATGCAGCTAGAGCAGTAACCGAACACCAGTAATCATGACCTATGGTAACCGCTCTATTTGGGGAATCTAATTTTAAAAGATTTAATGACGCTGCATAGAATTTCATCTGGTCTGTTGAATTATCGAAAATAATTCTTCCTGCGGCTTTTGTGTCTGAATCGCCAAAATTCATAATACATTGTCCGGCAGTTCCGGCAATCATTGCCGTTTCTGCATATCCTGCCGTATTTGGATTTCCCTGCAAAAGGAAACTTACAGAACTCATTGCGGATGGCAAAGTTCCTGCTGTTCCAACTACTAAATGAAGCGGAGTCTGTGGATTATTTGTGGCGAGTCCTAAGTATCCAGTAGCATTAATTACAGAACGAATTGTAGTATTATATTTCCATTCTTGAATATTTGCAGATTGAGATAGAGGCGCGGTAACTGTACATGTGGTTTTATTGGTATCGCTTCCAGTTATTGTTAAACCTGTTGTATTTACTTGGTCTGTAGATAAACTTTTTGCCGAAAAATCCTGCGTTGAACTTCCTGCAAGTAAAGCTTTGGCGTTTAATAAACTATTTGTTTCACTTTCAGTGTAATATCTTCCGTCATGGTCAGCACTTGATTTATGAGTATTTAAAGCACCTAAAGCAATTGTATCTGTTTCAGGTCGTTTGTTTGACTGTAAAGGCATTATATTTTAATCCGTTCCCTGATAATCATTTTATTGATATATTCTGCATGCTCCCGAAATTCTTCTTTCAAAATTTCTTTAAGCATGTTTTTAAAACAAGGTAATAAATATATTTTTGTGGCTATATATTCTAAAGCGTATTCGAGTTTATAAACTCCATTATCATGCCTACAAACACTTTCAGCCTTTTTAAAAGCTTCAAATATATATTTTTTTACTTTTAATTTTAATAGTTTTTTAATCATGGTCGGTATAACTCCAAAGTGAAATTATGCCCGAGTAATGTATCGATTGTTATTTCTGAAAAATAATCTCTCTCGAATCTGATTTCACCACTTGAGCAGCTGGGTGGAACTGTTAAGGTTTTACCCTTTACTGTTACATCAACGCTTATTGTATCAGAGCCATTATAAAGGCTATATGAAGTGCAACCAGTAGAAGTTGACAGGGGAATAGAAATATTATCCGTATAACTGCTAGATTGAATAATTGCGTATAATTCTTTATGGATTGACATTTATAAGTTCTCAAATTCTGCTTTGTAATAATCTTCTTTTACGGTAACTTGATAAATAGGAAGTATTTTATCAAATTCAACCTGACTTAAAGGTTCTTTTGTTTCAAAAATCTTTATACCAAAAAGTTTATAATCGTTTATTTTGGTGTATTGTATGTTATTCAAAGAACACCTCTTTGTTTTTTCTATTAAAAAGTTCTTTTAACCAAGCAAAAAATCTGAATAAATCAAATATTTGGCAGTATTCCATTGGCTGTGTAGTTTTTAGTTCCACCATTTCTGATTGAATCGCATCTATTAAAGGGCATTTATTATATAAAGGACAAAAAATACAAACGTCATTTGAAAAATTGACATCAATTATATTATTTTCCTCGTCATAATAAGTGTTCATCTTATGCAAATCCTTTAATATTGTTAATTCTGACTACTACAAATTCTTCAATTTCTTTGTTTCTATTTGCAGGATAATCTTTAAGGGCTGTGATGCGCCCAAGACTGTATGTATGTAGGCAGCCTTTAAATCTGTAAAGTTTCATGGTCAAGCTCCAATTCATCTTCTAAAAGAAAACAGTATTTTTGCTCCATGCAATCCCAATACTCTATTTTGTAAGTTGGCAAATATCCGTCAAAAGATTGTGAAACAACCCTGCCTTTATATCCTTCGAGCGGTTTAATTTTGACATAATCACTAATACTATATTTAAATACAATTGTTGTTTTCAAAACTACCTCCTCATGCAAAATAATCCATTTTCTTTCCTTCAACCGGCAAGACTTTTGCTTTATAATTCTTCGGTGATTGCCTTCTGTCTGGCATCCAGTTCCATTCTATTGGCGGTACTGGATATAATTGAATTTTCATTATAAATAAATATCCTGTTTGTTTTTATGTTTCGCTAATCTTGCTTTTAAGTTAAAACATTTCTTTAAAAAACTGTACGCATCTTCTGCAATCATTGAAGTTATTGAATAATGCCACTCTGCAAGCCAACAAAGGACGATTAAAAAGTTATACCTCATTAATCAATCAACTCCTTAAAATCAGTCCACGCATTACCTATACAAAGCAAAACTAAGTACCCCATAAGGTCGACAACATCATTCTTGCGGAGTTCTTGACTGTTTTTAATTCTGCTTAATTTATCGTCAATTCTTACGCCGATGCCTAAAGGTTTTGTTTTTCCTGTGAAAATTTCCATAGGTTCAAGGGCTGAATTGCCATAGCGTTTGTTTTTCTCTGACAGAAATAAGTCGAGGGAGTTAAAAACTTGACTAAATTTTGATTTATTTTCGTATTCATATTCATAAATTTTTCCTGCTTCGGGATGTTGCAATTCTTCATCACATACAGGACAGAATTTACCAATCTCTGTTTCATGAATCATATAGCCATTCATTATTTTTTTACAGTTTTTGCAGTACATTTTAAACTCCTCCTCTTAAACTTTTTAGCACTTCCGCTGCTGTTTCGATATTCTCAAAAGTCAGCATTTCTCTTTTATCTGGCATTAAAATAATTACTGGCATTTTTGGTATTGCATCAGGAAATCCGCACTCATCAGCAAAAGCATCATCTGTTTTGTATGCTCCGCAATTCATAGCGACTCTTACTTGTTCATGTTTTACAAAATGTTCTATGCCAAATGTGTGAGTATGAGCAGTTATACAGAAATCATAAGCGGTTAAATCCCTGTAAATATTCTTAGCACCCTGCATGGGGTTTATTCTTGATGAGCCTATAGGTTTATGTCTGAAAACTCCTGTATAATCCAAGTCATTGAATTTAACAGTAACTTTTCCATATTTCTTATTAGAGGAGTAACAAACATTTGCCCTTTTTGCTATGCTTGCGAACTCGTCAACATCACAGGCTTTAGAACTCCATAGTTCGTGATTCCCTTGATTAATCTGTATCAAAGTTTTTGAAAGTGCCTGAATGACTAACTCGCATAAAACCCATTGAAATTTTGGGCGAACATCTCCCCACCCTGCATTTATAAGTTTGCCAAATATGAAATTATTAAGCCAATCACCGATACATACAGAGTACATGCCATCTGTTGATGTGATAATATCTAAATCTTTTAAAAGTTTCTCATATTGAACGCCTGTAGCCCCTAAATGCAAATCTGCAAGCGGTACAATTGCAATAGGTTTATTGTCTTTAATCTCAAAAGTAAAAGCGTCCTGTTTTTCAGGAAGATGCTTTTTAAATTCATCATTTAAATCGGTTATTTTATTTGATAAAGTTTTTAAATCTTTTATGGCGTTTTTCTGCCTGAATTTCTCAATATCTTTTAAATGTTCCTCACTTGGAACGCCTATAAGTTCATCGTTTTCCATCAATCCCCCTCAATACTTCTAAGTAATTTGGTAATCTTCCATATTTTTCATAAAAATCATTAATAAACTTCATTTTTAAAAGTTCTTTATCGTTACAGCTAGAAAATAAAATGCTCAAAATATATCCTCATTAAATTAACTAAAAAAACAGAAAACCCCTCGTAATCACACAGAATAAACTGTATTTTCTGAAAGGGTATTTCTGATTAAGAGAGGAGGAGTTATCTTTGAATAGTCGGATTCGGGCGGGATTTAAACCCGCAATCGATACTTTATCAGTGTACCGTTTTGATTTAAACTACCGCCGACAGGCTCAAAGATTAAAGCCAAATTACAAGTCAGTAATATTCTAAATTAATGTCCCGTTACTGGCGGAGACAAAAGCAAAAACCGCCCTATACCCTAATTCTGGAATAATCCAGAGAATCAAACAGATATAGTGACGATTTCGATACTCCTTGTACACTTGGTACACGAGCTAAATAAACACTAGCGAGCCTTTTTCAAGACCGCTAGCTTCGTAAGTAAACGACACAATACGGTAACTGTGGCTTTGCGTTGATGTGGCAATAACCGCTTATAAATAAAACCAGTAGTTATCAGGTAACAGGATGCACCCTGCTGCCATAATCCGATTCGTCGGATTAGCCGTATTAATATGTGTTTGGAGCTTGTGCGCATTCCATACAATCTTCTAATGCAAAATTGTAAGCTTCAAATTCTTTTTGCAATCTTTGTCTTAATGGATAATAGGTAGGAGCAGAAAGAGTATTTGTTTTTACGGGTTGACATTCTTCTTCTAACCTATTTCTAATCTCGCATAATTTCTGTCTGTAATTATCTAAATCAAATTGTTTTTGATTAATAATTTCAATTTCTTTTTCTATTTGTTCAATACTTTTCATATTTTCTCCTCCATTTTGTAATACATAGGTTATAATTTTGCTGTTAAATTGTAATAGATAGGTTATTTTAATTTTAAAATCTTACTTGTTAAATTTTTACAAAATGTTCTTTTAAACATTCTTTATGATAATATTTCTTTTTACCTTCAAAGACCAAATCTGTTAAATCTTTTTCAGCTATTGGTTTTTTACATAAAATACATTCATAAGATATTTTTAATTCAGGTAAATCAATCCTGTCGTTTCTGTAAGCATTTTCTTGTCTACATCCATCCATAGTTGCAGAAAAAGCCTTTGTTTTAAGGTATTCTCCAACTCTCCAATTAGGGTTATTTGTTCCATCAGGGAATTTCAGAACTTCCTCTTTATGTATTTCAGGCTCTAAATTATTGTAAATCTTTTCCGCTGCCTTGCCTCTCTTAATTACAGGACTTAAAACTTTTCCTTTTGAGCTGATTCTCCATAATTCAATATTTAATTTATTGCATTTCGGGCAGTTTTCCATAAATAAATATTTTGAAATATATTTTTCATCTTTTAATCTGAAAGTTTTTGGTATAAACTTTTTATTACAGCACTCCAACTCTTTTTCCTCCAAAAAAATACCCCTTAAAGGGCATAAAATCTCCTCCTTTTTTACCGTCAGTTACTTTCAGCGAGGAAAGACTCTAGGTAAAGATTTAAGCTGAAAGGCGGAATAAAACCGCCCATTTCTTTAAACTATTTCAACTTATGTATTTATTATAACCTGTGGTTTGTCTACTGTGTTATCTTTTGGACTATCCGAAAGGATAAAATTAGTTAGTTCGGTTCTGTTTTCTGCGCCATATCTTGCAAGTAGCAATCTTACATAACCTTTAACACTTGCAACACTCATAAACAATGTGCTTGCTATTTCTTTATTTGGCTTGCCTTTTACTATAAGATTTAAAACCTCTTTTTCTTTTTGCTGTGCCATTATTCCCCCTTAATACATTCAGTTCCGAAGTCGTCATATACGCCTGATTCTTTCCATGCTTAATCGCTCGTTTTTTTCTTCCAAAAAGCGTTTAAATTCTTCTTCTTGATGTTTTATTAAGGCTTCGTGGTTTTTTCTTATAGCTCTAAATGCTGCACCTGCTTGCATTCCTGCATATATACATTCAGGCGGTACAAATTCGGTATACTTGTACATTATTTAAAACTCCTTAACTTTAAAACTAATCTATCATAAGCGTTTACCTTTGCTTCGTTGCGTTCTTCAAGCGATACAATGCTTTTAATGTGTTGGTTGCTTATTTGTACATCCATTTTTAATAACTGGATTTGTGATTTATTCATAATTAAGCCACCTCCGTTTTTTCTTTTTCTTCTAACTCTTTTAAGCAGTAATCAAGCATATTGAAAGCATCTGCTTCGTCCTCTCCCATAGGTTTATTCATTTTTTTAGAGGCAATTTTTACAGATAATTCTTTGCCGTTAGCTCTATCTGTGTGGATTCCGCATTGTGATTGCCAACTTGACGGAATAATATTTCTGAACTCAACACCTTTCTTTTTAACAATATCTCTGACGAATGTAATCAAGCCACCAAGAGCATAATTATGATTTTTGTTCTTGGGTTCTTCATAAAAAACAATTTCCACTCCATAACAATCAATCAAAGTTTCAATATAGTTTGTCATTTTCCCAATTCGTTCAGAAGAAGTATCACCAAATACAGTTTTTTCTTCTGTGTAAATTGGTATATTTGGTCTATATAAAGCTATGCCTGTTGTATAAGTTGCACCATCAACCGCTAAAATAACTTTGTCCTTTAAATTTTTGAATCTTCCATAACTTACAGGTGCTTCATATACTCCCTTTTGCTTCTTAGGTGTTGTTGTAATCCTGAATGTACCGTTAATTAATGATTTATGGCTTATAAGTTCATCAAGCTCTATTATTGGTTTATAATAATGCTTGTTGTCAACAAGCACATGTTCAACAGCTCTAACTTTTTGCCCTTTCTTATTAGTAAATACTTTGTTTACAGGTTCAATATAATCAATCCTTTTAGCCATTCTCAAACTCCCTCATATCCAGTAACCGCTATTTTATTCATTTGTTATCTACTCCCCTTTTGACAACAACAGCAACATTTGCAATATTTTTGATAAATATTCCCTACTACTTGCCATCCTTCCATGTTATTACTACCGCCATCCTTAAAATTGGCTATTAATCCTTTGTAGTCATACAAATACAAATAATATAAATTTTTAATAATTCTTGTGTAGCCGCCATCAGGAAATAAAACTATATCACCTGTTTTAAACCCATCTGCTTGCAGCATGATTTCGCTTTCTCTTCTGTTATAGCAATTAAAACAACAATCATTTATACTCATAACTTTCCTCTCAAATTCCTCACAGCCGCAGCAAGGCGAGGGATTCACCCTCTTACCATCAATATATCTATTGACTGACCTTGCCGAACCATGATATTAATTAACTAACAATAAATTTCTGCTCCCGATTGGGGGCTTTTTATTTTTCAAACTTTTCTTTTAGTCTTAAATACTCTGTGTATTCAGGGTCTTTCTCTGATTTCTTTTGTTTTTTGGCAGCTTCTTTTTCCTTTATACAAACAGGACAGAACTTTTCAATAATGTCATATCCGCAGTAATCGCCATCTGGATTAATATGTTTTTCGTCGTCTATAGATTCGTTATGATGTTTCTCAAAACACTCATAGCAGACATAATGCCCTGCTTTTCCACACCACCAACAAAAGTAGCCCATAAGTTCAGGTGGGGCATTGTGGTAAGCATGGAAGCCAAATACACACTTTAATCGCCCGTATAATTCATTTATTTTTTGCTTTAATTTATCCATTTGTTTTTATAACCTCATTGAATATTGAGCGTAAACGAACGTAAATATTTGCTTGTTGTGTTTGTACCTGATGATTGTTTTAAGTGGATAGAAATTGATTACAGCCACTAGAGGATTGATTTAATATTAATCATCTAATAGTTTATTTACTGCTTTATAAAGTTTTGGCACTTTAAATAAAAAAGCAAGAGTTTTTGCACGCTGATTTATTGATTCTTTTAACAGCATTTCTTTAAGGTGTTTTGGGTTTTCTGCCAAGCTTTTAGCAAAAAATTCAAGTATTTCAAGTTCTTTAGGGCTAAAATATCTTATATCAATTGCCATTCTTTCCTCCATTTCTTTATTGTGCCGAATTATTCAGCATCTTTTAATACCTCTTTACTTTTATATACTCTAATTATAGCATACATTTTCATTCTGTGAGTTTTTAAGCGTGGGGATTCTGGGGGATTGTAAATATTAATTGTCATAATAAAAAAAGGGTGTTTTAAATAATATGATAAGATTAGATTTTTGTAATAACTCCGACACTATAAAAGAGCGTTTAACATAGTAATAGATAGTTTCTGGGAATGTTTTTATAATGATATATGGTATAGCAAGGGTTTTGAGGTTTTGTTCTTAAATTATAATATAGGTTTGATAGAAATACACACTATAGAGCGGGCATTATTAATGGGATTAGCCCGATACTTGAAAGAACTAATTATTCTTTTTAGTTTCGTAAAAGAAAAGAAAAACCCTATCGGTTTTCTTTTTACTTAAATATTTAATATATTTAATATATTTAGGGATTTTTCTTTTAAAAAAACAATCATCAAAACAGTTATTATAATTAATTCTATGGCATGTATGACATATTAAAATGCAACTTATTACTATAGACAATGCAACTTATTACTATAGACAATGCAACTTATTACTATAGACGTTTTATTTTTCTTTTTTCACGTCTATAGTTTTTATGGTGCTATAGCCTGAATAAAACTTTTCTTTGTTGAGTTTAAATATGAATTTATCGCCTTTATAATCATTTAATTGGGTGTATTCTGTTATATAATCTAACTCTATCGCTTTTTCAATATCGTTTTTAATATATTCTATAGCCCTTTTAGTCTGTCGAGTTTTTCTGTAATTATCTAATTTTAATTTATCTATGAGCGTTTCTATATAAAAACAGGCTGTAAAATCTTTGTGTTTAGCTTCCAAGTGTAAGATTGTGAGGAAATTTAATAAGTGCTTACTAACGTTTTTGCCGTATTTATTCCTTACTTCTCTAGTCATATTGGCTGGCAACATTACAAAACTACTGGCTACAAATATTTCACTAGGTTTTATAAGAAGGTGTGTAATCTTTTCTTTGTTTTAATTTTTGGCAGAATTCAATCATTTTTTTACTTGTTGTATTATCAAAAACAACCAAGATGTCTTTTTCTCTGTTGTATGGGTCTTTGTATCTTACAGCCAGTCTATTATCAGAATTATAAGAAATTTGTACATCGTAGCCTGACTGATTAACGGTTTCTGTATCTGAATGTATTGTTCTTTTCATTATTTGCATTATTCTTGCTCCTCTTTTTGTTCGTTAAGTACCCATTCAAGGGCATCTATCTGTCCTGATTCTGCTCGTCTTATTTTATAATTTGAAGATAAATTTATCTTTAGCTCATAGAGTTTAGCTTTTATTTCTTCTTCACTTCTCATGGTGTGTGTTCTCCTGTTAATCTGGATACTTAATATGACAATCACATTTAAGAATGAAAGCATATTTTTTAGTAAATTTATTGTAGATTCTTTTATGTTCTTCACCGCAACAACTACAAGTCTTAGTCGGTAAAAATTCAGCATGTATATCTGTATGTAAAATGTCTGAATATAGTTCATCAATCACCGTCCTGCCCCTCCAAAGCTAAGTTAACACCTTTAAGATACATACAGCCCAAATCTTTTAATTCTTTTTTCATAATATTGTTTTCAGTCTGCAATCTATCACGCTCGCCTGTTATGGCTTGGAGCTGTTTTACTGCATTATTCAGTTCTCTTTTGGGACAATAACATCCGTAACCATTGCAGGGTGTTAGCCCATCAAAACTGCAAACGTTGACACATAAATATTCACATTTATCCATTTTATTCCTTAATCTCCTTTTCTTTGAGGGTTTGTAAAAACTGTTTAGCAACTGAATAATTATGACAAAGCTAATAATAAATGCCCTAATTGGGAAAAACAAATAATATCTGATTGGAACTACTGTGATAAACATGAATTTTTTACTTCAACAAAGAGCCAAGCCTAACCGCAAGGCTCTTTTTTATGCGCTATATCTCCGCCTTTTATTCATTGCAAGCTTTTCCGACAGCTCTAATATCTGCTTTCTTACATCATCAGGAGGGGCAACGCCACCAGTAGGAGGCACAAACTTTTTTATTTCTTGGCTTTTAGCCTCTCTAATTTCAATTAGCAGATTATAAAAATAAGCCGGTGCGGGCGGTGTATGATATTGATAAGTTCTATTTGTAGCCTTTTTAAGGGCTTCATAATCTACTTCGGTAGAGAAAACATCCTTGTAATCATCTTTTATGGTTTCAAAGTGTTCTTTATCAGCCCAATGCTTTTTAAAGCGAAGATAGAGCCATTTAAAAAAATCATCTCTGTTCATTAGCAAGCACCGCATTTCCACAAGTAATCCTGCTTGAATCTTCTTCTATCGAAGGAACAAAAACCAATACATCAAAGCCTTTTGATTTTAATTCTTGTTCTATTTTTCTATAAGGCGAGTAGTCAAAATAACCGTTTGTTGTCTGTATGTCATTAATTAAACAACTTTTAGTTATATGTATAGGAGTTATTTTCACCATAAATTTATCAGGATTAAATAAATCCCTTAATTTTTCTGCATTAACCTCGAAATTATCAGCTAATGCGAAGTTAAGAGCATATTTTCTACCTTTTGGCATATCGATACATTTTGAAATTATAGATATTTCTTCTAAAGTTAATGAATTTCCAGAAAACATTTCGTTTCTTTGTTCATCATTAGTAGAATTAATACTAAATTGAAGCCCTGCATCTCCTCTAAAATCATAGTTTTTTATTTCTACCCAATTATTTAAAAATTCTATTAAATTTTTATTATTTTTAGGCAACATTGTCGATATAACAGGATGAATGAGGCTTCTTCCAATATAAGGACGGATAATTTTTTTTAAATTATCTCTTGTAAAATCAATAATATTATTATTAAAAGAGGGTTCTCCCATCCTTGCATAATGAACATTAAGTCTTTTAGTTGCTTCAATTTCTGGATGTAGTTTTAATGCTTCAATTATTTGTTTTTCCAAATCGTTAATAGTTGCGTTTATGCCTTTCCCAACTTTAGGAACATCACAAAACTTACAGTCCATTGAGCAGCCATATTGTGTTGAAATCGTTATCACCCATTTTTCAGATAATGGCAATAATTCGCCATGCGGCACTTGGTTTATTTCCTGTGTATGCCCTAAAAAATCAGCTTTAATATTTTTATTTTTTCCATAATCCTGTAAGGAAACAAATTCAAGTTTATTTTTTTCGCCTTGAATTATACAAATATTTCCCGTTGGTACTTTTATATTTTTAATCATAATTTTTCCTCCAATCAACTAAAATCTATTTCATTAACATCAATTTTATTGCTTTTAAATCTATGAGGGTTCGACTTCTCATAATCAAAAAGCTGTTGCATTCTGGCATAATGTCCAGTAATGCATAAATCTTTTTCTTTGCCTGTTTCAATCCTGCGTTCAAGCAGTTTAATTAATTCCTGTGCTTTTTTCTTCCCGATAGCCTGATAACATTCAAGTTTGTTCAAATCTTCTTTTGTAAGGTAGACCCTCGAATGCTCTCCGTAAATTTGATAATTTTCTAAAGGATCTTTTTCTGTGTGTGTGTGTAATATATCATTATCAATATCAGGTTCACTATCAATATCATTCTCATTATCACTATCAGCTAAGTTTGCTAACGTTTGCTTACTTTTGCTAGATTTGCTAGCTTTTGCTAGACCTCCAAGCTTCCCTGCTTCGCTTCTTCTCTGGCAGGTTTCAACCCATTTATCTTTATTTCTATCAATGGATTGTTTTATCGGAATAAAAATAAAATCTAACAATTGTTCCATTTTTGGAGTTTCACCGGTTCGATTATATTCAAAGATTGCTTTGTAAATCTTACCCGCCTGCTCGTCCGATAATCTGTTTATGACTTCTTCCTGTTCCTGATAAAGAACAAAACTTTTCTTTTCTTTCGCCATTTCTCACTACCCTTATAGACTTAAACTCAACTGTTTTTTAACTATCGGTATAACCACAGTATTTTCTGTTTTTAAAATTTCTTCCGGCATTTTGCATTTTAATCCTGGGGTTTCAAAACCTTTAGAAAAATAATGCAGATAATTATCACACTTTGAACAATCCGCATTTGATTTTTTGCAGTGCATATAAGATATATTCATCCTCTCAAATCCTCATTAATAACATTTTTAAATCATCAAGTCGCTGCATGGCTTCACCGGTTATCTCTTACTTTTTTAAAGTGTTCTCTGTAATCTTTAATCATTTACACCACCAAACGCGGTTTTAATTTTTTAAATTCTTGATAAAAAGTATTGATATTGTTTTCAGGCAAGCATGAAACATTTTGCTTTCTGCCTGTAGCACTTATGTGTTTTATTGTTTTAAATAATTTAAACATTTCTGGTCTGCCACTAGCTGTGTCAATGGTGGATTTGGAAACACCCAAAATCTGTGCTACTTCTAACTTTGTTAAATAATTCATTACACCACCTCATCAGGATAAACATTGTATGAACTCGTTAAGACAGTAACCTTTTTACCAAGCTTATTAGCAAGTTTTTGCGCTTCGTGCAAAGCTTTTTCTTGCCCTGTTAGCCTACCAATACAGCTATTATCAGGGTCTTTTTCATAATGCTTCAATGGGTCTAAATGTTTATAATGGCAATCCTTCGGGCTTTTGCTTACAATACAAATACTATATTTCCTTTTATCAGGTTTAATCATCGTTTTAATCCTCTCTCTTTTTAATATAGTTAAAGACTCTTTCTTTTAAAGTTTTAAACATCGGCAGGTCTTTATAATTACGATTCCAATTCCCGTTTAAATCCTGTGTGTAAAATCTAAAGCGTTTAGTAAATTCGTTATATTTAACTTTAAAACAGGAATCTTGAATAATAATCATCATTTCCTCCTAACTACACAACATTTTGCTTACTTCAAACAGGATATAAACCCACATAGCCACCAACGCAACCGCCCTGATTGCGTTCCCTATAGGGCTTTCCTTTTCTTTGTAGCCCTGCAAAACTCTCATAATGGGTTTCGGGCTTTCTGCATATTTTAAATTCATTCCTCAAATTCCTCTCACTAGAAGGGGTGGGCAGTTAAGCCCTTGCCCCTACAAAACTAAGCATATTTATTAACTCATCAATTTGAGCATACCAAGCAGCATCCCTAGCAGCATCCCTAGCAGCATACCAAGCAGCATACCAAGCAGCATACCAAGCAGCATCCCAAGCAGCATCCCAAGCAGCATACCAAGCAGCATACCAAGCAGCATCCCTAGCAGCATCCCTAGCAGCAGCCAGTTCTTCGCTCGTCGCCAATCCGTTAGCGAATCTTTCAGAAACATCGATAGCGTTTATACTTCGGGGGTCTGGATTTTCAACAAGTTTCAATGCTTCTCTGGCACACCGACAAGCAAATAATCTTAGTTCTTTATCTGTGAAAAATTCATTTCTTAACACCACCCACTGAATATCTTCTTTTTGTTTAACTTTATGCCTGTATTCCTGAATAAAATCAATTAATTCTGCTTCGTAATTTTCAGGCATCCCTATTCCTTTAGGGTCGTAGCATGGATTAAAACTTTTAATTTGCGTATAACTAATTTTCATTTTTCCTTTTCTCCTTCTCTTTTAAAAAAATAAGCGGGCTTTTACACCAGCCTTTAGATGTGTTAGCTTATAAAATTTCGTTGACAAATAATTCAGGGATAAATTCTTTAATTGTTAAATTCCCTGTTAATATTATGTCTTGTCCTTCAATTAACTCTATTTCTTTGAAGGTAATGCATTTTATTGTTTGACCTTCTTTAAAAGTTAATTTAAATGTTATTATTGGCTTATTTTCTGCGGTAAATCTTTTTTCTACTTGGTTCACTATTCCGCTGAAAGTTCCAGTTGCAGAAGATAAAGCAACTTTGTTAGCTTTTAAAGTCCAGTAAGTTTTTTCTTGATATTCCCTTGATTCAAGATAACCAACAACATTAACTGCTTTACCTTTTTTAACGTATTCGCCTGCAAATTCTGCTTGTTTGTCCCATACTTCGACTTTAAACCAGTTAGTTGTTTTTTCGCCTTTCTCAAAGCCATTTACTGCTATTGAAAAAGTTGTTTTAACTTTGCCTGATTCAAAATACTGCATTTCTGCGTCTTGTCCGACTGTTCCAGTTATTGATACCTGATTCATTTTTCCTCCTAAACTGCACTAAAATTAAATTCTAAAAACTTTCTACTGGCTAAATAGTCGCAAAGATGAACAAAGTTTTGAGTTTCATCAACTGGTGTCGGTAATTTTACAATTCCAGTTTTATAATCTTTGTTCCATTGCCCCATGTGTGTTTCTATTAGCAGGGTTACATATTCAGCTATTTTCTGATTGCTTGCTTTTTCTTTTATAAGCCTTGAAACAATCAAAGGGTGTTCTGTTACTGTGTAGTGGCTATTTTCTAAACCATTTTTACAGCCGTCATGCAAGATTAAAGCTGATAAAATATGGTCGGCTTTTTCCTGCAATCCTTTATACAAATCGTTTCTGTATAAAAGGTCATAAGCGATATAAACCGCTGCCTTTGTGTGCTGAACTAGCCACCTTTACAAACTGCATAAGCAGGGTGATATTTTCCTGTAGAACTTGCAGGAATTTCAAAAAAGTATTCCGGCAATTCTTTTAAAATGGATTCTGTAAAATCTCTAATATCTTGATTTTTTATTAGAGAAAGTTCTTTTGTAAACATTACGCTGCTTCCTTCTTTAACTCTGTAATACGTTTTTTAATGGCTGTCCATTGGCTCACAGGAACATCTTTAAAAGATTCAATATTAAATTCCTGTTTTACTTGTTTTTCTAATTCTGGCAAGTCTTTAAGCTCAATTTTTAAGTTAGCAACTTGCCCCGCCTGTATTTTTTCCTCCTCCTTATTACCAGTAACCACTTTTAAAGGTTCTTTTGTTTCTGGCTGAATAATTTCACCGTCATTCAACCAATTAACAATATTTTTTCCGACAACTTCGTTTATAGTGAAATAACCTTTATTTAGATATATCTCTGTTTCGTCTTTTTCTGCTTCTGTATTGTGCTGTCTGTCTACGATATTAAAGATAAAATCCATAAAATAAGGCAAATCATTTTGTTGTTGAGTTCCTAAGCCTTTTAGTGTTGGTGTTTGTACTGTTTTCCCAAATTTATTAACTGTTTCCTCAAGTACATATTCCATTTTTGACCTTGCAGTACAAATAATATGTATTTTGCTGTTTAAAATTTCATCTATAAATTTTTGATGAAGGGGTTTTATTACTCCCCAATTTGCAAATGAATTACCTGTCATTTTTGAGTGTCTATCTTTCAATTCTTCCCATTCAGGGGTTATGCTGTCGAGAATCAAAACGTCGTAACCTTCTTTTTCAGCTAGTTTTATCACTTCGATGTAGTCAAGATAACTAACAGGCTTACCCATTTCGTTATTATCCCAAGTAACAACATCAAAGTTGAATTTACCTGACTTAAGGCTTGCCCTGCCTGATTCGGTGTCGAAAACTAAAATTTTTGCGTTTTCTTTCATTCCGTTTGCCAGTAATAGACTTGAATAAGTTTTTCCTGATGCTGTTTGACCACTAATCAACAGTCTTAGAGGTTTTTGAGCCTTTGTTGCTTTTCTAATATGTAGTGCCATTGTGTTTTTCTCCTATTTTTTAACTTCTACTTTTTAAGTTTATAGAGATAGAAACTTAAAAATAAAAAGGCGGGTTTCCCCGCTCTGGGTTAGTACGTTATTCACTCTTACTCTGACATTGTTTTGCATTCAATTGCACTACCGCTTGCATAACTTTCAAAACGCTATCTTTTACTACAAGCATGATTCCTGAAAGTATTTTTAATTCTTTAGAATCAAGCTCTTCGAGTATTTCATCAGATAATAAATACATCTTGTTTAACTTTTCAATCATTATTTTCCTCGCATCCTATCGATTGCTTCATTTACAAGGTCGTGATATTCTTCTAAAGTTATATCGGCAGGATAATAACCTCGGTCTATACCCTTTTGCATCTCTGCTCTGTCCATTTCTTCATATTGATATGCCATTTTTTATACCTCGTAGCCTACAATGTCGTAATCATCTTCTGAAATCCAACCGTAAATCGGTTTAGGTTCGTAATCGTCGGGATTCCAGTCGGTTAAAACATCTTCAAGTTTTTCAACTTGCTTTGTTTGCTCGGTTAAGACTAACGAAAGATTATTAAATAGTGCTGTTTTTGGTATAAACATTTAACTCACCGCCTTTAGTTTTCTGTTCTCGAAATATTCAAGAGCATTGTCGTTATCAAGTATTTCAACGCTTGGGCTGTAGGTTTCTGCAAAGCTATCTCTTTTTGAATCTGCTTCTTTTTCCTGAACTTCCATTCTGGCAAGTTCGTTAACGGGCTTAAATCCTTCCTCGTAGGTAAACGAGTATCTTGGGAATTGGTCAGCCATAATGTTTCTCCTATCCGTTAAGTAATACCGTTATTAATAAAATTGCTATGATTTTGAGTATTTTCATTAAAAAATTTCTCCGTTGTTACCTTTGCTATATAACCCTTTGAAACCCTTTTAAATGAAGCGAAACCCCATTGTTTTAATCTCTTGATTGCGTATTTATAATCGTCAGGGTTTTTACAGTTTGCCGATTGATGACCGTTTAGGAAACATTCGCCTATTTCTAAGTCGGGTATTGAAAAGTCATCTTCTCTTTTAGCCTTTAACCCGATTGTCATTAGTAAAATAAAAGCTGAACGGTCTTTCATAAGTTCTAAAGTTGGTATTCTGTTTACTTTCATTGTTTAAATCCTCTCTCTTAGCTGATAAATTTTTGGCTTAACCCACTATCTCTAATGAGTTAAATAAAAATTTCTCTCTCACTTATTCAAATTTTCAAGGTGCAGGCACTCGAATTTTCGCAGTCGTGCAGTCTGCTTTTTTAAGATTTGTAAATTGTTTTGCCTTAAACTGTCAATTAGTTGTTGTTAGTGTTTTTAACTTATCAAGAAGCCAAAACTTTAAAGGTTCACTTTCGGCTTTGCTTCCAAACCATTCACAAATAAACTGCTTGGTGCATCCGTATTCTTCGGCTATTTTATTATTTTTGTAGCCCAAGCTCCAAAGTTTGTATTTTAAGTCTGTTCGTGTCATGGTTTAACCTATTCAATTTAATTTATTCAACTTAAGAATAGATTATCACTTTCGAATTAGAAAGTCAATACTTTTTCGAAAGATTTATTTTATATTTATTTACAAATCGTCAATAGTCAACCAAGGAGTACATCTTATGAAAAAATTATTTATTTTATCAATTTTACTTATTTCAAATCAAGCTATGGCTCAACAGTATGTTAATGGTCATTATAACCAGAATACAGGCAGCTACACGCAGGGTTATTATCGTTCTACGCCTAATTATACATCTACAGATAATTATTCCACCCAAGGAAATACAAACCCATATACAGGTAGTCAGGGAAGTGTAAACGTATATACTCCTAGGTATAATTATGGATACAATCAAGGTAATCAAGCTTTAAATACCTTAAGAAGCACTCAATATTAAACGAAAGGAAAAATAAAAAATGGAAAAAAGAGAAGTACGGGACATTGTTAAATCTTATTTAAACAAGAAAAAAGAAAACCCTGATGTCAAATTAGTGTTTCATACAAAAATTGAAGACATAACAGGGGATTTTGTTGATTCCTTAAGTAAAATAAAAGATTTAATTAGAATAGTTGATGAATCAGGCAATGAATATTTTATTACTTTGGAAAACATCAACTTGGTTAAAATTATTAATTGTAATGGGTGATGTTTATGATATTAGAATCATCATCAGCTTCAAGCTGAATAGTTAATGTGATTTTGTCAATAACATCAGCACTAATATTTTTAATCCAGCCATTATTTTCAATAATTGACTTAATTAATTCTTCCATAAAATAAACCTCCAATTAACTAATAAACAACAAGATGATTAAAATATCAAACAACATATATTATACTGTAGTCGGTGGGGTGTTAATTGCCCCCTGACATGGGCATCCTTTCTTCCCCACTTGCTACAGTTCCCGAAAGGGATTAATATTTTCATCTAATATAATAATTATAACACAACTTTAGAAAACGAAAGAAAAATGGAAATAAAAGATAGATTAAAATTAATAATAAAAGACAAAGGTATTTCACAAACTGAATTATCTAAACTTTTAGAGTTCAGCGAAGGTGGAATATCAAAATATTTTTCTGGAAAAGAAAATCCGGGCAGAAAGTTTTTAACCCTTCTACAAGAAAAATTAAACGTATCCTCTGACTGGCTTTTAACAGGCAAAGGCTCAAAGTATCTCGGCACACAAGAAAAACCCACCCTAGAACATCCAGAGTGGGTTGACGGTTTAACTGAATCAGAAGCCGAGAAAGTTCAGCAAGTGATTAAGGAAGACAAGATTGCGATGCTTTTGTTCCTCGACACTTTCGGCGGGGATGCAAGCAGCCTCGAAGCTTTTAATAATTACATGAAGACTCGATACGGCACTAAACTCCCTGTTAAATAATTCATTTTTCATTAATATACTCCTTGTATTCTGCGTACAAGTTTTTAAAAAAAGATTTGTCGGCAATGTGATAATATATTTTACAAAGTTTACACTATACTAACCGCTGTTTTTTAGGTTTTTTACCTGTCATTGTTTTTAATCAACTCCGCAATTAAAGAAAGCCTGATGCCTTGCGTGTCCTCTGTTAAATTATAATCTCTAACGAGGATGTCAAACGGACAATTGAGATACCAGTCGGTTATGTATTTGATGTAATTTGTTTGGAATTGCATTTTAACTTATACTGCTATAGTCAAAAAAACTACTCCAAACGGTAGATTGTTTCTTTTTGGGCTTATTTTTCTTTTCAATCCAGTCCCTAGATGTTTTTGCCTTTTTTAAAGATGCTTTTGTGTATTCCTTGTTTTTAGGCATCTTTTGATAGGTTATTTCTAATAGAATAGGTGCAAATTTTTCATATAAAGCAGTATTTTCTTTTATTCTGCTTAGTAAATATTCATAACACTCTCCAGAGCTATTCTCTAATAATTCATATACTTGTTTTTCTATTTTTAAAGAGCCATATATATAAGCATTACTTCCTTGTAAACCTTCAAGTGCTTGGTCTATTTCAAGTTTTTTCTTAAATGTTAAATCCCCTTGATAATTTGAATACATATTGCTAAATGAAAACATTTATAATCTCCTCTCTTTATTAACTATTACACCTTAATTATACCATACATCACCAATCCATAGTAAAAAGCGGATAAAAAAAGCAGGGATTTTTCACCCTGCTTAATTAAATTGAAATAACACTTTTTCTTATTTCACTCTATATATGGAGTAAAACACAAATTTACTCTATGCTTCCAGTTTCTCAATCTGTCCGCTTAAATAATCTCTGAACGCTTTTAACGCACCCACGCCTATTTTAAAGCACTCATCATCAAGGCTATTCTCCGAATCTTTGATTTTTTCTTTTAGTTTAAATAATGAATCAATTGCAGGGCTTGAGAATTTTGCCAAGTTTTCATAAAGCTTTGTTACTCTGCTTGGAACTTCTCTTCTGAATAAAGCCTCGATAAATGGCTCAAGTAGCTTGTAAACAATGCATGCTGTTTTCCAGTCAATAAAAAATCTCATAATTTTCCTTTCTTAAATTTTCCATAAAATAAAACCAATAATTAAGACTAATAAGCCAAAAAGGGCTAATGTATTTATAATAAAATCAATCATTACAACACCTGAAAATCATTTCCTATCTGCTTTTTATCCCACCCGATATGAACAAATTTTTCTTTTTTGTGATATTCAACTTCATTGAAAAGACCTGACAGACAAGCTTCTTTGTATAATTCTTCGCAATTTATGCAAGTTACATCAGCAGCGGTGGCTTTCTTTGTTTCGCATTCATGTAGACTTGTGGGAACTCCGCCAACATCTTTATTGTGTTTGATACATCTACCAATACAATTTACCGTTATTGGTTTGTTTAAATGTAATCTAAAAGCCTCTAATCTAACAAGAAAATCATCATCTACGTTATATCTACCGCAACCACAGCGACAAGTTCCCTCTTCTTTAGTGAAATGACTTATTTTAACTGTAATGTTTGTCATAATCTAAGCCTCTTTAATTATATGGTCATAAATCTTGTCTATTTTGTCCTTCATATCATTAACTTGCCCCTTGAACTCATTAAATAACTGCAAAGTAACAAATTTTTGTTCAACTTTATCCAATAAATCAGCTTTTGCTTTTTCTAGCTCTTCAGGCTTTATAAATTGCCTTGTTTGATTAAAAAATAAAATTACCGCCAAGATGACGGCTGCATAAGGTGCGTAAGATTCCATTACATAAAACCCTTTCATAAAAAACTACAGCAAATTTTGATGTTCCTACAAAATGAACATCAAAAAATATTGTGGTATAATTAAGTTTGAGGTAATTAAAAATGAATTTTAAATTAAACGATAAAGTAAATATTTTAGTTAACGGCAAAAAAAGAGCCGAAACTACTGTAATTAAAATAACTCCAACAGGATTGATTAAAACCGATTACGATAAATCCTTTTACTATCAGGACGGAAGCAAAAAAGACGGGCGGTCTGGTTATTGTAGTTACGTTTATTCAATAGAATTAATTTGAGGCTATTTGTTGCCATTTTAAGACACGTTTAAATAAATTATAAACAATTCACCGTCCTTGCATTAAAACTTTCAAAAATGGGATTCCTGTGGCTTCTATAATTACCTGAATAACTAAGGCATTTCTTTTTTATTTCAGATAGGTTAATTATTTCGTTTAAATTGACTTTTTCTGTTGTTTTGTCTTTTTCGTATTTTTCTAAAAGTTTATTAGTTTCCTCTTTTGGAATTTCGGGAGCTTCTGCAACGTAAAAAGAATTTTTAAAAGGTTTTTTAAATTCTTTCTTAACTATTGTTTCTTTGTGGCTCAAATTGACACCCTTAAAAGTATCAATTTGAACTATGGTTGGTGTCAATTTGTCTGTAAAAGTATAATTTAAAGTATCTGTTTTTTCGTTTTTCTCTGCTTTAATAATTTCTAAAGTTCTTAAGTCTTTGATTGCTCTTTTAACACTAGCAAGACTAATTCCTAGCTGTTTAGCGAGGGTGCTTTGGCTTGGGTAGATATTTGGTAATCTGTCAACTAAAGCAATTAAAACTAATTTACTGGTAGCGGATAAATCATAATTGTTTAAATTCCGCAAAACTTCACGCAATAACTCGAATTGTGTCATTTCCTTAATCCTCTCAAAATATTTTACAAATAGGTATTGCAAAATCTCCGAAAGATGCTAGAATTAATTTGAGATTTAATAGAGCGGTTTCTTTCGGGAAGCTGCTTTTTTATTTGCATTTATTCTAAGGGGCATGGTATATTTTTGTCAATAGGTAACAATTTGATAACAAATAGTTGATAAATAGGTGGTGATTTGGTGACAAACGAACAAGAAAAAACTTACACTTACAAAGAACTTGCAGGAATTTTAAGAACAGATTACACAGTAGTCAACAAAAAGGTTAAAAAGCATAACCTATTGACCGACCAAATAATGATTAATGGGCGACTAACAAAGATTATAAAAATCAGTCAAGAACAGATTGAAGCCATAAATCAAGAGATTGAATTTTTCAGAAACAAAGGTAATAATCAATTAGGTGACAATTTACCACCAAATAACCAACCATTTGTTAGTGATTCGTCACCAAACGAGCAACCTAAAACACAGATTATAACAAGAGAACAAGCAGATTTTAGTATAAAAATGCTGATTGAAAAATTATCAGAAAGTCATACAAAAGAAGTAACCGCCAAAGATGAAACTATTACAATTCTTAAAGAACAAATAGCCGACCAACGAACTAAAATCCAAGAGCTGACCGACATAATCAATCAGCTCAAGAATAATAAAAGTTGGTGGAAATTTAGTAAGTAAAATAACTATTGCTAACAGTTGAAAGCGTGATTGTTTCTGGATAAATAAAGAAAGTCCCGCTTCCTGCATCTGTTAGTGTAATCAGTCCAGTTGCACCGCCCGCTATTGCGTGTGCTTCGGTATCATATAGAGTGCATTTGTTAGCGTCCGCACCTTCTCTTAAATAATATGTTACAGTATCTTTTGTTAATCCTGTGGGGATTGTTCCAGTAGTGCCAACACGAACGGCATCGCCTGTTGTGAGGCCATGAGTGCATTTAATTACCGAGAGGTCAAGAGGAAGTATTGACAGATCACCCATATAATATATGGCATCATCTTCGCCCCCAACTCCTTCAACGTTAATAACAAACTTATTTGCCTGACCAACAGGAACATTGCATGAAAAAGTTACTTCTTGGTCATTAGTATACCTAGCGTGGAAAATACTTACCGTATCAAGCACTACATCATCCAGCATTATTTGTACATTGCCAGATGTAACCATTGTGCTGCCCCAAGGGGATTTAGATTTAAGCTTAAAACCTCCTATACTTTGCGTAGGGAAGCCAAATGTTATAACATTACGCAATCCTGTAGCTGAAAAATATGTTGCAGAATCGCCGTCCCTTAATTTATACGGATTTGTGCCATAAGTTGCACTTGCTGTGTAACCCGCCGGCAAACTGTTAGAAGTCATATTATTTGTTGAAGCTGTTGCAGAAGTGTTAAAACTCGCCTCTAAAGCCCCCGCATATCCTGCTTGTTTCCACGCTGTGTATTTAGCGGTTTCAGACAAAGCGAATGTCGAGCCGTCAAGAAGTTGTTTATTGCTTGCCCTTGCCAATGTTCCTGCATCTGTTATTAATGAGCCAATCGGAGCGTTTAAACCTTGTATTACTGTCATTTAAAACCACCTGTAAGTATCTGCTGCTGAACTCTTGCAATCTACGGAATCATTAACTGTTTTCATTACATAAGAAGCCGAGCCGTTGAATGTTCCTGATTGCGGTAAAATCGTTACATCGTTTGTTCCTGCTATCCATACAATACGGACATGCACCGCTGTATGTGGTAAAGTAATGATTACCGCCCCGCTTGTTGAATCAACCCAGATTTCCTCAAGGTCTACGATTGTATAATCCGCGGTCTTTGTTTGTGGAGCTGACAATACGGTTTGTTTTCCCGCAATACTCGTAACTAATTCATTAATAGCCGCAACAATTGAAGTTTTTGCCGTAGTTGTCAAGCTTGCCAAATCTGCAACTATAGCGTATAAAGCGTTTACGGAAGTTTTGACATCAGTAAAATTTTGATTATATGATGTCGCTTTGAGCTTTGCCCCTGCGACAGCGGCAATCAAGGTGCCTATTACACTCATTTATATATCCTTTCTGTAAAATTGTACTCAAAATCCCCTTGCTTTGTGGAGGTCAGCCATTGCAAGGGGGGAGAGGGGTTTTTATTGCCCCTCTATTTTTTCTTACGTCTTTTAGATTCTGCTTGTAAAGGCAAGAAATTCTTTAATAATTGCTCTTTTGAACTGAATCCCTTTGGTTTTTTATACATTTCTCTATACGTATAACCGCCGAGAGAAGTATCATAAAGCTCATCAGGTAAAGAACCTTTAAATATTCCAGTAATTGCTTTTTCTGTTTCAGGAGCTAAAGGAATCATATTTCTTGCAAGTCCAAGCGGATAACTTATAGCTTTTTCGCTTGCCGGTAAATCTTCATAATATTTTGATTTTTTATTGAAATATTGCCCACTATAATCATTTCCGTAATTAGGACTTGTTAAAGGTCTATCGTCAAAAATCTTTCTTGCTGTGCTTGAAGTTATAACCTGTTGCAAAATAGGATTTAAACTTGATAGCGGATTATCTCCAACACTTCCAAAAGTTTCAAAAGGAACTGACCTCCGATAATTTAAAACAAGGTCTTTTTTTGTTATATCGCCTTTTAACCCTGTTTTTATTTTTCCTTTTTGATATTCTGGGGTTTTTTCATCTTCCTGTGAAAGTGCAAGTGCTTCATTGAGTTTAGCCGATATATCAGCCCTTAATGGATTTGTTTCAGGCAAAGAAAGAACATATCTTGTTATTGTTCTTGTCCAAGAATAAAAAGGAACAATTTTTCTAACAACACGCCTTTCAATGGCTGTCATATTGGAATAATCCCCGAGCGTATCATCTACAGATTTTGAGATTTGTTCTTGCAGTTCTGGATTATCAAGAGCAGTTTTTAAAAGTTCTTCCTGTGTGGTTATTTTTTGCCCTGTAGTCTTAATATATTGTTTTCCGAGTTTATCAACATTTTTAAGATAAACGGCTTTTCTTTCAAGATTTTCAAAAAACTGGTTAAACTCAAAAGCTTTATCGGTAACTTTATTTATAACTTTGCCAGGTATTCCGACAGAATTTAAAGCATCAATCTTGGCTTTCTGAAATCCTTTTAATGTTGATGTATCTATAAATTCACCACCAACAAGGCGAATAACTGATGGCATTAATCCTTTTCCTGCTGTTTTCCCGATTATGGTTTTTTCAGCTTCATATAATGATTTCGTTTTAAGTTCGTCAGGCATCAGTTCATCAGTAGTTTTTAATGCTTTTGCTAAGTAATCAGGGGTAACACCTTTTAAACTTGCCATTATGCCGTTACCGATACGATTATTTATAAACCATTTCGGGGACAACCCAAGGACTTTCCTTTTAAAAGAGCCTGTTAGTGTATCAAATAAAAGTTCAGTTCCGCCTTTTTCCCACTTACCGCCTGTCAATACGTTAGCAACTTCTTTTGGAATCTGATAAATTTCTTTATTTTTTCCCCTTAAAATGAATTGCTGTATATCATCAGGAAGTTGCCTTATGGATTCATTAACCGCTGATTTAAAAGCAGTATCAACATCATCAAGTTGTTGAAGTTTAGACATTGTCATTTCATTTAAATCAATAGATTTTCTATAAAAACTCATAAAGCCGTCAGGATTAAAAGGAATATAACCGTCTTCAAGATTATCGCCTATTTTGTATGGTTTAGCGAAATTGTCTTTAACTTCGTTAATCATACTTTCAGTATTAACCATTTTAATGCGGTGAGAATCAAGCCTATTCATTAATTCATTGACATTATAAACACGATTTCCATGTTTACTGCCTTCTTCCACATCCATACCGAACTTACGCTGTTTTAATTCTCTTGGTTTATATGATTGAACACTATCGGCAAAGAAATCCCCTGCTTTTAAATTCTCATCATACATAATAGGCATATAGAAAGGCTTTTGCTCGTCAGGCAAATTATGAATATCTTTTAAGGCATCAAACTTTTCAACTTCATTTAATTGGTCAATAGGTTTATTATATTTTATTGACGCATATTGATTTATTGGCAATTGGTTAGCCTGTTCAGGATTTAATAAATCTCTTGAAGTATAAAAACCTTGATTTTCTTGAACTTTGTTTCTGATAAGATTTCTTGCATTTTCAAGCTTATTAGTGCCTTGTGGTATATCAAGAATATCATTCTGCTTTATTTTAGGGAAATTATTATAAATAATAACATCATCGCCTACTTTTAGCCCTTCATAACCCATTGATTTCAAAGCGGTACTGTATTGATTAGGATATTTTGTTTTTAATGCTTTTAAAAATTTAAATGTAGGAACATTAGTATTATTAACATCGCTATATTCAACAAAAATACCTTTTTCATCTTTTCCAACAGCTGGCTTATACTCATCAGCTAAATCAGGAATTTCCTGTTTTTTTACTTTGTATATTGCATCTTGACTGTCTACAAATTTTAACCCTTCTGCATTATCAGTAAAATATTTTTTAGTCCTGCCTGAAATCAAAAATGGGTCTAATTCTATGCCTGAATTTTTAATTTTATCTGTTGGAATAGTGCTATTTTCATCAAGGATTTTTGATAAATCTATTTCTGATTCATACAAATTTTTTCCGTAAGAATTAGCACGATTTTTATTTGATGTAAAATAAATACCATCGCCCCATTCTCTGCCATTTTTAGGAGATTGCAAGGCAAAATCTTTGATGTCCGCATCAGAACCATGATAAAAAACATTATTTTTATTATCTTCTAACGGCAACCCTCTTTCAACTGCTTGAACGATTTGTTTTCCCTCTGCTTCTGAAATATCACCCAACAAAGCATTATTTTCTGAAATAGCTTTATTCCTTTCAGTAATATTCTTTGTCTGATTTTTCATATCAAGAATTTTAGTTAATCGTTTATTTGTTGCTTTCTGCCCTAATAGCCTTGATTCAGGAGATTGACCGATAAAATCCGCAACACCACTTTGTAAAGTATTCAAAGCAGGTTGAGAGTCAACAAAATTAACTACTGATTGAACAGGCTTTGTTTCTGCTATTCTTTGCCCTGCTTGTATTACTAGGTTTGGATTATATTTTAAAGCTTTTTCGGTATTACCTATATTTTTAGCAAATTTTGAAGCCTGTCCTGCTCTGTTTACAGCTCCGATACTTCCAAAAGTAAGAGCGTCAAGAGTTCTATTTAAAGGATGAGCAACAAAAGATTCGCCCAAGCCTTGCCAGTCAGGATGAACATAAGGGAATTGAGAATTAATTACATCTTTATTAGCTTGCCCATAATCCTCTTTTATGCCTGTTTTTAAAGCAGGAAGGATGTTTTTAATAAAATTAGAAGTATTATCAATGTCCTGTTGTTGAATTAAAGGCTCACCCTTAAAAGCTCTTTTCGCTCCCTGTAAAGGAATATTTACAGCACCGCCCACCATTGAAGCTAAACCAGTTGTAATATCTCCTAAATCTTTGCCAAAATTAGCAGGGATAGCAAGAGGGTTTATTTCACGATTAACGAATCTCTGTTTTTTAACTTCAACATTTTCTTGAAGGGGTATTTTATCGAGAACAACAGGGGGGATTATTTTATCAGGATTGTTTTTAGCCCATTCTTGTTCTTTTTGGCTTTGTTCGTCAGGAATATCATCTAAAACTTTTGGCGGTTCATTTGGTATTTCGTCCAAAATTTCAGGAGGTTTTAGCCTTGTCTGTGCCATTTTCCATCAGTTCCTTTAATATATGTAAATCCTTGATATTGTTTTGTTTCAGGCGGTGTTTGCCCTTGTTTTATTTTTTTTGTTTTAGTGCTTATTACGTTTCCGTCTTCATCTCTTGTGTATTCAGTAACAGAATCATATATAGGTTTTTCGGGTTTTTGTTCTGTTGGTTTAAAATAAGGTTTATTAGTATCTCTAACAATTTTATTTGCTTTTAAAGGTGTTAATGTTTTAGATTCGGTTGTTTTTTGTACCGTATAACCAGTTTTTGCAAGCAAATTTTTCAATTTAGGGTCACGCATTAAATTTTCGGTTTCTGTTTTAGCATTTAAATTTTCAGTTGTTGCCCCTGCTTTTTCAATATTTGCTTCAATTAATTCAATTTGAGCATCCGTATAACCTTCTTTTCTTAACATATCTCGTTCTTGAAGCCCAAGTTTTTTATCATCTTGTCCAAGTAAACGATTTTTATAATATTGTGAAAATTTAGCATTTTCGGCATCAATAAACTGTTTAGCATTTTTATCAGATACATAGCCAGTTATGCCAGTTAAATCAACGCCCATTCCTTCAAGCATTTTTCTGTTTTGAGAATCTTCATTCTGACTATTCTTAATATTTGCATAAGTCTTTAAACCAGCAGTAGCCGACATCAAGCCTCCACCGCCTGCCGCCATTCCTAAGCCTGCAACAAGCAAAGCCCTACCGGCAGGAGAGTTAAGAAATCCACCTACTTTTTTAACACCACCAAGTGCAAAATCATCAACTTTATTTGGCGTAGAGTCTACGTAATTTTGAAAGAACCCTTTTTGCTGTTCAGGTTTTTCAGTTCTTAAAACATCTTGTAATACGCTATTTTCTGTTACAGTTGCCTGTTCTGGTTGCTCATTAGAAACATTTTGCAAAACTTGTGGTAAAAACCCTTGTTGTTTTTCAAGATTGGCAATCATTGGACTGCCATAATTTTGATTCTGCCCAATTCCCGATATAGTAGAATCTTGATTATATCCAACTGTTTTGTACAAATTAGCAAGGTTTCTATCACCAAAGTTTAATTTGTTTTCTATGCCAGTTTTTAGGCTGTTATAGTCAGCAGGAACATAAACGCCATTTTGTGGCTGTGCATTTATTCCAAGAGATTTATATAACTCCATTGGATTGAGTCTGGGCTTTTCTTGTTGAATATCTGGAAGAGTTGCAACTTGATAAGGTGTTTTATTTGGATATTTTTTAAACATTATGCACCGCCTCCTGCGTATGCACTGCCGACATCAGAAGCACTACCAAGAGCAGCGGAAATCATAGCAGCTTTGTTTGTTCTGTCGTTCATATAATTTTGATATTGTAACTGTGTCAATAAATTATTAGCCTGATTTTGCATTTGAGCGTTTTGCATATTGAAGTTATTACCCAATTGGAAGCCAGTATTTGCATTGCCAAAATTATTCTGGCTAGTCTGCAATTGGTCAGCTAATCCACCATTTAAAATGTTATAAAGCTGTGAGTTTTTATTGAAATCTTGTAGTTCATAATTCTGTAAATTGCTTGTGAAATTATTGTTAATGGTGTCAAGTTGATTTGCACCAGTCTTGGCCAGTTCATTAGTCATGTAAGGCACTGCTGATGAACCCTGTAAACCTCTGCTTGAAATATTCTGAATTAAACTATCCTGTGCTTTGCCATAATCCTCGTTAAAAGCTTTCATTTGATTGTCTTTTGTGGCATTTGCCATTGTTTGCCATGAGTCTTTCATTTCAAGAGTAGGATTGAACATCTTCTGTTGAATAGAAGGGATTAAGCCCTGTGCCATTTTTTGTTGTTCTTGTTCAAAAGGAGTTAAAAAGCTTTCTTGTTTTTGAACACCACCTGTTAAAGTTGTCTTTCCTCTTAAAACACCGTTATCCCAAACTTCTGAATTAACAGGCTTTGGCGTCTTTACAGGTTGTGGCGCGGGTTCGCTTTTCCCCTTGTAAGCCCTTAAAGGATTTTTAGCCATCCATTTAGTTAATAGTTCGTCTTTCCAGTACATTGACTAATCCCTTTCTATTTTAAATATCAAATCGTTTTCAGTTAATTTAAAGCCGGCTCTGCGAATTGCTAGTTGAGCCGGCTTATTTTCTTTTTGTATTTCTGCGTAAATCTTTTTTATAAACGGGTAATCTTCAAAGGTTGTCTTGACAAGTAATTTAACCGCCTTGACCGTATGAGGATTTTTTCTTTTAGAGAATCCACTCAAATAGCAGGAATCATCACCCCATTTGTCGAGGTATAAAGCCCCGATAAATTCGTTGTCGTATGTGACAACAAAGAAATGACCATGACAGGCAGAAATCTTATCAATTAACCTGTCATAGCAAGGGAAGAATTTTTTAACATCATTAGTTAAAAATAACGCCTCTATTTCTGAAAAATAAGGCGTGTTGTTGTCGAAAAGTGTTATTAGTTTAAGCATATATAGCCTTTTGTGGTATAATTACTTATAGGAGGTGAAATAAATGATTAAATCTTATATAATTGAGTGTGATTTCTGTAAAACAATCTTTGAGCATGAGTACAGCCATGAATGCTCCGCTGCTTGCAATTACAGATATAATGGCTTTGATTGCCATTCTCAAAAACATTTTTGCGAAAGTTGCGAAGATGAAGCTAAAATTTATCTTGATAGCACAATTGCGGAAACTAATGAAAACTTTCATGGAAAGGCATTAATAAGAACCTCGCTAGGTTTAAATTCTTATAAAGAAATAATTCCAGAATTATCGTTTTTATAGGCACGAGGTGAATTAAAATGTTTAAAAAAGCATTTGATATGTTGTCAGGTTGCAATCCGCTAAGTTATAAAGAAAAACCAAAAGTTTATCTTGGGGCAGCTCTTTTAAAAGAAGCAGAGAAACTTGAACAACAATTAAGGGAGAAACCAATAGAACACTTAACTTTGACGGACTTGCATTTTTTACAACTTAGAGAAAGTTCAGAAACAGTTGAAGTTAAACCTTAACTTTAATTCTCTGAAATTCTAATCTTTCAATCTCAAAATTTTGCCCTGCATCCCTGCAAATTAGTTCTATTTGTATTGTTTTAAACTTTAAACTTGGTTTTGTTATTTTCATATTGTTGACTTTTAAATCATCAAAAGTGTTGCCATAAGTTTCCAAATCATCGGCAAAAATACCGCCATAAGTTTCCAAATCATCGGCAAAAATGAAGGTATCGCCAAAACTTTCGGATATTTGATATTCAAGAAAATTTGAGGGGTCGCCATCAAAAATATATCTAATATAAAAATCGTTCTGGCTTCCTGCCTTGAATATCGTTGTAATATCTTTTTTTATTTTCTTAAACTGTGCGCCAGAGCCAAAATCAAGAGTTGCTAATCTTGCCGATGCCGTTATCGTTGCACCGTCAAAATCATCCCCGATATTTTCCTGAATAAGTTTTCCGTCATCCCCTGCTGAATAAATAAGTCCATTTACTACAGCGAGATAGTTAATAGGCTGTTGTATTCTCTGATACCATTCGCCTATAGTAAAATCATAAATCCAAATAACTGAATTGTCGGGATAGTCTGTGTACCGTGCGTGAAACCACAGCTGATTAAGTCCGCTGTCTGCCATAGAGATTAATTGAACATCTGCAAGCTTTGTTTTATCTATATATTTGAATCTATCTTCTATGTGAAGGCTGATTTTATTACCTAAACGCTTTTGTCCTGCATCGTTGTACTCAATAGGATAAATGCCTGTACCGTCAAAGAACCATACTTTAGTGTCGTGGTAACATATTGATTTATGGCTAACAGTAGAAGCACCTCCAATAGAAGCAAAGGAATAATTTGTTGTTCCTGAACCTGTCATAAAATCACAAAAACTATCACCTATAGCAATAATCCCTGTAGAGAATCCATAAACTGCGGTAACAGTTCCGAAATAATCTTTATAAAATGCCCCTGCATCTCCTATTGAATCCCATACAAGTTCATTACCGTTCTCGCAAGAACACATGCCGTATTGAGAACTCATAAACAGCCTGTTGTCATAAATAAATAAGCCTAAACCTCGGGGTACTCTCGAAAGCGCATCAGTTGTATCAATGTTTACTCTTTCAGGTGTTGCGCCTATTTCTATTGTTACAGGAGCATCAACGCCATTAGTAAAAAAGAATTTTTCTTTAAAATCTATGCCGTTGCAATTTGTCGCTGTTACTGTGAATCCGTCTGCTTTTTCTTCAAAAGTTGTGCCGTTCCAGAGATACAAAACACATTCTGTTGCTTCTTCCATATAAACAAAGGTGTATTTAACGCCGTTCTGGACGCTCTCAAATACACCTTTCGTTTTGGTTGAATCAATATGCCCTAATTCCTGATTGCCTAGCATCCTGCGTGTTCCGTAGCCGTCATCTTGGCTTGCAAAGCTTTCAAAATTATAGCCATAAGAGAATGTGCCAGTTACAGCATCATTATAGCGAATACCGCCAAATTTCTTTAGCGTTGAAACAGGAATTATTTGAGTTGTCATTTTTATGTAAACCTCGGAGCTGTTGAACTTTTAGACGATTCAATTTTTAAAAGCTTTAAAGCTATGCTGTAATTGTTTAAGGCGTGCTGATAGAGTTCGTCATTTACATCAGCAATCCTTAAAATAATGGTTTTATAGCCAAGTGCTGCAAGATATAAACTTTCTATATCCGCAGGAATATTTAAAACATCGGTTTCTAAAACCAAAGTGTCTTGCTCTGTGCCACCTGATGATTTTGCTTTATTATTGGTAAAAGTTTTTGTAGTTATGGTATAAGCCGCATCAGGAGTTGGATATAGATTAAGCTTTTGATTTTCCAAGAAATAATAATACGGAAGTCCTGAACTAACAGGCAAAGAGTCAACGTTTGTCGTTTCAGTCATAGGTCTTGTGGCTGTTGAGGCTTTTAACCCTGCCTTTTTAATCTTTCCGTTTGGCATATCATAAGCAGATTGAGCCGCTACAGTTACAAAAGTGCTTGTTCTATCTCTGAAAGAATAATCAGCCTCGCCCCAAATCTCTGCATGTGCTAATTGAATGGTTAAAATCTTTTCCCCTGCGTAATCAGCAAAAGTTGTTTCGGTTTCGGCAAGTTCTGACTGTCCATAAACTTGGTCTAATATTTCTTTAAATGTTTTCATTGTTTTTATATGCCTCGTAAGCGACTTTTATCCTTTGTGCATAGATTTCAACAGTTTCATTGTTATCGTCAAGTTGACAGGAAAGATATGCTTTACCATCATCCGTTATAAAAGCCATAACATTTTCAGGGGTTTCCGAATCGCAATAATGATTGACATTTATTCCAAACTCTTTAAGTCTGTTTTTTATTTTGTCTTTCATAATTAATCAATCTCAAAATGTCTGAATTTAATCCTGTAAGTTCCTTGTTGATGAACTCCACCGTATAATTTGGCTTCAAAGTTCTTTTTTTCATCGTCATTTCTGCCGAATAAACCAATAACCATTTCTCCATTCATGGCTGTTTCTGATTTATTAACTTTATTGAAAACATCATAAATAGCTTGCGCACTAAAAGGTTCTACTTTTTTATAATTGAAATTTTCAACTATAATTTGTTTTTTAGGTTTTTGAGCTTCAATAATATCGTTTTCAGATATTTTTGAATCAACTAAATCCCTAATTACTGATAATTCTTTTGGTGTTGCACTAAGTAACATTTCTTCTAGTTTTTTATCGTTTGCCATTTTTAACCTCCAAATAAAATAAAGAGGGCATATTTCAGCCCTCAATATCTTTTAATTAACTACTAGGAAAGAGTGAATACAGCTTTTACAAGTGCTTTAGGTTGTATAACTTTAGCGTCATACACATAAAGACCTCTAACTGCGGTATCGAATGAGTTTTGAAGTCTTATTTTTTCAACTTCTGTAACTTGTGATGCAAAGGTAATAGCATCATTTGTTCCAGCCATTACGTTAAATGTTCCTGAAACATCAACAAAGTTAGTACAAACAAGTACATCAAGACCGGCAATTCTTCCGATAGAACCTTCTTTTAAAGTTTTATCGCCTGTCTGATTAGCTTGGATAAATTCAGGTGCTTGAATTAAAAGAGCTTCTAAATCTGGATTTATGATAACCCACGGTTTTTGTCCTTTAGAGGTTGCATTAGCTTTTTTAAGAAGTTTTGCAATTCCGACCATATTGGTGTAGAAATTGTCTTTTGTGATTACTGATGTTGAAATTATGTTATCAGCATGAGCATCGGCAACTTTTGAAAGACAATAAGTATCTTTTGCTAAATCAATAGAAACTTTTGCTCTTTCAAGGTAACCACTCATAATGTCGATGTTTGTTTGGGCTTTAGTAATATCGTCAACTTTAAAAGCAAAATACTTTTTCTGACCTATTGTCATTGTTTGCATCGGAGAGGTTAAATCATCATAAGATATTGAGCCCGCATAATCTTTAACATTTACATCCCCAAAAGTTCTAATATGGACTGTATCGCCTGAATTTTTAATTTCGCCTTCATAATTTCTGTTGACGCACTGCATCATAACGCCTGATTTGTCCAACAGAGCTGTTAATTTCTGTGACCAAACTTCTGAAATAAAATTTGATAAATCTTGTGCCATTTTATTTTAATTCCTTTCTATAATTAACTATCTTGTTGGTATAAGGGTTATAACTGCGGTTATTTTAAGAGCTGTAAGAGCTGCGGTCTTGATTTCATAAGCAAGTTGAGCATCAGAAGCACCAACTACAACTTTTGTAGCTGCTGTTCCTAATCTTGGAATACCTGCAACTGTTGCACCTGCTGCGCTTGTCAAAGTTCCAAAACTTGCGATTGCTTCATCAGCAATAAAATTATCAGGTTCGCTTGCAATGTCATCAAAGCCTACCGAGACCGTTGCACTTCCGTCTGAAGCACCAACTGTTTCAACTGCGAAATCTACGTTTAATACATCGTGAAATTTTGGAAGATAAGCGTTTAAAGAATAAACACCTATTGCTAAACCTATTTCAGCGCAATCAATAGCAACTTTAATTGTTTTGATTGAATCTGAACTGGTAATAAGATTTGTTTTTGCGAAATCGGACATAATTTTTTCCTTTCTATTTAATTAATCCTTTGTTTAACTGGTCGAATATTGCGTTTTCGTTTTTTATAAATTGGTCGGGAGTCATAGCCTTAATTTCTGCCCTTGTAAAAGTTTTTGTTCCGCCCTGCGGTCTTTGCCCTGTAATAGTGCTGTTCATCATCGCTTGTTTAGCTGAATCATTTGCTGTGCTTAATTCTGCTTGATTATTTTTAAGTGCAATTGCTTCATCGAACCATCGAGAAACATTTTTAATTCCCTGCTCGTCAAAATCAAAAGCCTCTTTGACTTTGTTGAAAAAGTGGGTTTTTGCAGGGTCTTCTTTAAAACTTGTAGTAATATGTGAATCCCATTTACCGATATCAGCTTTTTTTGCTTCTTTTTGGGCGATATAAGCTTTTTCCTGATTAAGATATTCAAGTTTTCCGCTATATTCAGCTTCAAATTTGCCTTTATCTGCAAGAAATTCTTGAACATCAATAGGGTTCATATAAGCAACGAATGCACTCCAGTCGCCTGTTTTTGTTCCATGGTCAAAAGCCTGTTCAGGTGTGTAATTAAACTTGTAACCTTTTTGAATCTCGCCAGTTTCAGGATTTTCATAATCAACAAAAGCATCAATTTTTGCTAAAGCTTTTTTCTGAATAGAAATATAATCAGCTTGGCAATTTTGAGTTATTTTTGATAAATCCTGCTCAATAACTGCCATTTCTCTTGGTTGATATTGGCTTGCTTCCTGCTCTGCCTTTACCGCTTCGGCTTTGCTGACATAATCAGTTAATTCGTCAGGCGTGTATTCTTTTTCGCCAAGTTTAATTTTTTCTTGTACTGTTACATCTGTAGTTTCTCCTTCAACTGGCTCATTAACCGTTGATTCTGGTATTACTTCTTCCGTTGAAATATCACTTTCAATAGGAGTAGTATTAATTTCAGAGCTTCCAGTCGGCTCAATGTTTGTTTGTTCGATTGTATCCATGATTTGACCTCCAAATTTTCACTAAAAAAAGCCCTTTCAATTGGGCTTAACTTTTCTGCTTTATCTTCTGCGTACTTAAAAACTTCCTTTAGTCCTGATAGATAGTGTATTGCATTTTCAGGAGCATTAATATTTACACTATTGTATATTTTCTGGTGGAAGTGTTGCCGCCATTCCTTGAATATTGGCATCTGGCATAGTTGGTGGAATTTCAGGCATTCCTGTTGTTCCTTGTGTTCCAATCGGTTGACCTCCTATTGGTTGTGGCTGTATTAATAATTTTGTAGGGTTTTCCTGCTCGTAAATAGCACCCCATTGATTAAGTAATTCGGGAACACTTAAAATACCTTGATTTGTTTGCATTGCGTATTGTGCAATCTGTGGAAGTGCTTGTAATGCTTCAAGTCCGTTCATTTTCTTTTCAACAGAGCTTTGGGTATCGCCTATTGTGTAAACATAATTGCCTTGTCTTACAGCATCATCAATTGCACCTATTTGCTCTGCGCCTGTTGCATCTTTGTATTTAATAGGTATTTCTTGGTCTTGATTATTTGCCATCAATTGACCGATTTTTTCAATAACAGTAATAACCGTTTCGGCTAAAATGTCATTGTCAAAACCTTGCGTTGCATCTTGCCCCGCCTGTGTCATCGTTGCTTCTTTTGCAGTTCTTTGCTTTACCGATGTGTTTCCTGTAGAATACTTAAATCTATTTACTGCCTGCTCAAATTTTCCTTCTAACCATTGCAAATACTGCATTGCTATTGGTAATCCAGAAGTTGTATCAATAGGAGTAAGCATTGCATTTGGATTCATACCACCAAAAGCAGGGTCGTATTCAATTATTCCGTTTTCTTCTAGCTTTTGCTCACCACTTAAAGCACCTTTAGGGGCAAGCCAACATCTACGGACTGATAAGCCAACGCCAGTATTAATTTTATTCATTAATTCCGTTGTGGCTTCCGCATAAGAGGCTAAATGATTTAAAAAACTAATCCCTCTGCCTGTGTCTGGGTCTACTTCATAAGGACACCACACAAAAGAACCGATGATATTCGGGTTATACTCAAAACAAGCAACGAATTTTCTGCCAATTATAACGATTTTCATATTAGGGTAAAATTCAGATTTTCCATCTCTGGTAATGCTTATATCTCCCTCATATTGGAGAACTTCAAGCATATTGTCTTTTACGCCTTTTGAATCTTCGGAATCTGTTTTTACGTTTGAATTATCTTTTTTCTTATTATCAACAAGCTCTTTAAGTTTTTCTAAATCTGCTGATTTAAGATATTTTTTAAAGTTTTCATTGTTTGCAATTTCTGAATAAGTTTGCCAGGATTTGTATATTTTCGGGGCATTTTCAAAATCATCAGCTCTTGAAGTATCAAAAACAAAGTTTTCAGGCTCAATACATTTTATGGTTGCCCCGTCATATTTAAGCTGCTTTTGGACTTGCCATTCTTTCATTCCAATATCAAACTGACCAAGAAAAAGTTTAGGAACTTTTCTGCGCTGTAGTTCAAAATCCTGCTTCCAGTTGATATAAAAAATCATTTCGCCTTTTTTACGCCAATTAGAAACGGCTTTTCTGAACTCTTTTTTGGCTTTTGATTTCTTTAAGACATCAAGCAATGCCGCTTTTTGAATATGTGCAAATTTCGCTGACTCAGATTCGCCAAGCTCGTTTTCAAGTTCAACATTAAACATCTGAGAAGGTGTTTTGAATGTGCTGTTATAATCATGAGCTATCGAAGAAATACAGATACTTTTTATAGTTGCATCTTTTAAAGCAAGTTTTTCCTTGAGTTCATTAAAATTAGTGTCGTCTGTTTCTTCAACATCGGGTTTTGAATCAAGAAGTTTTGCAACTTTTTCAATAGATGTAATCTGTGGTTGCCTGTCATCATCCCAAGAATCCCAATCGCCTTTTATTTTTGAAACAATAGTTTCATTATCTTCAGGATTGAATTTGACATCCGTATTTATTTTTTGTGTTGAAATTTCCATTAAATATTTTCCTTAACAAAAGCCCCACCACAAAGGCAGGGCTAAATTATTAATGTTTTTAAATTATGCGTCTGCGGTCATTTGTCCAGCTGTTTTCATTGATGCAATAAGAGTATTAAAGTCTATTGCTAAGGCTGAAAGTGTTGCACCGGCAAAGGCTGCTTGGTTTGCAACTTTTGCTGCGCCTGATAAATAGGCTTCATCACAAGCCGTACCGTTAAGTTTTAAAGCTGTAATATCAAGAGTATTTATTTTACTGTTAGCATCAAGTACTACGGCTTTGCTTGCTGCTGCTGTTCCTGCTGTTACTCCGTCAATAAAACCAAGTTCTGCTGCTGATATTCCTGCTATTTGTGTTATTGCCGCATCAACTCTATCAACTAAAGTATTTAATGACTGCGGAGAGCCTGCAACTAATCCTGCTTTTGAAATTGTCATAATTTTTTAAATCCTTTCTTTTATCTTTGTTTTTTCCATTGTTCTAGTGTTGTTGGCTGTTTTTCGGGATGTTCTGGATATATTCTTTTTACAGGGAAATAGAAATAAGCCATATAAGAAGCCGCATCGAATGGATGGGCTAAGTATTTTAGTTTAGGATTTTTCTCTATCTGTAAAATAGTTGCTTCTTTGAACTTATTTGACCCTGCAACTTTTTTAAGGTTTTCGCAGTTATAAATTAGCCATTCGCAATTAGGACTTATATAAATACCTACTTCGTTTTTATTATTCCTGATTAACTGATTCCAAGATGCCACCCTTAAATGTCTGTCAGGGTTAAAATAAGGAACTTCGATACTTACATTTTTATATCCGAATTTAGTTAAATAGTTGTACATCTGTACATAATCGGTATATTTGCTATTAGAACGGTCTTGCCTGCCTGAACAATCACCATTTATAATGATTTTACCTTTATGATTAGGGTATCTCTCGCAGAAAATAGCAATATTGTTTTCCGTTTCAGAGTTTTCAATAATGATTTCATCAAAGTAAAATATTTTTGATGCTGTTTTATGCGCCAATAGCCAACTATTAGGATTTTTATTGAAATCGCAAGTTATGTGAACAGGAATATCTGGCAAATAACTAACAGGCTGTACATTGCTTTCTTTGCTAAAAACCCATTCGCCATTTTGAAATATGCAGTCATTAACGAATTTTTGTACTACATTTCCTGCTCCGCCATCCCCCGCCTCGCAACAATATTCTTGCAACCATGTTAATTCATCAAAACAATTGTCTTTTACTGAATCAATCCATGCTTGCCGTTCTTCCTGTGTTGTTTTTCGTTTATAAATCTTGTCAACAATGCCATCATCAACGGCATCATAGATTGTAGTTTTATGCAAAGACCAATCTTTTTTGCCTGTTTTTACATCATTGCAAAATCTATAAAATAAAGAATCAATGCCGTTATGAGTTGAAAGAATCCTTAAAGGAAATCCCCAAGTAATACAAGGCAAAGCGGCTTTCCATAACTCCTCTGGGTTTTCGTGGTGTCCAAATTCATCAAGAATAACCTTTCCTCCTTTTGACCTAAACTGTGTCGGATTAGAAGAAAGTGCATTTATCCTTGTGCCGTTAGTAAACTCAATAGTAAAAGCTTTTACATCCCTTTCTCTATCAATAACTATTTCGCCTAATGCTCTTGCCCCTGCATCAAAAACTTTTGCGTATTTTTCACAATAAAGTATGTATTCTCTGGCTGCTGTCATATCAGCAGAGGAAAACCAAACATCAGGAACGGCTTTATCTATACAATCCCTTACATCTTCATAAGCTTGTACATAAGATGCCCCTATTCGTCTTGACTTTTCCCATATCTTTATTTTAGAATTATCGTTAAGCCAATTTTGTTGATAATTCAAAAAATACTTGCTCATTATTCAAATCCAAACTCTTTCGATATTTGCTTTCTCTGTTCAGGAGTTAATGGGGAAGGTTTCAAGGCTAAATTATTATCAACCTCTGTCTTGTTTTTGTATTTATAGTTATTTATCAAATCAAATATTAATCCGCCTGTCGGAGTTCCTATTGTGTTAAGCCTTTCGACTTTATCTGCAAGAATCTCAAGTTTAGTTTTCTTGACAAGTTCATAATAATCGTCTTTTTTGGCATAATTAAGCAGAGTATCTCTATCGCATTCAAGAAAACAGCATAATCTTTCAATAGTTGCAGGTTTCTTTTTTTCTTCGATATAAGCCCAAAAAGCAGCAATCTTTTTCTGCATGTCGCTTGGTTTATTAAATTTTGGGGGTTGTCCACGATTTGCCATTTTGTTTTCCTTTTTTGTACGTCTTATAAGATTTATTATGTAAAAACGCTTTAATTCTAATTTTTAGGTACAAAACATAAGGGACAAGAATTAACTTGCCCTTAAATTGCTTCCTATGAGTTATGATTTCCAAAAGTTTCTGATTTTATGAAGTTATGGAAATGTATTTAAAAACTTGTTTTGGATTTTACGAAATTACTTT
>Ga0209727_1000552_pt1 | contig 40180 bp, 65 predicted proteins | sample RifGroC1_FD_183995 | JGI IMG/M metagenome (GOLD analysis project Ga0209727, IMG submission 183995) | Groundwater microbial communities from Rifle, Colorado, USA - Groundwater C1 (SPAdes) (version 2) | ecosystem: Environmental > Aquatic > Deep subsurface > Groundwater | place: Rifle, Colorado... | reverse complement strand
CGTTTTGGACGAAAAATCTTCTTTGCGAACAATCAATTATTGTATTCCCCACTGGAATAAAAACATTATCAAGATTGCATTTTATGAATGTTACGCCAGTCATATCGTTTGGAAATATATGGTTATCGGGAATTTCCTGCGAAAAGCAAGAGCCATAAACTATTCCCGACACTTCTAAATTGCTTCTTCCAGTAAAATCTTTGAAAGAATAATCGTCATTGATATTATATTCAATTTTATTATAAATTTTAATCATATTTCAATTCCTGAACAGGTTATATAAATATTACCCGCCGAAGTAGTTACGATTAAATCTGCCGCATCTTCACCCGAAGCCCACGGATACTTTTCAGGAAAAGTCATCACCAATCCGGCGTTAGCCGCCAATTCAGCTTTCCATATCGCCGAGTCGCCTGCCGCCAAATCATCTTCCAAAGTTACTGTCGCCGCTGCCGATACCTGAATAAATATAGTATGAATATGCCATCTCTTGCCTGCCGCTGGCGACCATATAATTCCGTCTGTCACTGCTCCCGCCGATGTGTAGTATTTCTTTGCGTAATTAGTATTGGTGGTTACATCTATGTCGGGCTGTAAAAGTTTGCCAAGAGCGTTTGTGCCAGCTGGAAGCGCGGCTACCACATCAACCTGCATCTCTGTTCCTGCTATAGCGTTGTCAATTAACTCCACTGCTGTCTTAATGGCAGAAGCCGATGTTTCAGTTATTGTCGGCATTGTTAAAACATCTACCTGTAAATCTCCGGCCGTATCAGTGTGTAAGGCATATATATTCGCGCCGTCTGTTCCCATCGCCACTGTGCCTGTCGGGTCAGCATTGGCGTCCGCATCGCTATATTGAGTCCCCCCGCCAATTCCCGCGTTATCCGTTTCAATAACAACACTAATGTGTCCTTGATCGTTCGTGAGTATTTGTTGCTGGTCTATGTATTTTTTAGGCATTTCTTGCGCGTTTGATAATTTCCATAAATTTTGAATCTATTACCGGCTTGGGAAGATCACCCCGCCTGATTGCTTTATCCATTTCGTAAGTTATTGCTTCATCATATTTTTGGGAAAGTTTATCATCCACCACTAACCTTTTTTCGGTCAAGCCGCCTCTGTCTAAAATCTCTCGCAGTTTCTTTCGCGCTGATTTGGAAACGCGCCCGTCTTTGGCAAATGTTTCAACCTTCTCCCGTTCATCCTTATAAACATCTTCCTCTTTGAAGATTTTTTTAACTCCATACTTGCGAGTCATTTTCTCGCTGAATTGCGTTAAATTCATAGCGCTTTTAGATAGCGTTGAATATCCCCGTCCATCTGCCCGCCGTCCAAATTCATCTTGGTATGATTGATGGGAATAAGCCGATTGGCACGAGCGAACCCTATCTCTTTTTCAATCGCTTCTCTGATTATTTTCTTTTTAGATTCAGAAATATCATCATTGATACCTCTGTCTTTTTTAATAGTTACTTTTTTCTGGGCTTCTTTGATAAATCGCCCGTCAGAACAGCCGATGTAAAGGAAATTTCTCGGGATATTGTAATAATCCCAAGCTGTCCTTGCATCCACATCTATAATCTCCCCAAAGGGCTGTCCATTTATGTTTTTTCTTTGAAAGAAATATATCATTGTGTTGATAATTTAATTTTATTGTCCGCTCTATCCATAAGGCATATTGATAAATGATTATACATCCATAATACACCCTACAGGATAAAGTATCAATGCTTTTATTGTTAGCTGGCAATAAACGCATTAGACCCTTGTATCAAACAAGCGGCTTCCTCTCTGACTTCCGAAACGCCGTAAATCATATCCCACACCGCCAGAATACCAAGATTAGCCAGCCATTTTTCAGATTGGAATCTGATGCGCTGACCGCCCGGAGTCTGGGTGGCGAACATAAAAGCGTTTTTGTGCGCCAGAAGGTTCTTAGTGGCAAGCAAAGTATTTACGACTTTTGAAGAAGTATATACCGGCATACCGTAAAGTTGCCCGCGAAGCGATTTCATCTGTCCATTGGTAGTTCCGAAGTTACCCGATACGGTCGGAGTCTTAGCGGAATTCCAACCGGCTTGAGCGGCATCGTAATACTTTTGGATAGCGTGAATCTGCGTCCAGTAAGCATACGGATGAAAGAACCACGCGCACTCGGAAAGCGGAGTATCGGCTGAATCCAGCTTCTCCACCGCTCCGCGAAGGTCGGTATCATTGATGACTGAAGCGGTATCGTTCACGGTATTGGTGGAAACCGATGACTGTAAAGCGAAAATAGTCGCTTCAAGGTCTTCAACCATCGTCCCGCCGGCTTTGCGAGCGTAGATTTCATTGAGATTATACACCGAAGCAATCTGTTGCGCGTCCTTGTCGCCAAGAAGCGTCGCGATATACTTATGGGTGTTAATCGTCAATGTGTCGTCTACGACAGTCGCGTCGCCAGTGGTGATTTCCGCGCCTTGCGTTGATTGGGAATTCACTGTGAATACATTGGTAAACACATTCGGTATGTGGACAATATCACCGCCATTCTGCGCGTAAGGGCTTAAATCCATAAAGAAATTGGCGGCCACGGCTCCAGCAAAGAACTCTTCATTCGTCGGGCCTGGCCAAATTTCATTAATATAAGCCACTAAAGATGTCGCATCCCAGGGATTTGTAGTAAGAGCCATAAATTCGTGTTGTCAATTTACCTCCCTTGTCTCCACTCTTCAAAACTTAATTTTTTATCAGATTTGACGGTGGGAGAACTGTTTGAAGGAGGAGGAGTCGCCGCCGCGGCCTTTGCCTTAGCGCGAAGCCCCTCAATGCCGGATAAAATAAAAGGGTCGTTGGATACTTCCGACAGTTTCTTTCCTTGCCCTTTCGCATAAGTTTCCATATGTGAAATTTCATCTTTGGAATGACCCGCTAGTCGTAAATCAACTCTTGCTTCTATCTCATCGGCTGAAAAACTTTTGGTTTCTTGAGGTTTTTCATAGGCCGACAGCTTCTCCTGAAGCGTCTTATTGTCTTCCGCTAATTTAGCGGTTTCATCGCTTTTCTTCTGAAACTTTTCCCGCCAGTGTTTCTTGCGGGCAATTTCAGTTTGAAGCGATTGCCTGACTGCCTCGTCTTGGACTTGAGGAATGATTTCCGTCTCAACGACATTATCATCGCTTTCAAGCTCAAGTTCGGTAATTTCATTTCCCATAGTTTTGTCTATTTAATGATTTATTGGTTTTCTCCATTCTTTGGTGTTTAGAGAGGTTTGCCATTACCTCTTGGGCTTCCAACCCGTTTTTCTTAGAGTTCCGTAAACATACGCGCCAGCGCGTTTTTTACTTAATCCTTTCTTCTTGGCTTCCGTTTTTAATTTTTGTTCAAGTGCTTTAGGCATTATCCCTCCGCCATTCCGCCGAAGTTGCCGTTTTTCCAAGATTGAATTTTTGCCTCAAGCCGTTTAATGAATGACGCTCGTTCGTCTCCCGACATATTGCCGGCCAGTCTGTCCAATTCGGCCAGTTCAAATGGAGCATTGCCCCTCACGACGAGTGTGGCGCTTTCCGCGTGTTCCCCTGATGTCGCCATATATGGTGTTGTTTAATTATATTCCGATACATTACTGTCAACCTCGCCGCTCATAATTTTAAGCGGATTCAATAATGCGTTTTCAATGAATAAAATAGCGTCTTTTTTGGATTGCAATGATTCTGAAGTTACGTTCCTGATGTCGGCAAATTCCCTTATCTGTTTTTCAAGATATTGCCGGTAAACCTTTCCCAGCGCGGAATGGGATAAATTGACAAACATTTCTTTTTCTTCATCGGTCATAGTGTCATTGGTTGAGCGGTGGGCACTTGAAAGCCCGCCGACTCTTGAGCCGGTTGGGTTGGCTGTCCCATCGGTTGTCCCATCGGTTGTGCTGGTATGGATGATAAGACACTGTCAACATTTTCACCGGCCAGTCCGGCAATCTTTTTCAAAACATTCCGTGAATTCGGATCGGCTAAAGCCATCGGGTTAGCGGAAACAATCTGAAATATGTTCTTCCAAGTTTCAATCTTTGAGGCAATATCAACTTCTTCTCCGGTGATTACCAGTTCAAGGTGATATTTCATATTTTTATACATCTCTTTGAGAATCTGCACGAATAAGAATGGTCTTCGTTCTATCTCTTGCAATGCTCTGGCTTTGATTGAAGGGTAATCGGGCGGATTATCCGTCATCACCGCTTCGCGAGCGGCGTTATAGGCCGCTACTTCGGCAATCGCTTCTTTCATATCGTTCATTCCGTCTTCATCCATTTGGAACGTCAGTATTTTTTCTTTTTCCGCTTGAGCTTTGAAAATCGGTATCATAAATTCCATTACTACCCGCTTAAAGAATAAGCCCAGTTTTTCCCTTTTTAAGTCAAAGTGAGAACGAACGGCGGCCGCCAGTTGCACTCCCAATCTAAATGGCGTGCCTGAAGGCAAAGTTTCGCCGGTGGCCACCTCGTAAGTAAATGATTTTTGCTGGGCGTTAGCGTCCCAAACTTGCTCATCGGAATTGAATTCCGCCAAAGTTCTGGTCGCTGTGTCCACTTGAGTAACTTGCCCATTGGGCGAAATTCGTAAAATATCCCCGTCTTTGACATCTTTGAGCAGGTTCTTGGCAATGCCATCGTCGGGCGATTGATAAACCTTTCGGGAAGCCCACATTAAAGCTCTGCGGCGAAGATTAGCCAATTCATTAAGAGAGAATTGATTTTCAAACAAATTTTCTATTTCTCCGATTCCCAGCCACCGACCGTCTTGTTTCGCCCAATGGACTTCCTCATAAGGATATTCGTCCACTTCGGCGCAATATAAAATCTTTTCAGTAACTTTATTAGTCTGGTCTTTAGGAGTTTGGCTAATGGGGCGTTCTTCATCAACGACAACAATAGTCATTGCTTTGGCCATATCATCATCTTCCGCTTCATAAACTCCTTTTTTCCATCCTTGAATAATCTTTCTCGGCACTTCTCCGTATCGTTCAAATACTTTTATTTTATCTCCGTAATCCGCCACTCCTTTAGTGTCCCATTCTTCAAATTCTTTCAGTTGGCTTTTGGAGTATTCGTGTTCTTCAATCACATAATCGGCCTCTTTGAGCGTTTTGCAATCCTGCTGGTTTCTTAAATTTTTTAAAGGCACGGGCTCCAATTTATCTTTAAGCCGTTTCAAAACCGCCGTGCCGTATTTAGGATACCGTTCCACAGTGTCATTGATAAGTTCTCCAAAGAAATTGTCTTTTGACCATTGTTTAAAATCTTTTGAGAAAAAATAAGACGGCCAGATTGAAGTATGATTATCAGGGATAAACACAAAATCTTTAGTGTCCAAATCAATCATCTTGGAAGCCACATCGGAACGAAATCGGCACACATTTAAGAAGACCTTGCGCTGTCCTTCTTTGTCGTAGGGGCCGGATTGAAACTTGGAATTATAATAAAGCTCAATGAGATTGATTATTTCCCATTGAGAATAGAGATGATAACTGAGAGTTTTACTTAGAGTCGCTATTCCGGCGACATTCTGAACATCAAATAATTTCAACTTGCCGGTAAAAAAATCATCCAGTTCCTTGTGAGTTTGAGCGAAGATATTAAAATTCAAACATATTGCGTTGGATTGCTTATGGTTTCAGTTTTTGATAAAAGTTCTTGAAACTTGTTTTTGGGAGCTTCAGGGACGCTTCTTGACTTGGAAAGCCCGTTTATTAAAGAATAACCCCACTCCATCAAAGCCCAAGAGTCAGGATAATCATCGTGATAATTTCCTTCAGGATGATTTACCATTATTATATCACCTTTCCGTTCTTGTTGCAAATCAATCATTTCTTTCAGAAATTTCTTGCTTTCGTCGGTGTCAGGTTCGGGTAATTCGGTTAATCTGTTTTGAATCACTTGCTGTAAATTCTTATACAGCGCGTCTTTTTGTTGGGCGGTGAATTTAATTCGGGCGACATACCATCGGGAGTTTCTTTCAAACCAATCGGGCATATAATCGCCTATCCCCGTTGAATCAATGGCGATGCATTTAATCTTATTGGCGGAAGGATTGAATATCCTGTCCGCCGCCACGGTTACGATCGTTTTATCAATCTGCTTGGCAACGTCTATCCCAACGTATAAATTCCTTTTTTCATATTCTTTCTCCAATCCCAGAAGCCAGCTTTTAATGATTTCCGCTTGGTCTATGTAATTGACTCCTTGAAGCTCCAGCCAAACAGCCAATTTTTTGTCGTTATTGCTAAATCCCATCATCGCTTCCAATTTATCTTTGGAAGTAAAGGCGTTTTGCTGTTTTCTGAAGTTGGCCAAGTATTCCTGCTCAAAAGCGTCTTCCATCCCCTGCTCTATATATTGTTTTCTGGCTTCTTCAATTTCATTTTTATCCAAGTAAGGATTGGTATAACTGGTGAAATGAAAAGATTTCCATTCTTTATTAGAATCTTGCTGATTGTATAAATCGTAGAAATGATTAAATCCTTGAGGAGTTGATATAAACCACGCGAATCCTTGATAATCGGATAACGCCGGTCTTAACACTTCCGCCCAAGTATAATCCCAGTTTCTGAAAGAAGCCACTTCATCGCAAATCATCCCGTGCAAGCCCGAGCCCCGCAATGAGTCCTCATTATCCGCGCCTTTAAGAGAGATTCGGCTTTTATTGATTTCAATCCATAACTCTTGCTCGTTTGAATCACCTCGGGCTTCCGCCGGCAAGGAATACCAAACTTGTTTTAAAATTCTCCAAGCAATTTCTTTAGCTTGCCGATAAGTGGGGGCGATATACCAATAATTCCCCGGTTGTTTGTTAAGTAACGCTTCTAAAATAAGTTTATGAATAACCAGGGTTGTTTTACCCCACCGTCTCCCGCAAGCCATTACGATAAATCTTTCAGGGCTGTTTAGAATCGCTTTCTGGCCGGGGTGCGGAGTGAATGCGTATTGTTCCATCTTTATTTGTTACTTCAAAAATTTTCTCGCCTTTGGAGGTTAAGTCGGTATTGTTAGCTGGGTTGCCTTCAGCCATTCTATATCTCATTTCTGCCGATATTTCTTTTAGAAACTTTTCTTTTTCTTCATCAGCCATACTAGCAAATTTCTCTCGATCATATTCTTTTAAACTTTTTCCTTTTGGCCGGCCGTTTGGATTGGCAGTATAGCCGGGAAGCAATCTTCCAAGCTCATCTCTTTGCGGCTTGTTTTCTACTTGCTTATCAAGATTTTGAGCAGTGGTTGGGTCAATTTCCATACTCTTTATTATCTCATTTATTTTTTAAATTGTCCAGTGGCTTGTTTCCAAATGTCGGTAAGTTGAGAAGTATAATCTGCTTCTGATTTTGATCTATGGTTTATTTTTGCTATTTCATTTTCAAGTGGCGTGAGTTTTTCTCCCCCGAATGCTTTAAGTGCTAATTTTGATTGAGATTCTTTCACAAACTCTTCCGCACTCTTATACTTCCTTGCTTCTTGAACAAGAGGTTGTAATCCTTTAATAGCTTTTAAACCCCCCGTCATTCCCATTATCATACTGCTCGCTAATTCTGATTTGGCTTTGTATTGAGCCATTTGTTCGGGGGCGACATTGAATTTCCGCGTATATGCCTGTTCTATTGGTTGGATAAGTTTGTTAAATGGCTGGTCTATGTATTTCTCGCTTAATCCTTGAATTTTCTGCCACAAAGGCACGACATTGCCCACCCCTTGAGTAAGAGACTGACCAGCATTATCTAAAATCCTTTGCCATAAAGGTTGAGCTGGTTGAACTGGTTTAGTATTTAAAATTTGTTCCCAGAATTGCGCCATTTCTTAATTATATCATATCCTCCGTTTAAAATCCACTTCTCATTTCTTCGCTCTTGAGTCGCGCGCCGATTTTAGAAATTTTTATAAACTCCTCTATCCGGCCAATCCTCGCTTTTAAAGATAACATATTGCGATAATCATCAGTCGCTTCCACCAATGCTTTAGCCATTGCTACCGATTTTCCTTCCAAGATTTTCTCTGCTTTAAGCATAGCATTTTTCTGTTGTAAAACAAACAACTCTTCCTGCTCATCGGCCAGAAAGAGATTAAGATTATGCGCCGCTCTTAATAAATCATCGGTTGAGACAATGGCTTTGTTTTGAGCTTGTTGGTTGAGCCAATTTATTATTTCATCGGTGTTTTTCATTTTCTTCTTTCTCTTGATTCTCTTTTAATCGTTTGGATAAGATCCTTCCAGTATTTGATTTCTTCTTCCACCCACAGTTGAAAGTATTTTAAGTCTTTTTTGGATAATTTATTGATTTGTTCGGTTTCTTTTTTCATATTATTTCTTTATAAAGCGATTTGGTTTGTTCGCTTTCTTTACTTTGACGACTGCATATTTCAATGTATCCGCCTTCCACAGGAGCGGTTGCTTTTCTCCAGTATTATATATATAAATCATCATACCTTTGAGTTTCAATACCCCAATATATGTCTGCATCACTTCTGTTGCGGTGTGATACTCCGTACCATCATTCGTACCGATTCCAAGCAGTGACAATCTGCCGTGCGAAAACATAACGTTGTCGCCAAGCAATACGCCATTCTCAAGTATGTCCAGCTCAATAAAGTCCTGCCCCTTGTCTTCAATCTCAATAGTAGCAATTACTTTCTGTCCTTCACGATAATCTTTAATGTCTGCTTCTATTTCTTGTTGTGTTTTATATGTTTTCATATTTCTATATCCGCTTGCGAGCAGATTTTGCTCTTTTAATGCTTTTTCTAAGGTGGAGCGGAGGAAGGATTTTACGTCTTCTTCACGGGATGTATATTCTTCTACTGGTTGACGCATATCTTTATCTTCAACAAAAAAACTAAAAAATTTTAAATTTTTTTCAGTAAATTTAATTAAAGACTCATCTTGTGGAATCTTTAAATAAGTAATATCACCACCGAACATTTTTTGTTTCATAATAATTTTTTAATTTTTTCAGTCCAAGTTAGAGCATAAGACCGTTAAAATCATCTATCTCATTATTTCCTTTTGTTTTTATCCCTCTAATCCAAACTCAAAATCTTGCGCGCCAACGGCTTGAAGCAACGGCAAAAACCCATATTTTCTCGCTCCAATGACGGTGGCAGTTTCGGGGAGGTTGTGATTAACCCGCAATAATCCTTCATCTTTGTCCGCCGGGTCGGTAAATTTAAGAAACCTGCCAATCCAACCGTCTTGATTGATTTCCAGCACTTGATGACGTAAAAGCTTGCCGTTGATGATGATATTTTGCTCGTCCAGTATCTTGGGTTTTATTTCACTTAATAATCTTTCCCAGCCGTAAGTTTTAAGAGCGACAATTCTTTGGTCTTGGTTGGGCAAAGTTAAGAGTTCTTTGGCGGGAATAGTTTTGTTGACGATTTTTCCCCAGAGTTCTTTTTCAAATTTAATTCCGTGAAGAAAATAATATGATAATCCGCTTTCCCATTGAATGGATGGTTTTATTTCCGAATGATATTGGTATTGCTCGTCTAACTGAATAACGCATCGGGGAGCAATGTATCCTTTTCCCTCAAATTCCGAGAAATATCCGGCTCCATTTTCTTTCGCTTCAAGAAAAAGAAACATAGACTGGATAAATTTCTCATCATTTTCATTTCCTTTATTTGTTTGCAACCACTCATATGAATCAAGAAAATAATCAAAATCATAGTCAACACCCGCCGAACTCGCCCAACTCGCCGAACTCGCCCAACTCGCCCTACTCGCCGAACTCGCCCTACTCGCCGAACTCGCCGAACTCGCCCAACTCGCCCAACTCGCCCTACTCGCCCTACTCGCCCAACTCGCCCAACTCGCCGAACTCGCCGAACTCGCCGAACTCGCCCAACTCGCCGAACTCGCCCTACTCGCCCTACTCGCCGAACTCGCCCTACTCGCCCAACTCGCCCAACTCGCCCTACTCGCCGTCATACTCGTTTCTAATAATCTTTTATCAGTAATATCTTTCACCCAAGTAAAAGAAGGTATCGGAAGATTATGTAGCGCGTATATCCGCGAAATAAGTTCTTTTGCTTTATTTTTATCAACAAAAAAGTCTTGCCGCATCCCCGCCGCATTCATTCTCTCAAGAAGTTTTTGAGTATTGGCGTGCATAGTTAATCTTGGACTTTCCTGTCGGCAATTTCATCAAATTCTCTTTGAACATCATTAACATAAATGCCCGGAGTAAAAGTAAATACTCTATGGGTGGCGGTCGGCCCGGAATGTTCCACGACGGCGTTACCGCCTTTAACTTCAAAGTAATGCCGACCTTGAGCGTCTTTAAAAAGCCCAATCTCAACGGTTTCGTGTTCTTTGGTGAGAATATGGCTATTACCCGAACCCTCGCCTAAAGCGAGCGTAAACTTGTCTTTAAATTCTATTTTTTGAAGATTATCGGGAAGTTTATCTAACTTGATAAATCCTAAGTCTCCTTGCCTGTCAATTATTGTTTTCATATTGTTTCTTTAGAGGATTATAGGGATTAGAACAACTGATTTCTCATTTTTGCAACCATCATTTCAACTTCTTCAAATGCTTTATCTTTCATTAACATTTTTTCTGATTCAGATTTCTCCGCAAGGTCATCTAAATAAAATCTTGCCCGCAACTTTCCCCCATCGTTCTCTAATGTATCTGGCTCACAAATCTTAATTAAGTCGTCGTTGTTCATATTTTTATTGGTTAATTGTTATTTCAAAACTTGGCAACTCCATCTCAATTTTATGAAGCAACCATCTTGGCAATTCATCCCATAGAAGCGTTGTAGCCGACCAACTAAAATGCTTTCCTGTTCGCAAGCATATCGCTTCAATTCGCCGTATCTTTTCTTTTTTCATATATTTTAATTATTTAATCTTCTATCAAATCTTCTTTCGCTACATATTTCATTAAGAAATTCGCTAACTTGTCCAAGTCCACAATCCCAGCATCTTGATATATTAAATTACTATAATGAGCATTAGATGGTATAGTAATTTGGTTTTCAACATTTTTAAATTCAGTCCTTATCGGAATTGATATGCTTCCCATTATCATTTGTTTTATTATTTCTTGCTTTTTCATAGTTTTAATTATTTAATTTTCCGTGTATTCGTCCTTTGAAACTTCACTGTCTGACAATAACGCTTTTACAATTTCTAATTTATCCATATATTTACGCAGTAAGATGCAAGCTGTTTAATTATTTAATCTTGATAATTTTTTAATTTCTTCAACACATAAATTCCAACCGTAATTTTTAGCTCTTATTTTTTGTTTGCCACAATCATCTAATCTTTTTGGAAAATTTTGGATTTCTTTCTCTATTGTTTCATCGGATATTTTTTTAGGCAATCTATTCAAAAAATCATTTTCAATTAAATTTGTTACTTTGCTTTCAAGCCAAATTTCGGCTTCTCGCCAAACAAAATCTTCCTTAAATTCTTTTTTAAAATCTTTTACTATTTTTTTTATCTTATTCATATATTAATTATTTAATCTTGAAATTATAACATTGAGTTTATCTCGTCTATGTCAAGACTCTCTTCAAACTCTTGCTCTTTTTCTGACGGCTTGGCGGTTAAGTTGATGTATTGTCCTTTCGGGTGAGTCTGGAATTTCGGGCAATAAGGTTTGCCTGTTTTTTTGGAAATAACCGCGTTTACCTCGCAAAGCGGACACCATAGATTTTGCATTACTGATGGATTGGCTGGATTATAAATCGGTTGTGTTTCCGCCTTGTTTACTTCATCGGCGGACGCTATGCTTTCTATCACTCCAATACCCATAAATCCCAACGCTCGGCCAACGGCTGATGTTTCACAATTCTCAAGCGCGGCGGTTTTATTCACTCCCGTCCCGCCTTTGACCGCTTGCGAATGAGCGATGAAGTGTCTTTCTGGTTTGTCTATGTCCGGCGTTACTTTAGCTCTCACGACCACTTCTTCATTATTTTGCAACATCTCTGTTTCTATTCTTCCGTTGATAAAGACTTCATTGAAGTGTAAGATCCTTGTGCTGACCAAAGTATATTCTTTGCCGTGTATGTCTATTGTTGGTAATTTTTTATCCATAAATTTTAATTATTTTTCAAAGTATTGCCTTTCGGCCTCGTATCTGTTCCTGTCATCACGATCTCGATCCGCTTCATATTCCCCGTCCGGGTCTTTGCTCTCTAATTGAGGTTCCAACTCATAATTCATTACTCTTTCATCTTTTTGTTTTTGCCAATTTTCTTTTTCTTCCGCACGCCTTTCTGTTTCAATCAGTATATCCTTTTCGTGTTCCTGCCAGTCAATCGTTTCGCCGCAGTATTCGCAAACATCAATGTCTTTCCCGCCGTAACTTTCCGTATACCAATTTTTATGTTCGCAAATCATAGAAATTTAGAATAAAGTTTTTTCTCGTAAACTTCCCCGCAAATTTCACAGCCCTCTTTGTGGTCGTGATTATTGAATTTAATCCACGCCTGATATTCGTTTTGCTTTCGTTTATTGTCCATTATTCTTTTAACGATTTTTTTCATTCGGTGGAATTTCCACAGTATCAGTTTAAATCGTATTTTTTCAAAAAATTCGTGAAACATAAATAATTGAATGAATTAAAAGATACCACGCTCCGAATAAGATAACCGACCCGCATATCTTATCCATTACCCTATCTGTCTTTTGTTGTCGTCTTTTCTCTCTATATTCTAATAATGTTTCCTGCATAGTTTTTTGCGGTGCGGTGAGGGAGTTCGCAAAAGCCAGTAATACCAGCTCTCCGTTTGCTCCCTTGCCTACTGAAGTTTCCTCCAGCCCGCCTTGTTAAGCAAAAGTCCCGCTTCTTGGTAAAAGAGGGGCGGGACTCGTGCTTTATATAAAAATGCCTCTTTTACCGTGCTTTAAAGTATATGCTATTTAGTTTTTAATGTCAATAGAAGTTATCCCCAGCCCTCATTTTGGCTATTTCGTCCTCCGGCGCGAAAGTCATTACTGTTCCCGTTGGAAAAACAATCTTCAAAGCTCGTTTATCTTTTCTCATAAAAATTGTCGTGCCGAAAGTTGTTACTTCGTCCATAATCACTCTTTCGTAATCAGGAAATCTTTTTGTTTTCTTTTGATTTTTTTTCATATCAATTTTATTTCAACCGTAACAATCGTATCCGAACGAGAACCGCCGTGTGGAACTAATAATATGCGAGTCATTTCAAATCCCCGATTTTTTCCTAACCCCATAGAGTTCCAACCGAAACAAATTGCTTTACCACCGGGCTTAATAATTCTTGCCACTTCATCTTTAATCTTTGAACCCCACGCCATTGATGTATGCCAACCGGTAACTTTTATTCCTGCTTTTTTATAATGTTCCGATACTTGCCTTAGAGAATATGGAGGATCAAGTAATACACCATCAATTTTTCCTGATGGAAAACCTTTCAAAAATTCAAAAGCGTCCAAATGAAATTTAGCCGGACTCTCTAAATCCAAATCATTAGTAATTGTCGCGAATGAATTAAATCCAGCGAAAGGATCAACCCATATTTTAGTCGTATTATCAGATATTTCTTCTAATAATAACTCTTTTATTGGTTTTATGGTGAATGTCCAAGCTGAAGGCATTGCCCATTTTCTTTCTATTTTCATATCAATTTTACCTGTTCCGGCCGGCTTAATTTGTAAGCGGAGTATTGTTTGCCTTGATGCGGAATATCGTCAATCCTGTAAAATGTTCCGTCATATTTCCCGTGTCTTAATTCGTAAACTCTCGCGCCAAGACGAAAACAACTGAAACGGTTTAATGCGTCAATGGGAGTTAAAATTTCCCCATTTTTCAGAGCTTCTAATATCTGGCTTGTCTGGCTTTGTTGCATATTAAATCTTTAACAATCCACCTATCTTTTGAAAACTACCGACCTTTGAATTTTCTTTTGGCGGCAATAAATCCTCGTAGACTTCCAACGGACACCAGAGTTTATTATTTTCTTCAAACCATTTTTGCATTCTTTCTTTTATCATCTCCACTCTTTGCGGGTTAGGTTGCCGCCAATGATTGCGGAGCAAGTATCTGGTTAAAGTAATGCAGTTCCAGTTTCTTTCGGTTTTTTGTTCGGGAGTCTGGGATAGCCATAATTTTGTATCTTCGGAATGCTCACGATTGATTTTATCCCAATAATCATCTCGCTCTTGTTTAACTTGTTCCCATATTTCTTCTTTCATTTGAGTTGTTTTAAATTGATAATGGACATAAGTTTATATTTCGGATCGTCCATTTCTTCAATTATTTCATTGCCGTCAAGCCACACAACATCGCCATCCCGCAAAAAGCTTCGGCCGTCTTTACGCAATACATATCCGCCCCAGTGTTTCACTTTATCCAATGAGCCGACCTTTGAGATTGAATTTATGTTTATCACATCGCCGTTTGAAAGCGTGATAAAATTTGTTTTGCCTTTAATGATAATATCCGACAAATAATCGCTTTCTTCGTCTAAAATAAGATATTCTTGACCGCTAATCAGTCTTAATGTTTTCATTTTGGTTGATACGCCGGAGCCACTCTTTGTTTCCCGACGCTTTGTTTATTTTTTTCTTTTGTATAATAAGCAATTAAACTACTTAATTTTTCTTTTAATTGGTATGGGGTTGTGATTGTTGGGGAATATGGTTGCCCTTGCACCAATACCGCGTATAAAGCGGAATCCCGCGTTTTCTCAAAGCCCATCTTTTTAATCATCTCGGTAACCGCCGACCTTTGGGTTTTATTCCCGTAGTTGATTGTTGGATTGATTTTTTGAAATATCTCAAAGATGCTAACCATATCCCGCGAGCTTTGCTCGCAAGATCTTATTGGTTCTTTTTTAAATGGTTCTTCTTCACTATAGTTCTTCTTAGTTGTTCTTTCAGCATACCCTTTGGCTTCCTTTTGGCATACCCTTTGATTACTTTCAGCATACCCTTTGGCTTCAAGGGGTGTTCTTTCAGCATACCCTTTATAATACTCATTATTTAATTTCCAAATATCAATAATTGCGTATATTCTTATTTTTTGAATGCCTCCTTTTGTTTGAATTTCTTTAAAACCTTTTTCTCTTATCCATTTATGGTCTAAAAGATATTGGATTGATTTTTTAAGAGCTTTTGTCCCTATTCTAAGTTTTTTTCTTAATAAAACCTCACTTGCAAAACAAATACCTTTTTCTCCGGCAAATCTTTTCATTTGAAAATATAAAGCTTGGTCGTTTGCGGTTGAATGATTGGCAATATAATTAGGAATTATCGTAAAATAATTCTTATCGCCGCTGTCATCTTCAATTATGATTTTTTCTTCTTCTTCATTCATAATTTTACAAACAAAATTCCCATAAGGACTGAAATGGCCTACAAGAGCCAATATCCCTATGGGAATGCTGATTACAAAAGATTAAATTATCTTGTAGTTTATTCATATCCCCACTCTATCACATTTTTCCAATCAAATCAAACATCATCTGGGGATAACTTTTTAATTACATCTTCCAATGTTCTGGCAATGAAATATACCCCGCCGGCTTTTTCAAATTGCTCTTGAAATGCCTTTTGGCTCTCGCTTTGTTTGCCTTTTTCATTTTTCACTTCGCAAGCGTAGATTATGCTTTTGCGTAATATGAATATATCGGGTGCTCCAATAATGCCGATCCAGTAGAAACCGCCAGCATCGGTTTTAAACGCTCCGCTGTTTTGCCGCCACGCAAAGATTTTTCTTAATTTTAAATATTCTAAAATAACTTTTTGAATATCTTTTTCTTTAATTGTCGGTTTTCTCTCTTTCATAAAACATTTTCCGCCACTTGCTAAAAGGCATTCCTTTGGGAGAAGAAGGCGGTTTTTTCTTTGACGAGATATTTCCGCTATGGGAGCTGGTGTGTAAATTATGACAGTAACTTTTCTCAATCGTTTCTTTAATTGTGGATTGCACGCCGCAAATATCGCAGGTGAATAATGGGTCTTTCATATTTTATCACGGTAATTTAATTCAATCCTCTCATTACCAAAATCGTTTTGCGTGCAATAAAGCTCATCAGCGTGAAGTTTGTCGGAGATAATTAAGCCATTTTGAACCACGCCGAAACAAGACGGGCATCCGCACCCGCTATCATCGCGAAATATCCGCTTTCCGATCCTTGCTGTGAACCATTTCAAAGTATGGTGGGTCATTTTTGTATTAACAAATAGCACGACCAAGGTTGAAACCCCCGTCTCTGATACATCTCAAACGCCACATTCAAGTTATATTTCCAATTAAATAATTCCTCGTTATAAGGCGCATTAATTTGAGCAATACCTTGTGAAGGCCAACCTGTTATCGTAGCGTCTTGCCAATTAATGGCTTCCGACCGGAAGTTACTCTCACAAGCCACGATTTTAATCATCGTTTCGGCCTGATTGCCCCATAATACACGAATATAGGTCTTGATGTCGTCTGATGGCGTGGCGGGGCGATTAGAGGCCATAGCCGGCATTTCTATCGGCGACCCTGCCTGCCAAGTTTCGTAATAATCTTTAGTTTCAGTTTTTAGAAGACGGCCGTTACTGATAACACTTATCCTTTCGCCTTCCGCTTTTAACGATAGAAGCAAAAAAAGCAAAAATATGAGGAATATCAATAAGACCATCCTTCCGGTGCGCAATAAAATATGTCATTAAATTAAGTTATAGTATTTAGTTTTTTACAATCTTGGAATGATCGTAAAGGCCGGACGCTGTCAGGCCGAATATAACGCCTTTCACCGCTCCTTCAACCGACAATCCCGAAAGGATTATCCCTCCGACAATCCCGAAAAACAAGGAAATCAACGGCGTATATTTATCGTTGATGTATCCTTTCATCATCTGGGTTAGTCCGATGACTAATCCGATGGCTACCGCGTCGTCAATGTATTGCATAATTATTTGCTAATTCGCATTTTAGCGTGTTATTTGCTAAGATTTATTTCAAGATCAACAATCTCAACTGGCTCCGGCTCTTCTTTCCCAGCGATAAATTGAGGCATTATAAAATGGACTTCTGGTGAACTTAATGTTTTTAATCTCACACCACACTCACACTCATAACTATCATCGCATTGATACCCTTTGTTTTTATCATCGCCTAATCCGCAACCACCTCCTGTGTGTTGGAATAAGTGTATATGTTTCATAAAATTCCCGCTAAATTCGCATAGTTAGCGTGTTATTTGTTTATAATCAATCTTACGGGCAAGCAGGTCAGTGCCTATACCCGTAAAATCGCTGTCCCCAAGATTAACGCTTGGACGCTCGGCAAGAGATGACCGCTCTTGCCAGCAAACGCGCTAATTCTTAGTCATCGGACAGAAACTTCTAAGATATACGCGAAGCAAGTAATATTCCCAGTTATTCGCTGGCGGGGAAGGCGACCTGTTCGGCGACTCGCCACCCGCGCTAAGGGTTGGATTCCCCCGTCAGTGAACAAATCTAATCTTGTTTTTTGTCATACATTGAATCAATAAGAGTGAGAACTTGTTTTTTCGTTCCATCAAATACTGTTTGAGCGACAAAATCAGCAATGCCGGAATCTTGTCCTTTAACGCCCACCTTTGGCTTTGACATCGCCTCAACCTTTTCCTTTAGTTCATCAAGCTCCTTTTGATACTTTTTCATACTCTGAATATTTTAAAAATAAGCCGGCGATACCAAGATGCTTTGGCGGGCTTCAGCTTAAGAAAATAATAATAATATTGATAAAATAATTCCAGCACACATCACCCAATAATCAATCTTAAAAGGAGTTCTTCTTAACTGTCCCTGTCTTATTCCGTACAATACACAAATAGTAAACATAATTATTCCTATTATTTCTTTCATATTTTGCGTCTTTTTTTGTTTATTTAATTACGCCTTCTAATTCAATCTTTGCGTCTGTTTCAACAACATCCGCCCAGCTGGCCAGTTCTTCGCCGATCAAGTCTCCCATTGCTTCCGCGCTAATCCAGTAATAGTGGCTATTGATAACGGCATAAATGGCGTTTCGGTTTTTTTCCTTGACAAGTTTAAGTTTCATATTTAATAATTTCATCGGGTCAATGTATCCATTCACGATATTGTTTATTACCGAAAACGAATAACCCGATGAATAGCTTATTTGATAAGTATTCGGTTTAACATCGGTTAGATACCTTACTCCGAAATGAAGATGGACTCCTTTACCGGCTGGAGCGTTTCCCCAGAACGAAGTGGAATTGCTCACCACGAAACCGGAGTTACTTTCCATTCCCAAATAAGTTTCACCGCCTTTCACTTTATCGCCGACCTTTACCAGCATATCTTCTCTCAAATGTCCGTAAATAGTTTCAATATATTTATCGTCAATCTTATCCGATACAACTCTGATATGATGACCATATCCTTTAGGAGCGTTGTAAACCTCAACCACCTTCCCGTCGTGCGCCGCTACCACCAAATCGCCGTCGTAAGTGCCGATGTCTATGCCATTATGGAAAGCGATTCCGGCATATAAAGTATATAGGGGGGGGTTTTCGCCGTACCATTGAAATACATTCCCTTCCGGCCATTTTTCAAGTTTTGCGTTTGGAAGCGGGTTTTTGAGCATATTTTCTATTTTTAAAATGATAGCATAAAAAGAGTAAAAAAGCAATCAAATTGGGGATAACTTTTAAAAGAAAAAGAGAAAGTTTTAAAATCATATTTAACGGCAAAGTGAATTTGTTCCGTTATGATTTTAACTTTCTCTTTCAAGTTTCTGACAAGTCCGCAGTCATCGCTGACGGACGAGTCAATAACCGTATTTGTGTCTGGGAGGCGGAGCGTCTGAAGGGGGATTTTTGTTAAGTTTCTTATTAAAAAGAGTAAGAGAATCATATTTAGAACCGCAACTAACGCAAGAAACTTGATAGAAAAATCCCGTAGCGAATTCTTTGATTGTCGTGCAAATGTAAAGAAACCCCCCGCATTTTGGACATCTATTTTCCATCAAAATCACCTCCTTTAATGAAATCATCTCGGCAAGTTGGACAGAATATGTCTCGCCAAAGAACTTTGTATAAATGCAAAATTAGTCGTTTCTGATATTCGTTTATCTCAATCCAGCCGCTATGTTTTTTTACCTTTTTGCAATATAAACATCTCATCATTATAATTTCTTGCATTTTCATTCCTCCTTTCTATGTCATTATCTCTGCCAAACTTTCTCATTTTTCTTTCCACCCGCCAGACTTGGAAACGAAGCCAAGAGCATTCACATTTCAAACACCAATTGATTAGCTTGCGATCAGCTATCAGAACTCTTTTTTTTATGCAAATACCTTTTAGCATAAATCCTCCTTTTTGGTTGATTGTTAAAGTGCTTTTAAAGAGAGACGGGATCGATGCCACCTCCCTTTAAAAACAAATGATTATCGCTTCCAATACTTCGTCCAATCTTCTTTTCTTTTGGTTTCGGATTCTCTTTTAATTCTTCTCAATAATTGCCTCTTGCCCAGCTTATATTGCAGTCGTTCCAATTCGTCTATGATTTTGATGATGAGTTTTATCATTCTTTGAAAATTTGTTTATACATCAGTATCAATGAGCCGATGGCCGCTAAAATGCCCAAAAACCACATCAAAAGTTTTCTTGAATAATTTAATCCGTTAAACCAGTCTATCATCGGCTGGCTCTTTTCTTTGAAATCGTTTAAATCCTCTCGTAAAAGCATAATTTCCTCCTTGATTTGCAGGAGATTATGCTGTTCCATTTCGTGGCTGTGTTTTGATTCTATTTCGTGGAAACTCATCTTTTTTGTAGTTGAAAATTTTACTAAGGTAAGTATCTGTCGTTTTATGACAATCAATGCAAAGAGTTCTCCCATTGTCAATTGCAAATCTTAACTCAGGAAATAGCGCGAATGGCTTTATGTGGTCAGCGTGTAAAATAATCTTTACTCCTTTCCCGCTTCTCATATTGCACCAAATGCAAGTATAGTTATCTCTTTCAAAAACTGCTTTTCTCCATAGTTTATATTCAAGAGATTTTCTTATTTTCTTATTTATTGGAGTTATCCCTCCCTTCCAATTATAGTGTTTTTCTCCTTTTTGCCATTCACTCATCTTTCGTTTAGTTTCTTTAGAAAGTTTTTTACCTTTATTCCAAGCAGGATGTCCTCTCATTGCTAAACCAATTTTCCTTCTCGCTTCTTCTGAATGCTTATATCCCAAGGAATTAGTATTTCCTTTTTTTGATTCACTCATTTTCTTTCTTGTTTCATTAGTCATATTGCTTTTTTAGACGGGATGTGGTATAGAGAGGGTATGGTAGAAACTATTATTTTAGTGATATTTATAACCTTATTTATAAATATCATAATCTTTCTATTTCCTCCCCATTAAGTTATTTATCAGTGTTATCACTGCCGTTTTACTAATTCTCCCAGCTGTGTCAGTCGGGATTTTATTTATCTTAGAGATAGCTTGAGCTATCCCAGTTCGTATTGCTGGCGATGTAATTCCTCGTTCCAAAACAATACCAGCAGTGCCACCCACAGCGGCTCTTTTTATTCTTTCTCCGGCACCTCCTTCCCCAGTCAACGCTCCAGTTACAGCCCCTCCCACGCCAAAGATTGAATCATATAATCCGAGCCCATATTTACTATCGGCTATACTGATAGCTCTCTTAACCGCCTTACTTGTCTCTATCCATTGAGACTCCCTCGCAAAATTATTCCCAGTTTTACTCACTCTTTTAATCATATCAGCCATTGCACCATAAACAGCTCTCATTACTTTTACCTTTTCCGACGGTGTAGTTGAAAGCCATTTGCTATCGCCTATATAACTGCCAAGAGCGCTTCTTGATTCATTTAATCCAATCCAATCTAATTGTTGAGCCGGCGCATTTTTCAAACTTGCAAGCGGAACTTCATCTATCATTTCAATTAGTTTGTCTTTCCCGAATAATTTACTCAAATCTCCTATCATAAGTTTTTGAAGAGCGGCACTTTTAACTTCTGGGTAAGTCGCGCCTCCTTCCACAGATTTTAATGCATTATTTATAATAGAGTTTTCTTGTTTGATTCCTTCTATGGCAGTTTTTTGAAAAGTGCCTAAATTACCCCATACTCCTTCTTTGACTAAAAAGTCTGATGGTGATTTCCCTGCCATTTTTATTTTTTGAGTAACTCTTAGTGCATTGTTATAAGTTGATTGCGGTGTTTTTTGAGCGAATGTTTTTAGTCCTTTGCCAATAACTCCAATAGTTCCTCCGATTGCCGCGCCAGTTAAACCAGCATAAAAAGCATTTTTGGCAGTTTCTTTCATTCCTCCGCCTTCAGCCATTGTTCTTGCCCCAGCGCCTAAAGCAGAAAGTCCGCCAAATTGTGTTGCTTTGCCAACAATAGTGGCCGCACCCTTCATTCCAAATGAAGCGATTGTTGAAGTAATAGCCCCCACATCTCCAGCTGTCTTGGCGATTCCTTTCCCAATAGTTCCACCTTGCGTTCTTAACGCTTGCGGTAAAGATTGCCCGGCTAAAAGCGAACCGCCAATTTCAGCGATGTTTTTTCCTCCGGTAAATCTTAAAATCTTTTCTCCGATTCCGGCGGCTTTTGAGAGCAAGTCTTTTTGCGGTTGAGATTGTTTCTCGTTTACTGTTTTTATTGCGCTTAACTTCCCTTGTTTTTGCATAGATTGAAAAACCTCCTCAATGTCTTTTTCGGTGGGAGTTCCTTCAAATTGCACTTTTACGCCATTTTCAAATTGAATTATAGACATATTATTCTATGACTTTATATTTCATTCCGCTTGAAGTCGCACCTTCAAGAATTATTTTGCCCCCAGTTTCATTTAATAGTTCATCAACAGATTGATATGCGTTGCCAGACGCTTTTCTTAATGCTGAATACACAAGGTCTCTATTGGCTTTTTTGCTTGCTAAAACTTCATCAGAATCTCCCGCTTGCGGAAGATATTGCTGTCTTGCTTCAACAAACTCCGAATTGGCGATAACTGCGCCGGATTCTCGGCGGAGTTTCGCGTTGATAAAGTTTCTCGCGGCTTGCATATATTGCTGAATGTCAGTGCTTTGAAATGCTGAAGGAAGTTTAAGTTGCGCGGCAAACGAAATATAATTCATATTTTTAATAGAATCCTGCAATGATTCAATCATCGGGTTTGCCTGTTCTATTCTTGCGGCATACTCTGACACAGTTTGTTGGGCTTGTGTGGGAGCTTTTATATTTTGTTCTTTAAGCCAATTAGCGTAAGTTCCAGGTTTGCCCGCAAGTTCCCATTCTTGATAACTGACCGGCGGTTTATAGGTATCTTCTTTCTCCATTTCTTGTTTCTTTAAAGCATAGTTCACCCCAAACTGTCTTTTATCTTCTTCAAATTTCTTTTGAGCTAAGTCTTGAGAAAATTGCTGTTGTTTAATATCCCCCCGTATTTTTTCAAACTCCAATTCTTGTTTTTTCAATTCAATGTCTTTTTGGTCTTTTTGGGCATTCATTGCTTCAGCCAATACTTGCGTCGGCACGCCGGCTTGCATCGCGGTCTGCGCCAGTTGCGTTTGAGCTGAAGGGCTTAATTGATCCCAACCCATTCCGTCAAATTGTTGTAAAATCGTCCCGAATACTTGTCGGGCATTATCCGATAGTTTTAAAGAATAATCCAAAATACTTTGATTTATTCTCTGTTGGTTTTCTTCAATCTTTTGTATCCGGTCAAGGTCTGTTTCAGCGAATCCAAGAACCGCTTTTGCTTTAGCCATTATTCCTTCCCGTTTGGCGAATTCAAAACCTAACGCTTTTTGTTTGCTTTCCAGTTGAGCCAAAACATCTCCCCGTTCCAGTTGGGCTTGTCTTTGTAAAGCAGATTGCTGACCGGTGATAAGAGGCATAGCGATTCTTTGCTGTTCAATGTTTAAAAGTCCTTTCTGCTCGCTTTGGCGAAGGTTTGACAGTTCGGTTTCTAAATCTATTGATTCCTGTTGAAGCTGTTGCTCCCGCGCGGTCTGTTGGAATGAAGTCAGATATTCCTGCCGTCTTTGCTGGAGTTCATTTTCTATTCTTTGCCTGTCGGCCGAAGGAGGCCGGTTGAAAAAGTCCGGCGTGATGACATCGGGAATGTTGATGGCCGGATAAGTTGGTTGAGGAACTGCGGGAACTGCTCCATTTTTTTCTTGGAGTTGAGTCTGTCCGCCGCCTTCTCGGTTGATTGGAAGTATTTCTGCCATATGTTTATTTTAACGTTTATTATGTTCCAGTGGAATATCGCCACGCGCCATTATCTCTGTCATACCAATAAAAGCGATAAGTCGCGCCGGAAGTATAAATCGCGAATTGTTCGCTGAATTTTCTGGGTGTCCAAGTTGGAACCGCTGATACTGTCGGAATAAGTCCGACTAAATCTCTGAAATCGGTTTGTTTAATTTCTTCAAATTTCGGTTCCTGATATTCTGTTTTATAACTCGTTTGTTTTTGTTCCATAAAGAATTACATCTTTGATTTTTACATTGCCCGCTATGCCGGAAACTGAAAAAGTAAATCGCACTTCGTGTCCTCTTAATTCAAGCGGGAAAAACGCTCTGGGCACGGCGCCTAATCCGGTAAAAGTCGGATTGATATTTTGAGTGAAAGCGCTTGTGCCGTCATATCCTTCTACGGTAATCGTCATATCATCTCCTGACGCAAGCCGCGTCCCGAAATTTATTCTAATGCCGGTAATTTGATAAACGTCTTTTAAATCTATCCAGTGGGTAATCGCATTGTTTAAATCATTCACATTCCCACCCGATAATAAACTGGCCGTATATGTTTTTGAATCATTGCCCGCGATGTAAATTTTTCCGTATGAAGCATTAGAATTAAGTGCGTTAATTGTTGTCGCCCGCAAAGCAAAACTTAATGGTTGGGAATATGCTTTTGGAATCCGCGAGTTTAATCTTCCATACATATTGATGTCTTTCGCTCCCCACATCACCGCGTCCCCGACTTGCGTTATAGCGTTATACCCATTGACATTAACCGTATGATTTGAATCAAGGTCTAAAATTTTTACGGGCGAAGTAGAAAAATTAAAAGCATACAGGGTGTTGCTACAAATGGCATAAAATATATTCCCCACTCTTTGAATCGCTTGAATGCTCGGTTCGGGAATAAACCATTCTTTATTCCAAGAAGGAGAAAATCCATCCCAGAAAACTACTTTGGTCGTCCCGCCTAACGTCTGGGAGGCGGTCTGGGTTGAAACGCCGACCACCAGATGATAATCATCATCAGATAAACATTTAACGGTATATTCGGGGTCAAAATCCAAAACATTCAAATTAGCCGCTCCCAATGCTCCTGTGCCCGGGAGTGAAGCTGGCACAAGTTTTCCCACCGTAGACACATTCCCGAACCAAAAAGTTTGCGCCCAATAATGCACGGGTCTGATTGTGGTGGAAGTTAATGCCGTCCAAAAAGCATCGGTATAAGTTGACGCTAAATCATATCGGCCTATCTGCGTTTCTTGAAAATAGTAAAAGTATTCCGTCCCTCCGCCTTTGGAAAAGAACCCGTTTTGGATATTAACTCCCCGATTGCTTTTAACCGTAACCGCGTCGTTTGAAAGAGCTATGGAATAAATATCTCCCGATGTCCCTAAAGCATACATTTCAGTGCTATTGCGCGGAACAAAAGCGGTAACCACTTCATCAGCCTCGGCTGAACCTATCTGCGTTGCCGCGGAACCAGTTTGTAAAAGCCCGAAATCATTTGAAGATAAAGCTGGGTTTACATACGGATTCCAACCTTCCTTTTGATAAAAAATTCCCGCGCCTTCCATATGCCGGCCAATCCCGACACCCGTAATCCAATCCTTAACTCCAAGTTGTAAGATTTTTTGCATTTTAAATTATAATTATTTGAGGGATGAAAGAACACTCCGAATTATCATCAGTGAAAGTCGTTGAAGCATCCGTCCCGTCCATATGAGCCATTAAGACTGTGTATGTATCATTATTAATATCGCAAGCGTAAGCAGAAGTCTCGGGAGTAAAATTGGCTGTCCAGCGAGCGATGCCTTTTGAAACGCGGAACTCGTCAATCCAGCCATTTAATGGTTCGGCTGGCGTGGGGTGGTCTCCTATTCCAAAATTACTCTGATTATAATTAGTGCTGTTGGTAACTTCGGCTTTTTTCACGCCATCAACGAATCCTCTTAGCGTAGTCCCGCTTCTTGTTACTGCGATATGATACCAAGTGTTTAATGAAAAAAGACTGGCTACGGTGAAAACAGTCCCTTCGGTTATTGAATAAAAAGTAAATCCCGCGTCAGCATTAGTGCCTATGTTAAATCCTGTTCCGCCATCTCTTTGCGACCACCAAGTTTCATAATTGACAAAAGCGGAATTGTGTCTAACCCAAAAATCTATCGTGAAGTCCCCTGTTCCGAAAGCATCCGAACCTAACGCTCCAGTCACATAATCTCCTGTTCCGTCAAACAATCCCGAAGCCCCGCCAAATTTACTTTGAGCGGTGTCTATTTGAGCATCCCCGTTTGCTGTTAAAGTTTTAGCAGTTCGCGCCATATTAAGTAAGTCTGATTGCTAAAAATAAAGTCAATCCTTTGGATTTTGTGGTGTGATTCGTATCAATATCCACCGTGATTATTCCACCAGCCGTTACCGCTGTCGTAGTCAATCCGGGGGCTGTTCCTGAATAATCTCTTGTGCTTTTTTCAGTAGAGTCCCATTTCAATTTATTGGTTGTCATTATCGTTGAGCCATTTAGATTGACATCCACGATAGCCGTGCCAGTCGTGCCTGCGGTGTCCACATCGGCTTCTATATCTACAATCGTGCCAGTGAAAGGTATGACTAAATCACCGCCTACCGCCGCAGTTGCGTCAGCGTCCCAGTCGGTTGCTTTGGCGATAACTCTAAAAAGAATATAGCGGACATTCCTCGCCGAAGCGACAAACTGGTCAATCGGTATGGCTCGCCCAGTATCCGTGCCTGTGTCTATCTCGGCAGTGGTGGCAAGCTCCACTTTACCGGCCGCAGTCAAAGAAGCGGCCGCCACAATATCAGTAACATCGGAGTCCACTGATACAACGCCGGTATCCGCTCGTAAAACACCGGTCAGTCCGACTGGCACAGTTACCGTTCCCGTAAAAGTCGGAGAGGCTTTTGGCGCTAAATCCGTTGTCAGGTTGGCTTTTGTAATCTTGCGAGTTGAGCCGTTAGCGCTTTGAGTCGTGTCGCTTATATCCACGACAGGAATTAAATCTCCGTCTGCTATCGCTCCCGAAGCCGTCAAATTGTATATGCTTGTATCAGCCATTATGTATTGCGCGCTTGATTAGAATAACTGGCGGTGTTTTTTGATTGGTTGGAATAACCGGTTAAAGTTTCCATTCTGATTTTGTCTCCACTCTCCATTAAAATCGCGTCTCCGCTTTCCATCAAAATATCGTCAAAAGCAACATTTCTTGTTTGATTAGAATAACTGGCGGTGTTTTTAGTTTGATTGGTGTAAGCCATTATGAATAATCCTCCGGGATAATGTTAAATCTCACCCGTTTATCGCGGGACTTTTTACCGTAAAAACTTATCAATCCTTTTTGCAAATCCGTAATCTGCGCTTGGAGGTGATTCATTACGGGAAGTCCTTTAGCCAAAGCGTAATCGTAAGCCGCGCCCAGAGAGAGGAGGCGATGAAAGGTTGAAGGAAATCCCGGCTCTTGCGTGGTGTCGTTGGCCGTGAAGTAATCCGGCTCGCGCAGGAAATACACTTTCAAGCCGTTGGTTGAAGCATAACTGGGCGCGGGGTAAAGAAAAATAGAATTGGCTAATTTATCGTAATAAATCGGAGTAGAGGCGGTTTCAAAAAATTCTCCGAGTGCGATAGAAACATCCTTTTGGTCTAAAGGCTTGAGTAAAATCCAATCCCCCGCGGAATCCTTGCATTCCACGCGAGTGATAGTGAGAGAAGTCGGTTCGGGATAATCTTGCTGGGAAGCGACCAGATTGATTGTTCCTATGGGCAAATCAGTCTGATTGGTGTCGTCCCATTGCCAATCATCCTGCGCTTCTAAAATCCACCCGATAACGCGGTTATACCACTCATTGATATTACGGGTTTTTTGAGCGGTGGGATAAGAAGTGGAGTTCGTATTAACTAAAAAATCTATGTCTTCAACTATGCCTAATTTGTTGGTTGAATCGCTGAATACCAAATTTGCGGTGTTGTTGAACGCATTATAACATTTTCAATATCTCTTTGCAACCGCCAACTTCCCTCCAACACATTAAAGGTGGTTAGCGGTTGCGGTCAGCGGCTGCAAAGAAATCCGCAACTTTCCCCGCGATGTGTTGAATATCTTCTTTAATTAAAGAAGTATAGGTAGGCAAATAAAATCCCCGTTTTGAAAATTTATGCGCGTTTAATTTTTCGTATTCTTTTTCCACTCCCGCCGGGTGAACTCCATTGTAATACATCGGTTGCATACTCATCGGTTTAAAATAATGGCGAGTGTCAATTTCGTTCTTTTTCAAGTAAACCATTAAATCATCTTTATGTTCTTCGGGAACTAAAATATCATACACCCAGAGCATTTTTCTTTTAGGCATTATGGTTACTTGTTTAATGTCTTTAAACGCTTCGTCATACCATTCTTCAATCCGCGCTCTTTTGGCAAGGAATTCGTCAAGCCGTTCCAGTTGCGCGCAAAGTATGGCGGCTTGGAAGTTAGTCAGCCGATAATTAAATCCCAATTCTTTATGCAGAAAAGTATGATTGAGGTCAAAAGCCATATTTTTCAAATATCGCAATCGTTCTTCCAAATATGGATTATCGGTAATACAAATCCCTCCTTCCCCTGAAGTTAAAATCTTATTGGCAAAGAAAGCGTAACAGGCTATGTCTCCGCTCGGCTTATGCCCGTGAGCCAGCGCGGCGTCTTCTATGACCCGCAAGTTGTATTTAGCGGCGATTTTCATAATCGCGTCCATATTGGCTATTCTGCCGAATATATGAACGGGTATGATGGCTTTTGTTTTTTTGGTGATTTTCGCTTCAATCTTATCCACATCAATTAAGAGATTGTCATCGCAATCCACGAATACCGGAGTAGCTTTGTTGTAAGTAACCGCCCAAGCGGTGGCGACCATAGTGAATTCCGGCACAATTACCTCATCACCTTCGCCGATGCTTAAAGCGGCTACCGCCAAAGCTAACGCGGTCGTTCCTGAAGTCGTCCCCACTCCGTATTTCCGACCGTGCCGTTCAGCGAAACCTTCTTCAAACAAATCGCAAAATTTTCCGTGCCAAGAGACTTCATTTTTCTCAATCGCTTCTAAAATATATTTTTTTTCATTGCCCGTTAAATCGGGTTTGGCTATTTCGTATTTCATAAATTTTATAGAAAGCCCGTATTAGGAGACGGGCGGCTCTTTTAGAAATTAACTCCTTAAAAATGTGCTAATCTGACCAGTATTTATGGTCGTAAACTATCTCCATATATCCGCAAAAATGTGCTAATCGCATATAAAGAGCTTTAATAATTTCCTGTTTGTCCCGCATACCGACCGGCACTTCAATCAAGACTCTGATAAGGTCATACTTCGTATCTTCCATCGGACACCTCCTCTCTTAATTGTCTTAAATGTTTTAGATATTTTATCACAAAGTCTTTTTTCTTCAAACTTTCCAAGTGTTGTTTTCTGACTTCATCTTTCGGGTTTAAAATCGTTTCACTTTGCATATATCGGCATAATGCTTCCGTTCCAACGATAATCTGTTCGTGTTTGATTATCTCGTTATCAAGAAAGATTAGCAAGTTTTCTTTGTTCATCTAAATCGTGTTGAACCATTATGGCGATTAACTCTTTAAATCGCGTTTTTGGCTCAAAATTTAATTCTTGGCGGGCTTTAGCGTTATCAGCTCTTAAAATATCCACTTCGGCGGGACGATATAAAGAAGGGTCGGAAATCACGTAATCTTTCCAGTTTAAATCAACCAGATTAAACGCCTCATTGACCCATTCTTCAACCGTGTGAGTTTCACCCGTGCCTATCACATAGTCATCGGGTTTGTCTTTTTGAAGCATTGCCCACATTGCCTCCGCGTATTCTTTGGCGTAACCCCAGTCCCTTTTGGCTTCTAAATTTCCCAGTCGCAGTTCTTTCTGAAGCCCCAGTTTAATTCTCGCCGCAGCCTTAGTAACTTTGCGGTCTAAATAATCATCGCCTCTCCGTTCCGAAGCGTGATTGAAAAGTATCCCGTTGCAAGCGAATAGCCCGTGCATTTCTCTGTATTTTTTAACCGCTTGAAAGCCGACATACTTGCCTATGGCATAAGGACTCTGCGGATTAAATCTTGTGTTCTCATTCTGGGGAGTTTCTTCAACTTTCCCGAATAATTCCGAAGTGGATGCTTGATAAAATCTCGCGTTGGGTTTCTCTCGTTTAATAATTTCCAATAAACGGATAACCGCCGTGCCGTTCGTTTCTATGGAGTATTCAGGCATTAAAAAACTCTCCATCACATCGGCTTGCGCCGCCAGATTATAAACTTCATCCGGCTGGACTTCTTTGATAATTCTTTGAAGCGAAGAAGCGTCTCCCAAATCACCGGAATGCAAAAATAATTTCTTTCGGTAGATATTTTCATCGCGGACTAAATGGATTATGTTCCGCAAATTATGGTATCCCGAAGAAACACGGCGGACTAATCCGTGAACTTCATATCCTTTAGAGAGCAATAGTTCGGTCAAAAAAGAACCGTCTTACTATTGCCCGCCAATGCCGGTAATAAAAGCCGTTTTAGACATTAGCGGTTTGAGGAAAACATTTATAGGTGAATTTCCCAGATATATCTCTGGGAGCTACACTCGCTTCGTGTTTCCTATTTGTTTAAATTCAGGAAACGGCGTAAGAAACTTCCCGCCTTGAGCGAGCCATTTTTTTTCCCGTTCCTTGAATAGGTTTATAAATCCGTAAGGCATAACAAAAGCATATTTAAACATTGACAGATTTTCTTCCGGTAAAATGGGGATATTTGACCCGACCATATATTTTCCCCATTTCTCTTTGCTTTTGTCTATGGCGCAAACAATGTTTTTTGAGTTCATTCCGTAGTATTGGGCGATGGTATTGCCTTTGGTTGAAGCTCCATAAATACAAACATTTTTTCCTTTGATGAATTTCATCGCGTCGGCCTTGTTTTTTTTCATCGCGCCGACAAATTTTTTCCAATCAACTTTCGGTTCTTTATGACGCACGCTCCCTTTCTGATAATGTCGCGCGTAAAGCCGATAACTCCCGCCGTTGATTTTATTCTCTTTTACTTTGTAAATTTCCAGTCCGTTTTTTTCGTAAAGATAAACGAGAGACTTGTAATCGTAATACTCAAGATGTTCGGCGCAGATGTTCCCGATGTCGTTCATTTCAACCATTTGCTTGGCGGTCATCAGTTGAGCAATGAAAACCCCGTCGTCTTTTAAGTGATTTTTAACATTAGAGATAAAACCGTTTGGATTTTTACTGTCGTAAAACATACCGATGGCCGTGATTACATCGGCTTTGTCGGTTTTCACCTCTTCCCAGAATTTCACGAATACTTTTTCGCAATGCTTTTTAAGTTCTTTAGTCAGATTGGTCGCCGGCTCAACGCCAATCCGCTTAAATCCTCTGACGAAAGATAAAAGCGCGCCGTCGTTCGCCCCGACATCAATCCAAACGGCTTTTCTTTTTTTAATATCTTTGACGATGCTTTTTAAATCATCCGTAATTACTTTATTCAGCCCGCTCCGATACCAGTAATGTTTGGAATACATCAAGTCATAATCCGCCGTGTGCCTCAACTGGACAAGCCCGCAATCTTTATTTTGGCATTGAGTCATTTCCAACGGCGCTTTGACGCATTTTTTCAGCTCTTTGACGAAAGTGGAAACGCATAAGTTTCCCAATGAGAACAGGGTCTTTAATTTTTCTCCGCAAACGCGGCAAGTTTTTCGCGTTATCATAAAACTTTTAAATAATCGGGTAATAATTTTTCCCAAGAATGTTTTTCTCCGTATATTTTACCATAACTGGAAACTTCCCGCAAGTCATTTTTATTCACCACCTCGTCAATCTTTTCGGCTAAAATCTTGGGGTCTAAAATCGGGTCTTCCACTTCTCTTAATTTTGCTCCCATTCTTATTTTTCTAAATCCCGAAGGTTTGAATAAAAGTTCTTTGGGCATATATTCGTTAAAAGGAAATATGTCGGTGGTAATCACTCCCAAACCGGAAACCATCGCTTCCACGATAGGCAAACAAATCCCGTTCGCCCCTTGCGGATAAACCAAAACATCGCCCTCTCTCCATAATTGCCAGTAGTTTTTGAAATTCACCTGCTGGACTTCCACTCTCGGATCGTTGGCTTGAAACTGTTTCCACGAATAAATAATCAATTTAAAATCGCTTCGGGTATGCTTCAGGGCGTCTAAAAGCAGTTGCGTGCCTTTTCTCCCGCCCATTCCCGAGTGCGAACCGGAATGAATTAAAGTTTTAACTTCTTTCCTTTCTTTCCAAATCAATCTGTCTTCAGCCAAAGGTATCGGCAAATAAACAACCTCCGCGCCAAAATCTTTAAACGTTTCGTAATCAAGTTTAGAAGGGCAGAGCAAAACATCGGGTATGTAAGGCAGAGGGTCTAAAGTCATTTCAACCATTGTCATTAAAACAGTCTTAATTCCCCTTGCTCTGGCTTCTTTGACTAATGTCCAATCATAAAACGTTTCTACGGTGAAAAGAACGTCCAATCCATTCAACCAATCATAATTTATTTTAAATTGCGGCCGGGTTACTTCAAAATCTTTATATCTTTCGGGGAATACCTGAAATACTCCATTTTCCACTAAAAGTGCTTTTTGGGGTTTCAGATGTCTGGCAAATTCCCAGCTTAAAGTTCCCAATCCCGAATTATCGCCCCGGCATATCATTCCTAAATTCATATAAATCCACAGTTTTAAAATGACGGCAGGGATAATTCCACGCCACCCAAATTTTAAAACCTTTTTCTTTAGCTTTTTGGCAAAATCCGAAATCAGTTCCGTATTTTAAATCATCATCTTTCAAAACAGGGTGGAAATCGTTTACCTGTTCCAAAACCCGGCGGGCGATTAAAATACAGCCCGTTCCTATCACGTCAACTTCTTCCAAATCCTTTTCCATTCGCTTAATGCTTCCATATTCCATATCCGGGAAAGGTTTTTTGTAAACATTCCATCTTAACTGTCCGTTGGTAAAAAGCGGCGTCGGACAACCGACAACATCCAAATCCAATTCAGCCAGTTCTCTCGGGTCTTTCACGGGGACGACATCGTGGTCAATCATTAAAAGATACGCGCCATCGGTTTTTAAAAAATCTTTGACGATGTTTCTGCGGTTTAAATAGATAGGGTGAAATTCGGGAAATTGACCGTCGTAAACCGCTAATTCCTTGCGGATAAATCCCGTATTGGGAATGTATGTTTTAACCATTTTCCAATCCTTTAATTTTAATCCGATTCCGTCCTTCTTCTCTCACTCGTTCAGCTTCAACTTTATCATAATCAATTCCTTCCAAAACAGTCTCCAGCCATTCCCGCCATTTGTCTAAATCCTGATAAAGTTCCCTCCTCCAGCCCCTCTGTTCTCCTATCCCCGTGAAGCAATCCCAGATGGAACCTAAATCAAGAAACCAAGAATTGGGTATCTTCCCGTGAAGATTGGCGATTAAAGGCGCGGCGGCAAACCCAGCGGAAAAAATATACGCCGCCGGCCGGCCGTAATCCAACACCTTTTGAGAGTATTTATTAAGCCAATCCTCTTCCTCATAGACATCTAACTTGGGAATTTCCACGAAATGCTTGTAAGGCATAAAATACTTGATATTTTTAACGAATTTATTGCTGATAAATACCGTGTCCATCTTTCTTAATTGCTTAATCCACGCGCCAATTCCTTTTAAACGAGCCAAATCATCGGTTACCATATCTCTTTCGTAAAATACCCAATCTTTTTCAGGCACTTTGTTTTGAATCAATAATTTAACCATTCGCCTTGCTCCATAAACCCAATCCTCATCATACATACACAAAGGAGCGGCTTTATAATAATTCGGAGCGGAAAATTTTAACGCTTTTAAAAGGTTATCGCCGATTATCTCGGTATAAAGTTGTCCTCCGCCCGTTCGGTTGTCATTGCCTATTCTTGATTTTTCCATTGCCAACCATTCGGCGTCGGAAAACCCAGAGAAAGAAAAATACTCATTATTCTTTAACTTTTCCACATACCAATCCACCGGATTTTGATGAAAAATTATAGGCATAATTCTTTTAATCTGTTATGTATCTCCAAAGCGTGTTTATCGGGAGTCATCGCCATTACCAGCTCTTTGGCTCTTTTGGTATCGGTTTTTAATTCCCCTTTATGCATTTTAAGCATTTTGTCTTTCAAATCCTCAAAGTCGTCCCACTGAAAATAAGCGATGGAGTCTCCCAGATAATCCACTGCGCCCATATACGGAGAATTGGAAGCTAAAATCGGTTTTTCAAACATCGCCCCTTCAAATAAAAACATTCCCCCGGTGGACATTTCATAAATCGCCGATACGAGAAACCTCGCGTTGGCCAACGTTTCCCTGAAATCTTCTTCAGTCATCGGGAAGTTCGGATCGGTCAAAGCGTAAGGAATGCCTATTTCTTTCGCCGCTCTCTGAAACCAATCCATATGAATGTCGGGATTGATTCTTAACGCCTGAAACGCGTATCCTTTGTCTCCGACTTTATCAAACGGCTTAGTCGGAAAAAAGCATTTCATCACTCGGCTTTTCATATTCCAGTGGTCTTCCAACATTTTCTGAACCGCTCTTGAAGGCACCCATACTTCCAAACTTTCCTCGCAGAGCTTCTTGTAACTTTCATAATCGTATTCATTCGGTCTTGGATTTTTCAAAGCCCAAGAATAAACATCCCACACATACTCTATAACGGGAATTTTAGGGAACATCTTATGAGCTTTCCACGCCTGATTCATCATAATCACCGAACGCGTGAAAATTAAATCGGTGGTTTCATCGCAATCGGGAGAAACTTGATGTCCCAACTTCTCCAGTTCGGGAACCAGTTGCCATTGCCAGCCCGGGGTTGATAAGTAACAAATTTTCATTTTTTCACCCACCCTATTATGAATTTAACCGCCGCTCCGCAATCGTATTCCTCAAGCTCAACCTTTGAAAATTCGGGAAACATCCGTTTAATTTCATCTGATTGAAACCAATTAACGTGCAATTCCCCGCCTTGTTGTTTTCCAAATTCATTCAAAGGAACGGAAAATGCCATAATTCCTTCCGGTTTCAATACTCTGAATATCTCATCAATAAGTTTATTTGGCTCGTCAAGATGTTCAAGAATTTCGGAAGCCACCACATATTGGAAAAACTCATCTTTAAACGGCATTTGATAACAATCGGAACAAACATAAATCACTTTGGGACAAAGTTTCTGAAAATGATTGATTACATCGCAAGCGTGATCTAAACCGTAAAAGTTATATTTTGGAAACTTCGCCTTTAATTCGGCGCAAATCGGCGAATTTAAACATCCCGCATCCAATAAATCTCCATCAGTGTAATACCGCGTTAATTTATTAAATCTGTCTAAATCCTGATAATTCAGTTTTCGCACGTGTTCTTCTTCCTTTAATCCTTTATTCATCAGTTCTGGCGTATTAGGATTGCGCGCGACATTGGGATATCTCATATATTGGGATTGATAATTTCATCTTGGATTTTTCCTCCCCGCAATTTATCCCCGTAAAATACGCAGGGTTTCTCGGAAGCATATATATTTCCGTTCACTTTTTCTTTGATTCTGTTTCTTTCGGCGTCCCACGGATTTTCATTCGGTTTTAAATGTTTTAAAAGAAATTCCCTTTTTTGAATGGACGCTTCAAATGATAACTGATAAGGCATATCGGGAAGATACTTGTAAAATCCTTCCGTTGGAAGAGTGCGATAAGGACTATGATTGCCCATTAAAGATACTCTGTCCGCTCTTTTCTCTTTCGCCAATTTAACCAATTCTCTTATCAATTCCAAGTTCGGCGGTTCGGTTAGATAAAAATCTTCGTGAAGCAAAATAAAGTATTCGTCTTGAATGGAATTTAAAAAATCTATCACTCCATTGCTCCAGTGGTCTATGTCCGTGTTGGAAATATAAGCGAAAAACGGCGCGCCCCAATGCTTCTGAAACCGCTCGGCAAATTCTCCGAATAAATGAGCGTATTTAACGCAACCCAGAACATAAATGTTAATATCCATATTCCCCGTATTGTTTCACTTCCAATGGTTCATTGCATATTTTGGCGATAGTGTGTTTGGCTTTGGTGCGTTCGTGGGTCAATCCCCGCAAAACATAGTAAAGGTGTCCGGCCATTTCGTAATTCTTCAATTCAAACGCTTTACTGATAACATCTTCCATTTCAAACATAAACAGATTTATCCGATAGAGATTATCAAATAATTCTTTCGGCACTCGTTTAATGTCTTTAGCGTATTCTGAAAGTTGCCCGTCAACCGGCAATCCCTTATTTTGTTTTACTTTCAGAATAGTCGCCTTATCGGCCGCTTCCCATATTTGCATTATCATATTTGTCTTTTTAAATATAAATCAATTTTGCTTCCTTTGGGATTAAAAATATCTCGGCCATTCGGAATACTCCCGTCAAGATTCAGCACGTCATATCCGCTTATCCGTATATCGTCTATAAATTCATAAGGGTTTACTCCCGCGTCCGCTTGCATAATAGTCGGCATAAATTCCATACAAATATCCCTGAATTGTCTTAAATGCCTTTTCATTCCTTTCCACACGAACCACTCGCTTAATTCAACGTCCAATTTCATAACTATATCGCCCTTTATTTCATATTCGTCAAGAATATCGTCAATCGTTATCGTTTCCATTTCAATTTTTTCCACCGATTCTTTATTGGGCGAGAATCTGTCGTATAACGACGCCTGAATGTGAGAATCGGCCGGCACGGTAAAAGTTACATTTCTTTTCTCGCTGTAAGCCGCTTTATTGATAATCACATAAGACTCTTTTATATCCCGACTGTTATCTTGTAATATCTTCGCGGAAGCGGGCGTGGCTTCAATCAAAATGGAAAACTTTGGCTTTTTCTCAATAATCACGGGAAGGGAAGCTCTCCCGATATGCGCTCCGCAATCAATAAACACATCGGAACTTTTAACTCGTTTCATACACCATTCTCGTATCGGATCAATATCTTTAGGATTTTGCGTTTCTTGATTCTTGAACATAATCTAATATGACTTGTATCCTGTGTTTATAAGTATAATTTTCTTTACAAAACTTAAATCCTTCTTTCCTGATAAACTCTCGTTCTTCCGCGTGAGTCAAGTAATATGAAATTTTATCCGTTAAATCATTAAAATTATTAAATTCATACGGCGCGTAATGTTTAAACGGGATAAATTCTTTTTCCAGTCCGGGAATGTTCGGCATAATCAAGAAAGCGCCCCGACCAATCATCTCATAAACTCGGTTAGACCAGTAATCAGGCGAATATACGGAGTCGCCTATCATAATCTTTATTGAAGCGCAAAAACCGTTTAATTCAAGTCCGGTAAATATCCCGTTGGCCGATCCCGGCCCCACCCACCGAAAATCATCTTTAAACGCTCCCTGCAGAAATCCTATCAGTTCCCCCCGATACGGCCAAAATCTCTGGTTATTTTCTCCCACAAATCCGACATTGAATTTATTAAGCCCGCCGCTATTCGTCATTAACGCTTCTTTTTGGTAAATCCCCTGCCTTAAACATTCAATGTTATTCCCTTTCAGCCCGCCGTCGGTGGTAAAGACTCTCGGCGCTTTGAATATGGGATTTTCATCAATCAAATGTTTTCTTTCCGGTATGGCTTGAATTAAATTAGTCAGCCACGGCACCACAAGAATTTTGTCCATCACCTCTTTAAATCTTCCGCCTACGCGGTCAAGCTGTTTTTTCTCCCAATTTCCATACGCGTAATCTCCTTTCATCCGCGCTTCTTCGCATAAAACGAAATCATATCCTTTCAGATTATCAAGCACCCAATCAACAGTCGTAAAGTCTTCGTGCCGCCGTTTCACGTAATGCCCCAGCTCCTCAAAACTTTTAGCGACGTATTCCGCCGCCGGACTGCCAAAATTTCCAATGTAAAGAATGTTCATTTTATAATTTCTAAAAACTGCCGACAGCGATTCAAAAGAGTGTGATGTTCTTTCGTGTAGGCCATCGCTTCGTTACTTATCTTACGCCGCTCTTCGGGACGGTTTAGGAAGTATTCTATCTTTTCGCTTAACGATTGAAACCCATAAAATTTGAAAGGAATAAAATGTTTATAAGGTTCGTATTCTTCGTTTAATCCTTCTATGTCGGTGAATATAAGAAATCCGCCGCGTCCCAAAGTTTCATAAAATCTGTTTGACCAGTATCTCGGAGAAGGAAACGAATCTCCAATAATAATGCTTGCGGAAGCGTATAAATCATTCAACGGGTCTCCCCGAATATGGTCAGTCGCCAATTTCCCATACCGTTTAAAATCATATTTTTGAAGATATTTGCACATCACCTCTCTATGCCCGTATTGCATTCCCCCGACATAGGCTACATCGGAACTGAAATCTTTGACCCATTTTCCTTTATAACAATACTCGTCATAAATTCCTTGTCGCAGAAGATGATAGTTAATGCCTTTGTCTCTGAATCTTTGAATGTTTCCCCCATCGGGGCCGAAGACAAAATCAGTTTTAAAGATAATATCCTCGTCTATCTTTGATTCTCGTCTGTGCCCGAAATACAAATCAAATGTCCAGCTAACCGTCGGAATCCTCATTTTCTTAATTTCTTTGACAAAGAACTCTCGGTGGTCTATCCGCAGTTTTGCCGTCAAAACCATATCGGGTTTCTCATCGGCGATTATTTTTAACGCCGTTCTCGCGTCAAATCCTTCCTCTGGGAAACGAATAATCTCAATCCCCAGCTTTTCAAAACTTCTGGCTATCCCTTCTTCATTCCATAACTTTGTAAACTCTCCGATAAAAGCTATTTTCACCCGTGTATTTTGATTTTATGCCCTTTTAATTCACTTTCGCCTTTGGCGATAAATCCGCATAAAGGGCATTCAAACGGGTCTTCTTTCACCGGCACGCCGGCTATAACCTCTTGCGGGGCTTCCATCGCTTCCAAATCAACCAACCGAATATATTCAAACTGTTCCCGTCTTTTGGGATTTTTTTGAATATCTATCCAATCGTGATACGGCATATCGTGAACTTGGCCTGTTTTTAACTGCCGATAATACACGAATGCTTTAACCGCTTTGGGTTGTTTGTTTTGATATTTAACGAAATCGGGGTGAATAATGTTTTTTTGAATCATCCGCTATTTTTCCGTGCATATTATCTTCATTGAATAAATGCACGGATTTATTATTTTTTAACGCTTCGTAATAACTTCTATCCTTAAATATCGCTTTAGGGTCGTATTTTTCGTATCTTTCTATTTTTTTCTGCCGGTCTTCGGGCTTCATCAATCCGTAATGTTTCAGCAGAAATGGCGCGTAATGTCCGTATTTGTAGATAAACGGGGGAGCTAATCCGCAATGCAATCGTTTCCGTTCAAAGTAAAGTCCCTCTCTTTGGGCGATTTTGAAATTAAAAAACCGCACATTCCAAAAAGAAAGGTCGTGGCGGTAATGCTGTTCGTCATCCCATAAATTGATAATTGCGAAATAATATCCGGGCACATTGCGTTGGGCTAATTTTTCAGCTTCTTGACGGGTAAAGTATTTATCGTATAATTCATCGGCATCCGAAGGCAGTATCCAATCGGGTCTCAACTTGGCTGCTCTGTCCAGCAAGTCCTTTTTAATGTTGGGCTGTTCTCTGCCCCATTCCCGATCGTCGGAATATATCCAATAACCACTTTGTTTTGCAATCCTTTCTGTCTTCTTATCAACATTATTTAAGCACAGTATCATATCATCAACCAATTCTTTTCTTTGCTCCAATACTCGCGCCAGCCATCTATCGCCTTCGCCTTTCCCCACCACCATCATTCCGATTATTCTCATTCGTAAAAATTCATTGATTGTTTATGGAAAACTATATTCCCGGCGACAATCGTTTTTTCTTGGGTAATGATTCTGACAATCAAAAAATAAGAAGGGTCTAATTTAATTCCGTCTTTTTCATCAACGCAATTATAAGGATAAGAAATATACGCCTGTTTAATAAGAGTAATTAGAGGCATTCCCTCATCATTGGTTTCATTTAAAATTTCCGGCTCGGATAGAATCTTGAAAGTCATCGGAGGCACGGGACGACTGATGCGAGAATTGGCCGTCATTTCCGATATGTCTTCTCCGTTTAAGTTAGATTCCTTAGTGGAAATAATCTTAACCAAAATAGGTAAAGAAGACGAGAGTTCTATTTTAACCACCAGCAAAGGAGAATCATCGGCCAGAATGTTCCCCACCGCCGCAATATCGTGAGTGCCTTTGTCTAATTTTTTACTGAAAGGAAAAATAATCATAAATGCATTATAACATTATTTTTTAGTTGGCGCAATCAGCGGGGAAAAATAATAAACCCTCCGCCTATGATGTCTTTAATGGATGTTCCGCTTACTACTTCTTTCTGCACTGCTCCGATATTCAAATATCCTATTGTGTAACTGCCTTGAAATGTGCCGGGAAAACCAGCTTGAGTTACTTGTTTCTGCACCGCCCCAATACTTAAATACCCTGTCGTATATCCGCCTTGAAATTGTCCCGGAAAAGCAAGTGTTGCCATAATTTATATTGCTCCTGTTATCGCAAAATTGCGCCCTGTCGTAATTTGCCAGACTTTATCGGCTGTGGCGTCTGTGCCTGGGGCTATATCTAAGGTTATTGTGGTAGAAGTGTGAGCAGTAATGCCGTAAATTCCTGCGGTTATTCCCGTGCCTGAAACTAAATAAAGAAAATCTCTGCCATCTACAACCGTGCTAAAATCCCCGTCTGATTGAGTCAATACTGAACCCGATGTCGTGGCAGTAGTTCCTGTTAATTGAGTTACGCTCGCAAACGCAGGATCAATAGCCGCGTCATTAGAACCTTTTTGCCAGTTGGCGGCGGCATTGACATCG
>Ga0209727_1000551_pt1 | contig 40231 bp, 23 predicted proteins | sample RifGroC1_FD_183995 | JGI IMG/M metagenome (GOLD analysis project Ga0209727, IMG submission 183995) | Groundwater microbial communities from Rifle, Colorado, USA - Groundwater C1 (SPAdes) (version 2) | ecosystem: Environmental > Aquatic > Deep subsurface > Groundwater | place: Rifle, Colorado... | reverse complement strand
CAGGTCGAGTGGCGTGACGAAGTCGATGAGACCGTAAAGGTCAAGATTCGTGAGCGTTATGCATTCGCGGTAGCGAATGAGGGTCAGGGCGTTGGCGTGATGAAGAATGTCAAACTTGCTCGCAACTACTGGGATGGCACTGTTAGTGCTCATACGTTAGACGTAGACGAAGAGATCGCGGCAGATGCCGACCTGTCGGCTGTGCTCTAATAGTCTTAACGTTGATATTACTGGAGGGGGTCGGCGAAAGCTGGCCCCCTTTTAGCATTGTGGAGGAATAATGAGTTGGTTTGTTGAAAAACTGGATATCTATGAGATTCCTTCTGTATTCTCTAAGAAGGATCGTATAGAGAATCCTTACTTAAGTCAGGTTAAGGATGAAGAGTGGAAGAAAGTAATTATCGAGCCATCGCTTCGGAAAGAGGACACTATTAATGGCAGCTCCAACAGTTCTTCAGACGTATCCTGCTGATGCTGATACTGGAATTCCTATTGGAATTACTTTAGAAGTAGTTTTTGATAAAGGAATAGATATAACTACAGCTAAGGATGTAGTATTATTTGGTCGCGACTTCGATCTTACTTCTGGTCCCGATTCTGCTATGTGGATTGATGCAGATACAGGTAATAATCCCTATTTTCTTACTAGCCCCGGTTTTCAGGGAATAGTTGAATTACAAGCCGAGGTCGTCTATGTAGACCTAGATATTGGTTCTTCATATACTACATATACAGAAGTAGATGCTGGGACTATTACCTCTGAAGTAGACGAAGCAACATATGGAACTGCTGGTTGCGGTCATAAGCTGAAGTTAACTCCAGCAAATCAGCTTGCTGCTGATTTGCTCTATACCTGGCACGTTCTAGGAGACCCAGATACTGTTGGCAGAGGAATCTCTGCTAGGACGGTGTTTGATGTTGAACCAGATCCGGGTAATGCCAGTACCACTGGAGAACTAGTCAACTATGGGGGATATTCTGGAAGTTCCTCAGATACTGTAGTAGTCCAGATAACGACAAGTGGAAGTATTGGTACTGCTAAGTATAAATGGTATTACAATTCGTTAGGTTCTGGATCGGCTACTACTGGTAGGGTTACTAATAGACGCTTTAGGAAGTTAGAGAATGGTCTTCAGGTAAGGTTTACTGGTTCGGGTTTTGTTTCCGGGGATATCTATCGGTTCAATGTAGAGCCTGTAGAGCGGTTGGCTAGTAATTACAAAGTACGTTTTACGACTAATGATGGTAGTTATTCTACAGCTCCAGCTAGCCCGAGTACGCCAGCGACTTCCTCTCCTCCTGGAAGTGTGTTCCCCGCTGCTCCAGGTTCAAGTGCCTCGGCAGATGACTATTTGCTTATTGAGGGAATGAGTCCGGTTAATGGCTCTTACCATGTAGACCCTAATCTGAGAACTATCGTTGTTACCTTCAGTGAATCTGTTAAGTCGGATACAATTACTCAGTCAAGCGTACGGGTATGGAAGTATCCTGTATCTGGACGTTTTACTGATCAGCCTGAATTAGTTGAATTACAAAAAGTGCTTACCTTATCAGGCAGCACTCTTACAATTGAGATTTAGGAGTTAACATGGCATACGGTAGAAATTCTGTATTGTCTGGAGAGACTATAGATCTCAGAGTAGTATTTACAGATGATGCGGGGAACTTAGTAGATCCGGATGCGGGAGCAATTCCTGTTCCTCCTCCTACGTTACCTGCTCCTGTACTAATTCAGGTTTATATCTATGATGAATCTGTAGATACAGATGTTATTGAAGCTGAGATAGCTGCATCTACGTTCACTAGTGCTTTGGACGGTCCTTTTACACCCACCAGAATAGCAACTGGTTTCTACGAATATTCTTATACTGTTCCGACTAGTAGTGACGAAGGTCTTTGGCACGACGTTTGGGTCTCCCAAGTCGACGGAGTCGATAGTAATCAACTCTTTGAGTTTACTGTTGATGTAGGCGCTGACTTAACCATTCAGCAGTTGCTTAACAATGAACTAATACTTATTGAGTTAGCTGATTCAATTACTAATACAGCGGGAGATAAATCTCTAGCGAGTACGATAACGCTGTCTTTCATGACAGTGCTGAGTCCTTTCTATGCTTCTCCTGATCTAGTTAGGATGGAAGCTGGTCTTTGGTTAGACTTTGTTCCGGATTCTACTTTAGCGTTAATGATTCATTGGTCTAGTAAGGAGGTTGACTTTATTGCCAAGACTCCGACGAATTCAAGTGACTTCCAGTTTGCACGTACGAAGTTTGTAGTAGCCGATACAGTGCTGAGAGCGCTGACACTTCCAGGAGGCTCTAATGGGTTGGGGATAGGGTCTGGTGGGGTGGGCATTGGTGGCCGGAAGACCCTTGGCGATCTAACGATCGACAATAAAGACTCTAGATCTAATGTTGCTGTTATGAGTTCTGGGGTGGATGTTGAGACTATGAAGTACTATCGTACTCAAAGAGACGAATGGTGGAGGGTTGTAAATGCCGGAGGTACGATTGTTCCGGGACAAAGTTTTGAACCAAGCTATGCTATAAAGGGTAAATATAACCCTGATAGACGAAATGCTGGTCGTGCATGGATAAGCCCAGATGAGACGTATTACTTGCAGCCAGGTGTGAACACCAAGATTAGGGAAATCGGTCGGGATAGAGGCAGGTTTACTTTTGACCCATATAGAACCTATACTCGGGGGCGTTAATGCCTAATAGACCCTCTTTATTCGGAGCAAATAGTTCTAGAGACTTGTTTGCTGTTTCTGCTAGTGGCTCTTCTGTAGGTGCGACCTATGGAGAAGTGAAACTTAGAGAAGAGTTCGATGATCTTTTATTTGGTTTTACTTCTGGTATTCGTCATGGGCATCTAATCGTTGTGCGCAATATGCGAAGGGACAGTGAGGGAGAGCCAGTAGTCTGTACTTGCAAGCAGGAACTGTCTACTGATGCTGATCCTGATTGTGTATATTGCCAGGGTGAAGGTTTCCTTTGGGACGAATCATGGCATTGGACCTACAGTATGTATTCTGGTTCAGATACTGGCTTAGCTAATCGAGTAGTTCGTATGCCTTATGGGTTAATGAGGATCGACTATCGGGTTTTCTATGTTAGATTCGACACTGATATCAAGTATGGAGACAAAATCATAGAGATGAAACTTGATGATGAGGGGAGTCCGGTAGTACCATACATTAGAGAAAGTATTTATATGCCCCAGACGATACAGAAATATCGTTCAGATAACGGCCGAGTTGAATATATAGCTGTAGCCTGTCGAGAAGATAGTGCTATTAGATCGGATACCCCAGTATGAGTTCAGATTCTCTTATTCAAGAAACAATAGATCCTACTCTATTAGATACTACTAATAGGTGGAGTGTTGTTTTCGTGGATAACGCTGGACGATCGTTTACTAACGAGACGCCTATAGAGCTGAATAATCCTTTTAGTATCTTTGATCCAAATCACTTTCTTCCAGATAATGGGCTGATGGATATACAGAGGTTCTTCGTAGTAGCTTCTCAACTTATTAATTATGCTCAAGAGAGCGAAGGTACAGTTGAGAAGGAAAGGGTTCGGCTTGTAGAGTGGTATCCAGTAGATCACTTATATACTTATGGTGATGAGGTTATTACTTATCGGATATTGAGACGTATTCCAGCTAACATGGATACGAAGGCTCAAGGAAGGCCGCAGAGAAAGGCAAGGTTTTCGTACGACTTGCAAACTCCGGCACATCCGAATAAAGTGATTGTGGTGAATACAAGACCTATCGACCATAAGATAGAATTCTCTTGTTGGGCTCGTACTCCGTCGCTTGCCGATAGAAGAGCCCTTTGGTTAGAAAGACTTTTTATTACACACTCTTGGGCTTTTAAGGTTCAAGGTGTAGATCGATTCTTCTGGGAAGGAAGAGGAGCAGATACTACTTGGAAGCATGGCGAACATTCTCTTTATCAGAGACCATTAGAATTTATGGTTCGTTTGTTTGATATCGAAGTAGAAGCTCATTCAGTTCTCAGAGAGATGGGTATTACAATTTCAATTGATTAGGAGGTTTCCATGCCTTATGACAATATTCCACATGTCGGGGCAGCCTATAATGATGGTGGCCTAAGGGACATCACCTCAAGTGCACAACCTCGTATTCTGGCTATTGGTCCAGCTAGTAGTGGTATGACCTACGAACTGTGGAGAGTAAACAATATCCGGTCTGCTGAGGTTGAGTTTGGGGCGGCTACGCCTGTTTTAAAGTCATTGCATGAAGTTGCTGCTCAAGGAGCAGACAATCTTGCAGTGATGAGAATTGGTGGTCGTCAGGGCTCATTCGTAGTTACTGATAGCGCTGCGGCTACACTTACCATTGTTCCTGAATATAGGGACGATGAGATTATGGATCGTTATGCTCTTGCAATGGATGGTACTGGTACCGCAAATCGCATTGCTGTCTACGATCTAATTGATCAGTCTTGGGTTTATGATAGTGACGAGATTCTGGTTATTAATCAGGGTATTGTCGATGTTGCCGATACAGGTGTAGACCTCTTCTCGGTTGGATCGTTTACTCTGCCTGATACAATGACCTCTTTTGCTGATCAGGTCACCGGTGACTTTACGGTTGAGAACGTTGCTACGATTACGTCTGTAGTAGATACTGCTGGTACTGACGGGACTAGCATGAGTCTGGTAGAGCACTATGCTGCGCTCAATACTGCGTATCATGTTCTAGACTTCAAGGACGCCGATCTTGTTACTGCTCCGGGTGCGTATATTGATGCTGCAAACGTAGCCGATGGCGACTCACTTAATCTCTGGGCTGGGATGCCACTTGCTGGCACTTCTGATGCTCTTGGTTATGTGTGGCAGTACATCTACAGAGGTAAGATTTATACTTACTTTGTTGATAGCCTTACGTACTTCACTACTTTAGGTGCGGCTGTTCAGTCAAGTGTGACTCTTGCAATTTCGCTAACCTTAGAGGCAGTCAATGCTGGCGCCGGAGCGAATACGAAGTTTGACCTAGAAATTACGGTTGGCGGTGGAAACACTGCTGTTGTTACTGAAGCTGCCGGTGTCGTTAGCGTGGTGGTAGATGTCACTGCTGCTGTGACTACTACTCTAGTTGCCGCTGGATATATTAATACAGCATTAGCTGCTTTTGCTCTAAGTAATGGTCTGTCTGCAAATAGTGTTCTGATTGCTTCTGGGGCTGCGGATGTTATTGCTGGAATAGCTGGACCAACGCTTTCGGCGGCTGGAGCTGGCGGTAACGTTGTTACGCATACGATGCTGACTGGGGATACAACTCCGGCTGCAGTATCGACTAAGTTTGCAGCTGGTTCTGATGCCGAGCTTCGTGAGGTTAACTTTGCTCATCAGTTAGCCAGTTTCTGTAAACTCGCTTCAACGACTTGGAAGTCAATGATTGGAGCAGTAAGTTTTGCTTCTCCAACTAGTTGGAGTCGGTTAGATATTGCTGATTGGGCAGGTCAGCTTCCAGAGTTTACTTATGCTGGTTCTCAGCTTGTTATTGATGCGCCAGCCGATAACGGGGTTGGTGTACTTGGTAACAAGTTCTTAGCAGGGTTCTCAGATACTGCTGGTTATCGTAATGCTCAGATTACTGATCCTGGTTCTGCTAATGATTCGCTCGCATATGGTGGTTTAATTACCACTGTTGGCGCATCTCTGCCAAATGGGTCTGACTGGCCTTATGGTATTGATGATGATGATGAGGCAATCGATGGAGCCGGTGCTCCGGTTGATCTGGGTAAGCATTTGCTAGTTACTTACGATTGGCCAATTCATCGTAATTCATATAGTGGAGGTACTTCTTATAGAGGTTCTCTTGAGGCTTCTGTACTAGGCAGACTCGCTGTAATGCCAGTGAACGAAGAGCCAATTGGTTTCAATGGCGTTATGCTAAAGGTTACTTCTCCTCCGCGTATTCATAGTACACAGCTGGACGATCTAGCTGAAGTACGTGCTTTGGGTCTGCGCTTTGAAGAGGGTCTTGGCTATGTCATGGTTACTTCGAAGACTGCTGCTCATCCATCTAGTGACTATACTGAGGTGAGTACGATTCGTTGTGCTAACAGACTTCTTTCTGGTATCCGTGATATTGGCAAGAAGTATCTTGGTAAAGCTTTTACACCTGAGCGAGTTATTTCTCTTCAGGCGGCTTTAGATAGTTATCTGCTTGAGGAAGGTAAGGCTAAGATTCATCAGGGCGCTGGTGCAAAGATTACTTATACTCCTGCCGATCGTATAATTGGTAAGATTGATGTTCAATTGAGATTCGTGCCTCCGTTCTCAATTAGGTTAATTAACGTAACTCTGTCGCTCGCAGCTGACGAGACCGAACTCTAATAGGAGATAGGAATGCCTACAACTACGTCCCTTGAGCTAAGTAAGAAATTCGCCAGCTTCTCTGGTGTAGATATCCGAGTTGTTATCGAGGGTCAGACTCTCGGCTCGCTCCAGGCTATCTCTTACGCTGTACAGCGTGAGAAGGCGCCAATTTATGTAATGGGGCGAGTTGATCCTCTGTCCTTCTCTAGAGGTAAGCGCGGTGTTGCTGGAACAATTATCACGCTTATGCTAGACGAACACATTCTATTGCAGTCACCCTTTAAGGACATCAAGTTCGTTGCGGACAATGATGAGATTTATGCAATAGATGGAAACGTTCAGTCTGCAGGTTCAACTGCAGATCTAGAAGAGCTTGGTAACGTAGACTTCACTGCAGGAGATCTGAGCGATAACTACACCATTGCAGCGGCTTGGTATGTTGATCAGATTCCGCCATTTGATGCAGTTGTGGTTGCGGCCAATGAGTACGGCAATGCAGCTACAATGCGTATCTATGGTATTGAGATACTGAATGAGGGTAGTGGCTTTAGTATTGATGATATTGTTATCGAGAACCAGATGACGTACGTTTGTCGTACGATTCTACCCTGGCGTAAGCTTGGGTCCTGGGACTTTACGACAGGACTCTTCGATCCTGCAAGACAACAGAATCCTCTACCGTAATTTCAGGTTATAGCAGCTTGCTGTTATAATGAGGGGGCCAAGCCCCCTCATTTTGCTTCGAGGATCTAATATGTCTTTCAAAGATGTCACTAGGCAGTATAGATATTCATTTTCTGGTTCTGATGCTAAGGCCTGGATTTATTATCCAGGAGCCGAGGATATAGTCAAATCTCTTGAATCTCTCCATACAATTTCTGTCTCTATTCACGAGGCGAAAGGACAGGCAAGAGCACTGGGTTTTAAAGGCATCCGTGGCCTGTCTAGGGGGGTGAGGACCATAGGGGGGAGTATGATCTTCCTGGTAGTGGAGGACAATCCCTTGAGGGCTGCTATGGATGCTTTACAGGAGCTTTCGGCAAGACAAGTTTTTGATTGGCCAGGATGGTCTATAGATAGACACGAGGTAGGTACTGGTACTGCTATTGATAGTACCAATTTTAATAACCGAATGGCGACATTGCTACCGCCAATGAACATACTCATTCAGTATGTATCTGAAGGAGCTTATTGGTCGCATAGAACAGTTGCGCGTTCTGCAGAGAAGGATCCCGTTCCCGAAGGAGGAGAGGTTGTTTGGAAAGAGAACTTTAGTGTCTATGATATCGAAGGCGCTGCTGCATTGATTAGAAATGTTGAGTTTCTAGACGAAGGTATAGTAACGTCTATTAATGACGTAGCTACTGAAGTAACTTTTTCTTTCATTGCAACTGATTATAAACCTTTGTCTGCTCAAGTGTTTTCTAGTGGAGACAGAGCCTTCTTAAGAGCTACTGAAGACGAGCAGAAGGATTTGGCTCTTCGTGGTAAGCTGTTCTCTCAACGGGCTGCTTTGAGAGTTAGGGAAGAAAAGAATGCAATTGATACAGTTAGCAGGAACAGTACTATCTAGAGGAGAATTATATGGCGCGATTATCCTATGAGTACTTCTGTGGCGCAAACGTTGTCGTTGAAATCGAAGGTATGCCGATCTTAGAAGCAGCAGGTCTTTCTTGTAATATCTCTGAGTCTAAGAGGCCTATCTATGGTTATAGTAGTAGACACTTCGACGCTGTCGCTAGAGGGCAGGTAATCGTCCAAGGTTCTTTGGTAGTGAACTACGTGCACCAAGACTATTTGTTTAGAGCTATTGAATTAGGACTACAAGAGAGAGGACTGCTATCTAGTACAGAACTCTCTACGTTACCTGTATTAGATTCTGCTTCGAAAGAGTTTCTAGATCTTATGGAGGATGCTAAACAACGAGATGCGATGGCAACGGAGATGCTAAGCAATTATCCAGAAAGTGTTAGATTAGCTCAGGCATTTAAGGAGCGATACTGGAATCCTCCAATTAGCCAGGGAGGGTTACAGCCCCTTTTCCCTAATCCGCATGATTCTTTTGGTGGCCTTGACATTCAGATTACTTTTGGGGAAAGATCTGTCAGTAATCAGAACAAAGGTGTTACTGGTTTACTTATTGCCGATGCTTACATTACTGGCAGAGGACTGCCGATTAGAATAGACGAAGAAACAATAGTAGAGGAGTATCCGTTTTTTGCGAGGAATATCTATAGTGTTAGTCCTAAGTATTTTGAAGTTCAGTCACTGACTGAACCGGGTACTGATATTATTTTGGATAGTCCGTTCACTACGATACTTCCAGTTGGTTAAGGAGAGAAAATGAACTTAAAAGATAACTTAACATCCGAGTCAAAGTTAATGTTGGAGCCTGACGAGGAGGTAAGTTTAGATGATGCGCTTAATATGTTCTTACATGAGGGCTCGGAAGAAAAAGAAGAAGAGTCAGTATTAGATCAAGGGCAAGCAATTCGGGCAGAGATACTCTCTCTGTTTCTCGGCAGAGCAGATGCTCCTGAGCAAGGAACGATTGATGCTTGGAAGGCTAAGCATGATGGGGCCGTGTATGTCTTCGCAGCAGATGCAAGAAATGTTTTTGTTTATACGCATTTGACTGTTTCACAGTGGGAAAAAATACAACAGGTTCTGCAGCAGAAGTCTCAGGCTGCGCCCGAAGCGCAGCAAGCTATCGAAGCTTTTCTAAAGGAAAAGGTTCTCAGAGAGGTTATTCTTTGGCCAGAACTTTCAAAGACATTCTTTAAGACATGTCCTGCAGGACTTCCGAATACGCTGTATGAGCTTATTATGCTGCAATCATATTTCCTAAATCCTCAGCAAGCGATTTCATTAACTACGCAGCTCTAATGGTTGATCTTTCGACTCTATTGAAGAGCAGTGCAATCTTTAAGACTGTATTCCCCAATGGGAATACAGTTGAGTGGAGATTGCTAACTCTAAAAGAGTATCGAATCTTTAGTGGATTGCGTTCTTTAGAAACGTTATCTGAAGAGTATATTGCATTTAGTGTATTCAAACACTGTTATCAGGGAAGTTTTGATTTACTTAATAAAAGAATGCCTGCTGGTATTCCTATTACTATAGGTAGGTTGATTCTGTATCTTTCTGGAGATTGTGAAAAAGAAACAATTAAGAGTGACATCACGATAGCTAGGGCAATGTATCAGGGGGCAGCAGTAAACGAACACATGAAACGTGTTGTCTTTACTGCGTTCCCTGTATATAAAATTGAAGATGCTGATTCTTGGACTCGACAGGAATTGCTGGAGAAGTTTGCTATTTCTGAAGTTCTGCTAATTGAAAGAGGTATTGTCGAGAAGCCTTTTGATGTCGATAGTATTACTTTTGGAGGAGAGCAAGTCCAAGAGGATTCTATTGTTCCGATAAATTTCGAAACTGATTCCCAAGCTCTTACAAAGGAATTGGGCCCGTGGGCTCAGAGTGATATTATAGAAGAAGAAGTGAACCAGAAGAAGAGAGTCCTTAGCAAGAAGCAAAGTGCTCAATTAGATAAAATCCGTAGAGGTTAACTATGGCTGATCAACCATACGGTAGTACAGTATGGACGAGTCAAGATAGACCTCCGGAAAGAGACTGGAAGGCTCAAGGAGTTGCTTTAGGCGCTGCTGTGGGTGCTGGGGTTGTCGGTGCTCGCTGGGCGACGACTCCTGGTGCTTCAGGTGCCAGACCCCTTGATACAATGCTCAGGGTGGCTAGGACGGCAGGTAACCTGGCTCCGTTTCAGATACTTAATACTTTCCGAGCACCAGAGATACTCAGCCCCTATGCCTCTCCGCTTTACCAACAACTGGAAGCGGTAGGAGACGTATTTGAGGGTTCTATTGGCGCTGAGTATCTGAAGGAAGCAGATACATTTGAGTACCTTCGGAAGCTTACCGGTTTAGATACTGCTGAATTAGCTAAACGGGGAATAACTCCAGGGTTGGTTGGAGCTTCTGATGAGGTTGCTAGTCGTCTTGTATTCCAGAGAACAGCTAAAAGTGCTACTGGAAGTTTGTTTACTGAAGTAAATGGTAAAAGGCATTTATTAAATGACAAGGTGATGTTGCAGCAGTTCACTGGTGAGAACCTAGACTATGCAGCAATAATCGATAAGAAGTCTTCTATTAATAGAGGAGTCCATGCAACTCTGCAAGCTATGGGTTTCATGGAAGAGGGGAACGATCCCAAGAGTTTATTTAAGTTTGCGGGGAAGAGACCTGAGGGAGTTGCTAAGAGACCGGGTTTCATTCCTGTACCAGCCCTAAGAGCCGGTTTTGGTTCGGTAGATGAATTCTTGCAGGGCTCGACTCTTGCTAGAGCATTACCAGCGTTCTCAATGGAGCGCTTTAATAGGCTCCTGGGAGGGTTTTCCGATCAGGTACTAGGAAAGACTACGGGTGGTATGCTCAAGCGCCTAGGGCTAGGTTTAAATGTCACTAGTGGGCCTGCTTCATCTATGTTCTTCCGTTTTGGTGGAAAGGCTGCGCTAGTTGGCGGAGCAATTATAGGAGGTTCTCAAGTAGATTGGGTTCGACGGCAGTTTGGAGATACAGGGCAACTCGCTGCTTCTGGAGTTTTCGCAGCGGGTGCTTCTTATCTAACTCACAAAGCTGGGCTTGGTGGACGTGCTTCGCTGTTCGCTGGGGTTGCTAGTTTCTTTGGGCAGATGGTTTTGCCTGGTTTCGATCAAGGAGTAGTCCCAGGGTTAGCTACGGTTTATACAAGATCCCAGGAATTGCGTGGAGCTGCGGTAAATCCTTTTAATTACTATAGAAGGACTGGAGAGGGTTTTCTACCAGGTATTAGTTCTTGGCAAACAGGTGCCTTACTTGGAGTTGGAGTTCTTACTGCTGCTTACGGAAAGATGTCTCGAACTCAAGGGGGTATGCCCTATCCCAGTCTAATGTCAGGAAGGGGAATTCCCCAAGCTATTATGGATAGATGGGGAGGTGAGTTAAGTCAATATGGGTTAGCTCCTCAGTCTCTTGGAAGTGTTCTCAAGCAGCCGTTAGACACAAGGGAGATATTCTGGCAGAAGATGCTTGTTCATAAAGAGGCTAAGCAACGCATCCCAGCTAGTGTTCTTAAGCAATTACAGCAAGAGTATATTCAGGGTGGAAGGTATACTACTGGAAGCATTCGAAGAAGATTGATGAGTCAGTATTCTAAGGTATTTGGTGCTGATGAGTTAGCTACGCATATGAATGGTTTATGGTCTGCGTCTGAAAAGATGTTTGATGACCTACAACCTCGTAATGCAATCAATAAGTCTCTCATTTCTGCTCTAGATAGAATTGATACTAAGTATTCTGGGAAGGGGGTCTTTAGTGAAGTACTTAGGCAAGGTCATGGTTTAGCTCAGCAGTGGATGCATGCTTTTTATGGAGCAGATTTTGCAGAAGAAGGCCTGTCTAATGCGCTCCAGTCTAAGGCATACAAGGCTCCATTAGGTCGATTGGGTTTGTTGTTTGGCGGTACGGTCTTAATGCAGCAAATTCTCACTGGGGGGCTGCTAGGCTCAATGGAAACCAGACAGGAGCTACAGGATATCCATTCTGGTAAACAGTTAATAGAGGTGGGCAAAAGTAGATTTTGGGAAGGTGGAGGTACTCCTTTTGAGGGTTCTAAGACGAGTTATACAAGACCGTCTTGGTATGCTCTGATGATGAATAGGGTTAGAGAGAAGGGTATTTGGGGAGAAGATGAAGATGAAATATCTCCTATAGGTAAATTCTTGCGCAAGAATTTCACTTATGACCTTGAAATGCAGAATTATTATAGCCGCCCCTATCCGCTCTCAAGTGCCGCATTTTCTGATGTTCCTATTGTTGGAGGAATATTAGCTTCGGGTTTTGGTAGGCTGTTTAAGCCACCAGTGACTATGCATGAAGATGAATGGATGCGTGAAGGACCTGGAGGAACAGAGTATGCAAATATCTACAGAGGCTGGAGAAATGAACCACAGCTTAATTTAGGAGCAGTGGGAAAGGGTACTCCTGGTAGTCCATATAGTACTGCTAATCAGTTGTCGGTTCTGACTTATCAGTTCCGAGAATTAGAGGGATTGTGTTTTGTTGGTTCTACTTTAGTTAATACAGATCGGGGAAGAAAACCTATTTCCGAGATTGTCCTCGGAGAGAAAGTTCTTTCTCTTGATGGAACGTATCGGAAGGTGATAGGCAAGTTAACTACCGAAGAGCATAATAAGCAGTTAGTTAAAATTACCGCTGCTGGATTCAAGACATCTTTTATTTGTACAGAGAATCATTGGATTCCTGCTTTAAAGCGAGAGAGACATCTATGTGGAGCTGCGAAAGAGATCCAAAATTATGATCTTTCAGACGTTCAGGCAGGTACTTTAAGACCAGGAGACTTCTTGGTTGTAGTTGCTCATGCGGAAGAAAAGTCAGAAAGATTTTTAGATTTGTCTTCTTTCGTAGATAAAGAGCAATACGACGATAACTACATTTATCATAGCCGAACAAAAGCCGATAGAGTTGTTGCTTTAAATCTCTTATTAGCAGGAGCGTCTACTCCTAAAGAGCTCCGGAAAACCTTTGATAAGGCTGCCGTTTCTTGGGCTATGCACCAAATTGAGGATTCGTATAATTCAATTCTTAGGACTGATAGGTATATAGAACTGAATGCAGACTTCTATGAGTTCTTGGGTTGGTATGTAGCTGAAGGTCATACAGAGAATGCAAGAATTACTTTCACTTTAGGTCATACAGAAGTTAATATTGCTGATTTTCTTGAGGATGTAGGTCTTCTAACTGGTTGCCGTAAGAATAAGCGAACAGGCAAAGAGGGCTCTTCTATTGTTGTCAGGTTAAGGAATTTCCCTCTGTCTAGATGGCTAGACGAGAATTTTGGAGCAGGAGCCAGAAATAAGCATATTCCGGCTTGGATCAAGTTATTGCCAAAAAGTTTGTTGGCTAGCTTTATGAGAGGCTTGCTAAGAGGCGATGGTTATCTGAACCAGTTTGGTAAGCATGCTGGTTTTAAGTCTTCTTCAGCTGATTTAGTTCGAGATGTAGCTGAGTGTTTACTGAAACTTGGAATTAGATGTTCTTTTAATTTAAATGTTTTGGATCTTGGTAAAAGTCTGTATCCTCAAGGTACTCCTAGGGGAGCTACCACTTACTCAATATTAAGAATATCGCCTTCTCATATTGAGAGATATAGACTTGTTTATGAACAAGCTTTAGTGCCCCCGGTGATTTATGAAAAACCAAGTAGAGGTCGAGCAGGGTTCATACGTAATAATCTGCTTTTTATACCTATTCGTTCTATTTCGTTCGTTGATGAACGACCTCCTATATATGACTTGACTATAGAGGGATTACAGTACTATGTCGTAGAAGATATAGTTGTTCATAATACCGGATTTGGAAAGAGTACGCTTTCAAACTTGTTAGTTGGAACTGATACTTACTTTACCGATAAGCAGCAACTAGCAGAAGCTGGTATGATGACTAGTTGGCGTATGCGTTTCTGGGAAATGTCTACGGGCGGTATGGGGTTCATGAACGAGGCTTTACGTCGAATCCTGCCTAGTTATAGGAGCGAAATAGAAAGCTATAATCCTATAGTTAATAATATGCCTAGTTGGATACCTGAGAAGTTTAAGGCGGGTGATCCATATAGGTTGGTAGAATGGGGAGAGGCGCGGCTCCCGGGAGCTGGTTATGAAGCATTACATCCTGAGTTGAAAGGGGTTAATGCTGAGGATTATCCTTTAATCTACCAGTATGACATTCTTTCGAATATTGCTCCTTTTACTAATAACTTTACCAAGTTGAGAGAGAGACTATATCAGTTTAGAGCGTCTGGTCAGATGTCTGAACCGGAAGCCGAATACATGGATCGCATAGACCGTATGGTTAAAGAACGGTATGAGGTCTATGATTTTGATAATGTACATGATAATGCAATTTTAATGCCTGGAAGTAGTTTGACCCAGAGGATTTGGGGTTCTGGACAAAAGGCTTTTAGAAAGGTTGCAGCTCCTCTAGAGTACCTATCTCCTGGAGGTTTAAGGCCTGTACAAAAGTTAATGGGAGACAGAGGGCCTATAGAGCGTTATGAATACGAGCGCTTGTATGGAACTCCTTATGCGTTTTGGGACAAACCTTGGAGAGACTGGTTAAGACCAGCTGCAGCAAGTGCAGCGAATATGATGGGCTATAGCGGGAAACCTTTGTGGCGTCAGCAAGCTGATGATACAGATGCTTTCTTTGATCAGATCGAGTTCTATAAGTGGATGCGTCTTGCAGAGCAAGCCGGTGAGCAAGGTAATGGGAAGGATCGGGTTAGATACGAAAGTCTTGCTGCTCAAACGCGCACAGGAGTCAATCCCCAAGGTAGTCCTCTGAGTATCTACTGGAGTCTACCTGATTCAGAAAGACCTTTCTTTAATGCTTTTGCGTTAGCAGAAGGGAGGGACCGCAAACGTATTCTAGAGATGGTTCCGGAAGATCAACAGCATTTATATCGAGCTATTTGGTCTAGAGCAGACGAAGGAGATCCTAATCTTTGGGCCGGAGCTAGTGTTAAGACAGACAAAGATTACCTGTATAGACAGTTCTATGGTATGTCGCCTGAGCCGATGCCTGCTGAGGATTGGATAGGTTGGAATAGTGACGTTTCGACCGATGACATTAAGGTTAAGTATATTGACGAGATGGGAAAAGATATCCATGATTATGGTGTATGGGAATCTCAAGTTAGAGGTTTGAAAGATCAGCCTTATTTAGAAGACTCAACTAGATTCTTGTGGGAAAGCGGAGGCATAGAGCGCGGAGCGATTAGTTCTGATTTGCATCGGTTGTTTGGTACAGGTTTTCAGTCTCCTAAGCTCCATGTCAGTGGTGGACAGTTCTCGTCAAGTACAGTATCTTTAGAGTACGATGACCGAAGAGATGGCGATGTATATACGGCTATGAGGGAGTATTTAGGTGGCTACTGACGACAAATTTGATAGTAATGCTGGTGCTAACCCGTTACATACATTATTCCAAACAGGTGCAGTTCTTGCTCCTTTGGGGTTTGCTGGCTATTCTGCTTTTAGAAACATCAAAGCAAATGCAGCATTGAACCCCTCTGCAGTAGCAGAGGGATTCTCTGGGGCTGGCAATCTAGGGGAAATGGGGCAGCTCGTAGGGGAGCGGTTGCGGGAGAAGTCTGTAAAGACTTCGAAGAAGTCTTTAGAGTATGCTCAGAAGGTTGCTGACGAACTCATGCAGACTGATAAACTTACAGCTCTTTGGCAGTCTGCGTCTGAGCAGAATGCAATTGTTCAATCATTATTAGATACCTTGCATGACCCATCTTTAGGACTTAATACTGACGTACTTGCTGGATATAGAGAAAAACTAACTAATATTGCAAACAAGATAATTTCTTCCGAAGAGGCTAGAGATGTTATCAAGCAAACGGTAGGGGCTATTAATGATAGTGCTGGAGCAGATACTAAGATAAGGTTTGCTCAAAATTTACGTGAATACCGTAAGGTCGGGCGGCAACTTACGCCTCCAATTCTTGGGTTAAAGGCTAATGCTCCGTTTCAGGTCGTAGATGCCTCTTCTTTATCTGGTGCTGCTAAAGCTAGGTACAAACAATTGACTAGTAAACTTGGACAAGGCAGTAACCAGTACGTTGATTTAGTTAGCCATTCAATGAATGGAGAGAATCAATTCTATGCTCGATTATATGAAGGTCGTCCTGGTAGAAGTAGGTTCTTAGCATTAGCGCCTTTAGACTTAGGCACTACTGGTAGACCTTATACTACTATACGAATGAACGAACAAGGTACTGTCGGATATAGAGCCGATAGAAGGTTCTTTGATGCTCCGAAACTTAGTGATGCTTTTAAAAAGCACGGGGATCTGTTGGATCCAGGGCAGATACAGAGTGCTTCTGTTGCTGCTGAAGACTTCTTTATGGACGAACTTACGAGACGAACTCGCATGGTTCAGGGAAGACCTTTTTTACCTGATTCCAGAGATTATGGTGCTTGGCAGAGACAGTTTTTAGCAGCTGATGCAAGAATCGTAAGTAGCGGAGTAGATGCGTTTAAGAACTCTGGATTGGCAAAACATCTAAAAAAAGCTTTTGCATTTCAGCATAATTATGGACAAATTGTTAATACTGGAAAGATGAAACGAGAAGAAGTTCTTGGTCTTGCGACTCGACTGGCTACTGGTCATGGTATGGAGGCTGGTGTCTCTTCGGCACGGGTGATGAGTTCTGGTTTTGGTTCAGACTTCTTTGCTACTGTTGGAATCTATCAGGGTTCTGCTTTGTCTCAGGTAAGAAGTGTAGGTCTTAGTGCTTATGAAAAGATAAGAGCTGCTAAGGGTTTGTCTTACGACGATCGAGAACGTATGATGAGAGGTCGACAATACTTCCCGGTCACTTCACGTATAGAACAGATTACTGGTAGAGAAAGTATGTTCTGGCAAACCAAAGAACGTCGTATGGGAAGAGGAGGTGTTTTTAGAGCAGGGGCAGGAGCTATATATGATCCTGCTACTAAAGACTACAAGGTTTTAGGAGGTGCTGCTGGATGGTCGGATGAGTTAACCGGGACCACTAATAAAGTAGTGGTGATGGATGTCTCAGGTAAGAACTTCGCGCAAGGGCTGGAAGGCTCTGGTGTTGCCTTCGGAAGGGGCAAGGAGCGTACTATAAATGCGGGAACCAAACCTCTTATGTTAGGTGATGAAGCGAATCAGGTTCTTGGTTCTAAGTTGATGAATGATGTTATTGAGAAGGCAAACAAAGATGAATTATTTAGAATCTCTGCTCGGGAACTCAAGAAGAAATATGGACGCTTCGTTGGTATAGGTCCTAACGGATTGCAGTTTATGAGAGGAGATCCTAGAGCTAGGGACTTTGAACTTGCTTTTGAAGTTACGGAAAGCGCTGGAAAACGTCATATCAACGTTATACAAACTATGACAAGAGATATGGAAATTTGGAAAGGGTTCTCTAAATTATTCAAAGGTACTGTGCAGCGGCTTTCCAGGAGTGCTGCTGAAAAGTTCTCTGTATATGATGAAGCAGTTCTTGGGAGCAAAGGAGCCCGGCTAGCAACGAATAGAGACACTCTTTATACATCTGGAGATATGCTTGAAAAGGCTCCAGGTTTTCTTGAGCATCAGATGACTAGTGGTTATGGTTATTTCTCTGGACAGCAAGATTGGTTTGAAAGATTAACCGGATATGCTGTTGAGGATCAGTTGGGTATTAAGGGGAAGCCTGGTGGTGGTCGTGCATTGGGTCGCACTACCGGTGCTGTTATTCGAGGTTTGGCTGAGCAAGCCACTGGCTTGAGTGATGCGGATTTTGGTCTCTTTTCGGAGCGTGCGGGACTTGTTCTAGGAGGAGTTTTCGATTCAAAGAAAGGAGGTAAATGGTTAGACAGGCCTTCTATGGAATCTGCTGTTATAAAATCTTTTGGAGAGGAGCGAGGAAAAGCTGTTATTGCACAAGCTTCTAGAGGATTGGCTTTAGGTGTCGATGCTATATCACAGGGTATGGGTCCTGGAGACTGGGGTATCGCGAGAGGTTCTGTTGAGACAAGGTTTTTCCAGAACCTTCAACACAAGCTCAAGAGAATGGGGCTATCTTCTGCAGAGGTAGCAGATACAATAGCAAGTATTTATCAGGGCAAACCCGGGCATGCTCGACACCTGAAAGCTGCTGGGGCCATGTTGAACATGGCTGCTGGTGTGAGGGGTCTTTCTGGTCCTCTTGATGAGCTTCGCGCTATGGGGGAGAATGTAAAGACACTTTCATTAGCAGATATGAAGTTACTTAACGTGGAAGAGAGTTTGACTAAAGCATTAACAGAGCATCCCCAGGGTTTTATTTTAGACCTGGCTTCTGATGCTGGTGTGCAGCCTACTAAGATGACTGCACATAGAGCACTGGCTGCTACTGCAATGGATGTGTTTGGAACTACTCGTATTCCAATTGCTGGCGCAGAAGCCATGGATGCTATGCGAGATACTCTGATAAAAACAACTGATAGTACATGGCAAAGTGTAGATAACGAATACTCTCAAACTGTTCGTAATTTTGCTAGAGACCTATTCAGACTGAGCGAGTCTTCTGCTAAAGCACAGAATGAAGCGACTAAATCGTTTCAGGTGTTCCAGGAGAATGTCACCACTTTAGCTAGTAAGGTTATACATGGGGTTACTAGAGGAAAGGTTGCAGGTCTACAGGCTCATTATGGAGCTGTACTTGATCTTACGGCAGGTACCGGAGCCTCTCCTGAGAACCTACAACTTGCTAGGGACATCTTTAAACGAACAAAGGGTATGTCTGTTTATTTTGATTCTAATGCTTTCAATTCCCAGTTAGGAGACTTCATGGGTACGGGAGGTCTCAGCAAAACTGAGGCGGCTCGAATGGCTGAAAAGTTCTATACTTCTGTAGAGTCTGCCAAGGTTACTGGTTCAGTTACAGACGTTAGAGGCATAGCTTCTTTAGCAACTAGACATCCTATATTGGGACCTGGACATGTCGAAGGGGTTCAGATATTTAGACACCTAGAAGAAGTAGGCAGAGGAGCTGGAGATAATACATTTAAAGCCTTTGCAGGAACTAAGAGGGGTGGGGCTGTTATTCAGCGACTAGGGGTGAGTTCTTTTGGTGATGTAGCAAAGCTTGGTGATGCTCAGCGCTCTCAATTCTTTAAGGCTTTTGTATCTAATATGGGTGACTTCTCTGGTATCGGTGGTGGAGCGTCTTACATACCTAGAATGATGCAGGAAGTCTTATATGGAGGAGATAAGGTCCAAGTGGATATGGGTATAGCCGGATCGATGATCGGAGACTGGGATGGTGACTATTATCACTTTACTATGCTTCGCAAAGATGCTAGTCAGAAGATAATGAGCACATTAGGACAAGGTAAGTCTGAGGCATGGACTCAGGCTAGAGATGCTTATAAGATGAAGTTTGCAATCCTTGCTGGAGAAGCCAAGACTGGACTAAAGAATCTTGGGGAGTCTATTGGGACGACTACTGCTGATGAGTACCAGCTTATTAGAGAATCCCTATTAAAGGAAGCTGCTTCTAAGAATGTTGGTCCTTTGGATATGAGGTTAAATCAGTTGCGCTCTGCAGCATTAGATATGCGTATGGGAGATCCGGTCCAGAAAACAGCAACTGACAATGCTTTGGCAATGCTTGGAATTGTTCAAGAACATGCTGTTCTTAAGGGGAAGAAGCTTGATGTCTATAGGCCTTTTGCAGAGAAGATAGTCTCTGGTGTCGATGCTCTTGTAGAGGGTGACGAGACAGTACTCCGTAACGTTTTAGCCACAGAGATATTCCCTGGAACACAATTCATTTCTCCTGAAGGTGCAAGAATCTCTGGTATGGGTAGAGGTCCTGGAGAGTCTGACGAAGCTTGGAAAGCCTCTGTTGCTGCGGCGGGGGAAGGCCGGTTGCAACTTGATGACGTAATGGCGACGTTAAAAAGGTCGGTTGGCATATCAGTAAATCGAGGTGGTATCGATATGGTTTCAGCTGCTCGAATGGGCATGGCTATGGGGTCTGAAGATCCGGTAGCCGCTGAAGCAGCCTTCAATATTTTATCAGAGGGAATGACGCAGGAGGCAGGGCTCATAAAAGGATTCGCTGGTGATACGTTACGAAACGTTACATCTGGTGCAGAGAATATGATGTCACGTATTCGAGGATTGGCAGGGGGTCTCTCCAATAGAACAATGGGAATTGCAGCTGCAGGCCTTGGTGCTTCGGCTTTACTAGGATCGATGTTGATGGGAAATAATCAACCTGAACCTCTCATGTCTTCTAGTGGAGGGTCTCTTATGAGAGACTCAATGACAACCGGAGGGATGCTTAGAGGGGATCAGGTAGGTCCACGGCCGGAGAACATGTCTCGTCCAAGTGATCCTTATGCTATGATGAATCGACCAATCAATACTGGTACAATGTTTTCTACTATGCCAACCAGTTATGCTGTTCATGGACAGATTCCGAGTTCTGGTGGAATTAATAACTTCTCTCCGTATATGCAAGGTATGACTGGCGGCAATGCAGGTGGTTCTATTAGAATCAATGATGGTCGTAGACCTATAACGAGTAACTATGTTGATCGTTTACTTGGGGAATATTAATGGTTGATATTATCAGACAGACTATCATTACTCCTGAAGATCTTGGGGAGAAAGATGTTTTTGTCATTAATGACATTAACTTTGTCATTCCTCCTACACAGATCACTGTGAATAAGGAAGACCTAGTCTATCGTTGGAAGACTCTTAGAACGAAAACTGCTACCAAAATTCCTTCTGGACATGGACAGATCGCTGTCCACGTAACGATCCCTTTCACCGGATCTCAACTTCTGGTACTGCATAGGTTGTTAGTAGAGTTTAGACAGAGTCCTTTCTGTTATGTCGACAATAGGTATTTGCGCGAAACTATCGTGCCCGAGTGGCCTTGGCATCAGAATATGGCGTTTACGATGACGGGGATAACTGTTAGCCCTATGCCAGGGTCCTCTGATTCTTGGATCTGTGAATTGGATCTACTTTGGTTTAATTACTTTCCCTATATGCATAACTTTCTCTATAGGGATGATTGGGTGACAAATGGATTGCGGGCAACGAATCCAATCCATGATCCAAACTACTATAGTTATACGATAGGTTGGTCTTTGAATGAAGACACTTACGAACGTACACATCTGAAGAATCCTGTAGCTACTAATCCTTATGAAGAGAGAGGGTCTGCTTTTAGTACGGTGCATAAAGAGGGTTTAAGAAGTCTGCTTTCGGGTCAACCGATAGATGTTTCTCGTGATGAGTATTCTGTAGTTACAAGTAGATTTAGAGATCAAGGACCTAAGAATCTCTATGAGATGCAGGTAGCTCATAGTGGTATTGAGTTTGACTTGCTTCCTATGCCAGATAACATGGGTGTTGCTTATCAAATAGCAGAGCCAAAGAATTCTCGTATCTATGTACGGTTTATCAATTTCTTACAAAGAGATGCTCTTTACAAGAATTTTGGTATCAATGTAGAGAGAGACATTATTAGTTGGGAAGATGGTGCGGGGAAATTATGGGATAGTTTTTTTAATCTTTCTCTCGACGATGATGGTTTGCCTATAGTCTACTCTTTACATTCAGATCAAGTTCCTCGGTCTCTTCGAAACAAATGGATCTCAGAGATGCAAAAGCATAACTTTGGGATACGATTCTGTTTCCATGTTCTAAGTGCAATCAAGTTTCCTGGAGAGTGGTCAGATATTGCCTCAAAGAAGCAGAACAGTATTATTAGAGAGGTGGTAGAACAACTGGGTCTCGCTGATCTAGCAAAACATACTAAGCAGTTCGTTGGTAGCGAAGAGGATCTAGACGAGCTTATAGCTCAGATGGTAATCCCTACAGAGGTTAGTGAAGCTATAGAGAAGAAGATGAGAGAGAATGCGAAAACCATTCTCAAGGTAACAGTTGCTGAAGGATATCCTGTGCTGCTTGGTATGGCTGCAGTAGCTAATGCTTGGAATGAATCTCTTCTTGATAATTTTGTTGTGTCTGAGACACATGTGTGGAAGGATAGAGTTTCTCCTGGTTCTGAAGCTCACAAGAAGATTGCCATAGAGCTTAGAAAAGAGTATAACGCGACGCATCCTACTAGTCCTAAGTCTTTGGATTTTACGGTTCTGCCCTTAGAGCAGTCTGTTGGGCTGTTCCAGCTAAACCTAACTGCTGGGGTAGGTAAGTGGGCAACTGAGAAAGGATGGACTAGTACGTCTTTATTAGATCCTTATGAGAATACTCGGATTATGATTCAGCGTATGGCTGAAACATCTGACGGAACCGAAGTATTACAAGCTATAGCAGACAATACTAGTTTGCGGGATCTCGCGTATAAGTGGTGTTATTATCTTGAGAGACCTGCTAATAAGTCAAAGGATGCATCTGATCGTAGTGCACGCGCTGCAGAGATGTGGCCTGATTTTGAGTTATCTAGAGTACAGGATGTCGTTATCGAGTCCATCGAAGAGGCAAAGAAACGGCAGGAGCAAAGAGAGATAGAGGTAGCAGAGCAGCAGGAGGCTGCTCTCACGGCAGCTTTAACTGAACGCGCAACTCAGGAGGAAGTAGAGGTTTCTGATGAGGCAACAGAGCAGTTAGCAACGTTACTTGCCCTTCTCGATCAGGAAGGCTGGAAGTATTACGAAGCAGATACTACTATTTCTAATGTATGGCAGAAGTTCATCTCTATTGAAGTGGCTCACAGTGGTCGTGACGAACTTATCGGCAGATCTAATGTTCCTGAACAATTTCTTCAGGAAGGTATCGTTCTTACTAATGTGTCTGGTACCTTGCAGCATGTAGTTGCTAGTTTGCCTATACTCTCTCAGGAATTCCCTACCCAACAGCATCTGGGTTCTATAGAGCCTATGTATGAACTTGAGTTTGCTATTCTTGACGACCAGGGAAATCTAGAGGGAATTAGTCAGACTGCTCAGTTTATTGAAGGAATGAGAGGCCTTCTACAGAAGCAAGCAAGACAGTTTCGACCGATACCTGATGGTTGGTGCGTTAGCACTAGTACATTTATTACGAGACTTTTTGGTTCGTATGAAGAGAACGATATTAAGTTCTTGACTCAAGCACAGCAATTGGGTTCAGAGAGTTCTGAGGTCATTGATTATAGTGTGAAAAAGCGTACTGTGATTGCCCGCAGTTCTAACGGAACTGTGGAAGGTAATCCTGGTATGAGTTTCATGCAGATGACGCTAGAAGAGACAAACCCTTATGAAGAGCAAAGACTCATTTCGACTGCTTCTGGTCTTGAAGACAAAGAAGAAATGCGTAGAAAGATTATCCAGGGACTTTGGAAGTTAGAGTTCATTGAGAAGATTAAGAAGTCTGTTTTGCCTTTATTGCTTCTTGATCTTAGCGATATTGACTTTACAACCGATAGTGCAGGTTCAGCTGACTACGGTAAGTTAAGTATAGGCGTTTATTCCCCGGCAGCAGCTTTAGCTGCTGCTAAATATGGATCTCCATATACGGTCTCCCAAGAAGGAGGTCAGCAGTATCTAATTCTTAATACAGATAAAGTAGATCCTGCCTTGCTTGAAAAGCTTGGGATACAAGCCGAAGTACGTAGTATAGACGAAGATGCAAGAGCTGCGGATCCTTCAGCTGCTTTCTCTTTTGCTTTAATACAAGACGTTCTGTTTAGGGATTCTATTCCAGGGATAAAAGACGCTATCATATCCGATTTCAATTTCCCTACACAGTATATTAAGATTCCTTTAGATAGTTCTGGATTGAGCGATTATATTTTTACGTCTGAGTCTGCTAAGTCGGGTTTTGTAACTTTTGATTTTGCTAAGATTGCTTATAGTGATCCAGAACTAGTTAACTTACCTATAGAGAAGCTTACTACTTATTATGATTATCTTGTTAGGGTCGTTGCTACAGGAGAGAGGCTCTTTGCAGAGGAGCTTTCTGGAGGCATCCCGAATGATGAGATTAGAGCTGAACTATATGATCTCCCTGTCGATAATCATATGTGGCAGTCATGGCAGCATTATCTAGAAGGCTTTATTAAGGAAAGAAGCGGACTTGATGCTGTCACTTATTTATATGGTATGGCTGGCTATCCAGTACCAGAAGCTAACCTTACTACTGCTACTCATATTCAGAACGCTCCTCATCTCGGTGCTCAGTCTTGGGGGGCAGATCTTGACGTTTCTGAAAAAGTTGCACTTGATAAGTTAGTTGATAATTCTTATGGATCCGGAAGTGTCATAGATCAAACACTTGAAGGAGCAACTTTCTTACTTGGTTCTAGTATAGATGTATTTTTTGCAGGATGGCAGTACTTCAAAAGCACTGTGCTTCCTATATCTGCGACCAGGAAAGTCTCTGATGCAGCTAGTGAGAAGGTTGCAGGGGCAACGGATAAGTTAGTTTCAACTTATATCTTAAGTTTACCATTGCAATATGCTCTACCTGATTTGTTGAGAGGAAAAATAGAGCGACTAATTGGAGATATCATTTCAGCTGGTTATGGTAAAGGAGAGCCAGCTATCTCCTCTCTATATGAACAGTTATATGGAAATGCTTATTCTTGTGGAAACTTTGTATCAAATTGGCGCGGACAACCATTGTTCCAAACCACTCCATGGGATCCGACTTCAGTTATAACAACGGATGAAGGAGAGTCTGCTATCTTAGTGGCTACTGCTGAAAGAGGTCACTTCGGTGGTTTCATGGGAGCTTTGCAGCAAGCATCTGCTCCGACAGAATTCCTTGGTCCAGGTTTAGTAGACGCTATCTTCGGTACGAGTTGGGCAAAGGATAAGGCTGGCCGCCAGATTGCTGGGGCTAAGGCTCTTGCAGATGCCTATGGAGATCTGCTGAGAGCAGCGGGTTATGACGAAGAAGCTATTGCTCAGGGCGAAAGTTGGATTTACGACAAGCAGAGAGTCGGAAATTTAATTAACTCTCCTTTTATCTACAAAGATTTTGTAAAAGATGGAATCGAGAGAGGAAAATTAAAATGGTTGAAGTCTGCATTGGCGACTATAGCTGATGACATACTTTACGGAGAACCAGATGTACTGAAGGCTCTTGGTTTAGATTATTTAGCTACTTTAGATTCTGGAAGAGATATTAAGGGAACAGAGTGTTATCCAGACTTGGATCTGCCTACTCATCCTTATTATGGTGATAGGTTTCAGGTCTCTCCAGATTTCTATATGTGGAATATCTATGAAGATGCTAAGGCTCTTTCTCCTGAATATCAGGAGAAGATTTACACCAACATGGAGGAGGTCGTAACTAATTGCTATAAATCAGTTCAACGGTTAAAAGGCGGTTATGACTGGGATGAAAGCAAAGAAATTATTAGTGTAGAAGACTCTTTAGTTGAACCGATTAGTATGTCGACGGCACTATCTCCCGAGGGAACAGATTCTCAAAGGGACGGTGCTGGTCCAACTAGTAGTATGTTTGCTCCTACGAAAGATGCTGCTGAAGCTGAAAAGACTTGGACTGATGGAGTGAAAGATCCTAGGTATTCTTCCAGTAAGCCTAAAGATTATATGGATAAGAAGATTCGCCTTGAGACAACAGAGGGCGAATATGGCGCTGGTGGCGGCATCCATTATCCAACCCGAGTTGGTCCAGGTACATATGAACAGTTGAAGGGGGCTTTTGAGCAAACTGAGCAGCTCTTTGGTAGCAAGGCTGGATACAATAATGAGTATCTAACGGACAGAGACCCCTCTGTGAAGTCAACTATTAAAGATACTAATCTTGCTGTACCAGAAGAATATGCCCAGAGTTTTGATGTCGTATCTCTACGCAAGTTAGCAAGGGATAGTGCAAAGGATCTAATGTCATACAAGATGACATTACGTAGAGCATTCCCTACTTTTAAGTTATTCTTTATCGAAGAGGACGAACAGGAGAGTCGGTTCTTAAACTTTGATGACTTTTATTCATACAATGCAGTGAAAGAATTTTCCGTTGTAATGAGTAGAAAGATGGCAGCTGATACTGCAGTTATTACGTTGCAAAATGTTTCGGGAACGCTTGATGGTACTAAAAGAAATGCTATAGTAGATCTTGATTATTTCGACAAGACAGCTGGAAAGAAGTTGGATGCAGCTGGTGGTGATAAGTCAGATGCATTAGCAGAGAATCCTATCTTTAAAGATACAGATCAAGATCAACCTTTTGGTGCAGTCGTATTGCGCCCTGGACTGAATGTACAGTTGAGAGCAGGGTTCTCTAATGATCCTGACAATCTTGAGGTTTTAATCAGTGGCAGAATTGTTGATGTGAACTGGAATAAGACAGGAGATCTGGCTGAGATAATGGTTCAGTCGTTTGGGGTTGAACTAATACAAGCTATCAAAGGTTCGACTAGAGATGGTTCGGATAAGAGTTACGCTACGACTCATGAACTTTTGGGTTCGATGATGTTAGAGCCAGAGGTTACTCATTTCGGCCGTTGGGAGTTTGGACAATTATTTCAGTTAGGTGAAGCAAGCGATCATCGGTTGGACTTTACTGATTATTCTAGAGAAGGTTTTCTTGGAAGATTCCAAGTTACTGATGCTTTGACTCGTTGGGTAACAAACCATCCAAAGACGGTTATTGCTGCTGGGTTAGGGCTAACTATAGGAACTGCACTATTAGCTTTTGGCGGTGGAGGTTCTCTAGCCAAAGTCTTTGGTCGAGGAGCGAGTAGTACGGCAAGACTGGAAAAAGCATTGATTACTGAAGTAGCTAAAAGAGGAGTTACTGTAGCCGACGATGCAGCAGGGGTTGCTGCAAGTGCTTTGAGTGCATCTGATCAGGCAGTTCTTCGTGAGGCGACTCGTAAGTTAGCTGGAACCACTTGGAAATTAGGAAGAGCTGGGGTTGTCTCGAAAGAGTTAAGAGCCCTGATGGATGCGAAAGTGGCTTCTCATTTATTAGAATTGTCTAAAGTATCTACAGTCGCACAGGGGGCTGCTGTTGCTGAGAAGATCGAAAGGTATGTACATACAGCGCTATTTAAGTCTCAGTGGATGACTAAACCTTGGATGACTAGTGCAAATGGAGTGGCTTTCTTAACTCAGGGAATTGGATGGAAGCCAATGAAAGGTGTTTTCTATTCTGCTTTGGGTGCTCCTTTTACAGCTGGGCTTACTGCTTTTGCTGCTGGTGTTACTTTAGATGCAGTAGTCGCTCCTATTTTGCGAGCAATGCATAAGCATACTATTGGCAAGGCTAAGAAATTCTTTACCAGAGCTGAAGTTCATTTGTTCCTTACTCCACAAGATGACAATCTATATCCGCCCCATCCTAAGGACTATATGACCTTAACTCCAGATACCTGGATAGGTAAGGCTAAAGATCTCGGTAGGGCTACTGTTACATTGGCTTCAAGAGCTACTCTTCAAACTGATACTCCAGGAATGTTACTCTGGGGTGGTCTTGTTGATCCTAGTATCTTTATTTCTAAGAAAGTTAATCCTAGTGCAGCGGAGTATGTACCAGTTAGTACAACAATTTGGGACATATTTCATGAGATGTCTCTGAGACATCCAGGCTGGGTCTATGGTGCTAGACCATATGGGACTAAGTTTAGGTACACTATGTTTTTTGGAGTTCCAAGTCAAAGATATTGGGCTGCACCTGCTAGTAATATGTTTATCAAACGTATGATTGATTTACGTAGAGCACTGGAAGGTTTAGCTGCGACTCCAGATGCACCTAATATTTCAAGAGAGGAGTTTGAAAGACTGTATGGAGCTGAGACGCTCTTAGACCTTAAAGAAGAGATAGAGCGAGATCTTACTGAAGAGGTCTCTCGTCGATATGGTTTTGCTGGAGGTGTTAGAACTACTACTGGAGATATCATTACTGGTCTGGATTTAGAAACTCAATTAACTTTGGCCTATGATGCTATCGAGATAGAGACAGATAAGCGATTGACACAGCATATAACTGCTATTGCGTTAAGAGAATATCTGAGAGGGTTGGAGTTAAGGTTCAGGCCTTTCAGGAGATATCATTTACTAGATAGTGATAGAGATATTATCTGGAATGGATTAGTCTCTTCTGAACAATCGGTAATCAATGCTGTAGATGTTACTTATTTTACAAACGAGGACAATCCTGAGGATGGGGAGGTTGCTACCGAAATCTTTAAAGCCCACACATTTATACCGGGGAATATGCTTCGAATTGCTCCGATTCGATATCCAAATTGTAAGGGATATCAGATGGCTATGAGGTATGGTATGGGCGAGTTGATGCATCGAATGAAGGAGATGTATCGGGGAGAGATCATCGTTCTTGGTAATCCAAGATTACGACCAATAGACATTTGTATTTTAGCCGATTCATATAACGATATGGTTGGGCCCATTGAGATCGAACAAGTGGTACATACAATGAGTCATGAGACTGGATTTATCACAGAGATCAAGCCAGGAGCAGTAGTCTTTGGTAATGAAATTTCTAGTTGGCCTGTGCTATCTGCAATGAAGATGTTCGCTTTGGCTATGAAGGATACAGAAGAGCGTATAGTGGGGTCCAGAAGAGGAGAGGGGGAGAAAGATGAACTGGAAGATATTGGATTTTTGTCTTCTTTCGCTGACCATATGTCTAGGTTTGGTGGAGCTAAGTTCAGCAGTTTAATGGCTTCTAAATATCAGAAGGAGTTTGGAGATGGTCTTACGCTTGCAGATGCTTTTGGTAATACTAAGCCTCCTGAGTCAGAGTTCGTAGATGGTTTAATCACAGATGCAGAGTCTCTCACGATTGGCGCAGCCACAACTGCGGGTGCAGGAATGGGATTGCTGGGAGGTGCAACTCTCGTAGGTGGAGGAATCATTACAGGAGCTGGAATCGAAGAGGCGTTTTTTAGACTTGGGCAAATGCCTGTGATGACGCCTTCAACTGGAGTTAAGACTAGTGTCTTCTTTAAGAATCCCAAGATTGCTATAGGAAGTCTGGTTGGTTTAACTGGGATTGGCTTGGCCACTGGTGGCGCACTTTTGATGACCCAGGCACCAAAGATAGATTTTCCAAGTCTTGCTTTTCTTATAGGTGGTCCGATTCTGTTGTTAAGGTGTTTAAGAAATGATGCTGTAATCCTAGTTCCTTTAATGAAGAGCGGACATCCTATAGTGAGTGGATTGGCTTATAATGATCCAACAATGATTTGGAAAGAATTTAAAGGTGAGATTGGAAGGTATCTTGACGAGACCTTAACCGGCGGAAAAGATCTACTTAGTATGTACGAACGGTATGGTACAGGTATCTGGAATAAGTTAACTGGCGATCACTTAGAAGATATGACTGGTGAGAGCGATCGTCCGATATCTTCTGGAGGTTTCTAATGCAGAATAGTTCTACTGTGCCAACCAACAAACTGCAGCAGAGGCTGCAGCACTACCAGCAGGGGTTGCTTGCTCCAGGATCCGGAGTAAAGCATACAGCTATAGGTCGGGTTCTCCGTATCGTTGATCTTCCATCGCTGTTAGCTGGCGATCAACCGGAGGGGCTGCAGAATCTTTTGCTTGATAAGGTACGTAATAATCCAGAAACTCTTTTTGCTGAAGTTATGTTAGTCTCGGGAAAGAAGTATATTTTACCTTTCCAAGATTCAAAAGATCATATCTACTCTCTCTACGGAAATAATGTACAGTTAACTGGAAGAGATGTTATCATTCTTTTTGAGAACAATAGTTATTCTACTGGTCGTATACACTTCTCTCGTGGCGGTACCAGAGGCTTTCTAGATATTGATAAAGCAACTAAGACCAATGATTTGAGAGGAACTGTTATCTAATGGAAGAGACCAGACCAAAGAAAATCATACGGCTTAACTTCTATAACTCTAATCCGGCTATGGGCGCTCACCTGACCATCTTAGGCTCTCCAAGCGAAGTTAGGCTAGGAGCAAGTCCTAGTTCTTTTATGGCTGTTGGAACAGACGGCATATCTCTGTCTCCTGGTCTAAGTAATGATGTAAATATCCAAGGGCTTAGTCATAATTTAAAGTATGCTGGAATGATTTCAGACTTACCTTTTCCCCTTAGTATCATACCAGTGACGATCGCGACACCTCTTCCGAATCAGGTAATGGTTCCTCCTATGGGAGAATTAATAAGCATGCTTAGGGACTTTAGTACTATTACCAAAGCTTTTGTGGGGTTGTAATGGCTCAGTGGGAGAAGATAGTTGATCTGTACTTTACAGATGAGGGAGATTTTGCGTTAGGCGATGACGGCGATCTGCAAGACACAAAGTTGTTTGCTTATCGTGGTTTAATCCAAATGATCAATACTAGACTCTCTAGTTCTAAAGGAGAGTGGGCTTTAGAGCCTGAGGTAGGTGCAGGGCTGTCTTCTTTCAGAGGCAAGCCTAATAATCAAAAGGTCGCGTTGCAGATAAAGCAGCGAATTGTTACTGAGTTAACTTCAGAGAACCTATTACGTGCTAGTGAGTTCTTTATTGATGTCCTGCCTGTTGGTCCAGATGCTATTGCAGTTGCAATCATTTTGTTTTCTGCTCGTGGTGGTGGACAAATTACGCTAACCTATACGTATGATCTTAGAGAGAATCGTTTTATTCCTAGAAACTCTTAGAGGTAGATTATGGCTTTACTGAATTCCTTCAAAAATGCTCTAGTTCTTTTGAAGGAATTCAGAAGTGAATTAGAAGATAAGACAGACATTACTAACTTTGAGAAGGTTTCCAAAGCTAGGGTACTGTCTGATATTTTTGTTGAACAAGAGATACAGAATCGAGAGGATCAGATAGCGGTCTTCTATGCTAATCAGTTAGCTAATGCTCAAGGTGATGCGCTAGATAGTTTTTCTAGAAGCGTTGCTGGTCCAGAGAGAAGACAGATCAAGTTTGCAGAAGTTTCTTCTTCTGAACCTAGTTTGGCTTTCTATGTGCTTTCTGGGAACTTTGGAGCAATCAATGGTGGAGGGGCAATTAGTGTTCCAAAAGGGACTACTGTATTTTCCAATCCTAATGAAAACGAATTAGGAACTTCAATTACGTATACGCTATCTTCAGAGGTAACCTTAGGCGCCGCCGAGTCTCTTTCTTATGTATCTGCTATAGCACAAGTAGCTGGTACTAATTCAAACGTTGGTAGACAAGTATTACGAAATCACGGATTCACAGCATATGTCGACATTGCTAATAGTTCACTTAAGATTGTTAACTTCTACCCGATCCTTAACGGGCAAGACAAAGAGTTGGATTCTGCTTTTAGGGCGAGGATTGCGCAGCATCTAGGTAATGCTGCGTTAACGAATACAGCTAAGATTGCTTTAGACGGGTTGCAGATTCCTGGAGTAGTGCAGACCAGAGTTATCCCGGGCCACTATGGGATAGGTACTGCAGCTGCAGTAGTCCTTGGTCCTGAGTATCAGTCTAATACTAGATTAGTAGCTGGTGTTCAAGCAAAGCTCAACGCAATTAAAGCTCCTGGGCAGCGACTATCTTCGATAGCCGCTACAACAGTACAGTTTGACTTCGAAATAGAACTGAAGGCTCAGAATACTTTTACTCCTGCACAGAAGAATAGAATTCAAGCAGAGATTAGGAAGGGGTGTCTAGCTTATTTCAGAACACTTGGTTTGGGAACTACCTTTAACTCGAATACTTTACTAACTCGGATACAAAAAGCTCTAAGTACAGTTATTAGTTTAAGTACTATTTCTGGACAGAGTCCATTCAAAGCTATTTATATACGTAGAGGCTATTCGAATGGTACTCTTGACGAACGGCAGAAGTTGCTCACTACTGTCATTGCTTTGGAGTCTCATGAGTATGCTGCTATTGGTGAGTTAGAAATTAGTTACGTGGAGTAGTTATGTCTTTTAAGACTCAAAAACTAGCTAACTATTTTCCAGACTGGACTAAGGTTAGAAGGGATCCTAGTTCTATGGGGGCTAGGTTTCTTTCAGTCTTCGCTGATTATCTAGAATATTCAGATGCCGAGTTAGTGAAGATTAGAGAAGAGTTTGATTTATTAAAGTATGCTTTAGGGATTGGGGCTATTTACTCTATTGACCTAACCGCAGCCGATGCAGTGACGTCTTCTTCTGGACCAGGAGGCGTTCGGGTTTGGAACTATCCAACCACTGTAACTGGCACTCATCCTATTTTAGGAGTATTGGCATTAGCTAGAGTGGAGACCTTTGAGGATTTACTTTGGAGTGTCCCTAGTAGATTAACTGAAGAGGAGACAGTTGCTGTTTCTGATTTTCTAATCTACGATAGTACCGTAGGCACGATTGTAGTAATGGATGTCATCGAGAGGTTAACAATAGTTATCTCCAATAGTACTACCTATTATCCTAAGTCTTCGATTCGTAATAGAAGGGCCTCTGGCCAGCATTTTGTTAAGCTAGTAGGGCGTGACAGAAATTACATTGAGATTGAAGAAGTTATTACCACCCGAGACGATGGTGTGTATACGTCCAAGAATGCCTTTAGCAGCCTTTCAGAGGTCTCCTTCGATGGGTTTGATGGTAGGGTTCAGTTATACATAGCGACGGCTCCAGACCACCTCTTTGATCGATTTAGAGTAGGTATTTCTGACAAGGTTCAAGGACCTCTGAAGATCAGACCAAGTACTTATAATTATCTTGGAACTGATATGGCGCGTATGCATTACTTTACAGATATTATGAAGCTGGGTACTGCATATCGAACCGGAGGAACTCCAGAAGATAATGAAGACGAGATATGGGACCAGATACTGTTAGATAGTAGTAGTAACTACTACGTGCCAGTAGGTATCGCGATTCATCCAGATTCAACTCGTCTTTATTGTATTGATGATACTGGTTTCTTACATATCTATGAACACGGACCTAGCACTTTCACTCCTCCTTCGGATCCAGATGTGCTTACATTGGTTTCGTATATAGATATCTTACCGTTAAAACATTGGGCTTTGCTTGGAGAACGGATTAAGTTATTTACATATTTCAGAAAACCAACCAAGCCTATAGCCAACGTAATTATTAAGAGGATCTCTCCTACTTCGGTAATCAGGTACTTGCAAGCAAATCTAACTTGGGGTGCAGGAACTTATTCTTTTGTTACTACTGACACGCAAACAATCCTGCCAGCAGCTACTTGGACAGACTTGACCTTTGAGTTTACTCCAGATGAGTTGGGAGAGTGGGAGTTCTACATAACTACTCAAACTACTGAAGATACTACTACTACAACTACAAAGGTTATGGTTGATGCACTTGATGCTCTGGTTTCGATTGACACAGGAGTAGTAAATCCTACAGCGCTGCTGTTTAGTGAAGACGGAAGGCTTATGGTTGCGTCGGCTGCTGTTGTAACTTATTTTGTAGAGAATGGAGATGATTATTTTGTTGATGGAAACAATCAGCAGATTTTTCTTCGTGAAGAGTATGATGCGGTAGAGGTAACGATCTAATGGGAACTTATTCTCCCACAAGGCTGGAAATATCAACTGGTTTCGACGAGGTTGGTATTCGCTTAGGTTTGTATAGATTGCCGGGCGAATCGCTTAGTAACTACAGAAGAAGATTGTTGCTAGAGTCGAGAGACCGTACGAGCACTACTGAAGATTCGTATATTCGTGCTGTAGGTAGACGAGTAGGCGTCTTTGAGACGCCTGTATTTGAAGTAGAGCTGATTGAGGCTGGAGGGGTTCCGGTTGCGGACGATCCTTACGTAGAGATTACAAGTACGTATTTACGTGCCTACAATGACTATGCTAACGGTTCTGTAGATGTCGAGTTGAACTTGTTAGACAGGACTAATGGGTATTTCTTGCAAGATGTAGTTAGTGCCTTTGCCGGAAGTATATATTTTACTCTGACTGTGTTAGATGCAACCCACACATATAAAAAGTCAGCACAGTTGAGATATGATAATTCTAACAAGTTTGCATTTGCGGAAACGCTGTTAAACTCTAAAGAGAATCAACTACAGAACGCTTCTGTGATTGCAATCTTTCCTTTATCTTCTGAACTCTTTGTTGAAGAGATGGCTTCTATTGTTCAGGTAGCGAAGCTAGGAGACTTCTACGTAGATTACATAAATGGAGTAATCATTACATATGACGTAGCTCAAGGGCTTATCTCTTATACTTATCGGAAGTTTCCGTTTACTATGTATTGGCAGCCAGTTCGTGTTTGGCCATATAATGATGCAGATAAGAAGTATCGTATAATGGATACATTGATTGCTGACGATACTGGTCTCGCTGACAACTTGCTCTTAAATAGTGAAGGGGCTAAATTAGTAAACGAGATTCTTTCTGTACATTCATTAAGTTGGGGTAAATAATGAGTTATACATATCTATTATCTTTTCGTGTCAATGGGGATCCGACTGCGGCAACACTGCTCACCCCAACCTTTACACATTATAAGAATGTTGCTACTGGTGCTGATATAGTCGCAGAAGTCGTCAGTGAACTTGATAATGGACAGTATACTTTTACTGTTGATTGGAGTGCCGTAAAGTATACTGGAGTAGATAGTGTTTCTTTTGTTATCGATGGTGGCGTAGCTATACCAACGAGTAATGAGAGATATATCGTAGGCCGTATCAGTAGGTATGATAACTTTGGATTCCAGACTGATACAATCTATGAAGTTACTCTTGGCAGATGGACTGTAGCGGCGAATCAGCTAGTACTATATAAGCAAGATGCAGTAACTGTAGTGAAGACCTTTGATCTGTTTGATTCTACAGGGGCTCCTACGGAGATTATCCCGGCTACAAGAATTCCAGTTTAGGATAATTAATGTCCATAGTCGCTCTAGGTCTGAATAATCCTTTATTTCTGACATTAGGATATGGCAGTTATCCTAGTTTCGGAAATGAAATAGATCTGTCTGTAGAGAATACGGTTTTTGGTACCAATCAGTACGTACCCCTTACTGGTACATTTGCTACCGAAGTACAGATGGACGGTTTCTTATGGGATAGAAGATTATTGCCGGATCTAACTAGGCCTGGAACTCTTTATGATACTTTTATAGGAGGTCATAGTGTAGGGTTGCTTGATGGTACTTGGTTAGGGTCTTGGCAAAGCGGTTCTAATAGTTCGCTGAATTATATAGATATTACTAATTATCGATTTGGAGAATTCTTTACTTGGACTCCAAGAGTGGGGACGGGAGCCTATTCTTTCTACTTTGATACGCGAAGAATGTATAGTGATTTCTCAGTATCGGCTCCATTCAATAAAAACCAAAATCAAAATGGAGTAATGATTTATGAATTATCAGATGATGCTCTTTGGCATACTGTTGATGTAGCTCTCTATAGACGAAACGAAACTGGACGTATCTTCAAGTATGCTGTGTTTGATTATGTTGATACTTTTAGTGGAGAGATTGATACTGGTGTTGATAGTCGGCTAGCTACAGAAGATATCAATGGAAATGTTATATGGGCTAATCTGGCTGGCAGAAAGAAAGAGTTCAGGATCATAGACAACGTTGCTTATCTAAACCAAGACTGCTCAGTAAATGTAGGTCAGTTTGCAACAAGCGGAAGTTTTCCTATAGTGAATACTATAGTTGCCGAAGCATTATATGAATCGGGTGGTGCTGGTAGGCTGACAGGCAGAAGTGTTTTCTTGGAATTCTTTCCAATACAAGAGGGGACTGTAGATGTTGTTACAGTAGATTCTTTTGGGGTCTTCCAGCAGTGGACAGAAACTACTAATTTAAATTTCTCTGAACCTAGTAGTTATCATTATCAAGTTGATTATGATCTCGGTATCATTACTATGGGTGGTGCGCAAGCGGAAGATTTAGTGCTCTCTGAGGATATAACAGCGGGAGCTACAGTTATTCCATTCTATCCGGGAATGGATACTCAGGATTGGCCAGAGCAGGGAGTGCTGATAGTAGGAGCTGAAGAGGTAGCCTACTTTGAGAAAGGAGTAAATGCGTTTTATTCCTGTATCAGAGGTTACAATTCGACTACTGCAGCAGCGTATAGCGTGGGAGCGATTCTTGAGAATCGCCGCAGAGGGCGGGGAACGGAGGATAATATCTATTCTGCCTATATTGCTGTACCAAGAATCGAATACGAAGTAACTACCTATGATAGAAGAAGTGCTAGTAAATATGATTGGTTAGACATTCGGCCCAGCACTAATATCCAAACCAATAATATTCTACAGGTCGTTAGTGCCGAACTTAGTTTGGATCGATTGATCTTGTCGACAGACTCTCCGCTAATTGGGGGTAATCTATATGGACCAATATACTATGGAACAGACACCTCCTTCCTAACTGCCCAGGCACTAGATTCTTTTAGTAATGCTTTTGAAGATCTAGAAGTTACTATATCGATTACTGATGGTTTAGGGTTATTAAACGGAGATGCCCTTTCCTATACTAATATAACAAATACTATTGGAGAGATATATGCTTTCTTTGGCTCTTCATATAATGAAGCAGCTATCCAGAAGCCTGTTCTGTCAGTAGCTTATGATGGAGCAGATACTTTAGTAACAGTTAGTAACTTCGACAGCACAGCATTTCCTGTTGACATCTGGTTGTTCCAAGTACTTAAACACGATAAAGTGTTAGGAACTGTTGGAGATTCATTTGATATTACGGCTGCGGCAGTTGCTTCTCCTCCGTATGGTTCGACTTATTTCGAGATAGACGGCGTCGTGGATGAAGAAGATTTTGATGGCGGTTATTGTTATGTGATTGGAACTGATACTGTTAAATATTATCGTGAGATTACATTCGTTGATACACTGCTAGATGGATCAGATCAGCCATACTCTCGGATTTATGTAGAGCCAGCAATTACTCCTGCACTGATTAATGGACAACCAGTATGGTTATTCCCTGAGGGTGCGGTTGAGTTTAATTCTGCTGCAATGAATGGTGTTCGGAATATTGTGTATGAGTGGTCTACAGTAGCGGAACATCCCATTACTCATGTTGCTGGAGCTTATATGCCTTTGCATCCAGATGCTGTGAGTGGAAATGTTTTAAGATATAGTAATAGGCTATTACCTATTCCTGCTCCTACTGATGATACGAATAACTTGGCTGGCTATATTGTTGTCGCGCCGAGCATTGCCACCTTACAAGCTTCTGCGGCAGATCCATTTACCGGAACTACAGTTACTTCAAATGAGATTAGAATTAAATTACAATTGCCTAACTCACTCATAGGAGTAGACACTTCGGGTGCATTACCTATACCGTATGGGTGGAAACTACTGACAGAAGAGTTTAATCTTGGAGCTGGTATAGGTGGAGCCAATTTTATTACAATTAATCCAGCAGCTACAGGTATCAATAAATTTGGAATCTTGGGGATTATCTAATGAGCGATAAACTTAGACAAGGTATTTCAGTACTCACTAGCTTTACAGCGGGAGAGCAGCCTACGGCAGAGAAGCTTTCGAGTATTACAGCGCAGCTGCGAGCAGCTGCATCGGCACTAGAGGAAGCTGTAGGTGATATACATAGTCAGTCATGGCCCTACACTGTAGCTTCTACAACTACGTTATCCCCAGCTTGGGGAAGGGTTAGAGCCTCAGGACTGCCTGTAACAGGTGCTTCTGAGCGTATGCTTGATATAGCAAACATTGCTAGATTGATTGGACCAGCAAGTAATTTAAATCCACGTATGCAGGGTAGCAATACGGTCACTGAAGAGATCCCTGCTGGAGTTCATCAGTTTAGTTTGAAGTATCCTGTAGATGGAGTTTTATCGCTAGCGAATCCAGATTTCTCAGCGGCGAGCGGAACAGCTTTCACTACCTATGTAGTGACTCCGTCTTCTTTAACAGCTGCAGGGCAGTATTCAGTAACTTCAGCAGGTAAGGTTTATTGTGTTACGGCAACAGACAGTCCTTCTGCTGGTGATGTTAGTTATGTGACCAATCCACTTACTTATGGTGGTGGATTGAATTATCCATATGCGCGGTTTAACGTTATTCCGGATCCTAATCAAATAGATGCGGGAGGGACGGGACTGGCTTTTGGTGCGCTAGATGGTCAGGGTCGTCGAACAGCTACGTTGCCAGCGGCTACCCATCAGCAGTCTGATATTGATGGTAGCACTAGCGTGCTGTCTGCTCAGGACGTAAACTACTCTCTCAGCCTTCTTGTGCCTAAGGTACTTGTTGATAATCTAACTGCAGGAGATGAAATACCCGCAGGATATCTGTTTATTCGTAATCACACGACAGGTGAAGTCTACGAAGATGCAGAGTATTTTTATGTAAGCTCTACAGCAGTGAAGATAGGTAACGTTGATTTAACGGCTGAGATCACTGCTGGTCATAAGTTTGTACTTCTGACCGTTGGAACAGACATTACAACTTCTATTGATGATCTGAGAACGAAACTTTTCCATAGCCATGATAGGACTTTTGGAGAGCCGTTTATTCCAGTAAGTTCTCTAACTGATATGACTGCTGTTGCAGGTAACTCTGGTGCATGGGTACCAAGTGAGATACCTGGAAACTTTGTTCCTCAATATCTACATAGAGATGGTTTTTGGGATGTAGACGTTCCTACGTATTACGATGCTGTCAATCTGAACGATGCTAATGTTATGCGAGGGCATTTTGTTCTTGGTTACTATGGTCAGTCGGCAGGAGACGTGCTAGATACTTCTGTTCCTCATAATACAAATAAAGTTATATTTGGTGATCCGCGAGTACCTGCAGAAAGAGGATATATCTATAAGACTTCTAGTGAAGATATGGAATATGCCTGCCCTTCTAGTGGTGAGCATTCTTTTTTACAAGATGTCCATTCGGCTGCGGTAATTCGTGCTGATGATGGGTTTCGGGGAAATGAGACAGTAACTGCTGTAGCAGGCATTGCTTCTGAGGCGCAACGTACAATAGCCCCTTATTCTTTTACCGGAACCATTGTCGTCGATCGGGGATCTACAACAAATGTGACTCTTAGTGATCTTGCAACAGCAAATAGAGGTATTGCTCATCTAGAAGTATTAGTTGCAACAACGTCATTTGCAGATGCTTGGTGGCCACCTAATCAGATAGCAGGGTCTACTTTTGGTTATCGATTTTCAATTGATACTTCTGGAGTTAGCCCTGTTATTACTTTTTATTGGGATGGTGGTAGCTGGCCTACTGCTCCTGCAGAGAATAGAATCATAAAAATTACTGCTTGGTATTATACATACTAATGTCTCAATTCGTTCTAGAACTTCTTATATCTAATGAAGCTGATTATGTTAATGCAAACATAGTTGAGCTAAATATAGAGTCTTATGTTCATAAAAGAGTTGAGAAGTTTATCTACGTTAACAATATTCATAGTGGTGCGATACCAATAGCTTATCTAGAGAATGAATCTTTAGATGCTAATTCATCTTTGCAAGCTGTAGATAAGAGTTGGTCTGTGCCAGCTAATAGTGAGTATCTTGCTAAGGTGAATGCTCAGCATGCACTAGCGGTTAGTAAGGTTGTTACATCTCCTTATAGAGATGTGTTAATTACTAATCGTACGTACATAGATAGTAGAGGAAGAAGCAGGGCTCTCTTTTATAGACATGTGTTGCCGGCGAATACGATAGAAGCCAATCTATATAGTTTAGTTAATGGCAATAAACTTGTTGTAGATGAAGGCTACTCAATAGATTTAGTAGAGGGGTTGCTATATACCAATTATCAGAATCATTTTAATCCTGAGACAGGTGCTTATAAACTTTTCTTTATTGCTAGTGTTAATAGTGCGGGAATCACTTCTCATCAGTTATTGAATCCTCTTCCAGTGGCTAGGGAAGCTGATTGGTCTGACATCGATCTAGATACAGGGTTATTAAAAACAGATGTACCTTTGTATTCAAGAGAGATAGCTACAGGTGGTTGGAAGTTCTATATGAATTCTGCTGCATTGTGGTTTCTTCGGCCAATACCTCATGCGCTAATACAACCTATTCAGCCTACAGTTAGGAATGCAAAGGCTCCTTGGTATATGAAGTTTACTAATGGAAACTTTGCTACTGTAGTCAACTCAGCTGTTCGTAGATATTCTGTACCAGAGTTCGAGTTCCAGCCATTCTATCCATATAAGCCTTATGTTTATGATCCGTATATAGAGCTGAATAGAGTAACTAGATCAGTTATTGCTTGTACAAGAAACAATATTTTTGTATCTCCGGAGTTGGGTTTTCATGCACGTATTATAGTTAACGATAGTGAAGGTAATCTTATTCGTATCTTTACTACTGACGAGAGCTTAGATGGTAAAGATACGAATAAGATTACCT
>Ga0209727_1000542_pt1 | contig 40437 bp, 25 predicted proteins | sample RifGroC1_FD_183995 | JGI IMG/M metagenome (GOLD analysis project Ga0209727, IMG submission 183995) | Groundwater microbial communities from Rifle, Colorado, USA - Groundwater C1 (SPAdes) (version 2) | ecosystem: Environmental > Aquatic > Deep subsurface > Groundwater | place: Rifle, Colorado... | reverse complement strand
TGCATCCAGAGAATCTTCCCTATTTTGTATGTTCGCGCGCGATTGAATAATTGCTGCAGACCGTGCATCAATATCAGCCTTTACATACCAAACACCCCCAATCAAAACGAGGCTAATCCCAACACCGATACCGAGCGTACGTATAAAAATTCTCTTGGGGTTCATACAATAGTCAGTATACCTCGTTAGAAAATTTATGTCGATATGAATTATCATCACCGCATACAATAATTTTATTCCACTTTGCCTGATGTTAATTTTCCCATCGAAGTGTATAATACACCTAGCATGGAAAGAAAATTTTTATCTATCTTTCAATACCCCAAAAGAGTCTGGCTCAAAGAATATGATTAATTATTCTTTTTTTCTTACAAAAGAAAGTCTCAAATTGACAAATAACCCAGTAGAACAAAGCATTTTAGTTTATTTAAACTCAATTTTGTTGGATAAGTCAAAATATTCTTATGATTTTGTTACTCAAAGTATAGTTATAAACCTTGATTTAAATGATAATGATATAGTAGAAGTGAGTTACACAACAGAAGATGTTGATTCTTACAATTTAACAGCCGCTTTACAAAATGAGTTTAAATTGAATGATTATTTGATACTTGGTGACTCATTTTGGTATAAAATGCCAGTAAAATTATGGGAAGATAGTTTTTATAATAAACTTCACTCAATTGAGTTTTTGTACAATCTTAATTTGTCGGGTAATTTTAAAAAATTTTTGATTGATAAAAAAAATGGAAAATTAGACTTTACACTTAGTGCAGTTTTGTCTGTTTTTAATCCAGAAATAAAAAGTTTAACAATTGTCGAAGATTTTGAATATGAGTTGAAAGGGTATCCTTTGGACTTGGAGTATAAAAGATGGTTTCCTGTAAGTATTCCAACAATTTATAAGGAGTTGAATGGTGTGACTTATGGCAAGCTTTATTATAGAAACCTCCATAAATACGGTATTACAGCAAATGCAAGTTACATGTCTTTGTACGATAGCATTCCAGATAGAGACGGTTGGGTTGCCGACTCACAAATCGGTCCTTATAGCTCAAACGATGGGTATAATGGTGAAAAAAATTCTTTGTCTTTGGTTACAGAATTTGATTTGCAAGCAGGGGAGGCTATTAGTATCGCAACTCCTCTTACAGATAGTAATTTTGATTTTACAAAATTTCCAGAACTTACAGCTGCGATTAAAGTTTTGGAGCTAACTGGGAATGTTGATATTTACCTTGATTGTGGGTTAATTTCTGAAAAATTTAATGCTTTGGACAACCTCACTCAAAAAGAAACTATGGATGAGGGGTTAAAGTATTTAGTTAATAATTTTTATCTTTATAAAGGAAAGAATGATGGGCAAAATTCGACAAATGATTTTAATGGAAATGGACTTTTGGATATTGATACAACATCTGATATTTCAAAATTAAAATACTTTACTAATTTTGATAACTCAGCAGATTATTTTACAGTTGGTACTGGTGATAAAAAAGTTGTTAATTTTAAAATTGATTACCCAGAAAGGCTAAAAAATCCACGAGGTTTGAGGCTTACGATTTATTCAAAAAATGGGGCTTCGGGTAAACTTTTTTTTAACCAACTTAGATTTACAGAAACAGGGTGGGAATATGGAAGTGTTCTTTTTGGCAAAAAAATAGATTCTTACGCACAAGAAATTTTTCCTGCAGAAGATAGTCTTTTGGAGGCAAATATATTCTCACAAAAAAACAAAGATTTTGATAGCAAACTCCACTTTCAGAGATTTAGAGAACGAACTTTAAGGGTTAAGCTAAAAAAAGATGAACAAATTTTTATAAAAAAACGATTTTTAACACCAATTGATATTTCTTATTTTAAAAAACTTGGATTTTTTCTATTTTTGCAAAACCATAGTTCAAAAATGTTAAATATTTATTTAAAAGATACTCAAGGAAATGAAATTGTTTATAAAACAAGCCTTTTTGATAAAAAAGATGGCTTATGGCATAAAATAATGTGTGATTTTAATCAATTTCAAAATTATGATTCGAGCAGTAAACAAATTACTGAAGTAAAGTTTGAGTTTTTGAATAATGATTCTGTTGACAATACGATTTTTATTGATGAAATTTTTATGGACGAACCAAATACTTTTTTTGGTTTTGGGACAAGAAACGAGTTTAATTATTATGATAGTGGACTAAATTTAAAAACTAAAGGTGGATTTAGTATTTTTAGTAACCCTTTAATTAAACTTATGACTTCTTTTAATACAGAAAATTTTTTACGAAATGAGTTAAAACCAGACAAAAACTACATTTTAACTAATGAATTCACAATGTCTTTCAAATTTGTAACACTTGATTTTTTTGTGAATTCCAATTTAGATTTTGTTTTTAAAAATTATAGTGTTTACAATCCGAAAGAAGATTTTAGATTAAAAGTTATACGAAATCCATCACAAAAATTGCCACTTTTTTTTACATTCTTTTATGATTACAAAAAAACTGGTATTCCAGACGCAGCGGGTAATTTGAGTCTTTCTGCAAAAAATGAAAATAGAAAATTACTTTTAGATATTGGTTTTCAAATACCTTTTGTTTTTTTAAAAACTGGCTATAACATTGACACCTTAAAAAAAGAAGTATTTTATAATAGTAATAAATTTGATGTAAACTTTAGAGTAAATGTTTCTGATATTTCTTTTAAAATAGTGTACAGTATTGATAATAAAAGGAAGCAAAGTAATTTATCTGGTGTTTTTTCGCTTGATAATTTGGGTTATGTTTTTTATGAAGACTTTACAAGTTTTTTTTACGAAGGTGAGCAAAAAAGTCAATTACTCAATTTAAAAACTGATTTTAATTTTTTTACAAATTTTTCTTTTACTAATGAAATCGAATACAAAGACGCAGGCTCATTTTTGGGTACAAAAAATTCTTTTGTTTTCAATAATAAATATTCCAATAAAAGTATTTTTGATATAAAAACATCATTTAACAGTCAAACAAAATCTTTTTTTATAGCAGAATACAAAAGAAGTATTGATAATTCTTACCAAAAAGATTATCAAAATATCTATTGGGATGTATATTTCTATAATTTTGGTAATTCTTTCAATTATATAACGCCTTTATTCTTTTTTCCTCCGTTTTCTTCGATTTATACCCAAAATAAAAAGAGATTATTTGGTGAGAATATAAGGTTTGCAAGTTTTGGTGACACTCTCAAATTCACTCTTGATTGGTCGATTTATTTGCAAAAAATTATGTTTCTTCCTTATAAATTTGTTTTTACAATCGTTGAGTCTATTACAAACTTAGTTAATTACAATTCAGTTTATGATATTAGTTTTAGCCTTTTTGGTACAGGAGAACTCAAAAGTGGAGATTTTAATAACATTTCTTTAGAATATTCGATTACCCAAAATATAAATATCAAACCAACGCAAACCGATTTTAAAACAGAAAATAATTTGACACTCAATTTTTATCTACTTAATGGAATGAGTATAGAAAATATTTTTTCGTACAACATTCTTTATACAGATTCTACCCCAAAAAAAGAGTTTAATCATAGTTTTAGTTTTGCATCGAAGTTATACAAAGATTTTTTCAAAAAAAATTACGAACTTGACGATGTGGAAGGTGTGGAACTAACTTTTTTACTGGAAGCCACTTCAAATTTTTACCAAAGACTCGATAGGATAACTGATAATCTTGATAACCCACTAAAAGTTTATTTTACACCAACAGTTGGTTATAGATTTAACAAAAATATTACAGTAAGTGGAAAAACTCGATTTGGCTACACAATGGATTCTAACCAAATGACTAAATACATTAAGCATAATTTTGGACTTGAGATTACGGTTGAGGGGATAATTAGTTTTTAGAGAAGTTATTATGCCAATCGTTTTTAAAAGGTCAATAAAAAATAGAATTGACATTACTTGTAATTTGACTGGATTAATAGAGATAAGCGTTTAAGGTATAGAGACAATTTGGACAATTGTCAATATACTTTTTGTTTACCTTATGGTCTTTAAAAATCTTTTTTAATTTTTGGTTTAAAAACTCATGTCCTTTTGACCAATCAATGTCTTTGTTAATTTCTGGATAAAAAAAATCAAGAGGTTTTAATAAAAATTACATATTAGAATTTGTTGATTCTATTCTAAAATTTATTTCCTCACTCTCTCAACTCTCCAGCTATTTTTTTTGACAAACTCAAAAATTTTATATATATTAAACAAAGAGGAAATAATTATGGATAAAATAAAAAAATATTTTGATGAAATTAGAGATAAAAAAATATTAATTCAAGGGCTTGGGTTAAATGGTGGCGGGGTAGGGACAGCTTTATTTTTTTTAGAAAATGGGATACCTGTTACTATTACTGATCTAAAAACAGAAAAAGACTTAGCCAAATCAATTGATGAATTGTCAAAGTATAACGATTTGATTACTTATGTACTCGGCGAACATAGAGAGTCTGATTTTGTAAATGCAGATATTGTTGTAAAAGGTCCAGGTGTGCCTCCAACAAACAAATTTATCCAGATAGCCAAACAGAATAATGCACAAATTACATCAGATATTGGCATATTTAGTAAGATTGTTCCTTGTCCAATTTTTGCTCTCACAGGTAGTAAAGGAAAATCGACAACAGTATCTGTAATTTATAGTATTTTTAAAGCTAAATCAAAAAATTCTTTTATAGGTGGGAATATTACGATTTCTCCACTAACTTTTTATAAAGATTTAACAGAAGAAAGTCTTTTAATATTAGAGCTATCAAGCTGGCAATTACGCGATATAAAGGAAGAAAAATTTTTATTTAGCGGTGCTGGTATTACAAATCTATTGAGAGACCATCAAAATTATTACCAAAATATGGAAACTTATCTTGTGGATAAAGCGATTATAACCCAAAATCAGACAAAAAATGAGTTTTTATTACTTCCTTACAATGATTTTCATCTAAATTCTAAAAATATAAACACTAACGCACAAATTTATTATTTTTCAAAAGATGATAGCAAGGCAAATTTTTATTATGAAAATGGAATAGCATTCTACAATGACGGTAAAACTAAAACTAAAATCTTTGACTCAAAAATAATCAATGTTATTGGTGAACACACTAAATTAAATATTTTGATAGCAGCTGGATTTTGTTTTTTGGGTGGAATAGATTTACAATCAATAGAGGAAGGCATTAAAAATTTTACTGGCGTTTCTTTTAGGCTTGAGTTAATTAGAGAGTGGAATGGTATTAAGTTTTATAATGATACAACAGCAACAATTCCAGACGCCGCAGTTAGTGCGATTAAATCTTTTTCTACTCCGATTATTTGGATCGCTGGCGGTAATGATAAAAACCTTGATTTTTCTTGCGTCAAAGAAATATCTGGCATTCCAAAAAAGATATTTATGTTAAAAGGCGATGGAACAAACAAAATGAGGCAATTTTTAGACCGAAATGATATTATAGAAGGTAGTTCTTTGGAAGAATTGCTTACTCTTGGCATTAAAGAATCACAAAAAGGTGATATTATTCTTTTATCACCTGGTTGTACATCTTTTGGGCTTTTTCAAAACGAATTTCATCGTGGGGAAGTCTTTAATGATTTTGTAAGAAACCTCAAGTAGTTTTAAGGACAATTTTTTATGGATGAGAATGCAAACGCCTACGTCTAAATATTAAGAGAAAGATTAAAGACTTATTTGATAAAAATCTATCTATTTGGCTCAAGGCAAATAGATAGTATCATACTAAAATCTGAAGAAAAATTACAAATAGTAAAATAATTACAGAGAAATCCTATGGAAACAAATCTACCCCTTGTTTCCATAGAATAAAATTTTCTACCTGAAAATATACCAACTCAATCCAAAAATTTTCTTCTAATTTTTTTAAAAATGCCTTCTACCGAAGAAAAAACTGGAATTATTATTGGATCAAATTGTATTTTTGAATGGTCATAAATAATTTCGCATGCTTTTTCATGTGAATAAGGCTCTTTATAAGACCTTTTTGAAGTTATAGCATCATAAACATCGCAAAGTCCAATAATTCTTGCACTAATAGGTATTTCTTCGCCTTTTAATCCAAAAGGATAACCTTTACCATTCCATTTCTCATGATGATAATAAGCAACCTCTTGTGCTAATGCCAAAAATGTTTTTTCACCAACAAACTCATTGAGCCATTTTAGCGTATCACCACCAATTTTGGTATGTGTTTGCATTTCTAAAAACTCCTCATAGGTTAATTTATCTGGTTTTTGCAAAATTGAATCAGAAATACCCATTTTACCTATATCGTGAAGTATTGAAGAAAAAGCCAAATCTTCTATATACGCTTCTGTTATATAATTTTTTTTAGTTGTATAATCAACAAAAATTCTTTTTTGATAAATCTCTTGTGTTAAAGCCCTTACATAACTTTGTATTCTATCAAGGTGAGCGCCAGTTTCTTTATCTTTATATTCTGCAAGCTTAGAAAAGCCAAGTATAGTTGCATTTTGGACTTTGTTTAAAATTCTATTTATTCGAGATAATTCTGTATTTGTAACCTTTAAAGCCTCTTCAAGTTTTTTTTGTAAAGTAATATCATACATTACACCACAAAAATTAGTTATTTTTCCATTTTCTACAATTGGGGAATACCTAATATCAAAGAATTTTTTTACACCAAGGTCAGATGTGTCTATTTTTACTGAAATAGTCTCTTTTGGGTCGTTAAATTTGTCTAAATTGACTTTATTTGATATTATACTTGTAAAATCTTCTATCTTGTGGTTATTTTCAGATAGAATATTTTTTAAAGTATTATTTATAAATTTAATTTGTCCTTTTGTATCTTGAATAAAAAAACCTTCTCCTATGTGTTCTTCTAAAAATTTTTCCTTTTCTTCTAAAGATATGTTTGTATCTTCATCTTTTTTATTAGAAAATAAATTAATTTTTAATATTTCGTTAATAAATTGTTTTATAAAAGATTTTGAAATATCAGAAGATTCATTCCATAAAGACTTAAAAAAATATAATGTTTCTTTAATTTGAAAGCAAATTCCATAAAATCTGTCATTTTGATAAATAATGATATTTTTTTTGTAGGAATAACATTTTCTATCTTTTAGTATCTTTGATATTGCTTTTTTATTTGTTGTACAATTTAATTTAAAACCAATTTTTGATAAATAAAATTGTATTTTTTCTAAATTTTCTTCGTCTCTTATTTCCAATAATATTTTTCTTAAACTTGATTCTTTTATTTTTTTTGAAAGAAAGACAATATAATCAAAAAATATTTGCCTATTTTTAACTATATCTATTTCTTTTTGCAATAAAACATTCTCAGCAAAAAAGCATTTCTGATTTTGAGTAAAAAAAACAATAAGTGATGATTGGTATTTTTTTGAAAGGTCTCCTGCTTGTTTTAGTTCAGAAGTAAAAAACACATCATAAAATAAAAAGTCCAAATTAGACACCGAAACATTTATATTTTTATCATCGAGTTGATTTAATAATTTATTGTTTTTTATAAAATTTCTAATTGTCATTGTACTCACCTTTTTTAAACACTCTTTATAAGCAAACATTATACCATTAATATAATAAATTTGTTAATTAATTTCAAGGAATATATTAAAGTGAATTTTTTTTATTAAAAAAAAATATTCCAAATTAGTAACTCTTTTCTATTTTTTATAAAAAATCTGAATTTAAGAATAGGTGATACTGAATTAAACTATATTGGCACGGATAATTAAGATTGTAAGTTAAAAAATTTGGGGACATTGTTGCCCCCATAAATCTTAAATTGTAATGTCAACTCTTCCACCAATACCAGCAAAATCAGATAATAGATTACCAGATAGTAGTGTCTTTGTTTGAGTTGCTTCGGAGATTACATTTTCTATCGTGTGATTTAGTTTCGCAATTCGTTGATAAGTCGAAAACTCAATCCCTCCAACCATAAGCGACTCCTATAAGGAATTAATTATTTATTAATATTTCGACAATTTAAAAATCTTTTTTAATGTTTTTATTTTAAATTTAATAAAAAACTATTCGTTTTTCTGGAAATTTTATTAAAGTGTGTTATATTTATAAACAAACGAATCTTACCTATAGATAAATCATAAAAATTCTAACAATTATTTTTGGTATAAATCTGGATGATTCTCCCGAAATTTTGTCTTGATTTCTTAGAATTTTTGTGTTGCTTATTTGTAACATATTTTAATATTTTTCTTAAGGAGTTCTATGATGAACAAAACAAAATTATTTTTTACACTAATCGTTTTTACGATTTTATCTGGTTTCTCTATCTTCGGTCAAACAGTTACAAATTCTACTGATGGAGGCATTTTCTTAAAGGGTGGTGGATCACAATATAACAACTGGCTATTTCAAGAAAATGGTATAAACTGGGGACTTTTTTATCTTAACCATCCTGAAAACCCTAAATATTTTGGTAATTACCTAACAAAAGGTGCAGAAACATTCTTTACAAGAAATGAGGAAGGTGGATGGAATTTTCCTTCAACAGCAGTAAAATTAGATGGAATAGGAACAAATCAATATACTTATGCTGTTGCTATGCTTTCACATGTAAATGGATATTTTTGGACTGCTGGTACTATTGAGACTATGTCAAATTTATTGGTAAATGGTAATATTGGTATTGGCACTAAAGACCCTCAATCAAAATTACATTTTTTTAACAGTGTACTAGGTGATGTAACAATGGCTATTAGATTAGATGGTTTAACAAATACGGAAAGAGCAATTGGTTTTTATGATAATGGCAATTTGGCATGGTGGTTTGGAAGAGATAATACTGGTGTTATGCAAAATGGACTTGGTTTTTGGAAAAGTGGTAGTACTGGTTGGGTTTTAACAATGGCTGATAATGGCAATGTTGGTATTGGTACTGATAATCCTACTCATAAATTATCTGTAAATGGAACAATTAAAGCAAAAGAAATAATTGTAGAACTTACTGGCTGGTCTGACTTTGTTTTTGACAAAGATTATAAATTAAAATCATTAACTGAAGTAGAAAACTTTATAAAAGACAATGGTCATCTTCCATCGATTCCATCAGAAAAAGAAGTTTTAGAACAAGGTATATCAGTAGGTGAAATTAATTCAAAATTATTACAAAAAATCGAAGAATTGACATTATATATGATAGAAATAAAAAAAGAAAATCAAAAATTAACACAAGAAGTTGAAAAATTAAAAGATATGGTGAAATAATGATTAGTGTTACTAATTTAGATTTTTGGAGAAAAAAATGAAAAAAATTATATTTTTAATATCTGTGTTGATTTTGTTGTTTGGGTGTAGCACGCCTAACATCCTTATTCAACCAGATGAAAAGAAGACAATGATATGTCCTGATGGGAAGAGAAGAAGTACTACGGATAGTACTAATGATACTGTTAGTATTACTACTAACATCTTAACATCTTCCAATTTTGAAGAATTTAAAGAAAGTGTGAGAAATGCGGGAAATGATGTTAAATTTTGTAATGGTTTAACAAAAGAAAAAATTTTAAATTGTAATACTCTGGAAGAGATGAGCTCTTTGATGATTGATGATGGGTATTCATCTTTAGATGATAATTTAAGGGAAGAATTTTATAAAATAAATCGACAAATGAATATTATTTATGAAAATCCTGAGGCGACAACCGAAATTAATCGAGCTATTATTCCTCCGACAGATGGGGATCCGGGGTCATTTAAAAATCCAATATATGGTGGTGAAACAAATGACTTAGGACTTGGTTCTTATAAAGTTGATGGATATGTAGAAAGAGAGGATGCACAAGGTGCTGCTGCTACTTTAGCACATATATTAGGATATTCAAATAAACCAGCTATAGGTGTAGAAATTGTAGAAAGAAAAAAAGTAAAAAAAGTCAAAGTGATAGGAACCAAATATAATGATTCCACTAAACAACAAGATGCAGTGATACAATATTATGAATATGATATTAAATGTCCTGCTTTTGGTTTCCCCAATGGATATTTTTGGTTTTTGGGTTTGCCAAATGGAGAAGAACAACTTGGAGAAGTAACATTTGAAATACCAGATTACCATTATAGAACTGAGACATTTAAAAGAGGTGCTTACAATATTTATAATTGCAATTTCCAAATAGTATCAGATAAGATTTTTAACACTTTAGAAAAATTTTTAATATCTACTGGCGGAAAGGCTTGGGACAGAACTAAAGGTGCTGTTATGTCTACTGTTTGCAAGGCTGAGAATGATACTGGCGTTCCAAATTGTACAGTAAAGTTATTTTCAGAAAATAATGTAGAAATAACCCAAAAGGATGGACCTTATTATTATCTTTCAAGTAAGGAAAGTGCTATAAGACTAGAGATATTAGGATTTGAGGTGGGAACTTACCCAGCCCCAGCTCCTTGCGCCGAACTACTTAGTACAACAGAAGATGGAGGAGTTGTTTTTCTCAATGTGTCACCAGGAACATATATTATGAAAGTATTTAACAAGCCTAATGGTTTAATTATACGCTCTGTAAAAGTTAAAGTTGAAGCAGGTATCCTAACAAATGCATGCCCTTCACAAAATAATGATAATAGAATGGATCGTGCTTTAAAAGCACAAAATACAGTAATTAATTCTGTACCATCTGGTACAATAATAACAGAACTAGGTATTAAAGCATACATTGACGGAAAAAGCGAACTTTATATACAAAATGGACAAATTTGGTGGAAACATATTTTATATTGTCCACCTGGCATGTGGCAAGGAAGAAATGAAATGACTTCTATTGAGCCAGAGGAAATTATTTATAATACAAATGACTATAATAGATTGCTTTCTTTTGATGGTTCTGGTTATAATGGTGGTTATGATACAAATTTCACTGGAAGCCCATGTGAGTTTGGATGGTTTCCTATATGGTATGGTTTAGAATCTGCTCCAGCTAGATTGCCTAGCCCATCTCCGCCATTCAAATGTCAATTAGTAAGTCTTAAGATAATAAAGTCTCGTGGGACAGTTACCATCCCTGTCATGCCTTCAAAGGCAAACTCTTTTCTTACAGTAGTTCATTTTGATGATGCTGGACCAGGACAAGCTGAGGCTGATTGGTATGATATACTTCTTAGTTTTGCTTCAACAAGTGAAGAGTATGTTGAAAATATCCAGTTATCAAACACTGAAATTACTGGAAGAAATATATATATAGCTACTAATGAAATAATATTAGGAGACAATACAAATATAGTTAACACTGAGGTTATTCCTAAAACTTATGCAGATGTAAAAGCTGGTAAAAGAATTACAATAAAACCAGGCACTCGTATATCTGCATCAGCTAAACTTACAATTGGAGTTCCAAATACTTCTTGGTAAATACTGCTTTTGATAATCAAATTTATTTGTTGTCTCAATTCTATTTGAGGCAACATTTTTATATAAAATTTTTGTAGAAATTATCTCTTCTCCACTAAATACAACGCACACACATTTTTATTTGGTAGGTTTAAATCATATTTATCTTTAATAATAATATTTACTCCAAATTTAAACAGTTTTTTTAATTGATATACTAATTTTGTATTTTCTTTATGGGCAAAAACTTCTTTTAGAGTGTAATTTTTACCTGTATCATCCAAATTATTCCATTTTACAATTAAATAGATTTTTTCTTTTGTTTCTAACAGTTTATCGATATTTTCTATGTTTTCGATATTATTAATTACTAAAGATTTGGGTCTATAAAAGTAACTTTTCATCCAAAATTCAAAAGGATATTCGGTTTGTTTTGTGTCTAAAATGTATCCTTCAAAACCTTCTTTAAAATTAGTATAAATATATTTTTGAAAATTCATCGTATCTCTAAAGCTACCATTATTTATTACTAATACAAATCCAGAAATATTTAAAACAAAAAGTATGACAGCAATTGTTTTAAGGTTGAATTTTTTGAAAAATTCATAAATTTTTCCTTTATCAAAAGAAAGTCCCATTGTTAATACTATTGGTATAAATAAAAATATTGGAACTAAAAATCTAGCCTCTTTATGTGATATAAAAAAATGCGATACAATAAATGGAATAGTAGCCCATGTAATTATGTTTTTTGGATTTTTAATCCAGAAAAGTATATAGCTAACCATTATTATAATTGGTAAAATTATATATTGTTTTGGAACCATATTTGGTATAAGATAAAAATATCCCCAAAAAGGGTCTGTCCCCCAAACATTTGCTTTCTTTTGTATAAAATTAAAATCAAAATAATTTAATAAAGTATTAGTAAACTTTCCATAACCCCAACTATCGATAAAAAATCCAAGAATAAGTGGTATAATCATAAATAAATACATTATAGAGAGTTTAATTATAGAATCTTTAAGATTTTTACCATATATCATAATCCATAAAGAAGTGCCAAATATAAAAGGTAAAACTTGAAGCCTAACAACAACAGCAAAGCCAAAAATTAAACCAATAAAAAACATCAAAGGCATAGAGAATTCTTTTTTGTTATTAGATATTTCTTTGGAATATAAAATCAGTAAAGAAATTGCTATTGCAAGTAGAACTCCAGAAAAAGTAACGCTTCCTCCTCTAACCAAAAAATACGGTATAAACCATAAGGTAGAAAGCATAACAACGATAATTTTTGATTTTCTTTCATCATTAGTTATTTTGTAAGAAACATTCATTAATAGAAATATTGCTATAAGTCCAAAAACTCCCCAAGTCAATCTAAAAAAACAAGCTTGTATGAAAGGGTTTGATATTCCTACACTTTGTAAAATTTGAATATTGGTATAATTTATTGAAGGCATAAGCCATCTACCCAATTTCCAATAATATTCGACAAAAAGAGAACCAGTTTCCATCATTTTACCATTTTTATAACTTGCAAACTCTATATTTTGAGTTAACTCAAGTCCTTCAAAAAAATCAATGCTAACAATGCTTGTTATTACAACCAAGGCAATACTTATTAAAAACCATTTTGTAATAAACTCTTTTTTATTCCCAGATACAAAAAAATCATATATTTTATTCATTATAAACCTCTAAGAAATTTGATATATTTGTAATGTACTAAAAAGTTTTTGTTTTGTCAAAATTAAAAGAATGTAGCTAAAATCTTTTTAATATTTTTAATGTCAATTATAAGAAAAATTTATTTTTTGTGCTATCTTATAACACGGATTAGCACAGATTAAGACTGATTGGCACTGATTACACTGGCTGGAATAAAATAGAGTGTAATCTGTGTTATCTGAGAAAATAAGTGTTAATCCGTGTTATGATTTGCACAAATTATATTAGTTTGTATTAAATATATAGAAGAAAAGATAAGTTAAATAAAAACTAGAATAATCTGTGTCTTCTGAGAAAATCCGTGTTAATCTGTGTTATAATATTGACATTTGTTTCATTTTCATATATAGATATAACAAGATTGGTACTGATTAGTGGGAGAGATTACACAGATTAGTTGGTAAATATATTTTTTGAAAGGTGATCTATGAAAAACTTACACAAAAAAATAATTTTATTTTTATCAGTTGGTATTTTATTATTTTTTACAGGCTGCTCTGAGCCTAAAATAATATTTCCAGAAGCAAAATCTGACGCTGATAAATTGCAAAGCATTAAAATAGGTGGTGTGGAAATCTCTGGCTTTTCTTCATCTATTTATACTTATAATATCAAAATTACAGAACAACAAGTTAATCTAGAACAAAAAATAAATATAGAAGTAGTTAAACAAAATCCTAAATCAACAGTTAGTGGAGATGGATTAAGAACTTTGGTACTTAATGAGAGTAATAAAATAACTATCACAGTGTTTTCTGAAAGCGAAAAATATGTAACAAGTTATTATTTGAATGTGTTTTATTATGATGGAGGAAATACTTTTTTAGAAAGTTTGAAGATTGATGGAGTTGTACTTAGTGATTTTGATTGTAAGACAATAACCTATAATTATGATATAGCTAATACAAATACTAAAGCGACAATTGAGGCTACCTGTATAAATCCAAACTCAACAATTTCAGGTACTGGAGAGGTAACTTTAGATAGCTCATCTGACACAACAAAAGTTACTTTAACTGTAACATCGGAAAATAAAGTGAATACTGCTACTTATAATATATTTATTAATAAAGTAAATTATGATACTGATATTTATTATAATTTTGGTCCTGATTTTTCGTCTTTATTTCAACAAAATGGTTTTACTACTGTAATATTTGGAGATAGTCTTTCTGTTGGATATGGTTTTAATAATGGAGAAGGATTTAATAATGCTTATAATCAATATCCAGGACTTTTAAGTTGGTCTCACATGATGAGAGATGCAATTTATAGAAATGACCCCGATTTTATCCATGCTGATCAGGTTCTTGTAAGTTCTAAATATTCTTATGGTTTTACTGATTTTGTGAAATCAGATAATGGGGTTAGCAATTATCTTTTCCCTTTTAATAATAGGAGTCTTAGAGTTTTGTTAGATAAGTATAAAAATAATGATGGGATTACTCAATCGGATGAAAAAATAAAATTTAATTACACAACAGAGACTGATAATATTGTTTTATATTTTAGTGCTACACCATCGGATGTTGGTTGTTCTTTTGAGGTTTATTTAGATGAAGTTTTTCAAAAAACAGTTGATGTATCTTCTGTAAAAGATGTTACTCAAGATGTTGTCGAATTACCATATCGTGGATATGAGCCTATAATTGTTAATTTAACTGTACCAAAACCCAAAAAAAAAGGAAATTATGAAATAAAACTTACTAATTTTAAAGATACCTCAATATCGAGTACTTATAAAGATAATGGAAGAACTAAACTTGGGTTTTATTTTAATGGCATCGGCTCAAAATATTCACCTGTTTATCTTACAGGTAGAAGTAGTGCTACTACAAAATTTTATGTAAATAATAATTATGAAGAACTTAACGAAAGAGTTTTAAAACACCAACCAGATTTTGTTATCCTTATAATAGGTGCAAATGATAGTAGTAATATTTATGGTCTTGGGGCAGAATCTGAAGCTATAATAAAAAATTTTTCTGGTATGGTAGATGTTTCCCAATACAAAACAAATCTTCAGAATATAATTAACAAAATTAGAGAATTAAAACCATATTCTAAAATTTTGTTACTGAGTCCTCCAAAATGGACAAATACAAATACTTCAACAGAAAAAATAAAAACATATGTTACTGCTATGAAACAAATTGCTATAAAAAATAATTGTATGTTTATGGATTTAATTCAGTTTTTTTCAAATTTTACTGATCCTAAAGGAATTCCTTTTGCTATATGGGATAATTATTCTGTTGATGATGTTCATTTTAGTAAATTAGGTAATGATTTACTTGCTGATTCTATATTGGAGCATATAATGCCTCAGGGTTTATATCCTAAAGATATGATTGATACAAGTAAAATTTATACTACCGCCACGAATTATTTTATACAAGAAAATGGTTCTATAGATGTAACATATGATGCTACAACTAAAATATTTAATGTTGCAAAAGGTTACAGTAAAAATTATATTGTAAATGTGTATAGAGAAGGTCCTATATCAAGTTTTAGAATATATTATCATTTAAATACTAAAATAAAACCTGCTTTTAATGTAATTCAAACAGGAGATAATCTAAAAGAATTTGATGTTAGACCTCGTTCAATTGGTTATGCAAATGGCTATGACTATAATGATTTCTGGATATTGTTTAAAAAAGATAGTTCTGCTGATGTAGTAGATCGTTTGTTAACAGAAAGTGATTTTATAAAATATCAAGAATATCTTAAATTTGAAATATCATGGTGGTAGGGTAAGATTTTGAGAAAAATATTAACATTCTTTTTTATAATTTTTAATTTTACTCTTTTTTGTGAGACAAATTCTATTTTGCCTCCTTATTTTAATCCGCCTGCTGGTACTTATGATGCAACACAGGATATTACTATAAAAACAGATACTGATGGTGCTATGATTTATTATACTATTGATGGGACAACTCCTTCAATAGATAATTTTTTTGGAAAAGGGGTAGGTTTAGTTTCTATAAAGAATATGAACAAACCAATTACTGCAATTGCTATAAAAAATGGTGTCGACGAAAGTAGTGTTTCTTATTCATATTACTATTTACCTTTTGAATTAGAAAATAAATTGAGTGAGATTTTTATTAAAAATAATTCTTTTAATTTAACTTTACAAGAAGATAGATTTTTAAATAAAGAGCAAACCTATTATTTTGATGGTTTAAAAGATTATATTAAATTAAAAAATGATTTTGATGTTATAAAAGATGGCTCTATTTCTTTATGGGTGAAATTTAATAGTTTAGCAAATAAAACCGATCCGTTAAAAATATTTTATGAAATTGCATCAAGTGATGCTGGGATGATGAATAAAGATAATGATTGGGGTTTAGCATTATATTTAGATAACTACAATGGTGTTTCTTTTGGATTAAATAACTTAAAAGATGGTAGTAATTTTTTAGGTACTGGTTTTTTTCCAATGCTTAACAAATGGTATAATATTACTGCTACATGGGGTAGTAGTGGAATGAAATTATACATAAATGATAAATTAATAGGAGAAAAACCTTACATTGGCAGTTATGATGAACTTCATGATAAGATTTTAATAGGTGCTGGTACTTATCCTAAATCTTTTTTTAATGGTAATATTGATGATGTACAAATTTATAATTATTCTTTAAATGAAAAACAAACTGCTTTTTTGTATAATAAAAACAAATTGATAACTAAAAATTATGACATTGATTTAATAGCAAGTTTTTTAACAGGCAACTTTGATTACAAAAAAAATGAAAATTTAAAAACAAATCCTAGTTTAATAAAAGATAAATTTACTGATTCCACTTTTAAATTTGATGGTGTTGATGATTATATTAGTATTCCTAATAATTTGAATGGTGTAGCTGAAGGTACTATTTCTTTATGGGTTAAATTTGGTGATTATCCTTTTGATATTGAGCCATTAAAGATATTTTATGAAATTGCTACTGGTTTACCAAGTTCAAATTCTAACTGGGGATTTGCTTTATTTTTAGATTATAATCAGGGACTTAGATATATTTTAAATAGCCAAAGTGGTTCTTATGGTATTAATACATCTTTTTTTCCTTTACTTAACAAGTGGTATTATATTGTTGCCACATGGGGTAGTGATGGGATGAAATTATATGTGAATGGTAAATTGAAAGGTAGTAATAAATTTACTGGAACTTATTTAAATTCTTTTGATAAAATAATGTTTGGTACTGGTACTTATCCAAAATCTTATTTTACTGGTAATATTTCTGATGTAAAAATCTATGGTAGAATTTTTGATTCTTCTGATGTAGAATATTTTTATAAGAATGCAATTAATGCTTATAATAGAAAAAAACAAATTAAAATTAATAAAAAAAAATCAACTCAAAATAATATTATAAATAAAGATAATATTCAAACTGATTTAAACTTAAAAATCTCAAATTACAAAAAATCAATGATAATATCTGGTGCTATTACTGGCAGTCTTGGATTAACTTTTCTTGGACTTACACCTTTATTTTTTAATTTAGGTGATTATTACAAGTCTCATTATAATTTAATTTATCCTTTATATCAAGAGGCAAAAACTTCAAGCGAGATAGAGCATTATTATAATGTTTTAAAATCCTATTCTACATTATCAAATGTTCTTTATGGGTTTGGTATTCCTCTGATACCTTTGGGAATATCCTTGTCTGTAACTTCATTTTTTTTATTTATTTTTAGTAATTATTATTTAAAAAATGATAAAGCAATTAAGGTTGACTTGGGTTTACAAAATAATAATATTAATTTTTCTTTGGGTATAAAATTATGAAAAAATTTGTTGTTTTATTAACTTTTATTTTTTTTATGTTATTTTCCTGTGATTTATTTATAAATTTAGAAAAAAGACAACCAAAAGTGGTAGATAAACCTACATTTTATCCACCATCAGGAACTTATTATACGAGCATAGATATAACTATTAGTGCAGTAACAGCAGATTCTTATATCTTTTTTACTATTAATGGAACAACACCGTCCAAGACTAATTTTTATGATGTTGGTTTAAATAAAATTATATTAAAATCTAAAGAAATCAACACAAAAAATATTACAATCAAAGCAATCGCTTATAAAGAAAGCTTTAGTAGCGAAATCGTAGAATGCGTATATAAATTATAGATTTGATATTTTAAGGATAGAGACCAGTCAGGTTTCAAAAACCTGACTGGTTTTTTTAATGTGAATTCGTTTTAAATTCTGCAAGAATCTTTTCTAATTCAGAAAAACTTGTTTTCATAGAATCAAAAGCATTAACTAAATCATGATTTATTCCAATCAATTGTTCATTTTTTTCTTTTTGATCACCTGCCAAACTGAAAATCTCTTTTGAAGATTGTATAAAATAATTTGAGACTGATGTTAAATTATGGCTTTGTTCTTTACTTTTTTGGACTAACTCAAATAAGGATAGTGTGCTTTCAAGTACATCAATCATTGATTTTTCAATTGTTTGTGTTCCTATTTCTTGCTCATCCATTGAAGTTGCGACTTCTTCTATAATTCTTGCCATATCTTCGATTCTTTTGAATATTTTTTCTAATGTTTGCCATGTATCGTTAATTAATCCTGTTCCAGAAGAAATTACATCATTCATATCATTAATTTTTAATTCAATGTTTCTTACACTATTAGAGCTTGATTCTGAAAGCTTTCTAACTTCAATTGCTACAACCGCAAAACCTTCACCTGATCGTCCAGCCCTCGCTGCTTCAATTGAGGCATTTATAGCAAGAAGTTTTATTCTTTCTGATATATCTGATATAGCATTAACAAATTGTAATAAATCATTTGATGATTGATTTATTAAATTTATAGCATTTATTGATTCTTTTAGGTTTTTTTTAGTTCCTCCTATATCAGTAAGCAAATTTATTATATAATTATTTGCTTGTTTTGCTATGTCAGAAACACTTTTAATATTGCCAGACATTTCCTCTGTTGATGCAGAAGAATATTGAGCCGCTTGTTGTTGTTTTTCTACTGATTGGTTTATTTGGATAGAACTTTGATATATTTTATCAGATATATCTTGTAATTTTGTAGTTTCGTCAAAACTTGATGTAATACCATGTAATATTTTATCAATTGATGTTAAAAATGCCTCAAAAATTACCTTATTGCCTTCTATTGATTGAGATAGAATAGCTTTTGAATTATCAACTTTTTTTGCTATACTATAAATATTGTCAACCATATTATTAAGATATTCTAACAATCTGTTAAAATCAGAGGTTAAAAGCCCTATTTCGTCAAAACTTATTATATTTATTCTTTTTGTTAAATCGCCTTTTCCTTTTATGATTTCTTCTATCGAATTTCTCATGTATTTTACCATTTTAGATAAGTCTGTACCAATGAGAAAAGCAATTACAAAACTACCAGCGATAATTATTAAAACATTTATAAGTACATTAAAAAAATAGTCGCCAGTATCAATGTTATTTCCTTTTTTAAAATAAAAATATCCTATATAAGCAGTTATACTCCAAATAAAAAGCCCAGAAGTAAGGACTGTTATTACAAATTTAGCAGTTAAAGGAATTTTATTTTGTTTATCTGGAATAATTTGCATATTGTACACTTTTTTGACATCAAACATTATATAATCAGTAAGTATAAGTGAAAAAAGAACTCCAAATAATCCGCTAAATATAGTCACTGAAAATACATAAACCCAATCATTTAATGGTACTACACCAGGCATAGAATAGGCAATAATAAACCCAGATAAAAAACCACTCATATAAATAGAAAATTGTAAAATTGGTAACCAAAAAATTCTACTTTTTGCTTTTTCTATTAAGTTGCTATCATTTATGGCTTTTTTTACTGGTTGCAAAAAATAACCAGTAACTAATGCAAAAGGAATACAAATTCCAATAAAAACAAATAAGAAGAAATTTTTATATAAAGCGAGTGCAATTCTTTCAGATAGTGGAAAATCCATATAAGGATTGTAGATATTAAAAAAAGTTTGAGTATATATAAATACAAAAAATGGAACTAAAACATTTAAAACAATTACATTTGTAATGAAGTGTATTTCTTTATTATCCTTATCCAAACTAGACTCCTTAGTAAGAATGATTAACTTATTTATTCGTAGAGAATTAAAACTATTTGTTTAAAAAAAATGATTTTTTAAAACATTCTTGCTATATTATAAATTTAAAAAATAAAAAATGCAATTCTTATTTTTAATAATTTAAAAAAAATAATAGTTCTTAATTTCTTTTATTTTTTATAATATATAACTCAAATTTACCATCAAGCGAGCACAAACCAAAGATTATGCTAGTTTGGGTTCTTGCTAAATTCAACTTAATTTTAATCTTTGGCTATTCCTATTACTTAGGGTAAACGCATCATAGTTTATGCAAATAAAATATCAATTAAAGAAAAAATCGTTTGTATTTAGAACTATGGTTATTATCAAAACGATAAATTTTAATATAAAATTTAATTTTTTATAATAAAAATAATTTTGATGCATTTGTCCTATGGCGGAATATAAACTATTAAATCAGTCATATAACTTTTAAATATAGTATATTCTTATCTATTCTCCGGTTTCATTAAATTTAAAGGATACCCATTTGTTTCATTTGTGAATAGAATTGTAATTTCAATTGAGAAAATATATCTTGCAATTAGCAATAAAATGGATTTTTTTAAGTATTTATCAAGATTAAAATGTTATTTTATATGTTACACCATTATTTCCATTTATTTCTATCTTACCGTTCATTTGTTCAACAAGCATAAATATTAGTTTAATTCCGAGAGAATTTAATTTTTCAGGTTGAAAATTCTTAGGGAATCCGACTCCTGTATCTCTTATAATTACTTCTCTTTCAGTATTACTTTTTTTATAGAGATTCAAATATATTTCACATTTTTCTGAATGCGATGGAGGGAAAGCATATTTAAAAGAGTTGGTTATTATCTCGTTTAATATTAAGCCACAGGCAATAGCGTCATCAACTGAAACAAATACAGATTCCATATCGTAAATAATATTCATACTTTTAGAATTGCCTGAATAATTTATTAATATATCGCTAGATATCTTTTTTAAATAGGTTGTTAAATCGATTGCTGTTATACCATCATTTTTGTACAATTCTTCATGTAGCAAGGCCATGGAATTTATTTTATTTTCAAGGTCTGTTATTATCGTATTCAAACGAGTTTCATTGATTTCTATTTTTTTTAAGGATAAAAGATTTTTTACTAATTGGAAGTTGTTTTTAACTCTATGATGAACTTCTTTTATTAGTAAATCTTTTTCTAATAAGGTCTTTTTCAAATTTTCTTCTATATTTTTTAATTCTGTAATATCTTTTATAAAAACCAGATAGCCAAAGGTAGTATTTTTTTTCTCATATATTTCTGACAAAGATACCAAAACATAAATTGTTTTATGTTCTTTTGTTTCAATTTTAATTTCACCAGTTGGAAAATTATTTAATTGTTTTTTGTCAAAAAAAGGCAACGAATCTTTTTGTTTTTGAAATAAAATATTTATATGCTTATTAAGTAATTCATTTTTTGTGTATTTAAAAAGGTTTTCTGCAGCAGGATTAAGGAATTTTATGATGAAATTTAAATCACACAAGATTAAGGCTTCAGAAATATTATTTGTAATTTCTTTTGAATATGAAATTGGGTCCACTACAAAAAAACTATACCGCAATATAGCATAAGTAATAATTGTTCCAGCCCAGAGTAGTAAAATAGGTCTAATAGGAAAAAAAATTATATTTGTTGCAGGCAAAATTATCTCTGTGATTAAACTAGCAAAAAATGGAATTATAAATGCAATTAAAAAAAATTTTGATTCCTTTTTTTCATTTCCATGAGGTGATTTTAAATAGTGTATAAAACATAATATTAATCCCAAAATATAAAGCGTGAAAAACCATATTACTGCTATCCATAGCCATATTGGAAGAGGATTATAATTCTTATCATAACCCCAATATTTCATTGATACTTTTATATCTGAGAAAATATACATAACAGAAAATATTGATGCAGGAAAATAAAGTAAGAAATAATAGATAGGGTAACGATGTAAGATATTGTCTTTTTTTATAATAACAATTAACAAATGGAAAAAAATAGGTGCTATAAAAGGCCAGAAAAAATCTGCTTTTGCCCAGAAAATAGCAGAAGGTAAACTTCCAGATTGTTGTAACATAAAATCACAAAATTCTCTGGCTGCAATAGTATAAGATAAAATTGACGAGATAATATTTATTTTACCATGTTTGTTTTTGGAATAAGCATAGGTTCCTAAAAAAATCATAAAGACAGTAATTAAAAATGGTAAGACAGCATATAACATTATTAACCTTTTTATTTAGAAATGTTTTGATTTTAATGATGGTAAAAATTATACTTCACACCCCCAAAAAAGTCAACTTTTTTTCTAAAAAAACAGATTAGTTCCATATTGGTTAATCGACATTCTGCTTGACATATTAAAAATAAAAATATATTCTATTACACAGATTAGCACAATTAATATGGCGTAATCTTTGATTATGCTAATTTGTTAGAAAAATTTAATCAGTGTAATCAGTGAGAATTTGTGTTATATTTTTGCTATACTTTAGGAGAAAACGCTTGATAAATTCAAAAAATCCTTTAATCAAAAAAACCCTCTTAAAAGGAATAATTTTATTAAGTATAACTTTGATAATTGCAATATCGTTAGGGATTACTCTAAGTAACCTTAATAATATGGAAAAAATAGATAACTTGTTAGAAACCAAAAGACCATCTTTACCAAGTGTTTTATTGGATAAATATGGAGAAGTAATTACAAGATTTTATTCTGATGAGAAAAGAGATTTAATTACTCTTGATATGATACCAGAGTATCTTGTTAAGGGGTTGATCGTTTGGGAAGACGAAAGTTTTTATCATCATCACGGTTTTAATCCACTCGCTATATTTAGAGCGGGTGTTAACAATTTAATAGGAATGCCTGTAAGTGGAGCGAGTACTTTAACTCAACAACTTGCAACAACTTTATTCTTAAAAAAAGAGCGATCTATTGTAAGAAAGATTAAAGAATTATTTATTGCTATTCAACTCGAAAAAAAATATACAAAAAACGAAATATTAACTTTATATTTAAATCATGTTCCTTTTGGTTATGGGACGAATGGAGTTCAGGCTGCAGCTAAATTTTATTTTGACAAAGATGTTAAAGATTTGACACCAGCTGAGTCTGCATCGTTAATTACTTTAATTTCAAATCCAACGTTTTACTCTTTGATAAAATTTCCAAAAAACCACAGAACAAAACAAAGAGAAGTTTTAAAAAAGATGACTAAGGTTGGTGTTATTACAAATACGGAGTTTGAAAGTACTTTTAATGATTTTTGGTTAAAATGGCAGGCAACTTCAAATTCTGCAAGAGGTGCTTTTTATAATAGGGAAGACCAAGCACCGTTTTTTAGTAATTGGGTTTTAAATGAAGTAGAGAAAGAATTACCAAATGTTAATATTTTTAGAGATGGGCTTGTGATTCGTTCTACGTTAGATTTGAAGGCTAATAAGCTTGCTGAAAGTTTAATGAAAGATATACTTGACAAACAACAAAAAATCTTTGAAGTAGAACAGGTAAAAAATTATAATATTATTCAAAATAATTATATAGATACAATAAATTTAATAGCTGATACATTCTCACTTTCAAGCATAAAGGTTGACAGGAATAAAAATACAAAACGTGGATTAACAGAATACAATAAAGATATAAATCCAATAATAAATTTGACATCTCAAATTTTTGGTTTAACAATGGTAGAAACAGCAACTGACATTATGTTTGACAAATCAGCGTCAAAGCAGAATCTTTTAGCTCAGGTACAAGGTGCTTTTGTTGTAGTAGAAAATGAGACAGGGCAAATTGTTACAATGATTGGTGGAAAAAATTTTGACCCAAACAATAGATTTAATTATGCAATGCAAAGTAGAAGGCAACCAGGTTCTTCTTTTAAACCATTGATTTATTCAGCTGCTTTGGATAGTGGAATGTTTACGTTGGCAACTCCAATAGTTGATAAACCTTATGTTTTTACATTTGATTCACCAGACCCAGATGATTGGTATAGACCAGAAAATTATGGTGGTAATTATTATGGAAAGGTTTCTGTTCGTCGTGCGTTAAGAAGAAGTTTAAATATTCCTGCTTGTCAAATATTTTATACAATTGGTAAGGGTAATAAATATAAATCACCAATTGATAGAGCAGCACTTCTTCTTGGTATAAACTCTCAAGAAGAAATAGATGAAAGGTTTAAACCAGAAATTAGTACAGTTTTAGGAACTGGCTCTGTTGCACCTATTGAAATGGCAACTGCATTTGCAACTTTTGCAAACCTTGGACAAAGAAGAATACCTAATTGTATTTTGACAGTTGAAGATAGAGATGGTAAAGTAATTTATGACCCATGGAAAGAATTACAAAAATATTATAGAGAAAATAGTAAAAGATTACAAGTAATTAGCCAGCAAAACGCATTTCTAATTACAAATACATTAAGAGATACTGTTCATAACCCAGATGGGTTTCTGTATGGAGCAAAACAAAGGATGATAGCAGCAGGTCAAAATTTTCCACCAGTAGAACTTGCTGCAAAAACTGGTACTACACAAAACTGGAGTGATGCGTGGGAAGTTGGTTTTTCACCAGAGATTACAGTTTCATCGTGGGTTGGTTTTAATAAATATGGTTTGAGTCTTGGTTATGAGCAGGCTGGTGTAGTTGTTTTAGGACCTGCATTTTTAGAATATATGAGGCAATATCATATTGGTAAAGGAAAATTATCATTCAAAAATCCAGGAGGTGTTTATCAAGTTAAAGTTTGTAAACAATCTGGCTTACTTCCATCAAAATATTGTGCAGAAGATAATCTTTTTTTTGAATATTTTTTACCGGGTACAGTACCAACAAAAGAATGTGATGTTTGTAGACAAAATAAAGAAATGGAAGAAAAGTCTTTGAATGAATTCAGAAATATTTATGAGAAAAATTTTGACAATTCTAATTTTAAATTATATGATAACAGCGATATAGAAGTCGATAAATCTATCCTAGATCAATATGAATCGGGTAATAAAAATGTAGATGATATTCTTAAAGAAGATTCTAAAAAAACTGATCCTACAAATATTGATGATATAAATACAGAAAATAAACAAGAATCTAACCCAGATTTGACTAAGGATATAAATAATTAATTTAAAAGGATAAAATAAATGAGCGGAGAACCTCAAAAGACAATTTTATATGAAATTCATAAAAAATTGAATGGAAACGTGATTGATTTTCATGGAGTATTACTTCCAGTATTTTATTCTTCTATTCAAGAAGAACACAATGCAGTAAGAACAAATATGGGGCTTTTTGATGTGTCACACATGGGTAATGTTTTAGTTACCTTTCCATCAAAAGAAAAGGCAATCGAAAAATTTAATTACCTGCTGCCAAATGATTATAGTAAAATTAGGCCAGGTAAAATAATTTATAGTACTCTATTAAAAGAAGATGGGACAGTGATTGATGATTTACTCGTTATGAGTATTACAGAAACATTCTATCATATTGTTGTAAACTCTTCTAATATTGAAAAAGATTATGAATGGATCAAAGAAAAAATTGGCTCATCTGATATAAAGATTGAGAATACATCTTATGATACTGCTATCATTGCCTTACAAGGACCAAATTCTTACAAATTATTGCAAGATGACTTTGGTTACCCTGTTAATAATCTCAAATCATTTGAAGTTATGGAAACAAAGTATAATGGAAAAAAACTCACAATTTCGAGGACTGGTTATACTGGTGAAGATGGCTTTGAGTTATATATAGAAAACTCAGAAGCATCTACTTTATTTGAAGATTTATTAGCAAGAGGTAAAAAATATAATCTGATACCTTGTGGACTTGGTGCAAGAGATACACTTAGATTGGAAGCTGCACTTCCTCTATATGGGCAAGAACTTGATGAATCACATTCTCCATTACAAGCAATGATTAGTTGGAGTGTTAAGTTAAATAAAACATCTGATTTTATTGGTAAAAAAGCAATAATTGATGGCAAAGACACAAAATTTAGTGATATTATGCTTGGTTTTGAAGTTGTTGGTCGCTCGATACCAAGAACAGATATGGAAATCTTAAACGACAAAGAAGAAAAAATTGGTAGTGTAACATCAGGAACATTTTCACCAACATTAAAGAAAAATATAGGCATTGCTTATATCAAAAAAGAATACAAAGATTTTACAGACCTAAAAATCAAGATTAGAAATAGAGTTGAAGCAATAAAAATCATTAAACTTCCTTTCTATAAAAGGAATAAAGGAGACTAAATTGACATATTTTCCACATTCAGAAACCGATATTAAAGAAATGCTTTCAGTAATTGGGAAAAAAAATTTAGAAGAATTAGAATCCCCGATTCCTGCAAAGTATATAGTTAAAACATTAAATCTTCCATCTCAAAAAACAGAGCTTGAAGTAAATCAATATTTTGATAAATTAGCGAATAAAAATAAAAATTATTCTACAATCTTAGCTGGGGCTGGTAGTTATTATCATTATATACCATCAACTGTTGACGAACTCACAGGAAGGCAGGAATTTTATACTGCGTATACTCCATATCAGGCAGAAATTTCTCAAGGTACTTTACAGGCTATTTTTGAATATCAAACTTATATAGCAAACCTTACAGGAATGGATGTAAGTAATGCTTCTATGTATGATGGCGGAACTGCTTTAGCAGAGGCTTGTGTTATTGCTATAAATTCTACAAGAAAAAATAAAATTTTAGTTGATAAATATGTAAATCCAGAATACTTAGAAGTTTTAAAAACTTATATGGGTGCTCTTAAAGTTGAAATAGTTATTTTTGAGAGTAACCCTTTCAAATTAGATGTAGAAGCATTCAAAAAAATATGGAATGCTGAGTTTTGTGGCTTTGTTGTTGCATCACCTAATTTTTGTGGCTCTGTGATAGATTATACTGGCATTGTTGATATTGTTAAAAAAGACAAAAGATTAGTTATACAAAGTGTATCTGAGGCTATGTCACTTTCTGTTTTGAAAACACCAGGTGATATGGGTGCTGATCTTGCATGTGGTGAAGCACAAAGTTTTGGTATGCCATTAAGTTTTGGTGGACCTTATTTGGGATTTTTGACTTGTAAAAAAGAACATTTAAGAAAAATGCCAGGTAGAATCGTGGGTCAAACAAAAGATAGTGATGGTAACATCGTCTATACTTTGACTCTTACAGCAAGAGAGCAACACATAAGAAGAGAACTTGCAACATCAAATATTTGTTCTAACCATGGGCTTTGTGCAACAAGAGCGAGTGTATATCTTTCAACTGTTGGTGGCAAGGGTTTAAGAACTTGTGGGCTTGCAAATATCGAAAAATCTCATTATTTATATGAAGAAATTAGTAAATTGGCTAAATTTAAGGTAGAAAAATCACAAATATTCTTTAATGAATTTGTGGTTTCAACTGATATTGCTTATGATAAAATAAGTAAAAAACTTGAAGAAAATGGTATTTTATCATTTTTACCACTTGCTAAATTTTATTCTTCTTTATCAAATTATTATCTTATTTGTGCGACAGAAATGACAACAAAAGAAGAAATAGATAATCTTGTTGCAATACTTGGGAGCTTATAATGAAAGATAAAAATATAATTTTTGAAAAATCAAATAACTGTATTTCTTCATATAGTTTTAACATAGAAAAAAATGAAAAGGATATTTTAAATAATATTCCACAATCATTATTAAACGACAATCTTAGCTTTATGCCAGATGTTAGCGAAGGTGACGTAGCAAGACATTTTATTAGACTTTCAAATAGAAATTATGGCGTTGATACTGGTTTTTATCCTTTAGGAAGTTGTACTATGAAATACAATCCTAAGATTAACGAGAAGGTTGCTGGAAATCCTGATTTTGCTAATATTCATCCATATTCTTCAACCGAAAGAGTTCAAGGAGTTTTGGAAGTTTTATACAAATGTAGAGAAGCATTAGTTGAAATTACTGGAATGGATGAAATAGACTTATCTCCTTGTGCAGGTGCTCACGGGGAATTAACTGGTCTTTATATTATCAAAGCATATTTTAAAAATAAAAAAGAAGAACGCCCTATAATACTTGTGCCAGACTCAGCACACGGAACAAACCCAGCGTCAGCATCAGTTGCTGGTTTTAAAGTAGTTAGTGTAAAATCAGATGCTGACGGATTTGTTGACATTGATGATTTAAAACAAAAGGTAAGTAAAGATGTAGCTTGTTTTATGCTTACAAATCCTAACACTTTGGGACTTTATGAGAAAAATCTTGATCAAATAGTAAAAATTTGTCATGATTTGGATATTCAACTATATTATGATGGAGCGAATTTAAACGCTATACTTGGTATATCAAAACCTGGTGAGACTGGCTTTGATGTAGTACATCTAAATTTACATAAATCTTTTGCTACTCCACATGGGGGTGGTGGACCTGGTGCTGGACCTGTTGGTGTTAAAAAACATTTAATTGATTTTTTACCAGGTGAAAATGTAGTTTATAAAAATAATAAATATTCACTTGAAAAAAGAGGTAGTTTATCAATTGGTAAAGTAAGGTCTTTTTATGCCAATTTTTCTGTTGTGTTAAAGTCTTATGTTTATATTGTTAGCCTTGGTAAAGAAGGTTTTAGTAAACTTGGACTTTTAGCATTATTAAATGCAAATTATCTTGGTGTTTTATTAAAAGAATACTTTGATATTGCAACAAAACCTCATATTATGCACGAGTTTGTTATTTCTTTACAAAAAGAATGTGATGAGACTCATTTAACTGTAATGGATTTTGCAAAAAGAATACTTGACTATGGCTACCATGCTCCGACTGTTAGTTTCCCATTAATTGTACATAGTTGTTTGATGGTTGAACCAACAGAGACAGAAAGCAAAGAGACTTTAGATAAATTTGCAGAAATTTTAATTAAAATACTTGAAGAGTCAAAGACTAATCCAGATTTGCTTAAAAATTCACCTGTAAATACACCTATAAAACGAGTTGATGATGTTATGGCAGCGAGGACTCCAGTCTTAAAGTATTCAAAGGATGAATAAAAATAGATGAAAATAATGCTTAATGAGATCAATGTTGATGAACGAAAAAGATTAAGAAAAGAACTCGGAGATATGTCTACGCTTATGCGTTCTATGTCAAAATATGGACTTTTGCAACCAGTTGTTGTTGATAAAAATTACAATCTTTTGGCTGGGTATAGAAGATACCTTTCTGCAAAACAACTTGGTTGGTCTTATATTGATGCAGTTGTCGTTGATGCAAAGGATAAAATTTCTAAACTCGAAGTTGAGATGGATGAAAATCTTGTTAGAAAAGAGTTTACTTATGATGAAATTGATCTTGCTTATGATAAAAGAGACAATCTTTTAAAACCATCTATTTTTAGAATGATAATTGATTTTATTAAAAAACTTTTTGGATTTAGATAATTTGTAATAGTCAAGATGTAATCTGACATTTTTTTCATTTTATTGCGGCTAAGATGTTTTTATATCATAGCCAAACATTTTTTCTTTTGCGATGTGGATGGACTCTTTGAAAGTTTGCATAGGTGTTCGTCCTTCGCATTTTTTACCACTATGAGGTCTTTCATAGTTGTAATTATAAATCCATTCATCCGCGTCTTTTTGAAGTTCTTCAATTGAACTATAAATCTTTTTTCTGTCATACAGTTTAACAATAGCATTTTTGCTATAAGTATCAATAAATGTTTGCTGATATATTCTTCCAACTCCTTTTATTGTCCCAACATAAAAAGTATCTTGAGAACCTAAATATCAGGGATGTTCTGTCTCAATTTCTCCTGTTTCATATTTTTCTTCTTTAGCTTTTTCTAAAGCCTGAATTTGTGCTTCCGTAAGAATAAAGTTTTCTTTTGCTACTTTAGCTTTCAATGCTTTTAATCTTTTCTTGAAGTTTTCAAGATTGTTTCTAAGCCAGATACATCTTACTCCTCCTGGAGAAACAAATATCCCTTTTTTCTTTAACTCATTGGAGATTCTGACCTGTCCAAAAGCAGGATATTCAAATGACATTTTAAGAACTGCTTCTTCAATAACTGGAGCAATTCTGTTTTTTAAGTTTGCTTTTTTTCTTGTAATTTTTTTTAATGCCTCATCTCCTCCTTCATCATATAATTCTTTAAATCTGTAAAAACTATCCCTTGAATATCCCATAACCTTACAAGCTTCTGATACATTTCCTAACGTTTTAGCCAGATTTAATAATTCTAATTTATTTTTTATTATTTTTTGTTCTACTGTCATTTCGACACTCCTTATTTTATTTTTGCTTTATAGCATTAATTTTTATCTAGTGCCAGATTAAATCATAACATATTCAGGTAATTAATTATAAAGATCGTGACTACGGGAATAATGGGTATCTACCTCTTGTTTCCGTAGTTAGTTATTATCTTCTTCCACAATCAATGCGTCGGCTATTATTATTGCATTAAGATATGTTTCTAAGGTTAGTTTGTAATTAAGTTTTAAATTTTCTATAATTGAGTTTACAAGATAGAGTTCATTGTGTTCCATTGCTATAATTAACTCAAGAATGTTTGATAATTCTGTTTTATTACCACATAAAGTATCATGAAGTCGTTTATTTAATTTTAAGTCTTTAAAAATTTCTGATTTATCCCTATCTATTATAGCATCAATAAGAGATAATAATCCCATCAGGTAATATTCATCGTTGTTATTATTTTTATTAATAACTCTTGCTATAGCTTCGCAAAATAATGCTCTTATAAGAGATATTTTAACCAATTCTTGAGGTCTTGATTCTATTAATGTATCAATAACAACAAGTGCAAGCCATTTTTTAAATTCTTTTAAGCCAAGAAGTGATAAGGCATTGCGAATGGATGTTATTTTGTCTGAAAAATTAAAAATAGGAGAATTCATGAATTTTAAAAGTTTATATGTTAAAGATATATCTCTTTTTATATAATTTTCTAAAATTGAGAATTCGATGGATGGATTTTGTATCTCTTGCAGCAATTGAAAGTAATTTAAAGTATTTTCTGGCATTTTTCTTGTGCTTAACATAGAGGGTTTACAGAAATAATATCCTTGAAAATAATTATACCCTATATTTTTTGCTTGATTAAAATCTTTGTAACATTCTACTTTTTCTGCAATTGTGATAAGTTTATTTCGTTTTATTTTTGTTAGAATTTTTTCTCTTTCTTCATTTTCTACAAGAAAAAAATCGACTTTAACGAAATCCACTATTTCTAAAAAATCATCCCATTTTTCGTCATATTCAAAATCATCTAAAGCAAGTTTATATCCTTTTTCTTGTAAAAAAATGCACCTTTGAAGTAATGTATTTGATGGTTCTATGTTTTCTAGGATTTCAAAAACAACTTGACTTGGAGGCAAGAATAAAATTACATCATTAAATAAAAATTTTTCAGTGAGATTTATAAAAAAAGGTTTTCCATTTGAAACGTTATTTAATCCAAAATCTATAAGGAGTCTTTGAACTACTGATTGTGAAGCCGTTGTTCCATCTATGTTAGAAAAAGAATTTTTCATCTCATCTCTAAATAATATTTCATAAGCAAATATCTTGTTATATTTGTCAAAGATCGGATGTCTTGCTATAAAAATATTTTGATCCATAATTTTCTTTCTCCGCAGCGAATATCTCGTTTTGAAAAAATTATTAATGTTTAAAAAGGTAGAATAAATGTCTAATTTATACTGACAATTATAATTATAATCTCAAATTTAAAAAAATCAACATTTATATTATTTTTTTAAATTTATTAAAAGATTTTAATTTTTTGTAAGCTAATTTGTATTTGTTTGATGAGTAAAGTTTTTAATTTTTTTTAATAACCAATAAAGTTATATCATCCTTTTGTTTATCTAAATAATGAAAAACATCGTCTAATATAGAATCTCTAATATTTTCAACATTAGAATCTGAGAACTTTATTATAACATTTGTTAATCTTTGTAAACCATATAATTCATTAATTTTATCATGAGCTTCTATTAGTCCATCTGTATATAAAATTAATATATCATTTTTATTTAATTTAAATGAATAATCTATAGTTTCTTCACCTAATTCTGGAATAATCCCCAACCAAAATCCATTTGTTGGAATATTTTCTATTTCTTTTGTTTCATATCTATAGATAATTATATCAAGATGACATCCTGAAAATAAAACATTGCCATTATTATCAGCACAAAAAAATGATAATGTCATAAAATTATCATCTTGTAATCTATTATGAACATTATCATATATTACTTTATTAACCTGCTTAATTAAATCACAATTGGATATATTTGGATGCGATAAAAGGATAGTTGAGAAAGCCGTTTGAGCCATCATCATAATAAGTCCAGATTTTAAACCATGTCCTGATACGTCACCAATACCAATCCAAAGTCTATTTTGAAAATTTATAAAATCATAATAATCTCCACCAACATCTTCTGCTGGAATCATTTTTGCAGAAATTTCATATTCTTTTAAACTTGGTATTTTAGGTAATAATGATAATTGTATGTTTTTAGCAATATCTAATTCTTTCTTAATAGCTATGTCATCAATCTCTTTTTGTTTGTTCCTTAATTCTATTAATATTTTTTCATAAATATTTTGATAACAGATTGAGAATTCATTTAATATTTGTTTCAAAGTTTCTAAATATTTCCCTTTCTTACTTAAAAAAAATAAAACGCTATAAAATGAGCTATTTTTATTTATTTCAAAAAAAATATAATTGTTACCTCTAATATTTATTTTATTATTTTTTATTGTATTTAAAATATTTTCAATATTATTATTTAAGAATTCCTGATCTATAATACTAATATCATCTGAGAATGCTATATTAAATTTTTTATTGAACTCCTGATAAATAATAAATATAGAATTTAAATTGCAAAAATTTTCTATTAATTTGATTGTTTTTTGTATTAAATTAGTAAAATTTTTAACATTTGCATTATATTGATAAAATTTATTTTTAATTTCCTGATTTATTGTATATTGCGTATTATTCATTATATTATATATTTCATCAATAGATGTTTTTTTTACATCTTCATAAAATACATTTTCACCATTTCTTAAAACAACTATATTATCACAAATGTCAAAAATCTGATTTGGATTATCAGGTACAAAAATAATCCCTTTTTCTTTCTCTTTTAATTTTTTCAAATGTTTTTTAAATTTATCATAGCATTCTATTGAAATATTATAAGTAGTTTTATCTATTACATAAAATTCAGAATCATCTAGTAATAATTTTATTATTGATAATAATGATTTTTCTTCTTTTGATAATAAGTATCCCTCTTTATTTAAAATATATTGAAAATTAAACTCTTCTAATAATCCTTTGATCTTTTTAATCTGAGTAGATTTTGAAATTATACCAAATTTTGTAACATTTTTTAAATTACCAATAAAAAAATTATCAATAGTTGATAGATATGGAAAAAATTTTTCAAAACCAAAGCAAGAAGAAATTAATGATACATCATAACCACTTTCTTTATTTCTTTTATATTCTTTATTATTGATAATAATATTTCCAGAATAAGGAATTATGTGACCAGATATTATTTTTAATAAATTTGAGGTTTCTGAGCTATTAAGGCTTATTATACCAGTAATATTATTTTTATGAAATTTTAAATTTATATTTTTTAAAATATATTCATAACCTATTTTTTTTGAAATGTTAACTAATTCAATCATCTATACACCTTATAACTATATAGTATAAATTTACCCCAAATCTATCGCTTCATTAAAACATAAAAGATTGTATTAATTTTAGGTATATACTCAAACTTGAGTGGTTTGAGTATAACCTAATAAAATTTTTTGTTATAAAATTTATTTTTTCTAAAATCAAATTTATGCTTTTTTTCTTGTTGCTATATCAGCCCATACAGCAAGTAATAAAATTAATCCTTTTATGATGTATTGATAAGTAACATCGAGGTTCATTAAACTCATTCCGTTATCAAGGCTTGCCATAACCAAAGCACCTATTATAGACCCAAATATCGTACCAACGCCACCCATTGTACTTGTACCACCGATTATAGCAGCTGCTATTGCATCAAGCTCAAAGTTTTGACCAGCAGAAGTTGTTGCAGCATTCAACCTTGATGTAAAAACAACACCAGCAATAGCAGTCATTACACCCATTATTACAAAAAGACTCATTAGTCTTTGTTTAATATTAATTCCAGAAAGTTTAGCAGCCTCAGCATTTCCTCCTATTGCATAAAGATGTCTACCAAAAGGAGTATTATTTGATATAAAAGAAAATAATAATGTTAAACCTATTACTAAAAGTATAGCATAAGGAATACCTTTATCAAAAATCATTATTGAGAAAAATAAAGCAATTACAACACTTAGTAAAACTATTTTTAAAATTTCAAAGTTTAAAGGTAGAACTTTAAAACCATATTTGATTCTTGATTGTCTTTTTTTAATTTGGAAGAAAATGAACAGTGCAATAAATATTAGAGCAAAAATTAAACTTATATCATTAAAAGGTGGTTGATTAGTTTCATAAAATTTACCACCAAATATAGAAACCCAGCCAGTTACCACATCTCCATAAGAATCTTTTATAGCATTTCCAAATTGGTCTAATTTTGGAGTTATTCTATAAAGAAAAGAAGGTAGATAATCTTGTCCAATTGCTTTAAAACTATCTTTCATAGGACCAATTGTTTGCCCGCCAGTAATCCCAAGTATCGCACCTCTAAAAGCAATCATACTTGCGAGAGTTACAATAAATGCAGGTATTTGCTTATGTGCAACCCAATAACCATGCCATACACCTACCATTCCACCAACAATCATAGCAAGTAAAATAGTTGGAATAGTTGGCATATTAAGTTTAACCTGTAAAACGGCTGCAATAGCACCAATAAAACCGGCAACAGAACCAACAGAAAGGTCAAGATGCCCTGCTACTAAGACTAATGTCATTCCACAGGCAAGTATTGCAATTGTTGCACTTTGTAAAAATAAATTTGAAAGGTTACGGGGACTAATAAATATAAAATTTGTTAAAAATGTAAAAATTAACCATATAGCAAGTAAAGCTATAATCATTGTTGATTGTCTGATATTTTCTTTTATTGATTTTTGAATAAAACTAAAGAATTTGTTTTCTTTTTCGTTTTCCATTACATCCTCCTATAAAAACTTATAACACGGATTAGTACCGATTTTCACTGATAACACAGATTGATATTTAACTAATTAAACTCCACCTGTGGCATAATACATTATTTTTTCTTGTGTTGCTTCTTCTCTTAATAATTCCTTATTAAATACTCCTTCGTGCATTACTAAAATTCTATCACTCATTCCAAGAATTTCAGGAAGGTCAGAAGAAATCATTATAACACAAACTCCATTGTCAACTAATTCGTTCATTATATTATATATTTCAAATTTTGCACCGACATCTATTCCTCTTGTTGGTTCATCGAGTATCAAAACTTTTGGTTTTGTCATAAGCCATTTTGCAATAACTACTTTTTGTTGATTACCACCACTTAAATTACAAACTTTTTGTTCAATAGAAGGTGTTTTTATTTTTAAGCTTTTTGAATATTCATTACTGCTTTTAATTTCTTCATTTTTATTTATAACATAAAATTTTGAAATTTTTTCAAGGCTTGATAAACTTATATTAGATTTTATATCTTGATTTAAAACTAAACCATATCTTTTTCTATCTTCAGATAATAAACTTATACCTGCACTGATAGCATCTTTTGCACCTTTAAGTTTTAATTTTTTTCCATTAAGAAAAATTTCACCTGAAGTAATACGACCCCAAACGCCAAAAATACTCATTGCAAGTTCTGTTCTACCCGCACCCATAAGTCCTGCAATACCAAGTATTTCTCCTTTTTTTGCAACAAAATTTATATTATGATTTACTTTTTCATCTATTGAAGGGTCATAAACAGTCCAATTTTTTACTTCAAAAACGACTTCTTGTGCTGTTCTTTGTTTTTTAGGATAGATTTGAGTTAATTCTCTACCTACCATTTTTGCAATTAATTTATCTTCTGTTAAATCTTTTCTTTCTTCTGTACAAACAGTTTTTCCATCTCTTAAAATCGTCATTCTATCTGCGATTTGAAATAATTCTTTTAGCCTATGAGAAATATAAATGCAAGTTACACCTTTTGCTTTTAATTCTTTTAGAATATTTAAAAGATTGTCTGCTTCTGTCTCTGTTAGAGCGGCTGTTGGCTCATCAAGTATCAAAATATCTGCATTTTTTGCTATTGCTTTGGCTATTTCTACAAGTTGTTGCTCACCAACACCAAGATTTAGTATTTTAGTAGAAGGATTTGCATTCATTTTGACTTCTTTTAAGATTTTAGTTGTTTCAGAAAAAGATATATCCCAGTTGATTATTCCATTTTTATTTTTTTCATTTCCCAAAAAAATATTTTCACATATACTCATTTCTTTTATTAAAGCAAGCTCTTGATAGATGATAGCAACGCGAGCTTTTTCACTATCTTTTATAGTTTTAAAAGTTTGGACTTTACCATTTATAATTATATCACCATTATAAGTCCCATAAGGATAAACGCCGCTTAATACTTTCATTAAAGTTGATTTTCCTGCCCCATTTTCACCAACTAAGGCATGAATTTCACCTTTTTTTACCTGAAATGTGACATTATCTAAAGCTTTTACTCCGGGGAACTCTTTTGTAATTCCTTTCATTTCAAGAATAATATCGCCATTCATATTTTAATCCTTTTTTGTAAAAATTTGAGTGGAACGACATAAACGCCATTCCACCTTTGCAATTATTGCGAGCGTATTTTATTTTTTGTAAACATCTTCTTTATTCAAATAGCCGCTTTCTATTAAAACTTCATCGATGTTTGCCTTATCAACAACAATCGGAGTCAATAAAATAGAAAGAACATCAATTTTACCATTATTTACTGTACCGTTTGTATCAAATTTTTCACCTTTTGCTAATTTCATAGCAATTTCAATTGCTTTTTCACCAAGAAATCTTGTATCTTTTAAAATTGTCATTGTTTGTGTGCCTTGTACTATTCTTTGTGCACCTTGTAATTCTGCATCTTGACCTGTGATAGGTACTTTACCAGAGAGTTTTTGACCTGCTAAAGCTTGGATACATCCACCAGAGGTACCATCATTTGGTGCTAATACTGCTTGAATATCATTGTTGTTTGCAGTTAATGCGTTTTCCATTAATTTTTGTGCGTTTGCTGGTTGCCAGTCAATTACTGCTTGTTCCATTACTATTCTTATATCACCTTTATCAACGAGTGGTTTTATAAATTTCATTGCACCTTCTTTAAATAAAGTGGCGTTATTATCAGTAGGAGCTCCTGAAAGAATAACATAATTTCCTTTTGGAACAAGTTTAGTCAAATATTCACCTTGTAATTCACCAACTTTAACATTATCAAAAGAAATGTAAACATCTACATTTGAGTTCATTATTAACCTATCATAAGAAATTACAGGGATTTTTGATTTGTGAGCCTTTTCTATTATTGTAGAAGAAGCACTTGCATCATGTGGAGCAACGATAAGAACTTTTACACCTTGAGAAATTAAATTTTCACATTGAGAAGTTTGTTTCCCTTGATCATTGTCAGAAACTTGTACCATTAATTCAACACCGAGTTTTTTTGCAACTTCAAGCATTTTTATTTTGTCTCTAACCCATCTTTCTTCTCTTTGTGTTGGTAAAGATAAACCGATTTTAAATTTTTCTTCTCCACAAGAAAAGAACGCTAAAGAAGCGATTAAAATTGTCAATAAAAATAAGACCTTTTTCATAAAATAAATCTCCTTGTTTTCTGATCTGTTTGAATAATTCAAACAGTTTTTTTAATGATTTTTTAGATTTGCAAATCCAATCAAACTATACAGTGAGTATAATGCTAAAAAATATTGATTGTCAATCATACTTTCGGATGATTTTATAAAATGTAGACTTTTTGGAAGAAATCACCCGATTGGACGATTTGAAAATTTTAGAGATTTTATTCTTTAAAATCGAGGATTAGGTTTATTAAGTCGATTCTTTGGTTTATACCGAGTTTTTGATAAATCTTTGCTATGTGGGTCTTTACAGTATTTATAGAAATAAATAATTTACCAGAAATTTCTTTATTACTATAACCTTTTATTAAAAATATAATAATTTCTTTTTCTCTTTCAGTAATTCCCCATTGTTGAGAAATTAGATCGATATTTTTTGTGCGATTGGATTCTCTGCCAGAAATTAAAGACAAAATGGTTTCTTTATTTAAATCTTTATTTATTTCTGTAAAAACTATTTTTCCTTCTTTTAAAATAGAAACTCTATCTGATATTTTTAATGCTTCTTCTAATTCTTTAGTAAAATAAATACAGGTTATTCCTTTTTCTTTTAATTTTTTTATGAGACAAAACAGATTTTCTAATTCTATTTTAGTTAAGCCGATTGTTGGTTCATCAAAAATTATAATTTTGGGGTCTTTTGTTATTGCTTTTATTATTTTAACAAGTTGTTGTTCTCCCAAACTCAAACTTTTCAGTTTTGTATCAGGATCAAGATTGATATTTAAAATTTCAAATAAATTATATGTCATTTCTATTTGTTTTTTCCATTTTATAATTCCATTTTCTTTTATTTCATTACCCAAGAATATATTTTCTAGAATTGTCATATCTTTAATTAAATTTTGATCTTGATAAACAACCCCAATATTTTTGAGATTACTTTTTGTATTTTTATCAATTGTAACGCCATTAATTATTAATTCACCAGTATAAGTTTCGAGTTCATAAATTCCTGCAATTATTTTTACTAAAGCAGATTTTCCACTGCCTTTCATCCCTACAATAGAATGAATTTCCCCAGAAAGAATCTGTAGAGATAAATTATTTATTGAAAGAGAATTAGAGCATAATTTTGTTATATTTTTTAATTCAATTAGAATATTTTGCATAATTATTTCCTGATAAGATTATATAACAAAAAAGCATTTTTAAGTAAAGATTAATAAAATTATTACATTAATATATATTTATGATATAACACGGATGAACACAGATTGACACAAATTACGCTTTTGGTATATAATAAAGTGTAGTCCAATGAAAATCTGTGCTAATATGTGTTATGGGGATGATTATGGTAGAATATGAAGATATGACTGAAGATGAGCGAGAAAGATTTGTTTATTTGTTGTTAAGCGAGCAGGATTTGAAGGCAATAACTCTAATTATGATGAAAAAATATGGTCAAAATGTTTCAACAGAACAAATAATGCGTTTTGCTTTTAAAGTTGCAAGAAACAAGATGATGCCAGCTCATCTAAAGAAAAAAAATAAGAAAAAATAAATTTAATTTTCTACTTGACATATTGTACTATTACTATTATACTTGTATTAGTTCAATAATACAATTGCTTTGGGAGAAAACTATGAAAAAAATAGCTCTTATAATTTTTGTTTTATCAATTTGTTTTTTTATTTTTTCTAAAGAATCAAAAATCCAATTTAATGGAGTTTTAGAATCCACTATTAATTTAAGCCATTATAAAAATAATATAAACCATATTCCTGGAGGCTTTAATTGGGGATGGAGCAATCAAGCAAACTTACGATTTAAGACTAATATTGGTGATTATCTATCTTTTGGTTTTGCGATAAATATAAATACACTATCTGGTAGTTTAACAAATCCTTATAGACTTTATTATATACAAGAAGCTCTATCTAATGGAACAACTGTATTAAATCCAAATAATATTTATGGAAGTTTTCTTTCTATCCCATTCTACTACAAATCAACTTATGTTGGCTCGTTTGAATTAGAAAGATTGTATTTTAAGGGTGGAAATGATTATTTTGATATAGAAGCGGGTTTAATTAGACTCGCAAGAGGTTATGGTTTTGCTTTTAGCCCAATTGACTTATTTAATCCACGAGATGCTTTTAGAGAAGGACGACCAGAGGGCAAACTTGCAGTCGTAGGAACATTCTACCCAATGGATTTGTGGAAAATCCAAACTTTTGTAATCGCACCAGACAATCCTATCGAAAGTAGAGGC